>Ga0308163_10001599_pt1 | contig 23751 bp, 20 predicted proteins | sample PhyTR1_FD_201037 | JGI IMG/M metagenome (GOLD analysis project Ga0308163, IMG submission 201037) | Phyllosphere microbial communities from UC Gill Tract Community Farm, Albany, California, United States - DLSLT.R1 | ecosystem: Host-associated > Plants > Phyllosphere > Unclassified | place: USA... | reverse complement strand
GTCGCCGCCAGTTTTTTTTAAAAGTCTCATACATTTACTGTATGAGACTTTTTTTTGCTCTAAACCTAAATGATGAGTAATAAGTAATAGGCAATAGGTAATTTTGATAAGTGATAAGTGATAAGTGTTAGTTGTTAGTTGTTAGTTGTTAGTTGTTAGTTGTTAGTTGTTAGTTGTTAGTTGTTGTTTCGCTCCTCCGGAGCTTATGAAAATGATGCTGTAATGTTCTACAAAGGTTGCACTCCGAAGGAGTGTTTGTTAGGTTTTTACCTTTTATCTTGAGTGTAAATCTTACTTAAAATCTTGATTTTTGAGCTTTACATTTCAAGATGGTAAATATTGAATTCTAAAAAGATAAATTTGAAGCATTTAATTGTAATTAAGGGACAAATATTACTTGAGAATGCCGCTAACCCTAGCCCGGATAGAAGCGGTTACCCCGCAACGCAGAGGAAAAGTCGAAGGTTTAGCTTTGGCAAAGAAAGGAGTGAGGAGTAAAAGCGGATAGCCGGATAAAGCTCCTGAAAAATGTATTTATTTACAGTATGCGCTAAATATTTTTAAGAATCACTATAATAGATATTATTAAATTGTTTAAAGTTTAGAAATTCGTAAATTTGCACCATGATTAAAATTGGCAATATAGAACTGCCGGAATTTCCGCTTTTGTTGGCTCCCATGGAAGATGTAAGTGATCCTCCATACAGACGTCTTTGTAAGATGCACGGTGCAGATTTGATGTATTCGGAGTTTATTTCTTCTGAAGGCTTAATTCGTGATGCAATGAAAAGCAGAAAAAAACTGGATATTTTCGATTATGAAAGACCAGTGGGAATTCAGATTTTTGGTGGTGATGAAGAGGCAATGGCAATGTCTGCGAGAATTGTGGAAACTGTAAATCCTGATTTGGTAGATATCAATTTCGGATGTCCTGTGAAAAAAGTTGTTTGTAAAGGTGCCGGAGCAGGTGTTTTGAAGGATGTTGATATGATGGTTCGCCTTACAAAAGCTGTAGTGAGCTCTACAAGTCTTCCCGTAACGGTGAAAACACGTTTAGGATGGGACAGCAATTCAATCAATATTGATGAAGTTGCCGAACGTCTTCAGGAAACAGGAATCAAAGCATTGACTATTCATGCAAGAACCCGTGGACAAATGTATAAAGGGGAAGCCGATTGGGAACATATTTCAAGAATTAAACAAAATCCTAATATTGAAATTCCTATTTTTGGTAACGGAGATATAGATTCACCCGAAAAAGCTTTAGAATACAAAAATAAATATGCGTGCGATGGAATTATGATCGGTCGTGCTGCTATCGGATATCCTTGGATTTTTAATGAAATAAAACATTTCTTTAAAACAGGTGAAAACTTAGCTTCTCCGACTATTTCAGACAGATTATTGGCGGTGCGTCAACACGCTGAATGGAGTGCTGAGTGGAAAGGTGAAAAGCTGGGATTAATAGAAATGAGACAGCATTACAGCAATTATTTCCGTGGAGTTCCTCATTTTAAAGATTTCAGAAGAAAGTTTCTGGAAGTATATAGCTTAGAAGAAATGGATGCCGTAATTGATGAAACTAAAGAGTTTTACGCAGAATATCAGGCTCAGCAAGCATAAAATAAACCCATCAGATAATGATGGGTTTTGTATTTTTAAAAAAATTGTGTAGTTAATATCCTTCTGAAGCAGAATCATTTTTTATAAGAGCCAATGCAGAAGAAGTTCCAATCCTTTTAACGCCTAATTTTATCATCTTTTCGGCATCTTCCGGTGTTCTTACTCCCCCTGCTGCTTTTACGGGAAGTTTACCAGCATTATCAAGTATTATTTTGATTCCTTCGAAGGTTGCTCCGTTTGGCTTTCCGTTTTCTGTTTGATAAAAACCGGTTGAAGATTTAACGAAAATGTTTTTTAAATCTTTTTCATCAAAATTTTCTTTAGCCCAGGTTGAAATGTTTTTGGTAATGTCTGCAATTTGTGTGTCTGTTAAAGCTGCAATTTCAATAATCCATTTAGCAATTTTTTGATGCTGAATACATAGTTGCGTACATTTTACAAATTCATCTTTTACAAGTTCGAAATTTCCTTTAAGATAAGCTTCATAATTAATTACAAAATCCAGCTCATCTGCCCCATCATCAATTGCTTTAGAAGCTTGTGTTAATTTTTCATCAATGGTATAAGTACCTTCATGAAAACCAATTACAGTTCCCACAATAACATCGGAATTCTTTTCTTTTAAAAAACTTTTAATTTCGCCTACATAATCTGGGCGGATCATTACCGCAAAAATGTGATGATCTATAGCTTCCTGAGCTAAATCTTTTATCTTTTGAAGAGTTTCTTGTTCAGAAATTCCTGACTGTTGTGGAGTTTTTAAATAAGTTGAATCTAAATATTGAGCAATGTTTATCATGATTATACTTTCAGTTGTCTGTAAATACCTTGTTCCAAAGATATGAAAGTTTCTGTTCTTGTTACTCCTTTCAGCTTTTGAAGTTTGCTTAAAATCTGCATTAAGTGATCATTGTCTTTGCACAAAACTTTTAGAAAAATAGTGTAATTTCCTGTGGTATAATGCGCTTCTACAACTTCATTCACTTCCTTTAGCGATTTTACCACTTCAGGATAATGACTTGGTTGGTCAAGAAACATACCGATGTACGATACTACTTTGTATCCTATTTTTCGCGGGTTCAAAAATGAGATAGAATTCTCTATAACGCCTGCAGATTCGAGCTTTTTGATTCTCTGATGCACAGCAGTGGTAGATATCCCTACTTGTTTAGATATATAGGCCAAAGAACTTTTAGAATTGTCCATCAGCATATAAATAATTTCTTTGTCTAGCTGATCTAGTTGATAGCTGCTATTGTCGTCTGTGTTTTTCATCTTAGTATGTGTTACTTAAAATTCAATTTTTTACAAAAGTCACCAAAACCGGAAAATGGTCGCTAAAGCCACCAAGATATCTTGTTCCCGCATAGGTTCTGAAAGGCCTTCCTTCAAAGCCCCTGTTTTTAGTGCTCATACTTTCAGGGTTAAAAACTTTTGCATCCTGAAATGATAATGATGCATCGGTCTTAAAAAAAGAATCTGACAGCATGATCTGGTCAAACAGTAATCCGGATTTGTAATGAAAGGTAGAATATTTTTTAGTTGAAAACAGCTTTTGAAAAGGATTGTGTAAGATCTTTTTCTGTGAATTGTCGTAAAGAATTTTTATTAAATTTTCATCATCCGGGTTTTGATTAAAATCGCCGCACAAAATGACATGTTCATGGTCTTTATCAATAATATTTAAGATCCGGTTTCTAATTTCATTCATAATGAAATTACGCTTAGGTTGATTAATGTCTTTTTCTCTTTTCGAAGGAAGATGAGCTACAAAAACATTCATTATTTCCTCTTTGAATTTTATTTTCGCAAAGAGTACATCCCTCGTCGTGTCATAATTGTCGGGTCTGTTGTCTACAATTTCAAAAAAGAAAGTGATGGCTTCAGAATCTATTATTTCAACTTTAGACTTGTCATATAACAAAGCAACGTCTACCTTTCGTTCATCGAGAGAATTATAGTGTACAATTCCGTATCGGGAGCTGAAAGGATCTAGTTTCACAAGATCTTCCAAAACTTTTTTTCCTGAAATTTCACACAAGCCGATAATGGCGGGTAAAACTCCGTTTTCTTCCTTTATTAAACGAAAAACATGTGCAATTTTTGAAAGTTTAGTTCTGTACTTTCTATCATCCCAGTTTCGTAGTCCTGATCTTGTTGGATCAAGCTTATGAATCTGCGGCGGATCGGGCAAAAATAAATTTTCAACATTGTAAAAAGCAAAGAGCTCCATCAACATATTTTTCTGATTATAGCAAAATTTTAAACTAAATTACCATTAAATATATCAAAAATTTGACTAATAAAAAAGACCAAATTAAATTAAATTTTAAAATATTTAGTTATTATAATGATAAATAATTGGTAAATCTACAATATAATTTTCAAATAAAGTCATGTATTAATAAATTGAATTTAATACATGTAAATGTGAAATAAACAGGTGAGAATTCTTTTGAAAGGTAATAAAAATGTAAAATTTTCAGCAAAAGCTATTTATTGCATAAGTTTTTGTTTTATTCTAAAAGATCGGGACGCTTTTCTGTGGTGATTTTTATTGCCTGATCATGTCTCCATTCTTCAATTTTAGCAAAATTTCCACTTAAAAGTATTTTTGGGACATCCAGACCTTTGTAAGATTCGGGTCTTGTATAAATAGGTGGTGAAAGCAAATCATCCTGGAAACTGTCTGTTAAAGCACTTTGCTCATCATTCAAAACTCCGGGAACAAGACGGATAATAGAATCTGCTAAAACACACGCCGCTAATTCGCCACCTGTCAAAACGAAATCTCCTATTGAAATTTCTTTGGTAATATGCAAATCTCTTACACGCTGATCGATTCCTTTGTAATGACCACACAAAAAGATCAGATTATTTTTAATCGATAACGTATTGGCGATTTTTTGATTTAAAGTTTCCCCATCCGGTGTCAGATAAATAATTTCGTCATATTCTCTTTGAGACTTGAGTTCTGAAATACATTTGTCTAAAGGCTCTATCATCATTACCATTCCTGCGCCGCCGCCGTACGGTTCGTCATCAATCTGACGGTGTTTGTTGATCGACCAGTCTCTTAACTGGTGAAAATGTACTTCTACAATACCTTTATCAATTGCTCTTTTTAAAATAGAAGTTTGAAACGGACTTACCATTAATTCTGGAAGCACGCTTATAATGTCAATTCTCATTGCTGCGTATTATTTTTTTTGGATGGCGAAATAATCAGACGTAAGGATGAATCTTTATTAAAATAGCTCCACATCCAGTTGAAAAATATGGCCAGTTTATTTCGGACACTCAAAATAAGCATTAAATGTAAGAACATCCAAAAATACCAGGCAAAAAGTCCCTGAAATTTTATAAATGGTAAATCTACAACGGCTCTGTGTTTTCCGATTGTGGCTAAAGAACCTTGATCTTTATATTCGTATTCTACCCATTCGTTTTTACTTTTCCTCAAAAAGTTTTTGCCTAAATTTTTCGCCTGATTGATGGCTACATTGGCAACCTGAGGATGACCTTGAGGATATTTCGGAGTTTCCATGTAAGCAATGTCTCCGACTGCGTAAATGTTGTCGTAGCCTTTTACTTTATTAAAACGGTCAACAATATATCGATTTCTGACTAAGTTTTCGGAAGGAAAGCCATCAACAACATTTCCTGTAACTCCTGCAGCCCAAATCACATTATTAGAAGGAATTTCTTTGCCGCTTTTCATGTATACTTTATCCCCGTCATAATCGGTTACGATTTCGCCACTGAGAAATTTCACGCCTAATTCTTTTAAATATTTTTCAGACTTTTCCTGAGCTTCGGGGCTCATTACGGCGAGAGGCTTTTCGGTAGAACTTACAAGAATTATTTGAAGCTGATCAAAATTCATATAAGGATAATCGCGAGGAAGAATTTCTTTTTTCATTTCTGAAAAAGCTCCGGCAAGTTCCACTCCGGTTGGTCCGCTTCCCACGATAACGATATTCCAGTTTCCGTCATCACTTCGGCTTTTTTCAAGAATCAGTTTTTCGAAAGTCATCAAGACATGATTTCTGATACCGATCGCTTCTTGGGTGTTTTTCATTCCGAAAGCTTTGCTTTCAAGATCTTTATTTCCGAAGAAATTGGTTTTACATCCTGTAGCGATGATTAATTTGTCGTACGTAAATTCTGCCCCGTCAGTAATGACCTTACTATTGGCTGTATCAATAGATTTTACATCGGTTAAACGAAACTGTGTATTTCTGGATTGCTGAAAGATTTTTCTGAAAGGAAAAGAAATATTGGAAGGCTCTATTCGTCCACAGGCGACCTGATAAAAGAGTGGCTGGAACATGTGGTGGTTTACTCTGTCGAGAACAATTACCTTTTTATTTTTATTGTTCAGCGTTTTTGCAAGCTGCAATCCCGCAAAACCTCCTCCAATAATGATGATCTTTTCGCGTGTTTCCATAATACACAAATTTACTTATTTTATTTAGTATTTTAGGGCTTAAAAAGTTAGTTTTGCAAAACTTTATGAGCCCTAGAAAGTACACCAAAAAAACTGCCAAAAGCATCCATAAATCGAGACGTAAGAATTATTTTTTGCGCCGAAAAATAGTGTTGGTAATATTGATTATTGCACTTATCGGAACAGGTTTGTACCTTAAGCAATCAATCACTTACTATTATGCTCTGTACTTTAATAAATTTACTCATAAGAAGCTAAAAAACAGTGAAAACGAAACTTTAAGAATTCAGAAAATAATCTCAGATAATCTCGATAAAACGTATGGTTTCGACATTTCTCATTATCAAAATAAGGAAGATATAAAATGGGATAGCCTGAGCATTGGCAATAAAACAATCCCGTTGGAATTTGTGGTGATGAGAGCAACGATGGGAAACCGAAATGCAGATAAAAATTTTGATGAATTCTGGGCTTCTGCAAAAGAGCATAACCTAATCCGTGGAGCGTATCATTTTTATAGAGCTGATGAAGATCCGGTGATTCAGGCAAACAATTTTTTGGATAATGTAAAGCTGGAAAGTGGTGATCTGCCACCGGTTTTAGACATTGAAAAAATTCCAAAAACAAAATCTAACGAAAAGCTGATTGAAGACCTGAAAGTCTGGTGCAAAATTGTGGAGGAAACATACGGCGTAAAGCCAATTATTTATACTTATTATCATTATTACAAGGATTTTCTGAGAGGCGAATTTGATGATTATCCGATTTGGCTTGCCAATTACAATGATGTTCCGGCACCATCCCCTGAAGATCAATGGGATTTCTGGCAGTTTACAGAAAACGGAATTGTATACGGGATTAATTCTAAAATAGATCTGAATATTTATAATGGCGGAGTTTGGTCATTAAAAAATCTCACATTAGATTAAATTCATGTATTATTGGCTTATGTTGAGAATTTCCTAAAAAATAATATATAAAATCATTTTTGCTTTAAAAAAATACAGATATTTGTATAAACTAATATCTGAAAACTCGGCTGCCAATATTTTTGGTAGTTGCTTTTTCGCTTTTTATAAAACTAACCATAAAAAACAAAAGTAATCATGAGAACAAAAATTTTATTGCTGTTTCTGCTCGGATGGGTGGGGATGGTATCTGCGCAAATCGAAACCAAAGTTTTCGAATTAAATTTAGGAAAACCTTCCAAAAATGCTTTAACTGCTACAGATTCTAGCAATAAGCTGGTTATAAAAACAAATCAGCTATTATCATTCGATCTAAAAAACGCCAATCCATACAAGTATAAATATGTGATCAATCACAGATTTGTAGATTTATATGAAGGACAAGGTTATAATCCTTTGGATAGTATTGGTAAAGTGGTACCAATGAAAAATGTAACAACACAAAATTCGGAGACAATAATTAATGCTTCTATAAAAGATTTAGAATCAGAATTGAAGACACTTAAAAGTTTAAAAATTAATTCATCTATCAAGCAAAATATAGATAGTTTAGAAAAAAAGATAACAGAATTACGTCTTGAACTTTTATTATTCCAACAAAAGAAACAACATAATTCTCTGTCTGAATTTTCAACAAATTTTATTAAAGGAAAAGAAACGGCAAACGAAGAAGAAGATAAAACCAACATTAAGAATGCAACTAAAGTTTTACAAAAATCTTTTAATGACCTGAAAGTAAATGTTGACACTTATATTGTCGAAATTTCAGCAGAGGATTTTTTAGACAAAAACAAATTTGATTCTATACGAAAAAATTTTAATACGTCTTACATCAATCTTTTATCTGCATCGCAAAATATAGGAAATGAAGCAGAAAACTTTCCAGAGACATCCGAATACTTTAGTAAAAAACTAAAGCCTATAGACTCTATATCTGTAAAAATAAAGAATGAGATTTCGAAAATGTATCAGCTGAAATTATACAATTATCTGCTGCCAATTGATATTAATGGTAAAAATATTGATGTTGTGGAGGTTACTTTAGAACGTTATGACAAGTCTATTACAAACCCAATCCCTGATAAATATGCCTATAACATATGGATAAAAGGAGGTCTGAAAATTGATATAAGCGGAGGTGTTTTTCTTACCTCATTAATGGATAAAGAATACGAAACTAAAGACGATACAGGAAACAACAAATTTATATATACCAAAGAAAAAGGAGATTACGATTTCGGATTTGGCTCAATGATTAACCTATCTTTAAGAGGTGGCTCTTGGGTGCGCCCTGCTTTGAGTATTGGAGCTTTATTTACTACAAATCAAAAGTTTCAAATATTAACAGGTTTTGGCTTAATTTTAGGAAAAGAAGAACGTCTTGTTTTACACGGAGGTGTTACAATGGGTGCGGTATCACGAATTTCGGATAAGTATAAAACTAATGGAGAAATCTCTTACGACTTAGGTACAGAAGGAACTGTTGCTACAAATAATAAATTTTCTTTTGGCCATTTTTTTGGGATTACATATAACTTTGGAAAAGTTAAAAAACAAGAACCTGCAAAATAAATTTGAGATTTTAGTTTAAACAAAAAACCTTCCATCCGGAAGGTTTTTTATATCTAATTTGAAATGTATCAATTACAAAGAAGCAGAATGAATCAACATATCAACCAATTTGTTTGAGTAACCCATTTCGTTGTCATACCAAGAAACAAGTTTTACAAAGTTTGGAGAAAGCATAATTCCCGCATCTTTATCGAAGATTGAAGTTCTCTTGTCTCCGATGAAGTCCTGAGAAACTACAGCATCTTCAGTGTATCCTAAAATACCTTTCAATTCACCTTCAGAAGCAGCTTTGATTACCGCACAGATTTCTTCATAAGAAGCAGCTTTTTCAATTCTTACTGTTAAATCTACTACAGAAACGTCAACAGTTGGTACTCTGAAAGACATACCTGTTAATTTTCCGTTCAATGAAGGGATTACTTTTCCTACCGCTTTTGCAGCACCTGTAGAAGAAGGGATGATGTTATTTAGAGCAGCTCTACCACCTCTCCAGTCTTTCATTGAAGGACCATCAACAGTTTTTTGAGTAGCTGTTGTAGCATGTACAGTAGTCATTAAACCTTCTACGATTCCGAAGTTATCGTGAATTACTTTAGCTAAAGGAGCTAAACAGTTTGTAGTACAAGAAGCGTTTGATAAGATTTTGATATCGTCAGTAAGTTCTTTGTGGTTTACACCCATTACAAACATTGGAGTATCATCTTTAGAAGGAGCAGAAAGAATTACTTTTTTTGCACCTGCAGTAATATGTTTTGCTGCACTTTCTTTATCTAAAAATAAACCTGTAGATTCTACGATATAATCAGCACCGATTTCGTTCCACTTTAGGTTGGTTGGGTCTTTTTCTGCAGTAACTCTGATTTTTTTTCCGTTTACCACAAGATCGTTACCTTCTACAGAAACTTCTCCAGGGAAAATTCCGTGTACAGAATCGTATTTTAACATGTAAGCCATGTATTCTGCATTGATAAGGTCGTTGATTCCTACAACTTCGATGTTGCTTCTCTCTGTCATTGCTCTGAAAACAAGACGACCGATTCTACCAAAACCGTTAATACCTACTTTAATTGTTGACATAATGATTTACTTTTTTAAAAATTATATTAAATAGTTAGATTGCTAAAATTTCAGAAATTAATAAAAGATCTCTATTGATTTCGTTGTGTTTTTTGATTGCCTCTTCGATTTCCGTGTAAACAATATCGTTAGAACGCATTCCTGCCATTACATTGGTTTGCCCTTCCATTAATCCTACCACGGCTCCGTAACCCAGTCTGCTCGCCAAAACTCTATCGGCGCAGCTTGGTGAACCACCTCTTTGGATGTGACCTAAAATCGCTACACGGATGTCATAATCCGGGAATTCTTTTTGAGTCTGCTCAGCCAGTTCGTAGATATTTGCCAGTTTTTCACCTTCAGCAACAACAACAATACTTGAAGCTTTTCCTGTCTTTTCAGCATTTCTGAAGGTTGCAAACAACTCATCCATACTGTCTTTTTTCTCAGGAATAAGAATGTCTAAAGCTCCGGTTGCCAAACCACTGTTTAAAGCAATGAAACCTGCATCACGCCCCATCACCTCAACAAAGAAAACTCTGTTGTGAGAAGTCGCCGTATCACGGATTTTGTCAATCGCGTCCATTGCTGTGTTCAAAGCAGTATCGTATCCAATGGTATTATCGGTTCCGAAAATATCATTGTCAATCGTTCCGGGAACACCTATTACTCTGATGCCAAATTCTTCATTAAAGATTTTAGCTCCGGTAAAAGTACCGTCACCGCCAATGCACACCAAAGCATCAATTCCATATTTCATGCAATTGTCATAAGCCTTCTGACGACCTTCTTTGGTTCTGAATTCCACGGAACGGGCAGATTTAAGAATCGTACCACCCTGATTGATTATATTTTTTACGGAACGAGGCCCCATTTTCAGGAAGTCATTGTGGATAAGACCATTGTAGCCTTCTCGTACACCGTAACATTCGATATTATAGTAATTTGCGGTTCTTACAACCGCTCTTAATGCTGCGTTCATACCCGGAGAATCTCCTCCTGAAGTAAGAACTGCAATTTTTTTTACAGCACTTTCTTTCATCTAGTAAAAAATTTCAAACACAAATTTACGAAAACAAGTTCAGATAACTGTAGCATTTTGAGAATAACTTTAAGTATTAAGTTTTTACCATTGATTGGGATTATTATGTTAAATCTGGGGATTTTAATTCCTTTTGTGATGAAGTTTAATTATGAAACATAAATTAGAAATTGAGATTATTGTAAAGTATTTATAACATACTTTTTTATGTTCAAAATAAAATTTAATATGTCTATATCATTAGAAATTAATATCTTGGAATACCAAATTTTAAATATTTTAGTATGAAAAAATGTGTATTTTACGTATTGGCAGTTTTTGCGCTTGGCTCTTGTTCCACAGAAGACATGCAGACCAATGCTATCGAAGCAGAAATTGTACAGACAGATCCTTTGAGTGCAAGACAAATCAACGAACAAATCAATCAAACCACCAAAATGAAAGGAAAATTTTCGTGGAACGAGGCTTCCTCACACTTTTTGTGGAGCGGGATTGTTCAGGGAAATAAAATTGCTTCCATCGGTTTTGGAAATTCAAAAGACGATTTTGATAAGAGTAAATCTTCAAATTCTGAAGCTTTACAACAGGAAATTTTAGATGTTATTCAGCAATATGAAGGAAAAAACGAGAGAGTTTTATTGGCTTCTGATGAATTTTTAAATCAAATGGATGTTTATATCGAAAAGCAGGAAACGGTTATTGCGTTACGAAAATTAAAATCAATACGCTATTTCGAGCCTGCAGATTATCGCTATTTTGAAAATGAAAATAAAATCAATGGAACCACTGCAAAATCAAGTGGAAGTTCTTCGGGCTGTGGATTAGAATCAACTGCTCTGAATGCTTCAGATTATACTACCGTAACTCCAAACGCAAAAGCACCTTGGTCATTTGCAAAACATAATATTACCAGCGCATGGAATTACAGCACAGGAGCCGGAGTAACCATCGGATTAATCGATTCAGGAGTTTCTTTCAATCAAAGTTTGTTGAGTGGCAGTTTTAATAATGGCTCATCTTCGGGAAGAACGATCAGTAAAAATGGAGTGTATGTGGATTCTGTTTGGCCGTGGAGTTCTGGTTATGACGGAGCGGATGATAAATGCGGCCACGGAACGAGCATGGCTTCTGCAATGGCGGCTCCGAGAAATAATCAGGGACAACCGGTTGGTGTTGCATATAATGCAAACTTGATTTCTTATCGTGCAGCTTCTAATGTTGTTTTGGATGGGTATCACGAACAAGAAGGAGTGAAAATAGCCTTTACCAATCTTGGAAATACAGCAAGTGTAAAAATAATTTCAATGTCAATGGGACATATTTTCTCAGTCGGAAAAATTGAAGACGGTGTAAAATACGCTTATTCTAAAGGAAAACTTATTTTCTGTGCCGGCGGAACTTCTACAAGTTTTACAACCTTCGTTGGCGTAATTTTTCCTGCTTGGATGCCAGAAACACAGGCAATAACAGGAGTGAAAGAAAATACTTCCAATCAGAAGTGTGATGTTTGCCATTCTGGAAGCGAAATAGATTTTACGTATCAGATGGAAAGAGCTTCGGGAAATAATATACCTGTATTGAGTTATTACAATGCACAAACCGATTATGTTGGCGGCTCTTCTGTGGCAACTGCTTCTACTGCTGGTATTGCAGCTTTGGTTTGGTCTAAAAATCCGTCATGGACGAGAGATCAGGTTTTGAATAAAATGAGACAGTCTGCAACCTATTATCCAACCAAGAATGCAGATTACGGCTATGGAAATATTAATATTTTACAAGCAGTGCAATAAATCTTAAGATTAAAAAATATAAAATTTAAGGATTTTTAACTGTAAAATATATTCGGAAGTTAAACTCTTCCGAATTTTTTTGTGATTAAAAACTAATAATTGTAACTTATATTTGAAATATGTTGTTTGTTTTTAAAATATGTTATTGTTGTTGAAATATTGTTTTTAGTTATATATGTTTATTAAATTTAATAAAAAAAATAGTGTTTGGTAATTATACTTAAAAGCGAAAATACGTATTTATACGCTATTAAATATATTTTATCTATAGTAGCTTTGTCATGTGATCACAAACAAATAACAGCATTGTTTAAAATGAAATTGAAAATCAATAAATTAATTTTCAAGAATATCTAAAACAATCTTTATTAAAAAAAACTTTAACCCTGGAGACCAGAAACCATTAAAAAACGGGGCGCAATCCGAAAAGCCACAAGAGTAGGAAAAAAACAAAATATTAACCATGACAACAGCACAAGAATCATTAGTAGGAGGATGGACAGCATACCACGCTCTTACGCCACAAGATCAAAAAGTATTTGACGAAGCAATGAGAGGATTTGTAGGAGTAAAATATACACCGCAACTTGTAGCTACACAGTTAGTAAACGGAACTAATTACCGTTTCAAATGTGACGCATCTATGCCGCCTTCACAAGTTATTTGGGGAGCAATCGTAGAAATTTACAGCCCAATTGAAGGCGTACCACATGTTGTTGCAATTACAAGAATCTAATTGAAGCACTTACATATTATAATCGGAGGATTTATCTTCCGATTTTTTTGTGCAAAAATTTTAGTGATTAAATGTAATCAATCTCCCAACTGATAATCCAAAGGCAAAAGAAACTCGATTTTATTTTTGGTAAACTCTCCCTGATTTGTCAGCATGCCGGGGTTTGAAGTATTTCCGTTAGTGTAAATTTCAAAAGTGTCGTTTTCGGGATGAAGAAAAGAAGTTTCTACGATTGGAATTGTAGCTTTTACAAACTGTCCTTTTTGCAACTCATAAAAATACCTTTTGAAATTAATCTGCATCATATAATCATAATCCAAAAATAATTTATTGTCTGTTTTTTTTGTGTAATCAGTCTCTGGAATCTGTGTTTTTGTAATACCAATTTTATAAGGTTGCTCGCTTCTTTTACGATTACCAATATCTAAAATATCATCCGGAATATTTAATGTACCTTTTGATTTAAACATTTCTGCAAAGTCCTTGAGCCGTTGTAATTCTTCTTCAGTAGGATATTTTGAGTTCGGAAACTTGGTAATCTGGTTCACAATAAAGCCTTCATCAGCAACTTTATTTGCAAAAACACTTCTGAAAAAATGAACCTGACTGCCGTCATAAGCATTCATTCTGTTGAGTTTTACTTTATCTGTATTTTTAGTTTCTTTAAAAAAGCTTGTTCCTGTATAACGGGTCGTTTTGTTTTCAAAATCACCAACAAAATCCTGAAGATTATAGTCGATTATATAACCTAAATTTTTATTTTCTATAATTAAAGTTTGTGGAGCTTCTACTCTTAAAATTTTATTCGTTTTATCATAAGAAAACTTCAGAGAACGTTGATTTTTGATTTTTACATTCGATTGATCCGAACCAATAAAAGAATCCAGAAAGTATTTGATGTAATTTTTATAGGCAGTTTCTGTAAATGGGATGATCACAACTTCTTCAATTTCCTTCGCTTTTATCAAAACCACTTTCAGCTTTTTATTTAAAACATCCGAAGTGTTTACAATGACAGTTTCGTAATTATCTTTCTGAAAAACGAGACTATTATTGTTTTTTGAGGTCAGACTAAAACTTCCGTCTGCTGCAGAAGTCGTTCCCGTTTTCGTTCCGTCGAGATAGATGTTGACATTCTCAATCGGTTTATCGATGTCATTTACGACTGTACCTTTTATGGTTTGTGAAAAAAGCACATAAAAAGGAAAAATCATTAAGAATAGTAATACTGTTTTTTTCATGGTAAACAATATTACTAAATTTATAGTGATAAAAAAAGAAGGCTAAAGAAATTTAATTTAACCGATTTTTACACTCGTCATACTCAGCGAGCCGCCAATTAAATCATCATTAAATAAAACCAGGTCTTCCGATTTATTTTTTAAACCTAAAGAATAGATCAATGGCAAATAATGATCGGGTGTAGGAATGGCGTATTGCAGAGAAGTTCCCTGTTTTTGATAATCAATAAGGTTCTGAAAATTTCCGTCAAGAAGCCAGTTGTTGGTTTTTTCACGAGCTTCAATTGCCCAGTCCCATCCCGCACCAACGGTATCAATGTTTCGCCAATCAATTAATCTTAGATTATGCACAATATTGCCGCTTCCGATAATTAAGATACCTTTTTCTCTCAGTTTTTCTAATTTTTTAGCCAAATCAAAATGATATTGCGGCGGTTTTGTATAATCAATACTCAATTGAATCACGGGAATATCGGCATTTGGATACATGTGTTTAATTACCGACCAAGCTCCATGATCAAGCCCCCAATTGTGATCTTCTTCAACGATTGGATTTAAAATATCTGCAACTTCATGTGCCAATTCAGGATTTCCGGGAGCAGGATATTGTACATCAAACAAAGCTTGCGGGAAACCACCAAAATCGTGAATTGTTTTGGGCATATCCATCGCAGTAACTTTTGTTCCGCGGGTGAACCAGTGTGCAGAAATACACAAAATCGCATTAGGTTTTGGAATTTCCTTCGCAACATTTCTAAAACCCTGTACAAACTGATTTTCTTCAATGGCATTCATCGGAGAACCGTGACCAAGAAAAAGAACCGGCATTTTCTGCGTATTTTTAAACTGATCGCTTATATTCTGTAAATCGTTGAGATTCATTTCTGTTAACATTAAAAAAGGTTCAAGGTTAAATAATAATCCCTGAACCTTCTGATTTAAAAAACTAATTATTTCATTATTCCACCCTTTTGTGGCTTGCAGAAACTTATTTTAAAATTAAGCTTGCTTTACAAACTGCAATTCACCTGCAATTTTCACTTCTTCACTTACCATTACACCTCCTGCTTCAAGAGCTGCATTCCAGTTAAGACCAAAATCTTTTCTGTTGATTTTACCTTCAAAAGAGAAACCAGCTTTTGTATTTCCCCAAGGGTCTACATTGATACCTCCAAAATCTACATTCAAAGTAATTGGTTTTGTAATACCGTTTACAGTAAGATTTCCAGTTACAGAATTGTTAAGAGCATTAGATTCAAAAGTAATCGTTGGGTTAGCCTCCGCGTTAAAGAATTCTGCAGATTTCAAGTGATTATCTCTGTCTGTATTGTGAGTAGAGATAGAATCTACATTAATTGTAGCAGTAGTTTTTGCATTGGCAAAAGTATCGTCTTCAGCTTCGATTTCTGCATTGAAGTTGGTGAAATTACCTTTGATGTTAGAAATCATCATGTGTTTTACTTTAAAAGTAATCTCACTGTGCGCTGGGTCTAAATTCCATTTTGTAGCCATTGTATGTATTTTTTTGTTGTTATTTATAATGCAAATTTAAGACATGATTGATTTCCGATTCATTGACTTAGGATAAGAAATTAATTTTCATATAAATTTAATGAGAATTCTGCAGTTATTGGTTCTTTGAATAAGTAAATTCTTATTTCAGGTTTTGAAATTCATAAATAATTAAAGAAAATAATTCTATTTTTGTTAGATGATGGAAAACAAATCCCCGTTTTTAGATACTTTGTTTCTTCTTAGAAAAGAAGGCGCACTGACTATTTTTTCAGATCTTAAAATATTGACTAAAAAAGAAGAAAATGAGGCGGAAGATTTTTTTGAATCTGAATTTGAAAAAGAAAGATTAGATTTTTTATCCGATAAGATTCCATTCAATAAAGAAGCTGCCATCTGGGCTGCGAAAATTTTGTATCACAGTGCGCAGTTGTATTTAATAAGAAAAGATACAGCGAAAGATTTAGAAAACCTGATTCCGCAATATCAAGATGAAAAAAATGCTTCCGCAATTTTATCTGCAGATTTGTCGTTGAGGTTTTTACCACAATTATTCGATGCGCTTCAGGTTGTAGATTCTACAGACCCTTTGGTGAAAATGCTGGAAAATATTTTACATCAGTTTCATTATTCAGGAATTGGATTAGATTTAAATCTTGAAAAAATCAATTGGGAAGAAGAATTAAAAGACAAAACCTACCGAAAATTATATCTTGAAAGAATCGTTGAAAAGAAAGCCTATAAGCTGGCAGAAATTCCCTACATCAACCAATTGCTGATCGCAGAATTTGGGATGTACAAAGATATTTTTTGGAAAGAATTAAAAATAGTAGAAAACTAATCTGTTTGTATTTCTTGGCTGAGTAGAACGCCTTTGCGAACTTAAAAACGGTTAGCTGTTAAAAAAAACTTTGCGCTCTTTGCGTTTAAAAAGCAGAAGCAAGAAAAAATATAAAGAAAAAATGACTCAAAATATAGAAAAACTAAACAAAGTTCTCGCCTTTGTTAAAGACACTTTTGTCGGGAAAAATGACGTTGTAGATTTGCTCGGAATCTGCTTGCTGGCAAGAGAAAATGCATTTTTGTATGGTCCTCCCGGAACCGCAAAATCTGCCATTGTAAGAACATTGGCAAATACGGTAACAGACGGTAAAAACTTTGAATATCTTTTAACACGTTTCACCGAACCAAACGAAATTTTTGGTCCTTTTGATATCAGAAAATTAAAAGAAGGAGAATTGTTAACCAACACAGAAGGCATGATGCCTGAAGCATCGATGGTTTTTCTGGATGAAATCTTCAATGCCAATTCGGCAATCTTAAATTCTCTTTTGATGGCTTTAAATGAAAAGATTTTCAAAAGAGGAAAAGAAACAAGGAAGCTTCCTGCATTGATGTTTGTCGGTGCAAGTAACGTTCTTCCTGAGGATGAAGCTTTGAATGCACTTTTTGACCGTTTTTTAATTAGAATTAATGTTGATAATGTAAATCCTGATCTTCTTCAACAAGTGCTTTTGGCCGGTAGAAAACTCGAAAATATTCTGGAAACCGAAACTCCCGAAATCTTTTCAGATGAAATCCGAGAGCTTCAGAATTTGTGTAAAAACATAGATCTGAAACCGATTTATGAAGTTTATTTAAATACGATTATCAATCTTAGAAATACAGGAATTGCGATTTCCGATCGTAGAGCCGTGAAGTTGCAAAATCTGATTGCGGCAAGTGCTTTAATTTGTGGTAGAAACGAAGCTGTTCTTTCAGATTTATGGGTGTTGAAACATATTTGGGACACCGAAGAACAGATTGAAATTTTAGAAGGAATTATCAACAGAACGATTGAAAAAGACGACCATCCAAAGTCTCATCCGCAAGCTTTGCAAAATAAAATCCCCAATCCTGAAGAAGTGATGAAAGATGTGAAAATCCTGATCGAAAAATGGAATAGCGGAGCATTAAGTTTTGAGGAACAAAACGTGATAAAAGATAAATTAAGATACCTCCAAACCCGATGCGATTGGATACGAAATCCTGAACAAAAGCAATACATTCAACAAGAAATTGAAAGTTTATGGCAGAAGATTCTTCAAACGGTATAAAAACTTTTTGGGCTGAACTTCCAAAAGCTGATGAAGATTTTCTTGGTACAATTCGTAACTGGAAAAATGTTCAGATTGCGATAGATGAAGAAGTGATTTGGCTGAAAGGTTTTACTGATGAACAGGCTGCTTCATCGGAAATTCAACAGTTGCCGAATTTTATTTTGTATGAATTAAGAGACGGACTGTTATTTAGAAAAGATGAATTGGTTCCGAGTAAAAAAATGAGAACTGCTTTGCTGTGGACTCCTATTGATAAAGCTTTAAAACTCACTTTTCCTATTTCAAATAATAATTTTTTTGGAATTGACGAAAAGGTTGAAATTAAATTAAAGCCAAGTGAAGATGAACAGCCTGCAATGGCTTTGCTTTTCTCAATTTCGGAAATTAAAGAAGTAATTATTACGACACCAAAATTCAAATTAGAAAAACTGGATTGGATTGTTATTAATGATAAAGCATTATTTCTCGGAACTCCTTTGTTAAGCTTTCCCGGAAAAACTTTTTGGTTAAAAGATGATCATCTTCTACCAACAGGTTTCGATTTTGAATTTAAAAATTTGAGTTCTCTATTACAAAGAAAATATAATACAGATCAGAAACAATGGCTTTTATGGAATGAAAACGGAAGCGTTTTATATCTTAATAAAGAAGATTTCAGAAAAATGTCTGTAAGCTCATTTCGTTTGACTGAAAAATCACAAGAATGGAATTAAAAGAATATTTCCAATCTTACGAAAGTTATTTCTGGGAATGGACAACGGATGAGGATGTTCCGGACGATACTGGCTATAATGAAAATAATCTTATTTCGTTTCAGAATATTGGAGCTGTTGTTTATAGACCTTATCTGATTGAGATCTTGAAGGAGCTTCAACTTAACGGTTTACCAATTTTGAGCCCTCTTTTATTGGCTTTATATGCAACAAATGAAGGATATTCAGATTTAAAAGGTATTAAAACGAATCTCAGAAAACATCCTTTGGCAGCGCATGAATATGTTAAGCATTTGATTCGTCCTGCATTTCAATTTTTAGAAACATTAAAATCTCTCCATAACAATTATAAAAAAGGAAAAAATAGAGTTCTTCTTTTACAGACAATATTCAAGTATGCATCAAATAATGTTTCGGAAAAACAATCGGAATATATTTTAAATGGATATTTACGAAATTCACGAAAAATTACCGATTCAGCACAGAAAATAGAAATTACTGTTTCGAAGTTTTCCAAAGATTTAGGAATCTTGGTTGCTTTGAATGAGAAATTTCCTTCAAGTCAAATGATTATTCAAGTAATGAAAGGGAATTTGGAAATTGCTGATATTGAAGAGGAAGTTATTGAAGAAGAAACAACAATAGAAACCGGTAAAGATTTTATTCAGGAATTAATAGAAGAACCCAAAACTTTCCAAGTTGGAAGCTTAATTAAAAGAATCTGGAGCGGATTAAAAATTCCGATGCGTCATCTTTCTCATGGTGAACAGCCGATTGGAGGGGTTTCTGATATGACCAATAAAGGTGATTTTAGCAGAATGCTTTTGTCGGAATTTGCCAATGAAGATGAGGTTTTTATGAATCGTGTGGCGAATAATGAAGCTTTGTATATTCAGCGTGAAATTCCGCCTGAAGAAAATGTTTTTGAAAGAATTATTTTAATTGATACTTCCCTGAAAAATTGGGGAACTCCGAAAGTTTTGGCGTTTGCATCGGCAATTGCAGTTATCAAACATCCAAAAGCGCATTCCGAATGTAAAGTTTTTGCTTTGGGACAAAATTCAATTCCAATTAACCTTGATAAAGTGGAAGAAGTGATTGATCATCTCAATCTCGTAAGTCCGGTTTTGGAAGTTTCCCAATCATTGGAAAAGTTTTTTAGTGAAGAGCATACCGAGAAAGATCTTGAAGTTTTTTTTATTACCAATCAGGAAAATTTGTCAAATCAAAAGCTACAGAAAGTCATTCACGAAAATCGGGATCGACTGAAATTTTTGGTGACAACTTCTGCAGAAGGGGAACTGAATTTTTACAAACATCATAAAGGCACAAGAAAACACGTCCAGAAAATCATGCTTCCGTTGCAGGAATTGTGGGCAAATCCACCGAAGAGAAATCAAAGAGGTGAAAATAACTCTCCGAGAAGTAAAAAAGCAGATGTTCCGTTGAATTATCCGATTTTATTTCCAACCTCAAAAAATAAAATTGCTACATTTTTGTATGAAGGAGAGTTTTTTATTTTAAGTTCTAAAAAACAGTTGCTTAAAACCTATTTGTCAGATAATTATTACAATAAAAACTATTACGATCAGTATAAAATTCATCGGGGTTGTGAGGTTTTGTTTGAAGATATTTCGGTGAGGCCAAAAGGTCAGTTTGCTTTAGCCAAAAACAAGCAGCAGCAATTTATTTTGTGTCATTATCAACCGGATAAAAAATTGATTTCTAAATTAAATTTAAATACAAAAGAATATTCTGAACTAAATTTGTCTGGACATAAAATTCCTCATCAACATAAATTGACCTATTTCGATAAAAATTTTTATTTACACCAAATTGAAATTCCTTACAATTACAGGATAAACATCGATGGTGATATCTCTTTAGAAGAAACTTTTGACAAGGTTAATGAAATGGATAAAAACAATTCAAAAGTTGAAACCGAACTCAATAAACTGAATAACATTGGAGTTAAAATTTTAAACAATTTCAACAATGTAGGAATCAATTCTGAACATGGCTTGGTAATTTCTAATTATGAACTGACCAAAAATTATGATAATTCATTGGTTTTTTATAGAAATAAATATCCGATGAAGATATATGCACAGCAAAATAAAAATAGATTTACCTTTTCCGAAGGCAGCGAAATTATTACAGATTCCCGTGGAATGCTGACTTTTAAAAGCAGTAATCAAAATGTTCCTGAATTTTATATTCCATCGACAGAAGTTGGGTATTTGGCTATGGCGAGTCATACAGAATTTGGAGGTTCAGAATATTATTTGCCTGAAACTACTTTGCTGAAAATAAGAAAAATGGAAGATATGATTTTGGATTATTTAGAACCATTTATTCATCAAATTGTAGAATATGGAACTGAGAATTAAACCTTTTCCGAAAAACAATTATCCTAAAAAAGGACTTTTAATAAAAGGTTCTTCACCATTAATATGGTTGCACGAAATAGAAATTTTAGGAATTGATTTAAATGAAGTTCAGTCATTTGCAATTCCTTCCAATGAACCGAATATTTTGTACGGATGCTTTTTAATTTTTAAAAACCTTGCACCTTCTGAAATTGGCAAGAATTCTTATTTTCAATGTGTTGAAGACAGGCTTTTCATTCCTGAAAATACCACTTTTTATCCTAAAATCAATCCTGAAGACTGGCAAAATATCAATCCTGATTTTTTGGTGATGCATCCCGATTTTGGTTTGGTGAAACTGAATGAAGAAATAGATTGGATTTCATTAATTAATCATCCTAAACAATCAGAAGATAAGATTAGAAAACCATTGAACGGAGTAACAATTCCCCAAGAAATTAAAAGTTTTATGGTGGAAATGGATGATGACCAAATAATGGAAGCACTTCAAAAGCCACAAACGGAGGAAGAATGGATGAAAAACCTGCCTTTTGATATGAAAAAAGTAATGGCAGGAAATAAAAAGGAAATCGAAAAATATTTAAAATACATTGAAAAATATCCTGAAAGAGCTGTGGAATTAGGGGTTCCGCTGGATGTAATGGGAACTTCAAGAGGTGATGGTTTTGGCAAATTCAAGTTTGGGAATTGGTTTCAAAACTTTTTTGGTGGAACTGGTGATTCTTCAAATGAAACTTCAGGTTCGGGAAATTACCGTTGGGTATTTTTTGTTGCAATTATTTTAATCGTAGCAGCAGGAATTGGCTTTCAGTTTATTAAAGATGAAAATGAGGAACATGTAAATTCAGGGAAAGTTCAACAGGAAGGCAAGATTGGAAAAATATTAGCTTTCAAATCTGGCGTTACAGAAATTGATATAAAAATTGATTCTATTTACAGAAAGCGAAGAGGCAAATTGATGAGTGATTTTCTTGAAGCGACTAAAGAATATCACGAAAAGTCGATGGCTGATGTTGAAAAAGATGTTGAAAAATACAGAACTGATGAAGGAAAAACTAAAGATTCACTCAAAACGATTTATAATAAAAAAATAGTAAAAGTAATTACCGAAAATACTGAAAAATTAAAGCAGAAAATTTCGGATTCACTCAAAAAAGAAGGAAACGGAATACCGGCCGATAAAGGTGTTGTAAGTAAAGTACTCAATAAAAAGCAAATTTTGATGGCAGATTCTTTAGGCAAACTCTACGGAACGATTGAACCGCCAGTTTCCGAAATGGATGAAAATTCGCAGGCATATCTCGAAGGAAATAAAGGCGAGTCAAGTGATTCTGAAAAAGTTTCGGCATCAGAAATTTTTTGGCTGATAGTTTTAATGGCGGGTGCTGTAGGATTGTATTCATTCCTTTTTAAAAAGAAAAAAATACATTTTGGCGGAGAGAATATTCCTTTAGGGATCAAAATTTTTCTCATGGTTGTTCTGATTGCTTTATTGAGTTATATTTTTTATCCGATCATTGAAATGTTTGGCTATAATTGGTTTGTCTGGGTGTTGATTATTTGTGTAGTTCTTCTTTTGTACAGGCTTTTCCGGGAAGATAAAACCATTTTAAAATCTGAAGAGAATGAATAAGCAGAAGTTTATAGATAAGTTTCTGAGAGCACTTGTGGTTTTAGCAATTATTAAAATCATTGCGATTCTTGCTGAGCTTTTTCAGAAAACATTTTGGAGCGTCATTGGAAATTTGGTCATTTTCATAGTTGTTCTAGTAATTATATTTTTTGTAGTAATTGCCCTTCAGAATAAAGAAAGATCTGGAAATTCCTCAGGAAAAAAAGGCGGTGGCGGAAATTTTTATCTTGAAAATTCACTGTTCGACAGAATCAGAAATAAGTACGAAGAATTAGCCGAAAAATACATTGCCGAAAAAGATTATACAAGAGCCGCAAAAGTCTATATGAATTTGCTGAATGACAATTATAGTGGCGCAAAAACACTTGAAGATGGTGGTTTGTATAACGAAGCTGCAGTAATTTATCTTAAAAAATTAAAAAATAGATCGGAAGCAGCATCGTGTTTTGAAAAAGCAAAGCAATATCAAAAATCGATTGAACTGTATAAAGAGCTCGAGCAAAAAGAAAAAGTGGGTGATCTTTATATGCAAATTAATGATACAAAAAATGCTCATTCTTATTACCAAATGGTTGTTGATGATTATGTAAACAACGATCAGATGGTGAAAGCTTCTCTTATCTACCGCAAAAAAATGGATGTTCCCGAAAAAGCACAGAAAATTTTATTACAAGGTTGGGAACAAAATAAAGATGCTTTTAATTGCTTAAATAATTATTTTGTTAATATCAATAATGTTGAAGATTTAAAACATACAATTCAAAATTTATATTTAAAAACTCCTTCCGACAAGAAAATCATTTATCTGGAAGCGATGAAACATGAATTTAAAAAAGATTTAAAACTACAGGAAACAACAAGAAATATCGCCTACGAAATCATTGCCGAAAATATAGAAAACCATTCTTCGATCATCAATGAACTGA
>Ga0308163_10001597_pt1 | contig 23802 bp, 17 predicted proteins | sample PhyTR1_FD_201037 | JGI IMG/M metagenome (GOLD analysis project Ga0308163, IMG submission 201037) | Phyllosphere microbial communities from UC Gill Tract Community Farm, Albany, California, United States - DLSLT.R1 | ecosystem: Host-associated > Plants > Phyllosphere > Unclassified | place: USA... | reverse complement strand
CTCGTGGAGTTGTCAGGGCCTATGGCGCAGTTGGTAGCGCGCCTCGTTCGCATCGAGGAGGTCAGGAGTTCGAATCTCCTTAGGTCCACAAGAACCCCGCTCCGGCGGGGTTTTTGCTTTCCCGCGTCACCGACTTTTCACCCTCACGCCCTGTGAGGGATGTCCTCGCGGATCCTCCGAGGCTCCTAGCCTTCCGCCATGAAGACACGAAGAGGCCTCACCACAGCTCTGCTCGGACTCCTCCTCCCGGTCGCTCTCGCGGCGGCGGGAGCATCGGCTGCCTCGGCCTCCGCAGCCGATCCGGGCTCCACGTCGGCTCGCACCGCCGCGACGACCACCGCCACGACCGCCTCCGGCTGGCTGCACACCGACGGCGGGAAGATCGTCGACTCCACCGGTTCCACCTACACGATCCGCGGCGCCGCCTGGTTCGGGCTCGAGTCGTCGGGCTGCGTCCTCCACGGGCTCGACAAGATCACGCTCGACAGCGGCATGAAGCACCTCCACGACATGGGCTTCACGACGGTGCGCCTCCCGTACGCGAACGAGTGCCTCCGGACGTCGAGCGTCGCCGACTGGGGGACCACCGCCAACCCGGATCTGAAGGGCATCACCCCGCTGCAGCTCATGGACCGCGCCATCGCCTCCGCCAAGGCCAACGGCCTCAACGTGTTCCTCGACCAGCACCGCCCCGACGTCAACGGTCAGTCCGAGGTCTGGTACTCCTCGACCCTCCCCGAGTCGCAGTGGATCTCCGACTGGAAGATGCTCGCGGACCGCTACAAGGACGACCCGACGGTCATCGGCGTCGACCTGCACAACGAGCCGCACGGCCAGGCCTCCTGGGGCACGGGCGACACGGCCACCGACTGGCGGCTCGCCGCCGAGCGCGGCGGGAACGCGGTGCTGTCCGTGAACCCGAAGCTGCTCGTCATCGTCGAGGGCATCGACAAGCAGCCGGACGGCTCGGGCACCTGGTGGGGCGGGGCGCTCGGCGCCGCGGGCGACAAGCCGGTGGAGCTGAGCGTGCCGAACCGCGTCGTCTACTCGCCGCACGACTACCCGTCGAGCATCTACGCGCAGTCGTGGTTCAGCTCGCCGGACTACCCGAAGAACCTCACGAGCGTGTGGGACACCCACTGGGGCTACCTCGCGAAGAACGGCGTCGCCCCCGTGCTGCTCGGCGAGTTCGGCACCCGGCTGGAGACCACGAGCGACAAGCAGTGGCTGTCCACCCTCGTGTCCTACCTGCAGACCACCGGCATCAGCTCGTCGTTCTGGTCGTTCAACCCCGACAGCAACGACACGGGCGGGCTCGTGAAGAGCGACTGGGTGACCCCGGAGCAGGCGAAGCTCGACGCCATGGCGCCGATCCTGCACCCGGCGGCATCGTCGGGCGCGGGCGCGGGCGCGGGCTCGGGCTCCGGCTCCGGTTCGGGCTCCGGCACGCAGCCCGCGCCGCAGCCGCAGCCGCAGCCGCAGCCCCAGCCGCAGCCGCAGCCGCAGCCCCAGCCGCAGCCGCAGCCGCAGCCGCAGCCCTCGGGTGGCGCGACCGCCAGCTACAAGCTGAACGGATCGTGGGGCACGGGGTACTCGTCTGAGCTCTCCATCACCGCGGGCTCCGCGGTCTCCGGCTGGACGGTCTCCTGGGACAGCCCCGGCGTCACGGCCGTGCCGAACAGCTGGGGGATGACCTGCAGCGTCGCCTCCAGCCGCATCACGTGCACCGGAGCGGACTGGGCGGCGCGGATCTCCGCTGGCCAGACCATGCACGTCGGCCTCAACGTGCAGGGGACGCAGGCGCCGAGCGCGCCGACGCTCACCGTCACGAGTCACTGACCCATCCCTCTACGGCGCCGGTCGTCGGGCATCCGCCCGGCGGCCGGCGCCTCCGCTCGTTAAGCTCGACCGGTGCCCCGCCCCGCGATCCCGTCCGTGACCGTCGCGACCCCGGAGGTGCGGGCGCTGCGCGCCGACCTCGAGGCGGCGCCCTTCACCCTGGCCTCGGCGCTCGACGTCTGGGGCGACGCGGCGGGCCAGGCGCTGCACCGCGGCAACCGGATCCCCGCCCGCCGCGCCGTCGCCGCCGCGCGCACGGCCGCGGGTCTCCCGGCTCCCGCCGCCCTCGCGGCCCTCTTCGTGCTCGGCGACCCGGTCGCCGCCGCCGACCTCCGCGCCGCCCTGCCGTCCCTCGGAGTGGACGGCGCCGTGCGCCTCGGACTGGTCGAGGTCGACGGCGAGCGCGTGCGGCCGGCGGTCGACCTGCGGCCCTACGGCTTCATCGACGCGCACGGGGTCGGCGAGTGGTGGATCGCCTCCGACCTCGGCGAGCTCGCCACCGGCGGCGCGCTGGACGAGGACCACGTGCTCGGCGTCGGCGGGGCGTCGGCCACCCTCAGCGGCCTGATGATCTCCACCCCCGTCGCGAGCGCGCTCGACCTCGGGACCGGCTGCGGCATCCAGGCCCTGCACGCCTCCCGCCACGCCGACCGCGTGGTCGCCACCGACATCTCCGCCCGTGCGCTCGCCTTCTCCGCCCTCAACGCGGCGCTCAACGGGATCACGACCATCGAGCTCCGGCTCGGCAGCCTGTTCGAGCCGGTCGCGAGGGAGCGCTTCGACCACATCGTCTCGAACCCGCCGTTCGTGATCACGCCGAGGGCGGAGGGCGTCCCGGCGTACGAGTACCGCGATGCCGGGCTCGTCGGCGACGCGCTCGTGGAGGGCGTGATCGCGGACCTCGCCGACCACCTGACGCCCGGCGGCGTCGCGCAGCTCCTCGGCAACTGGGAGCACCGGGCGGGGGAGCCGGGCCTCGAGAGGGTCGTGGGCTGGCTCGATCGCGCGGCGGCGCGCACGGGGTCCGGCCTCGACGCGTGGGCCGTGGAGCGCGAGGTGCAGGACGCGGCCCTCTACGCCGAGACGTGGATCCGCGACGGCGGCACCCGCGCCGGCACGTCGGAGTCCGAGTCGCTCATGGGCGCGTGGCTCGACGACTTCGCCGCCCGCGGGGTGGACGCCGTCGGCTTCGGCTACCTGACCCTGCGCCGGCCCGCCGCGGGCGCGCCGACGCTCCGCCGCCTCGAGCGCCTGCCCGGCGGCCTCGGCCACAACCCGACCGGCCTGGGCGAGCACCTCGCCGCGTCGTTGTCCGCGCACGACGCCCTGGCGCTCCTCGACGACGACGCGCTGGCCGCGACCGCGCTCGTGCTGGCGGGCGACGTCACCGAGGAGCGGCACCACTGGCCGGGCGCCGAGGACCCCACCGTGATGATCCTCCGCCAGGGCGCCGGCTTCGGCCGCGAGGTGCCGCTCGACACCGGGCTGGCGGCGCTCGTGGGCGCCTGCGACGGCGAGCTCACCGTGGGCGCCATCGCGGACGCCGTGGCGCAGCTGACCTCCGTCGATGCCGCGGCCCTGCGCGCGGAGCTGCTGCCGCGGATCCGCGGGCTCGTCGCCGACGGCTTCCTGCTGCTGCCCGACGAGACGGCGGACGCGGATGCGGGACAGGGCACCGCCCGCCCAGGCGACGACGCCTAGGATCTCCGGGTGACCCGCCGAACCGCCCGCCCCGCCGCCCGTCCCGAGATCCTCCGCGCCGCCGTGCTCGACGCCGCGCTCGTCGTGGTCTTCGTCCTCATCGGGCGCGCCAGCCACGGCGAGGACCTCGCGCCGTCGGGCGTGCTCGGCACCGCGTGGCCGTTCCTCGCGGCCGGCGTCGTCGGCTGGATCGTGGCGCGCGCCTGGCGCGCGCCGTCCCGCGTGGTGCCCACGGGCCTCCTGGTGTGGGGCGTCACGATCGTCGTGGGCATGGTGCTGCGCGCGCTCACCGGCGAGGGCGTGGTGGTGCCGTTCGTGATCACGACCGCGATCATCCTGGGGATCCTGCTGCTCGGCTGGCGGGGGATCGCCGCCGTGGCGGTCCGCCGCCGCGCGCGGGCCTGACCCGCAGGCACCGCCGTCCCCGGCGCTGACGGGCCGGCGGCTAGGCGGCCGCCGCCTCCATCACGGCGATGAGCGCCTTCGCGTAGGCCTCCTCCGCCTCGAGGTCGCGGTGCTCGACCTCCTCGCCGTCGATCACGACGAGCACCACGTGGGCGCCGTCCTCGGCCCCGCCGATCTCGCGTCGCAGCGACCGGAAGGCGCCGCCGAGCAGCGACCGCAGCTGGTCCTCGCGCGGCAGCCACAGGCTGTCCTCGAGCGCGACGGAGTCGAGCGCCCACTCGGTCGTGCCGTTGAAGCCGAGCACCGTGCCGGTCGCGTGCTCGTGGGCCTCGATGGTGAGCTCGCTGATGGTGAAGACGTCCGACTCGAAGCCCTGGCCGCGGATCCGGAACCGGTCGCCGGGCTCGGGGCTCCACTCGAGGCCGAGCTCCAGGAGGGTCGTCGCGTGCGCGGTGGAGATCATCCGTGCAGTATGCCCGCCGCTCCCGGGCGTCGCCTCCGCAGGTGGGGGAATGTGGGTGCATTAGATTCGGGGCACCGACCGCGGCCGCCGATCGCCGCCGTCCGGGCCCGGGAGGACCATGCGCGCGACAGTGAAGGACGTGGCCGCGCGCGCCGGCGTCTCCCCGAAGACCGTCTCCAACGTGATCACCGGCCGCGTCGCCGTGAGCCCGGCCACCCGCGAGCGCGTCGAGCAGGCGGTGGCCGCGCTCGACTACGTGCCCAATCTCTCCGCCCGCGGCCTCCGCAACGGCCGCACGGGCGTCATCGCGGTGGCGTTGCCGGACCTCGGCACGGCGTACTCCGCGGAGCTCGCCCACCACCTGGTGGAGGTGGCGCACGAGGCCGGCTACAGCATCCAGATGGAGGAGACCGGGTCGCGGCCGGACCGGGAGCGCGACCTCATGTCGCGCGCCCGCGAGCACCTGGTCGACGGCCTGATCCTCAACCCGGTGCTGCTGTCGAAGAGCGCCATCGTGCGCGCCGAGTCGCTCCCGCCCGTCGTGGTGATCGGCGAGGTCGAGCAGGAGATCGCCGACCGGGTGGGCGTCGACAGCGTCCAGGCCGCCTACGACATGACCCGGTTCCTGCTCGGCACCGGCGCCCGGCGCATCGCCGCCGTCGGCACGGCCACGCGCGAGGAGTCGGCGGCGGGCGACCTCCGCCGCATCGGCTACCGGCGCGCGATGGAGGAGGCGGGCGAGGCGCCGATCGAGATCGATCGCACCGGCTGGAACAGCGCGTCCGGCGCCGAGGCCGTCGACGCGTGGCTCTCCGGCGGCAACGCCCCGCCGGACGCGCTGTTCTGCTTCACGGACGGCCTCGCGTTCGGCGCCCTGCGCGCGCTCGCCGACCACGGCGTCCGCGTGCCCGAGGACGTCCAGGTCGCGGGCTTCGACGACGTCGACCAGTCCCGCTTCTCGATCCCCACGCTCACGACCGTGCACTTCGACATCCGCGCCTACGCGGAGGCGGCGGTCGCCCAGCTCGTGCGGCGCATCGAGGAGCGCGAGGGCCCGCCCGTGCACGTCGTCATCCCGCACCGCATCGTCGCGCGCGGGAGCACGCGCTCGGCGCCCGCCTTCTGATCTCACCGCTGTCCGCCGACTCCCGAGATCGGCCCCGCGAAACGTTGCGCTCGGCATTACAACGATGTAATGATCATCGCATCACGAAGGAGTGGTCAATGGATCCTGTTGCAGGAGAGGCCGGGGCACGTCCCACGGCATGGTCGAGGCGTCAGCTGATCATGGGCGGCGCGGCCGCCCTGGGCGGCGCGTTCCTGGTCGGGGGTCTCTCCGGCTGCGCGCCCCAGGTGGCATCCGCCGGCGGCATCGTCGACCTGAAGTACTGGCACCTGCTGTCGGGCGGCGACGGCATCCGCATGACGGAGATGGTGCGCGAGGCGGAGGAGACGGGCGACGGGTTCGACGTCACCGCCACGGTCCTCGCCTGGGGCCAGCCGTACTACACGAAGCTCGCCATGGCCTCGGTCGGCGGTCGCGCACCCGACGTCGCCGTGATGCACGCGGCCCGCGTGCCCGGCTTCGCGCCCGGCGGCCTCCTCGACCCGTGGGACCTCGACGTGCTCGCCGAGCTCGGCGTCACGCAGGCCGACTTCGAGCCGCGCGTCTGGGACAAGGGCGTGGTGGACGGGAAGCTGTACTCGATCGCGCTCGACAGCCACCCGTTCGTGATGATGTACAACACCGACATCGCGGGCCAGGCCGGCCTCCTCGGCGACGACGGCCAGCTCGCCCCCCTCAGCTCGCCGGAGGCGTTCGCCGACGCGATGCGCGCCATGCAGCGCGTCACGGGCGTGCACGGGCTCAGCTACGGCTACCTCGGCGACGGTACGCAGATGTGGCGGCTCTTCTACACGCTCTACAAGCAGATGGGCGGCCAGATGGAGCTGCCCACCGGCGGCCAGGTGGTCTACGACCGCGAGAAGGCGCTCGCCGCGGTGGACTTCATCCGCACGCTCCTCAACGGCACCATCGCCACTCCGAGCGGCGACGCCGGCACCGCCATCGCCGAGTTCGCGGGCGGCAAGAGCGGCGCCATCTTCACGGGCGTGTGGGAGCTGCCGACGTTCCAGACCGCGAAGCTGCCGTTCGACGCGATGCCGATCCCGACCCTCTACGGCACGCCCGCGTCCTTCGCCGACTCGCACGCGTTCGTGCTGCCGCACCAGAACGCGCCGGACCCGGAGAAGCGCCGCAAGAGCTACGAGTTCGTCACCGACCTCCTCAAGAACTCGCTGCAGTGGGCGGGCGCCGGGCACATCCCGGCGTACAAGCCCGTGATCGACAGCCCCGAGTACGCCGAGCTCCTGCCGCAGGCGCACTACGCGTACGCGGCCGAGCAGATCGAGTACGACCCGGTCGCGTACTTCACCGGGTCCGGCTCGGACTTCCAGACGTTCTTCGCCGAGAACATGCAGAACGTGTTCCTCGGCCGTCTGGATCCGGCGGCCGGCCTCGACGCCTTCATCGCGCAGATCGACGCGCTGCTCGCCAAGCCCAACCCCCTGTAGCGGCCGGCGGCCGCCTCCGCGGCCCGGCGCATCCTCCCAGCGAAACGACGAAGGAGTCCTCTCGTGACGACAGCAGCACCACCCGCCCCGGTCGCGCCCGCGACCGGTCCCGCCTCCCCGAGCCCCGCCGCCGGACGTCCCCGTCCGCGCGCGAAGGAGCAGATGCAGGGGATGCTCTTCATCGCCCCCTTCCTCATCACCTTCCTGCTCTTCCTCGTGTGGCCCGTGCTCTACGGCTTCTACCAGAGCCTCACGGGCCAGAGCCTGACGGGCGCGAACGGCGGCTTCATCGGGTTCGCCAACTACGCGGAGGCGTTCGGCGACTCCCAGATGTGGCGCTCGCTCGGCAACACCGTGGTGTTCACGGTCGCGAGCACCGTGCCCCTCCTCGTGGTCGGCCTGGTCCTCGCGCTGCTCGTGAACCTCGGGCTGCCGGGCCAGTGGCTGTGGCGGCTGTCGTTCTTCCTGCCGTTCCTGCTGGCCTCCACCGTGGTGTCGCTCTTCTGGCTGTGGATGTACAACCCGCAGCTCGGCGTCGTGAACGCGATCGCCGGGTCGCTCGGCCTCCCGCAACCGGCCTGGCTGCAGGACTCGTCGCTGGCGATGGCGAGCGTCGTGATCACCACCGTGTGGTGGACCGTCGGGTTCAACTTCCTCATCTACCTGGCGGCGCTGCAGAACATCCCCGACCAGCAGTACGAGGCCGCGGCCCTCGACGGCGCCGGGAGGTGGCGGCAGCTGTTCTCCATCACGATCCCGCAGCTGGCGCCGACGACCGCGCTCCTCGCGATCCTGCAGGTGCTCGCGTCGCTCAAGGTCTTCGACCAGATCTACCAGATGACCGCGGGCGGCCCCGGCGGCGCGACCCGGCCCATCGTCCAGTACGTCTTCGAGACCGGGTTCACCGGCTTCCGCTTCGGCTACTCGGCCGCCATCTCGTACATCTTCTTCGCCCTGATCGTGGTCATCTCGATCGTGCAGCTCACCGCCACCCGGAGGAAGCCATGACCACCGCCACCCGACCCGCCTTCTCCGCCGGCACGCTCGCCCGCAAGCCGTCCGTCACCTCCGCCGCGCGCGCCGGGCGCACGGGGACGCCGCGGTTCGCGCCCTCCCGCATCGCGGCCCTCCTGATCCTGATCGTGCTCGCGGCCGCCTGGCTGCTGCCGTTCCTCTGGGCGGTGCTCACGTCGTTCAAGTCCGAGACCGACGCGGCCGCCTTCCCCGTGACGCTCTTCCCGGCGGGCGGCTTCACGCTCGACGCCTACGCCTCGGTGCTGAACGGCGGGACCATCCCGCTGTGGACCTGGAACAGCCTCCTCACGAGCAGCGTGATCACGGTGGTGGCCGTCGTGTTCTCCGCGCTCGCCGGCTACGCGCTCAGCCGCATCGACTTCCGCGGGCGCAAGGTGCTGATGGGGGCGATCGTGGCGGCGATCATCGTGCCGCCGCAGATCCTGATCGTCCCGCTCTTCTACCAGATGCTCTCGTTCGACCTCATCGACACCCTCTGGGCGGTGATCCTGCCGCAGCTCGTGCACCCCGCCATGGTCTTCATCCTGAAGGCGTTCTTCGACCAGATCCCCATCGAGCTCGAGGACGCGGCGCGCGTGGACGGCGCCGGGCGCGTGCGCGTGTTCCTGCAGATCGTGATGCCGCTGTCGCGCCCCATCCTGTCGGCGGTGGCGATCTTCATCTTCATCGGCGCGTGGAACAACTTCCTCTGGCCGTTCATCGCGACCAACGACTCGAGCCTCATGACCCTGCCCGTCGGGCTGCAGACGGTGAAGAGCGCCTACGGGATCCAGTACGCGCAGAACATGGCCTCGGCCGTGCTCGCGGCCCTGCCCCTCATCGTGGTGTTCCTCTTCTTCCAGCGGCAGATCATCAAGGGCATCTCGACGACCGGGTTCGGCGGGCAGTGACCCGCGCTCCGCGGAGCTGACGCCCGGCGCACGACGACAGCCCGCCCCGCGCGATGCGGGACGGGCCGTCGTGGTGGTGGGGTGCGTCGGTCAGCTGACGGGGCCCTCCGTGAGGGTGACCTCGGCCGTCTTCTGCGCGCCGGCCGCGGTGGTCCAGCCGAGCTTCACGCGGTCGCCCGGCTTGTGGCCGGAGACCGCGGTGCTGAGCTCGGATGCGGAGGCGACGGGCTTGCCGTCGACCGAGGTGACGACGTCGCCCTGGGCGAGCCCGGCCTTCGCCGCGCCGGAGCCGTCGACGACGCCGGAGAGCGGCGCGCCCGCGACGGCGCCCGGCTGGTTCGCGAGCAGGACGCCGAGGAACGCGGGGTAGCCGATCTTCACGGTGCCGGACTCGACGCCGCTCTCGATCTGCTTCGCGATGGACATCGCGCGGTCGATCGGGATGGCGAAGCCGGTGATGTCGGCGGATCCGCTCGAGGCGGCCGTGTCGATGCCGACGACCTCGCCGTCCGCGTCCTGGAGGGGGCCGCCGGAGTCGCCGGAGACGATGGGCGCGTCCGTCTGGATCAGGTCGGTGAGCGTCTCGCCCGCCGCCGTGCCCTCGGATTGCGTCGTCACCGACTGGCCGAGCGCCGTGACCGAGCCCGACGCCGCCGTGAGCGTGCCCGTGCCGCCGGCGTTGCCGACGCCCGTGACGGCCTCGCCGACCTGGACGCCGTCCGTGTCGATCTTCGCCGGGGTGAGGCCCGACGCGCCCTCGAGCTTGAGCACCGCGACGTCGTTCGTGGCGTCGGTGCCGACGACCTTCCCGACGTACGCCTTGCCGGTGGACTCCACCGTGACGCGGATGCTCGTGGCGCCGCTGACGACGTGGTTGTTGGTGAGGATGGTGCCGTCGGAGGACAGGATGATGCCGGTGCCGGCCCCCGCCGCGTTCTCGTAGGTGAGGGCGGAGTCGACGGTGACGACCCCGGCGATCTGCTCGGCCGAGGCCTCGGGGGAGGTCGCCGAGGTGCCGGTGCCGGATCCCGAGCCGCGCTGCGTGCCGGACCCGCCGCCGGTGCCCTGCCCGGTGCCGCCCATGCCCCGGCCGTGGCCCTGGCCGGGGACGAAGGAGCCGGGGTCCTGGACGCGCGACTCGCCCGCCGCGGAGGAGTGGCGCCCGAGGTCGGCCATGAAGCCGACCGCGGTGCCGCTGCCGAAGGCGAGGAGGAGGGCGAGGGCGGATGCGCCGGCGATGAGGCCCGTGCGGAGGCCGCGGCCCATGCGCTTCGGCGGGACCGGGTGGCCCGCGCCGTCCACGTGCAGGGGCCGGCCGAACGCATCGGTCGCGGGAGCGGGCCAGGGGGATCCGGCGGGGGCGCCGTGGCCGACGGACGGCGACGCGGTGGCGTAGGCGGCCGTCGGGGCGGCGGGGCCTCCGACGGCGGGGCCGCTCGGGGCGGCCCAGGTGCCGGCGGCGGCGGTGGGGGTCGCGTCGGCGTCGGGCGTGACGGCGGGTGTGGGAGTCGCGTCGGCGGAGGGCGTGACGGAGTGTGTGGGAGTCGCGTCGGCGGAGGGCGCGGGGGTGGTCGTGCCGGCGTCGCCGGCCGGGGCCTCGTCCGGGCGTCCGGTCGGCTCCTGCGGTGTCTCGTTCATGACGGTCCTTCGTGTCTGGGGTGGCCCGATGGGGGCGATGAGGAGATCACACCGCCCGTCCCTATGAGCACCCCATGACGAGCACGAGCGTCGGCCATGGATCCCGGGCCGCCGCCGCCCGCCGATCGCCGCCCGCCCCGCGCGTAGGCTCGACGCATGGAGCAGAGAAGCCTCGGCAGGACCCATCGGAACGTCTCGGTCATCGGACTCGGGACCTGGCAGCTCGGCGGGGACTGGGGTGACGTCGCCGAGGACGACGCGCTCGCCGTGCTCGACGCGGCGGCCGACGCGGGCATCACCTTCTTCGACACGGCCGACGTCTACGGCGACGGCCGCAGCGAGACGATCATCGGATCCTGGCTCCGCGCGCACCCGGACTCGGGCGTCACGGTCGCGACCAAGATGGGCCGCCGCGACGCGCAGGACCCCGCGAACTTCACCCTCGACCGCTTCCGCGAGTGGACCGACCGCTCGCGCCGCAACCTCGGGGTCGACACGCTCGACCTCGTCCAGCTGCACTGCCCGCCCACGCCCGTCTTCTCGAGCGACCGCGTCTACGACGCCCTCGACGAGCTCGTCGCCGACGGCGCCATCGCGTCCTACGGCGTCAGCGTCGAGACGACCGACGAGGCCCTCCTCGCCATCGCCCGCCCCGGCGTCGCGAGCGTGCAGATCATCCTCAACGCGTTCCGCCTCAAGCCGCTCGACCGCGTGCTGCCCGCCGCTGTGGAGGCGGGCGTCGGCATCATCGCGCGCGTCCCGCTCGCCTCGGGCCTCCTCAGCGGCCGCTACTCGGCGGACACGACCTTCGCCGAGACCGACCACCGGAACTTCAACCGGAAGGGCGAGGCGTTCGACGTCGGCGAGACCTTCTCCGGCGTCGACTACGAGCAGGGCGTCGCCGCGGCGCGCGAGTTCGCCTCCGCCGCCCACGAGGCCGCGCCCGACCTCACGCCGGCGCAGGTCGCGCTGGCCTGGATCGTGCAGCGCGAGGGCGTCTCCACGGTGATCCCCGGCGCGCGCAACGCGGAGCAGGCGCAGGCCAACGCCCGCGCCGGCGACGCCCCCGCGCTCGGCGAGGTGTTCGAGCGTCAGGTCGCGGACGTCTACGACCGGTACTTCCGCGAGGCCGTGCACCCGCGCTGGTAGCCGCCCGGACGTGCGACGGCCCGGTCTGCTTCGCGCTGGCCGGGCCGTCGTGCGTGCGGGGAGCGCTACTGCAGGGAGTCGCAGGCGCTCGACAGGCTGGTCCGGAGATCATCGGGCAGCGGCTTGCCGACCAGTGCGGCCATCTGGTCCGCTCCGGCGTTGATCTGCTGTCCGTACTGCTCAGCGTTGGGCACGCCGCTGTTCTGCGCCTCGGTGGCCAGGTCGCGGTACGCCTGGACGTCGGACTCCTCGAGGGCGTCCTTGTCCTTGAGCCCGCAGGTGAAGTCGCGGACCTTGGCGAGCGTCGCCGCGTCCGTCCCGCTCGCGCCGGAGCCGGCGTCCGCGCTTGCCTCGGGAGCGGGGGTGGCGGCCTCGGCGGAGGCGCTCGCGGAGGCGGAGGGCGTGGGCGTCGCGGCGTCGTCGGCGGCAGGCGAGCTGCAGCCGGCGAGCGTCAGGCCGAGGACGAGCCCCAGCCCGGCGATCCCGGCCCGCAGGCGTCGCGTGGTCAGAGGGGTCTGCTGAGAGGTCATACCCTCACACTATCCAGCCGGACGACGTCGTTTTCCGCGGGGGCGGGAACTCTGGGGCGCGGCTGGCGACGTGCGTCCGGGTCTGCCGTGCGGAAGGGGAGCGGCGCGTCAGGTGACGATGGCGACCGGCTCCGTGTCCGGGATGGGGCCGGCGTCGCGCCCCCGCAGATCGGGGCTGTGCCGGTGGAACACGGCCGCGATCGCGGTGCCCGCGGCGAGCAGGACGGCCGCCACGACGAAGGCGCCCTGCGCCCCCTGCGCATCGATCACGAAGCCGGCGGCCGCCGAGCCGAGCGCGGCCCCGATGAGCTGGCCGGTGCCGACCCAGCCGTACGCCTCCGCGGTGTCGCTGAACCGCACCGACGAGGAGACGACGGCGAACAGCACCGCGAGGGCCGGCGCGATGCCGACGCCCGCGAGGAAGAGGAACACGGAGAGCCAGGCGAACTGCATCCAGACGGCGGCGAGGGCCGTGCCGACCAGGATGATCGTGAGGCGCCGGGCCATCGCCCACGGGCTGATGGGGATGTGCCCGAGCGACAGGCCGCCGATGAGCGAGCCGACCGCGAAGATCGCGAGGACGAAGCCGGCCTCCGGCCCGCCGTGCCCGTACACCGCCACGACGCCGGCCTCGATGGCGGAGCAGGCGGCGATGAGCAGGAAGCCGACCACCGTGCTGAGCAGCACAGGAGGACGCCCGAGCACGACGCCGAAGCGGCGCTTGCTGCGCGGGATGCGCACCCGGCCGAGCTCGGGGGAGGAGATGAACCACGCGCCGCCGCCGACGAGGAAGGCGGCCGCGACGAGGATCCCCGCGCTCGTGTCGACCTGGATGGCGAGGAACGTCGCGATGACGGGCCCGAGCACCCAGATGATCTCCTGCGCCGAGGCGTCGAGCGAGAACAGGGGCGTGAGCTGCTTGGAGTTGACCATCTTCGGGTAGATGGTGCGGACGGCGGGCTGGACGGGCGGGTTGGCGAGGCCTGCGACGAGGCCGAGCACCATGAAGACCGGCACCGAGGTGCCCGCGTCGCCGAGCGCGACCGCGACGACGGCCACGGTGCAGACGAGGGACGTGAGGATGAGGACGGGCCGCATTCCCCAGACGCCCATCCACCGGCTGGTGAGGGGGCCGGCGACGGCCTGGCCGATGCTCGTCGCGGCGAGCACGAGGCCGGCCGCGCCGTACGAGTCGTGGATGCGCTCGACGTGCATGAGGAACGCGAGCGAGAGCATGCCGCCGGGGAAGCGCGCCACGAGCTGGGCGGCGATGATCCGGCCCACGCCGCGGGTCTTGAGGAGGCTTCCGTACGTGCTCACGAGGGTCAGATCCTACCGTCCGGCAGGCATCCGCCCGCAGCCCCGGGCGCCACCGGACAGGGATGTCGGGGGACCTCCGTAGCCTGTGGAACCTGTGGACAAGTCCGCGGAGTTGTCCACACCTGTGGACGACACGCCCACTACATATGGGGTTGGGCTCGGCCGGGGGCCCGCATATATAGTGATGGGACCGCGGGACGCCCCGCCGCCTGGACTCCCTGGAGCCGGGTGGATGAGGGCCCGCCGAGCATTTCCCCTGGTGAGGACCAGGGCTGGTGAGGCACATGGCGCGGCGGGCACGACCCGCACCGCGTCGCCGCCGACAGCAGGACGGTCCGCAGCCGATCAGGGCGGACGACGAAGACGACGAGGAGCAGAGTGTCCATCACCGTAGTGAAGCGCGACGGCACGCGGGAGCCGTACGACGCGAACCGCATCAACCTGGCCATCGAGGACGCCACGCAGGGCCTCGACGAGAACATCGGCTGGGTCACGCAGATCGCGTCCGAGCTGGAGATCACCCTCTTCGACGGGATCACCACGCAGCAGCTGGATGAGGCCGTCATCCAGGTCGCGCTCCAGAACGTGAAGGACGACCCGGCGTTCGACACCGTCGCCGCGCGCCTGCTCCTCAAGACCATCTACAAGCGCGTCCTCGGCGACTACTCGTCGCCCGAGGAGCTCAAGCGCCTCCACGCGGAGCACTTCGCCCGCAACATCCAGCGCGGCGTCGACGAGATGCTCCTCGACTCCCGCCTGGTGCAGCTGTTCGACCTGGAGCGCCTCGCCCAGGCCCTCGAGCCCGCGCACGACGAGCTGCTCAAGTACATCGGCGTCGTCACGCTGAACAACCGCTACGGCATCAAGGGCCGCAACGGCGACGCCCTCGAGGTGCCCCAGTACTTCTGGATGCGCATCGCGATGGGCCTCACGCTCAACGAGCAGGACCCGACCGCGACCGCCATCGCCTTCTACGAGAAGATGTCGAAGCTCGAGTACCTCGCGGCCGGCTCCACCCTCGTCAACGCGGGCACCATCTACCCGCAGCTCGCGAACTGCTTCGTCATGGAGATGCAGGACGACATCGAGCACATCGCGAAGACCACGCGCGACGTCATGTGGCTCACCAAGGGCACGGGCGGCATCGGCCTCTCCGTCTCCAAGCTGCGCGCGCAGGGCTCGCCCATCCGCTCGAACAACACCACCTCCACGGGCCCGATCCCGTTCATGCACACCATCGACTCGGTGCTCCGGGCCGTCAGCCGCGGCGGCAAGAAGTTCGGCGCCCTGTGCTTCTACATGGAGAACTGGCACCTCGACTTCCCCGAGTTCCTCGACCTCCGCCAGAACTCGGGCGACCCGTACCGCCGCACCCGCACCGCCAACACGGCCGTGTGGATCAGCGACGAGTTCATGAAGCGCGTCCAGAACGACGAGGACTGGTACCTCTTCGACCCGCTGGAGGTCTCCGACCTCAACGAGCTGTACGGCAAGGCGTTCTCGGAGCGCTACGCGTTCTACGTCGGCGAGGCTGAGGCCGGGCGCATCCGGATGTTCAAGCGAATCAAGGCGCGCGAGCAGTTCAAGTCGATCCTCATCTCGCTCCAGACCACCAGCCACCCGTGGCTGACCTGGAAGGACACGATCAACAACCGCGCCCTCAACAACAACACGGGCACGATCCACCTCTCGAACCTCTGCACCGAGATCACGCTGCCGCAGGACGAGGACAACGTCTCCGTCTGCAACCTGGCGTCCATCAACCTGTCGCAGCACTTCTCCGACGGGAAGATCGACTTCGCGAAGATCGAGCAGAGCGCCCGCCTCGCGGTGCGCCAGCTCGACAACCTCATCGACATCACGCGCTCCAGCGTGAAGGAGGCGGACTTCTCCAACCAGCAGAACCGCGCGGTGGGCCTCGGCGTCATGGGCTTCACCGACGTCGTGGAGAAGCTCGGCTTCTCGTACGAGTCGGAGGAGTCGTACGACCTCATCGACGAGATCATGGAGCACGTCTCCTTCGCGGCCATCGACGAGTCGGCCGATCTCGCGAAGGAGCGCGGTGCCTACCCGAACTTCGAGGGATCCCGCTGGTCGGAGGGCCTCGTGCCGCTCGACTCGATCGCGCTCATGGAGGCCGACCGCGGCGTGCCCGTCAAGGTCAACCGCACCACGCGCCTCGACTGGGACGCGCTGCGCGCCAAGGTCAAGGGCGGCATGCGCAACGCGACGCTCATGGCGATCGCGCCCACCGCGTCCATCGGCCTCGTCGCCGGCACCACGCCCGGCCTCGACCCGCAGTTCTCGCAGATCTTCAGCCGCTCCACCTCCTCGGGCAAGTTCCTCGAGGTCAACCGGAACCTGGTGAAGGACCTGCAGGAGCTCGGCCTCTGGGAGACGGTGCGCGAGAGCATCCTCCGCAGCCAGGGCGACATCCAGAACATCGCGGCGATCCCGGACTCGGTCAAGGCCACGTACCGCACGAGCTTCCAGCTCTCGCCGTACGCGTTCCTCGAGGTCGCGGCGCGCGCGCAGAAGTGGATCGACCAGGCCATCAGCCGCAACATGTACCTCGAGACGCGCGACCTCGGCGACATGATGGACATCTACTTCGCCGGCTGGGAGCGCGGGGTCAAGACCACGTACTACCTGCACATGAAGCCGCGTCACACGGCCGAGCAGTCGACCGTCAAGGTCGACAAGTCGCAGGACGCCGACGGCACCAAGCGCAAGGGCTTCGGCGGATTCGGCGGCGGCGCTCCCGCGGCCGCGCCCGCGTCGGCCCCCGCGTCCACCGCGACCGCGGAGGCCCCGGCCCCGCAGTCCGCTCCCGCGCCCCGCAAGGGCTTCGGCTTCGGCGGAGTGGGAGGTGCACGCTGATGAACGACGACACGTTCGGCGACTACGTCGTCCCCATGGACCCCATGGACGAGCTCCAGTGCGACTCCTGCCAGTAGGCGGGACGCGGACTTAAGAGCATCGTCGCGGTGAACGCAGCCGCACCCACCCGCACGACCCGTAACGCAGCGCGAAAGTAGAGACACCAATGTCGAAGATCCTCGGCACGGGAATCCAGGAGGGCCTCCTCCTCAAGCCCGTCAACTACCAGTGGGCCATGGACCTGTACGACCAGGCCGTCGCCAACACGTGGTTCCCCAACGAGATCCAGCTCGGCGAGGACATCGCGGACTTCAAGAAGATGACGGACGAGGAGCGCCACGCGATCACGTTCCTCATGAGCTACTTCAACCCGAACGAGCTCCTCGTGAACAAGGCGCTCGCATTCGGCGTCTACCCCTACATCAACGCGCCGGAGTGCCACCTCTACCTGGCGAAGCAGATGTGGGAGGAGGCGAACCACTGCATGTCGTTCGAGTACGTCCTCGAGACGTTCCCGATCGACCGCGAGGCCGCGTACAACTCCCACGTCGACATCCCGTCGATGGCGCGCAAGGAGGAGTTCGAGGTCAAGTTCATCAAGCGCATGACCGAGCAGACCCTCGACATCACCACCACCGAGGGCAAGAAGGACTTCGTCCGGAACCTCGTCGCGTACAACGTGATCCTCGAGGGCATCTGGTTCTACTCGGGCTTCATGGTGTCGCTGTCGTTCCGCCAGCGGAACCTGCTGCGCAACTTCGGCTCGCTCATGGACTGGATCGTGCGCGACGAGTCGCTGCACCTCAAGTTCGGGATCAACCTCATCCTCACGGTGCTCGAGGAGAACCCCGACCTGCAGACGGAGGAGTTCGCCGCCGAGATCAAGCAGATGATCCTCGACGCCGTCGAGATGGAGGAGCAGTACAACCGCGACCTCCTGCCGAACGGCATCCTCGGCCTCAATGCGAACTACATCAACCAGTACGTGAAGTACCTGGCCGACCGCCGCCTGGAGGAGCTCGGCTTCGAGGCCGAGTACAAGGTCTCCAACCCGGCGAAGTGGATGGCGACCGCGAACGACACGCTGCAGCTCGTCAACTTCTTCGAGTCGACCAACACGTCGTACGAGTCGAACGCGTCGGCCACCGTCGGCGCCAAGTAGGACCGGCCGGCGCGCCCGCGCCGCATCGCACGACCCGACGCCGCCCGCGCCGCGCATCCTCCCGGATGCCGGTGCGGGCGTCGTCATGCCCGCGCCGGCACCGGCCGGGACGGACAGGGAGAGGGAGCATGACCGAGCAGGAGACCGGGCCCCGTCACGTCGCGCGCGACGGGCGGGCGTACCGCACCGAGGTGGTCGGCTGGGACGACCCGCGTGGGGCGCGGATCCGTGCCGCCATGGAGGCCGAGATGGACGTGCGGTACGAGGGGCGGCACGCCGACGACCCCGACTGGCCCGCGAAGGCCGCGGTGGCGTTCGCGTTCGACCCGGCCGACGTGGAGGCGATCGTGCTGCTCGTCCTCGACGGGGACGACCGGGACGCGGCCGCCCACGGCGTCATCCGGCACCTCGGCGACGAGCTCGAGCTGAAGAAGGTCGTCGTGGATCCGGCGCACCGCGGCACCGGCCTCGCGCGCGTGCTCATGGCGGAGCTGGAGCGCGTGGCGCAGGAGCGCGGCGCGCGGCGGCTGATCCTGCAGACGGGCGACCGGCAGCCCGACGCCATCCAGCTCTACGCGACCGCGGGGTGGCTGCCCATCGACGTGTACCCGCCGTACATCCCGGTCACGAACTCGGTCTGCTTCGAGAAGCCGCTGGGCTGACGGCGGCCGACGCGGGGAGGATGGGGTGATGGACATCCTCATCACGCCGACCGAGCTCGACCATGCCCTGCGCACCCGCGACGACGTGCGCGTGCTCGACGTGCGCTGGTCGCTCGGCGGCCCTCCCGGCCGGCCGCTGCACGAGGCCGGCCACGTCCCCGGGGCCGTCTACGTGGACCTCGATACGGAGCTGTCGCGCCACGGCTCGCCCGAGGAGGGGCGGCATCCGCTGCCCGACGCCGCGGCGCTGCAGGAGGCGGCGCGGAGCTGGGGCATCCGGACGGGCGACGTCGTCGTCGCGTACGACGGCGGCGGCAGCATCGCGGCGGCGCGCGCGTGGTGGGTGCTGCGCGACGCCGGGATCGCGGACGTCCGGATCCTCGACGGCGCGCTGCCCGCCTGGATCGCGGCCGGCCTGCCGCTCGCGACCGGCCCGGTGGCGCCGACGCCCGGCGACGTCACGCTCACGAGCGGGCTCCTCGCGGTGGTCGACGAGGCCGGCGCCGCGCGCGTCGCGCACGACGGCGTCCTGCTCGACGCGCGCGCGGGGGAGCGGTACCGCGGGGAGGTCGAGCCGTGGGATCCGCGCGCCGGCCACATCCCCGGTGCCCGCAGCGCACCCTCCTCGGACGCCCTCGCCGCCGACGGCGCGTTCCGGCGGCCGGAGGAGCTGCGCGCGCGGTACGCCGGGCTCGGGGTGCCCGAGGCGGGCGCGGTCGCGGTCTATTGCGGGTCGGGCGTCAGCGCGGCCCTCGAGGTGGCGGCGCTCCGGATCGCGGGGATCGATGCCGCGCTGTACCCGGGGTCCTGGTCCGCCTGGTCGAACCGCCCGGAGCTGCCGGCCGCGACGGGTGCCGCGCCGGACGGGGACCGCTGATCAGAGGGGCAGGCGCTGCACGGCGACGATCGTGCAGTCGTCCGCCTGACTGACCGGCGTGCGCGCGTTCAGCGCGTCGATGAACCGCCGCGGCGAGCCGTGGAGCCGCAGGAACTCCGCCAGGTACGCCTGGGCGGCCACCTCGTCGTCGAAGAAGTCGAGGAGGCCGTCGCTGAAGACGAGGAGGGTGTCGCCGGGCTCCAGCCGGATCGACTCCTCCTGCCACGCATCCGGCGCCTCGAGTCCGAGCGGCAGGTGGCGGCCGCGCAGGCGCACGGTGCTGCCGTCCGCGCGGATCACGAGGGTGAGGCCGTGCCCGGCGTCGACGTAGGTGAGGATGCCCGTCGTGAGCTCGAGCCGGGCGTGGAAGAGCGTGCTGAAGGATCCCGCGGACGCCAGGTCGTCGACGAGCGCGGTGGCCGTGCGCACCATCGTGCGGCGGACGCCGTCCGTGCGGGCCGCCAGGCGGATGGTCGCGCGGACGCCCGCGGCGAGGATCGCGGCGCCCACGCCCTTGCCCATCACGTCGGCGAGCGTCAGGCGGAGGTCGCCGCCCTCGAGGAACCAGTCGTGCACGTCGCCGCCGACCGTCTGCGCGGGGATGCTCGTGCCCGCGACCTCGTAGCCGTCGAGGTGCGGGGCCGGCTGCGGCGAGAGCGCGCGGGCGACCTCCGCGGCGCGGTGGCTGTCGGTCTCGCGGGCGAGCTCCTCGGAGAAGAAGTCGCCGATGAGGGACAGGCGGGCGCGGTCGGTCGGGCCGAAGGAGCGCGGCACGGTGTCGGCGATGAGGAAGACGCCGACCACGTTGCCGTCGGGCGCGCGCAGCTGCTGCGCCGCGTAGAAGCGGATGCCGAGCGGACCCGTGACGCTGGGCGAGGAGGCGAGGCGCGGGTCGAGCAGGGCGTCCTCGACGACGAGCATGCCGCCCTCGGCCGCCAGGGCCGCGTCGCTGAAGGTGCCGTGCCGCGGCCAGCGCGCGGTGGGCAGACCGGTGGCCGACTTCATCCAGATGGCGTCGGCGCCGACCATGCCGACGGCCGCCATCGGCACGCGGTAGAACTCGGCGATCATCACCGTGATGCGGTCGAAGCGCGTCTCGGGAGCCGTGCCGAAGACGTGCAGCGCCTCCAGCGACTCGAGCCGCTGGCGCTCCCGGAGGTCGGTGTCCATGCGGTCCCCCCTGTGCCGTCGACCGTGGATCCCCCGATCCGCGCATCGCGCACGCCGCCTGTCCGGCCGGTCGTGCGGGATGCCCAGAGTCTACGCGCGTGGGGAAACGGACGCGCCCCGTCAGCCCGCGAGCACCTTCCGGATCCGCTGCAGCGACACCGGCTCGGCCGTCGGCAGGTGCTGGGCGAAGAGGCTGAGGCGCAGCTCCTCGAGCATCCACCGGGCGTGCACGAGCGACTCGGGCGCGTGCGGCGCCGACGGGATGACGCCGCCGGCCTCGCGGTAGAGGTCGGTCGCCTTCTGCACCTCGGTCATCCAGGCGCGGTCGCGCGCGGGCTGGTCGGGGAGGCGCTGCACGCGGTGGGTGAGGCCGGACAGGTACGCGGGGAGGCGCTGGAGCCGGGCGAGCCCGGTCGCCGAGACGAAGCCGGGGTGCACGAGGCCCGCGAGCTGCTCGCGCGCGTCGGTGAGGGCGCCGATGAGCTGCATGCTCGTGGCCTGCTTGATGGCGCGCTCGGCGTCGCGGTACCCCGTGAGGATCCGGTTGACGAGCGCCACCGTGTCGAACATGGAGTCCATGACGACGCCCGAGACGCGGTCGCGCGCCGTCTCGAACAGCTCCTTGGAGTAGATCGCGCCGCCGGGGGCCACGCGCTCGAGAACCTGGTCGATGCAGGCGAGCAGGCAGTCGTCGAAGAGCGCCTGGACGTTCGGGTACGGGCTCGTCGCGAGCATCAGCTTCTCCTGGCTCGTGAGGTGCTGCTTCACGTAGGCCGAGGGGTTCGCGATCGCGAGCACGAGCAGGCGCCGGACGCCGCCGGGCATCGCGCGCGCCTGGTCCTCGGCGGTCGCCATGAGGCGGATCGCGACGGTGGATCCCTCGTCGACGAGCGCGGGGTAGGCGCGGATGACGTGCCGGCTGTCGCCCGTGCCGCCCTGCGCGGTGTCGACGAAGCGGGGCAGCTCGTCGAGGTCCCACGTGGTGAGGCCGGTGCGCTCCATGCCGCGCGCGGCTCCGCCCTTCGCCCCGGCGACGCGCTCGACCGGGCGGGCGGTGGCGCGGGCCACGCTGTCGCGCGCGCGGCTGGAGAGCCGCGCCTGCAGCTCCGTGAGGTCGCGGCCCGCGGCGACCTCGCGGCCGCGCTCGTCGACCACGCGGAACGCCATGCGGAGGTGCGCGGGGATCCGGTCGAGGTCGAAGTCGTCGTCGGCGACGCGCACGTGCGCCTTCCGCATGATGAGGCCGGCGATGGTGGTGGTGAAGGCCACCGGGTGCTGCGGATCCGGGTCGGGCAGCCCCTCGATGAGGCGCGCGGCCCAGTCGGCCGCCGGCACCACGTTCTTCCGCAGCGCCTTCGGCAGCGCCTTGATCATCGCGGTGACGAGGTCGTGCCGCATGCCGGGCACCTGCCAGTCGAACCCGGCGGGGCTGAGGCGCGCGAGGAGCGCGAGCGGCACCTGCACGGTCACGCCGTCGTCGGGCGCGCCCGGCTCGAAGCGGTAGGTGAGGGAGAGGCGCTGGTCGCCCTGCTGCCAGGTGGGCGGGAAGGCGGCCTCGTCGACGTCCACCGCGTCCTCCGCGAGGAGCTCCTCGGCGGTCATGGTGAGGAGCTCGGGCGTCTCCTGGCGCTGCTTCTTCCACCAGCCCTCGAAGGCGCGCGTGGAGGCGACGTCGCGCGGGATGCGCTTGTCGTAGAACTCGAAGACGGCCTCGTCGTCGTTGAGGATGTCGCGGCGGCGCGTGCGCTCCTCCACCTCCGCGAGCTCCTCGCGGAGCTTCCGGTTGGCGCGGTCGAACGCCTGCTGCGACTCCCAGTCGCCCTCGACGAGCGCGTGCCGGATGAAGAGCTCGCGCGCGTACGCGGGGTCGATGCGGGAGAACTGCACGCGGCGCTTGAGCACGATCGGCACGCCGTACAGCGTCACCCGCTCCCACGCCACGGTCGCGCCCTGCTTCTTCTCCCAGTGCGGCTCGCTGTGGGTGCGCTTGACGAGCCCGCCCGCGATGGGCTCGGCCCACGCCGGGTCGATGGCCGCGTTGGTGCGCGCGAACAGGCGGCTGGTCTCCACGAGCTCGGCGCTCATGATCGCGTCGGGCTGCTTCTTCGCGAGCGCGGATCCCGGGAACACCACGAACCGGGCCTGCCGGGCGCCCACGTAGTCCTTCTTCTGCGCGTCCTTCAGCCCGATGTGGGAGAGGAGGCCCGCGAGGAGCGACTTGTGGATCCCATCGGGGTCGGCCTTCGGGTCGTTCATCTGGAGGTCGAGCGGGCGGGCGAGCTGGCGCAGCTGCCGGAACACGTCCTTCCACTCGCGCACCCGCACGTAGTTGAGGAACTCCGCCTTGCACATGCGGCGGAACGCGCTCGAGGAGAGCTCGGCCTCCTTCTCCTCCAGGTGGTTCCAGAGGTTGAGGAGGGTGATGAAGTCGCTCGACGGATCCACGAAGCGCGCGTGCTGCTGGTCGGCCTGCGGGCGCTTCTCGAGCGGGCGCTCGCGCACGTCCTGGATGGTGAGGCCGGCCACGATGATCATGACCTCGCGGCTCACGCCGTGCTTGCGCGACTCGACGACCATGCGCGCGAACCGCGGGTCGATGGGCAGGCGCGACAGGTCGCGGCCCACCTTGGTGAGCGCCGGCGTGCCGTCGGGGGAGCGGACGACCGCGCCGAGCTCGGTGAGCAGGTCGACGCCGTCCTTGATGCCGCGCGAGTCCGGCGGCTGGAGGAACGGGAACGCCGCGATGTCGCCGAGGCCGAGCGACACCATCTGCAGGATCACGGCCGCGAGGTTCGTGCGGAGGATCTCGGGCTCGGTGAACTCGGGTCGGCGGAGGAAGTCCTCCTCCGAGTAGAGGCGGATCGCGATGCCGTCGCTCGTGCGGCCCGAGCGGCCCGAGCGCTGGTTGGCCGACGCCTGCGAGACGGCCTCGATGGGGAGCCGCTGCACCTTGGAGCGCACGGAGTAGCGCGAGATGCGCGCGGTGCCGGCGTCGATCACGTACTTGATGCCGGGCACCGTGAGGCTCGTCTCGGCGACGTTCGTCGCGAGCACGATGCGACGGCGCACGCCCGCCTGCGTCGACGGCTGGAAGACGCGGTGCTGGTCGGCGGAGGAGAGCCGGCCGTAGAGCGGGAGCACCTCCGTGTGCGGGAGGTTCCGGCTGCGGATCGCGTCCTCGGCGTCGCGGATCTCGTTCTCGCCGCTGAGGAACACGAGCACGTCGCCCGAGGACTCGGCGGCCAGCTCGTCGAGGGCCGCGTTGATGCCCTCGAGGTAGTCGCGGTCGTCGGCCGGGCGCTCCATCGGGGCGTCGGCGAGGTCGTCGTCCTCGCCCGCGACCGCGGCCTCCGCGACGAGCGGCCGGTAGCGGATCTCCACCGGGTACGTGCGCCCCGAGACCTCGACGATGGGCGCGTCGCCGAAGTGCCGCGAGAAGCTCTGCGGGTCGATGGTGGCCGACGTGATGATGAGCTTGAGGTCGGGCCGGCGCGGCAGCAGCTGCTT
>Ga0308163_10001595_pt1 | contig 23810 bp, 18 predicted proteins | sample PhyTR1_FD_201037 | JGI IMG/M metagenome (GOLD analysis project Ga0308163, IMG submission 201037) | Phyllosphere microbial communities from UC Gill Tract Community Farm, Albany, California, United States - DLSLT.R1 | ecosystem: Host-associated > Plants > Phyllosphere > Unclassified | place: USA... | reverse complement strand
TCAGGGCAAATACAGGATGTCCCTCACCTCAGTTAATGGTAGCTAACCACTAACTCGTTCAAGATACAAGGGCGGATTAGGCGGAACGCCGTAATCCGCCACGAGCCGCCAATGCCGCCTTAGAAGCTGTGACGCAAACCGGCCATCACACCATTCTGCGTCTTACCCACGCCGACCGTCCCACCGGCGTCCAGCGCAATCGCCGACAGGCCGCTGTTCTTCATGCGGCCAATCCCGCCATAAACAGCGGTCCGCTTCGAGAAGTAGTAAGTCAAGCGCGCCACCAGCAAGGTCGCATCCGCGGTGCTGTTCTTCACATCACGCTTGGCGACCTGCGCATCGAGCGTGGTCAATGGCGTGACCGGATAGCTCACCCCCAGGAAGTACAGATCCGATTCCGTCAGCCCCGTCACCGCGCGTGTGGTGCGATCAACCACGCCGGCACCGATCTTGCCCTCGCCAACCTTGAAATATCCGTTGACGGTGATGCGCTTGTCGCTGTTATCGCTGCTGGTCAAACCAGCCGCCGCGCCGGTGTTCCCGTACAGGATATCGTAGGATGCATTCAAGCCGTACGCCGGTATCTCGTAGCCGAACAACGCCGTAACCTGACGGCAGGCCTTCGAATTGCCAGCCACCTCGCCGGCGCACCCCGTCGCGGCGGGACCGCCGGCGGCCGACGTATCGCGCCCGGTGCTGTAGGTGGCGCCGACCACGAAGTTATTGAAGTTCCCCAGATAGCCGATGGCGTTGTCGCTGCGCGCATTCGGCAGGTACGGATCGATACTGCCGATCGCGAACAGGTTCGGGCCCATCACGTCGGCCCTCTGCCCGGCGATGTAGGTCATGTTGATCTGGCGTCCCAGCGTCACAGTGCCGAAGGCGCCCTTCAACCCCACCGACGCCTGGCGCCCGAACAGCCGGTTGCCCTGCTGGCTGGTGCCGGTATCGAGCGCCAGGCCCGATTCCAGCGTGAAGACCACCTGCAATCCGCCGCCCAGATCCTCAACCCCGCGAAAGCCGATACGCGATGGGAAGGACCCCGTCAGCGTAGGCATCTTGGTCACGGAATCGCCGGCGGCATTGACGTTGGTGACGTGAACCAGGCCGGTGTCGAGCAGCCCATACACGGTCACATTACTTTGCGCCATCGCCGCAGACGCGCCCATGCCTGCCAGAAGCGCCACGGCGCAACGGATACTGTTTTTCATTACTGTCTCCTGTTATTTTATTGGATGTGCGATTATCGAACAATAGGTTGTTAATCGCACATAAATTGGATACTATGATTGTCGCGGGACGTTGTCAAGAAACAGAACCGAAGCGCTGCGCCCGCAAAACGCCAATAGAATGGCCGCGACGCCGATGCTTCGCATCGCCCCACATAGACAAAAACAGACCCAGACAGGAGACCGGCATGACGATGAAAAAATTTGTAAAGATTGCGACACTAGCGGCCATCACGCTGGCCGCGATGCCACTGGCGCGCGCGCAGGACACCATCAAGGTCGGCGTGATCGCGGCGTTTTCCGGTCCCTTCGCGGACTACGGAAAACAGATGGAGGGCGGCATCAAGGCTTACATGGCGCAGCACGGCGCCACGGTGGCCGGCAAGAAGATCGAGATCATCGTCAAGGACACCACCGGCCCTTCGCCGGAAATCGCCAAGCGCCTGGCGCAGGAACTGGTGGTGCGCGACAAGGTGGATTTCCTGGCCGGCTTCGGCCTGACACCGGAGGCGCTGGCGGTGGCGCCGATCGCCGAACAAGCGAAGAAGCCGATGATCATCATGAACGCGGCCACGTCCATCATCACCACCAAGTCCAAGTACATCGCGCGCTTTTCCATGACCTTGCCGCAGATCTCGGCGCCAATGGCGACATGGGCGGTGAAGAACAACATCAAGCAGGTCGTGACCCTGGTGGCGGACTATGGCCCGGGCATCGATGCCGAAACCGCGTTCAGGAATGAACTGGTCAAGGGCGGCGGCACGGTGGCTGAAGCAATCCGCGTCCCGCTGCGCAATCCGGAGTTCGCACCGTACATCCAGCGCATCAAGGACGCCAAGCCGGATGCGGTGTTCATCTTCGTGCCGGCCGGCGAGCAAAGCATCGCCTTCATGAAGGGCTATCGCGAGCGAGGTCTGGCCGAAGCGGGCATCAAGGTCATCGCCACCGGCGACCTGACCGACGACCATGTGCTGCCGGCGATGGGCGACGCCACACTGGGCGTGATCACCACCTTCCACTACTCCGCCGCGCACAGGTCGCCGGAAAACGCGGCGTTCCTGAAGAGTTTTTCGGCGACCAATCCCGCCGGTGGCCGTCCAAATTTCATGGCCGTGGCGGCGTATGACGGCATGGCCGCGATTTATGAAGTGGCGCGCAGGCTAAATGGCAAAATCGACGGCGACAAGGCGATGGAAATCCTCAAGACCATCAAGCTCAATAGCCCGCGCGGTCCGATCGCGATCGACCCGCAAACGCGCGATATCGTGCAGACGGTGTATGTGCGCAAGGTCGAAAAGATTGGCAAGGAAGTCTACAACGTGGAGTTCGACCAGTTCGCCAACCAGAAGGATCCGGGCAAATAATCCGATCCGCCACCCGCGCGCATCCGCTTTTTTTGCGTCCGCTTGTCATCCGAATCGAAACACCATGCGTTATAGCAATGCAGGACAACGCAATCGGTGCCATTTGATCAACGTCCCACTGCCAATAAATGAGACATCATGCAAGCATACCAAAACGCCAACGAAGCGGATTTCCGCTGCCAGCATACGATTAATCCCAACCTGACGCAGGCCGTGCGCTATTGGGCCACTGAGTTCGATGTGCCGCCATCGAAGCTGCTCGAAGTGGTCCGTGAAGTGGGCCGCAACCTGCTCGAAGTGCGCAAACGCCTGTCGACGTAATCGCATGTGCGCAGGTGCGCGGCGAGACTATCAGAAGCGCAGCGCGTAGCCCAGGCTCACCGTGCGCCCGCGCCCCGCGAAGTAGCGCTTCGGCTCGACCAGCGCGCTTTGCGAGTAATACGTGATGTAGTCACGGTCGAACAGGTTGGCCATCGACAGGCGAAGTTCGCCGTTTTTTCCGAGCTTGTAATTGGCGCTCGCATCGACCAGCGTGTAGCCGCCGAACTCCTTGGCCGGATCGTCGAACGACTGCTTGAACGCGTGCTGCGCCTGCACAAACGTCGACAACCGGTCGTTCCATTCTGAACTCCAGGTGCCAATGACGCGGTGGGGGGCCACATTAAGCCCATCGAGTCTGGCATCGAGCGAACCATTTTCGTCGCTGTCGTAACGGCCCTTGGTGTACGCGTAGGACAGCTTGCCGCGCTGCGTCCTGGTGAACCGATGCCCAAGGCTCACATCCACACCCTCGATGCGCGTTTTCTCGCGCGCCATCATGAAGGCGCCGTTGATCGGCACCACGCGCGTGCCGAAATCCGAGTCTGAGCGGAACAGGCTCGCATCCAGATCCCACGCACCGCTGTGATAACGCCCGCCCACTTCCACGCTCTTGGTCAGTATCGGCTGCAGATCGCGCATATTGGCAACGCTTTGGCCGCCGGTATTAATCGAGCGGAGCACCCGGCCGATGTCCGGCATACCGAAGCCCTCGGAGTAGCTGGTGAACAGCGACACGTCCTTGACCGGATTCCACACAAGACCCGCGTTCATCAGCGTCTCGTTGAAATCGATGGTGCCGCCCTGGACCAGCACGCGCCGGTATTGCGCCAGCGTGCGGTAGGTGTCGATCTCCAGATCGGCTTTCTCCTTGCGCACGCCGGCGTGCATCGTCAGCGTATCGAGCAGTTTGTATTCACCCTGCAGGAACAAGGACAGGTTGCGGTATTCGGATTGCGGCACGTAGGTACGTTCGGTCAGATACAGGTCCTGCTTGCCCTTGTCGAACAGCGTGTCGAAACCGACGGTCAGCTTCAGGCGGCCATTGAGCAAATCGTCGCGGCTCAGGCCAACCTTGCTGCCGTACTTGGATGCCACCGAGCGCGATTGATCGTACAGTGTGCCAGTGGGCGCGATCAGCGGGTCCTGGAAGGTGGCCGAAATATCGGCGCCGAACAAGCCCTCGAACTCCTGGTTGAATATCATCGCCGACAGCTCCATGCCCGCCAGATTGGCGTGGCGGTAGCTCAGGCTCCAGGTCCATACATCGTTCCACGGCGCTATGCCGGGCGGCGTGCCTTCGATGGAGGTGGTAGGGATGCCGCGCACGCGGTCCCCCGCCACGGCCAGATAACCGGCCTTGGATTTTATTTTGTAGCGGTTCACCGAGACCTGCAGGCGTTGATCGTCGTCGATCCAGTATCCCAGCTTTGCCAGCACATCGTAGGTGCGCGAGTCCATCAGGTCGCCCTGCGTGTTATCGGTGCCGATCGAACGCCCCTTGCCATCCACGTACAAGCCCTGATCCTCGTAGGACAAGGCGAACAGGTATTCGAACTTGTCGGTGCGTCCATTCAGGCGATAAGCGCTCTTGTAGCTGGCCGTATCGGAGCCGACATCGCTGGTTGGCAAGGTCGCCTGCACGTCGATCGACTGGTTGAACGCGCCCTTCTCCGGACGCTTGGTGATGAAGTTGATGGTGCCGCCGGTCGCACCAAGGCCATTGATCGCATTCGCGCCCTGCACCACCTCGATCCGCTCCACCATGGAAAAGTCGATCGTGTGCGCCTCGCGGCCAGTGGGCCGCATCGGATTCGATTGCGGCACGCCGTCGACCAGCAACAGCGGTGTGCGGCCGCGCAGCGTCTCGCCAGAGCCGTTCATTTTGCCCCGGCTGGGCGTGTAGGAAGGCAGCACGCTGCTCAAGACGTCGGATGAATTACCCGATATGGCCATCTGGCGCTCAATTTCCTCCTGCTTGATGATGACCACCGTCTGCGGCGCCTGGTTGGCGGCGATATTCGAGCGCGAGGCCGATACCAGTACTGCCGGCACGGCTGCGTCATCGGCCACCTGTGCGGCGGCCCGGGCCAACGCAGGTGGCGCAGAAAGGGCGGCCACAACCGCGATGATGGCGCCGGGCAAGCGGGCGCGCGGGAACGACGAGGGATTCAGGGATTTCAAGGGCTTGGTTCTCCGGTACATGAAACCACCCGTACCGACCAAAATGTATCTAAGAGAAATCCGGGGAAATCGCGGCGACCGGTGGGCAGATGGTGTGCTGGCTGGCGCCGGGATCCGTGCGTGGCTTGCAAATAAGAATGATTACCATTATCGGGAAATCTTTCTGTTTGGTCAAGCGCGCGATTTACGGCCATAAGTGCGGTAGTGCACTGTTGGACGCGCCAATCACTGCGACCATTGTGAATCTTGGCACTTATTCATTTAACATCATGCACGCACACCAACCCTCCACGCCTGCGGACTTCCGCTTCCAGACCACCATCAATCCCAACCTCACGCAGGCGGTGCGCTACTGGGCCGACGAATTCGATGTCCCGCCGGCCAAGCTGCTCGAAGTCGTGCGCGAAGTGGGCCGCAACGTTCTTGAAGTGCGCAGGCGCCTTTCCACCTGAACCACGGGATATTGGCCGATCGGGTTACTGCGTCGGCGTCGGCGCCGGCACGCCCTGCGGCGCCTTGCCGCCGTGCGGCACCAGCCAACCGCTGTCGCCCAGCCAATCGGCGAGACGATCCGGCCAATGCACGTCCGACAATCGCTCCGAGCGCTGACCCATGTTGAACGCGTGGTCGGTGTCCGCATACATATGCAGTTCCGCCGACACGCCCGCCGCCACCAGCTGCTGATATAGCGCCACTGCCGGCGGCCCGCAACACTTGTCCGCCGATCCCGCGACAATGAAGGCGGGTGGCGCGTTCTGCGCGGTCTTCGCCGGCATCCCGAGAGGCCCCGGATACACCAACACCTGGAAGTCGGGCCGGCCGCTTTGTTTGTCCACCGCATCCGCCTTTGTGCCCACGGCCGGCGCGGGATTGTCGGCCACCAGCGACACCAGCTCTCCGCCGGCGGAGAATCCCATGATACCGAGCCGGTTCGGATCTACCCCGAATTCGGCCGCGTGCGCGCGCACCCAGCGTACCGCGCGCCGCAGATCGACGGCGGCGTCGTTCTCGATGCTGTAGGTCGAGCCCTGGTCGCGCGCCAGCCGGTACTTCAGTACGAAGGCGGTCACGCCGACGCGGTTCAGCGACTTCGCCGCCACCATGCCTTCGTTCATCCACACCAGCATGCGGTGCCCGCCGCCCGGCGCGATGATCACCGCGGCGCCGTTGGCATGGCGCGGATCGGCCTTGACCACCGTCAGCGAAGGATCATGGATGTTGCTGACATAGGTGTTTTGCACGGTCTCCGGCTCGCCGTGGCGCTTTTCCGATCCCGGCGCGCCGTCAGGCCACAGCATGTGCGTCTGCTGCGCGCCGGCTTGCGCGCAGACCGCCAGCAAGATCGCCGACAGTGCGCGTCCCATATTGTTAAGCGCCATTCAAGCCTCCTGTCGCGTACAGCGCGCGGTGGGTCAGGATGAACAAGGTGCGTCCGCCCTCGCCGCCGAAGATCAGCTGCAGCGGGCGCTCAGGCACATCGATGCGGCCGATTTCCTTGCCATCCGGTGCATAGACGAAGATCTGGCCGTTGGCCACATACACATTGCCAGCCGCATCGACGGCCGCGCTCTCGCCGCCGCGATTGGCCGCCGGTTTGAGATCGGTGATGCCGCCGCCGGTGCCGACCACGCCGCTGAAGGTGCGGTTCTCGGAGCCGTTGGTGAACACCACGCGGCCCTTGCGCCCGGCCGACACCAGTCCATGGGTATCAAGTGAGTCGGAGAAGCGCCAACCGAGATGGTTGGGCTGCCCCTGCTGGAACATCCGATAGGCAGGCAGCACCAGCGTGCCGTCCGGCGAAACGTATTCGCGCTTTTTCGGCAGTGCGACGTCGCGCGCAAACATCTCGGCCAGCGTGGTGAACTCGTACGTCTCGGGATTGAGCTGGTCGCGGAACTCACCGTTCTGCCAGAAGTTGACCGGCACTACCGTCCTGGCGCCCGGATGGGCCTTTACGGGAGTCGGCTTGATCACCGTTACCTCGCCGGCCGGGCGACCCGGATGGAAGGAATACACGGTGCCCTCGAAGCCGTGCGACGACAGCACCATCAGCGCGCCGCTGTTGTCGATGGCCAGGTTGACCGGGTCGAGCGGCGCGTCACGCACCACCACCAGCCCCTGGTCCTTCGACCAGCTATAGATGCGCTGGAAACGGCGATCAACGAAATACAGCTTGCCCTTGGCGTCGACCACGCCGCCGGCGATCGAATAGAAGCCCTCCTCCAGCTTATCCACCTTGACCGGATTGGCCGGCGGCGCCACCGGCTTGGCGACGATATCGAGCACGGCGAACTCGCGTTCGCGCACTTCCAGTTTGTGCGTCACGTCCAGCAGCGCGTTCTCGAATGGGAATTTGCTGGCGCGCAGATAGGTGTCGCAACCGTTGGCGTCGCAAGTCGCGTAGCCGCTCTCGCCGTTGACGTGCACATTGCGGAAGCGGATATCGCTGGAGTTGGTCATCTTCACAGCGGCCGGCGCCGGCTTGATCGAGCGGGTGACGCGGTAAGCGTGATAGTTCGCGAACAGGATGTTGCGGGAATTGCGGATTTCCAGCGACACCGCATCCATGCCGTCGCGTACCTCCTGCTCCGTTTGCGGCGCCAGGAACTCCCAGTTTTCGACGTTATCGAGCACGATCTCGGCGCGCACATGGTGCTCGGCGGAGAGCTCGTAGACCTTGCCCGGCGTCTTGGTGTTTGAGACATAGAAGCCGGCCTGCGCGAAGGTGCTGGGCGACCAGACCGAGACAAAGGTGCCGCCACCGCCATCGGTCACCCAGATGCTTGGATACTGGCGGTCCCAGTGTGCCGTCGGATCGAAGTCGGCGCGTTTTTGATACGGATCGCGGCGCACGCCGTCGTACAGGCGGGTGCCGTGGCCACCCTGGATGCGGATGTCGTCGACCAGCGAATGTTCGCCCGCTTTCCACAGCAAGCCGACCGCGCGCGGGTTGACTTCGCCGGTCGCCAGGCCGAAGCCGGAAACGATCGCCTCGCCGCCCTTGGCGCTCTCCAGCAACGCCTTCGGTCCGTCCACGCCCGCGTACAACGGCGAGCCATTCGGCAGCACCAGTTGCGTCAAGCCCGGATGCAGCGCGACGATCACCGTGTCGGGCTTCATGCGGATGGTATCGTTGACGATGTAAAAGCCCAGCGGCAGGTACACGACGCGGTTGTTGTCGATGGCTTTCTGGATCGCCGCCGTGTCGTCGGTCTGGCCGTCGCCCTTGGCGCCCAGGGCGCGGGCATTGGCCCATTGCGTGGTCGGAGGCAGCGCGCGCAGCGCGCGCTTGGGCGCTGCCGGCATGGCGCTCAAGGGCGCGATTTTGGCGTTGGTGCCGAACTTGCCGGTGCTGCCCACGCCCGGCAGCATCAGGCCGTAGTTGAATTCACCGACGCGGTAAATCTGGCCGGGCGCGGCGATCTTCTTGCCGCTGTCGCGGAACTGCGCGAAGACCGGCGTATTGCGCGCGACCGCGTTGTCGAAACCGACCTGGGTGTAGACGTTGTCCTCGTTCGAGATGATCACCGCGGCCTTGGACACGTTCTCGAAGCGCACATCCTTGCCCCACAGCCAATCGCCGTAGCCACGATCGATTTCGATACCCACCTTGGTATTGCGGATGGAGACGTTGACCATCGTCAGACCGGCTTCGTGCTCGCGGATGGCGGCGTCGCGCTGACCCTCGAAGGTGGAATCCATCAGCGTGAACTGCCAGGCCGGCGAAGTCTTCTCCGACAGGATACCGTAGCGCCCTCCATAGAACTTCAGGTTGAAGCCCTCGTTGCCGACCTGGTAGATGCCGGCCAGACCGGAGCCGATATGAAAGTCGATGTGGCTCAGGTTCGAATGCTGCGCGGTGCGCAGACGCACCGCCGCCGCCGCCGGATTGCCGTCGCCGATTTCAAAGTCGACATTGCTCATCGCCGAATAGAAGGTCGACGAATTCGCATCTCGCACGTTCTCGCTGAACGGCACGGCGCTGGCCACGGGAACCGGCACCTTGCCGACCGTGTACTGGTCGCCGCCGGTGAACACCACCATGTTGGCGACACCCTTCTGGAAACCTGGCGTACGCTCGCCCAGCACCAGCACCGGCCTTGTCGCGCCAACGCCATACAGGCGCACCGCCAGCGGAATCAGGATGGTGCGCGTGATGCGGTAGCGGCCCGACGGCAGGAACACCACGCCGCCCTCGCCTTTGTTGGCGGCGCTATCGACGGCTTTCTGGATCGCCGCCGTGTCGTCGGTGCGGCCATCGCCGCTGGCCTGGACTTTGACGGCCAGCGCGTCGTCCGGCATGGTCTGATAGACGGAAACCGAGGCCGGAGCGGCCGCTGCGGCCTGCGCACCGTCAAACGGGACGGCCAGTATCGCCACGGTCGCCATCAGCAATCGCGTTAAAGATAATTTCATTTGCTTAGTCCTTAGATAAAGATCGATAGGAGCAACACGAAAATCAGCCCGAAGACGCCGACCAGCGTCTCCATCAAAGTCCACGAGCGGAAGGTATCCTTCAGCGACAGGCCGAAGTACTCCTTGAACATCCAGAAACCGGAATCGTTTACGTGGCTGCACATCAAACTGCCGGCGCCGATCGCCAGCACCATCAGGCTCGGATCGATGCCCGAGCTTTCGACCAGCGGCGCGACGATGCCCGCCGCCGTCAGTCCGGCCACGGTGGCCGAACCAAGGCAGATACGGATCAACGTGGCCACCAGCCAGCCCAGCACCAGCGGCGGCACCGGCAAACCGCCCAACTGCCGGCCCAGTTCCCCGCTGACGCCGGAATCGACCAGCACCTGTTTCAGCGCGCCCGCGCCGGCGATCACCAGCAGAATCGGTGCGATGTCGCGCAACGCATCCTGCGCGCCGGACATCAGCGCCGGCAGGCTTTTGCCGCGCGCCAGCCCCAGGGTCACCAGCGCCACCGCCAGCGCGATCAACATCACGATCATCGGATTGGCCATGAAGTTGATCACCGACTTCAGCGCCGCATCCTGCGTAGGCACCATGGTCAGCGCGGTGGCGCCGGCCAGCAGCCAGACCGGCAGCAGCGCCGTCGCGAAGCTGTTGAAGGCGCCCGGCAACTGCGCCTCCTCGAGCAGCCCGGCGCGGAACATCGGTGCCGGCTCGCTGTGGATGCGCTTCAAAGTCATTGCGAATACCGGGCCGGCGATGATCAGGGTCGGTATGGCGACGATCATCCCGTAGAACAGCGTGCGGCCCATATCGGCATGGAACTGCGCCACCAGCGCGGTCGGCGACGGATGCGGTGGCAGGAAGCCGTGTGCGATCGACAGCCCGGCCAGCAGCGGTATCGCCAGCGCCACCGCCGGCCGCCCGCTCTGATACACCAGCGAGAACACCAGCGGCACCAGCAGCACGAAGCCGACGTTGTAATACAGCGGAATCCCGGCCACGAAGCCGGTCAGCGTCAGCGCCACCGGCATGCGCGCCGAACCGAATACGCCGATCAGATAACTGGCGATGCGCTGGGCGGCGCCGCTGTCGGCGATCAATTTGCCGAACACCGCGCCCAGGCAGACGATGACGATCAGCGATCCAAGCAGGTCGCCGATGCCTTTGTCGATCGATTTGGGAATGCTCTCGAGCGGCATGCCGAGCAACAGGGCCGCCGCCAGCGCGGCCACCACGAACGCCAGCAGCGGCTGCACTTTGCCCCAGGCGATCAAAAGGGTGAGCAGGCCGACGGACAAGCCGACGGCCAGCATGCCCCAGACGGCTGGCGTAACGCCCAACAGCGCCGCCAACGGACTGGTAATGTTCATGACGGCGCCCGGGCCTTAGAAGTTGTAGCGGACGCCGACGCGGTAGACACGGCCCAGCACATCGTACAGTTGCGGGTTGATACCGTAGCTAAGATTGGTCTGCGGCGCCGGCTCAGGATCGACGTTACCGATATTGTCGACTTTGAAGTAGGCCGTGGTCTTCTCATTGAGTTTGTACGAGCCACCCAGATCGACGTAGAACGCGCCCTTCATCGTGTTGTCGAAGATGGTCGGGTGGGTTGTCGTCGAGACGGGGCAATTGGTCTGGCACTCAATGAACTCGTTGCTGTAGACGCCTTTGCTGATCCAGCGTTCGGTCAACGTCAGGCTGTATTTGTCGGTGTCCCACGACTGCGAGGCCAGACCTTTCCACTTTGGCGTGGTGCCCTGGGTGACGCCGAAGGCCAGGTTGGCGCCCGCGCCCTCCGAAGGAATCGTGCCGACCACGCCTGGATCGGTCAGGAAGCTGATGTTGCGCGTGACCAGTCCGCGGAACGTCAGACGGCCAGGGAGGCCCAGATCCTTCAGATTCATGCGGTAGGCGGCCTCCATGTCGTAGCCCTTCACGCGCAGCGACGCCAGGTTGAACGCCTGCACCGTCACATAGTTATTGGTCGCCACCGGGCTGTTAAGCACCATCGCGCCGCAGATTTCCTGGTTGCCGGCCGCGCACAGATCGACTTCCTGCTGCGCGGTCAGCGCCGAGATCACACCCTTCACCTTGATATCGAAGTAATCGATGGAGGCGCTGAAGCCAGGCGCCCAGGATGGTTGCGTCAATACGATACCGGCGGTGCTGTTGCGGGCGATCTCCGGACGCAGGCTGGTATTACCCACGGTGCGCTGCTGGATGCCGATCGTGTTGCCCTGGTAGGCGACCACGTTGTTGACCACCACCTGCGCCGCATACAGCTCGCTCAGATTTGGTGCGCGCACGTCCTTGGACGTCACCGCGCGCAGACGCAGGCCGTCGATGCCGGTCTTCCAGTTGGCGCCGACCTTCCAGCTTTCCACGTGGCCGGAGGTGCTGTATTTGGTGTGGCGGTCGGCCAGATTCAGGTTGGCCTCACCCCAGGTGGCGGATTTCAGCACCGGCACGTTCAGCTCCACATACGCTTCCTTGACGTTGTACGTGCCCTGCGCGTTGTGGTAGTTACCGGCGTACCAGTTATTACCGACGACGGTGTTCAGCAGCGGGTCGGCCGGATATTCGGCGCTGTTCTGGCTATCCGGGAAGATGCCGTTGCCGTAAGGGTCGCCGGTGACCTTATAGTGTTCACGGCGGTATTCGGCGCCGGTGGCCACGGCGATCGGGCCCGCCCACGACTCGAACGCCTCGCCGCTGAAGTTGACGCTGGCGACATCCTGCGTCTGGCGGGTATGCTGGCGCGGACCGTTTTCCGGCGCGATGTAGGACCAGGTGGCCGCGTCGACCGGGTTGTTGCCGATGATGTTGAGCGGCTTGCAGCCGGATGCGGCGGCGACCGGATTGCGGCAGACGATGGTGCCATCCGGTCCGCGCACCGCGTCGATGGCGGCGGTGTAGCGCGAGTTTAGCGTCATGTCGTTGACGATGATGTCGGTCTTGTTGGCGCCATGTTCGGCATAGGCGTCATACGACCATTCCTTGCCCATCAACTGGAACTTGCCGGTACCGCCGACCACCACGCGCTCCATCTGGCGGGTCGGGTGGACGTTGATATTCTCCGGGAAGATGGCGTTGGCGGTGCCGTACTGGAAGCTGGTGATATTGTTGGCCGCGCAAGCGGCGGCGATCGACGCCGGCAGGTATGGATTGCTGCACTGGATGGTCAGGTTGGCGTTTTTGGCGGCGCCGGGATTCGGCGAGAAGGCCGACTTCACCTTGCCGAAATTGGCCGTCATGTAGATCTCGTGATCGGGATTGATGTCGAAGCCGACGCGCGTATAGGCCACCTGGCGCGTCAGGTCCATCGCCAGGTTGGTGCCGGCGCCGACGCTGCCGCTCAAGTCACCGCCGACGCACAATGGATTGATACAGCCGGTCACCGAGCCGGTACCGGTCGGCACGCCGTTGGAACCGTAGTTGAACTGGTACGGCTGTCCATTCGCGCCAAACGCGGTGCCCTGCAGCGGGCCGTTGGTGATCAGGCCATACTTGGAATACTGGTACTGCTGCGCGTGTTGCACCGCATAGTACTGTGGTTTGCCGTCATTGGTCTGCGACAGCGGACGAACCTGGAAGGCCGGGTTCTGATACCACGTGCGGCCATTCGGTCCCACCTCGCCGAAGCCCGGCGACTCGATGCCCTTCTGGCGGCCGTATTCGCCGCTGACCTGCACGTGCAGGCGGTCGTCCATGAAGGAGTCGCCCCACGCGGCCTGCAAGGTGCCGTTCTTGTCGTCGTGGTAGGTGGTCATGCCACCTTGCACATTGGCCTTGAAACCCTTGAAGCGTTTGTCGGTGATGAAGTTGACGACACCGCCGATGGCATCCGAGCCATACGATGCCGAGGCGCCGCCGGTCACCACGTCCACGCGTTTGATCAGCAACTGCGGGAACTGGCTGACGTCCGTCACGCCGGTGACGTTGGCGCCGACCACACGCTGGCCGTCCAGCAAGGTCAGGGTGCGGATCGCGCCCAGGCCGCGCAAACTCAGCGAACTCAGACCCTGCACGCCGCTACTGGTGCTGTTGGTGCTGGTGGTGCGGCCGGTACTGCCTTGCAGTGCCGGCAGTTCGGCGATGCTGTTGAAGATGTTCGGCTGCGCGCCCTTGGCCAGGTCGTCGGCGCTCAGGGTGGTGGTCGGCGTCGGCTGGGTGAAGCCACGCGCGGCGATGCGCGAACCGGACACGGTGACGACGTTCTGCACCGGCGCCGCTTCCTCCGCGGCTGGGGCCTCGGCGCCGGCTGGCGGGGCTTGAGTTTGAGTTTGAGTTTGAGCGTCGGCTTCCGCCTGAACCTGGGTTTGGGCTTGGGCTTGGGCCTGGGCTTGGGCCGACAGGGCGATCCAGCTGCAAGCGCTGGCTACGGCCAGGCGCATGATCGTGTTACGTGTAGGTGTCGTCATTTTAGTCTCCGTTTTTTTGGTCTGTAGTTGTTTGCGCGCGATACTGCTGACGGTCCGCTGCGCGTTGATACTTTTTTGATGCCATGTGCTGCGTTGTACTTCCCCGGTTGATTTGCTACCCAGGTTCCTTAACCGTGGGCGCGCCAATTCCTTCGCTGGCCAAGATCTGCTCGACCAGCTGTGCCGGCGGCGCCGTAATGGTCAGCGTGATTCCTGCCTCGTCGGCCTGAAGCGGCTGCAGATCCCTGAACTGGCTGTCCAGCAGCGACGGCGGCATGTAATGCCCGACGCGCGCCTGCATGCGGTCGGCGATCAGTTGGCGCGCGCCGCTCAGATGGGCGAAACGCAACGCCGGATCGGCCACCCGCAGCACATCGCGATAACGGCGTTTCAGCGACGAGCAGGACATCACCAAGCCAACGCCGGCGTCGCGCGCCTCGCCAACCTTCGCCTGCAACGCCAGCAACCAATCGGCGCGGTCGTCGTCGGTCAGCGCTTGGCCGGCCGACATCTTGGCGACATTGGCCGCCGGATGGAACTGGTCGCCCTCGACGAAACCAACGCCTTGAGCCGTCGCCAATGCCTGGCCGACCGTGCTCTTGCCGCAGCCGCTGACGCCCATGACGACCCAACGTATCGCGTTCTGCGGGCTGCCGGAACTTTCCATCCATCTCTCCAAATCTAAGTTAGCGCTATCATTTCAGTTCGGAGTAATAGGCCTTTTCTCCTGCCTGTGCTCATCACTGAAGTGGGAATTCCTTTGGCGATAATGGCCAACACCAAGTTAGCGTTATCATCGATAGTTGAACTCTAGCGCAATGCGGGATTTTGTAAAGGATTATTAATATTGCATCGCAGCACGGGAGCGGCTATCGAAAGGCATGTCGCCTCCTGCCGGGTACGCTCGCGGCACTGCAACATGACGTGGCGACGCCGCAACAGCCGGTTAGCGGTGACGGCCACCAATGGTCAGCGAATAAACTTGTACCGGGAGGCCTCTTCGGCCAACAGACTGTCGTCCTTGCCGCGCAGGCGGCCCATGTTACGGCGTAGCGCAGGCTCCGAGATGACCCGCGCGATGACCGGCTCAAGCACGCCGCGCTCGCTCAAATAGGCGGTGGCGCTGCCCGGCCCCTCCCGATCGGCCAGTTCGATGCCGGTTTTGACGATTTCCGACGACACCAGATCGGGACGAAAGGTATGACTACTGGACATGAGAATCTCCTTCAACAAGACGGCTATTGTGCGCTTGTTGCACCAGTCCAGTGCGTGCGATTTCTCACTTTGGGCATTTTTGCCACATCATTTTTTACTATCGCATTGTCATCGGGGCGTCATACCGGTGAAGAACAAATCAGCCGCGCGCGCCACCAGTTGCTGGATTTCCTTGAGCGATAACGGCGGCGGGTCGCGCTGGAAGATCCGCGCCGACACCTCGGCGGTCACCAGCGCCGTATATTGGCGCGCCGCCACGGTCGCATCGGCCCGGCGGATCTCGCCGCGCGCCATTGCCGACTCCAGGACCGACGCCAACACCGCCGTCGATTCGCTCGGCCCGGCGTCGTGGAACAACTGCCCGGCATCGGAGCGTCCGGCCTCCGCCACCACCATGCGGTAGACCGCCAGCGCCTTCTTATCGTTGGTCAGCACGTGCAGCATGCGCTCACCGAAATGAATCAGCGCCGTCTCCAGCGCGGTACGCCCGACGATGTCGGTCTGCAGCTCGCGCGTGGCGTCGAACAGATGCGCGGTGGCGACCGACCGCACCACGGCGCCAAATAGCTCCTCCTTGGAGGGGAAGTAGCCATACAGCGTCGCCTTGGAGCCGCCAAGGCGCTTGGCCAGCTCGTTCATCGACGCGCCCTCGTAGCCGGCCTGCTGGAACAGCTCCGTCGCCGCGTCAATGATCGCCTGGCGACGCGCCTCGGTACGTACCTTCATTAGGATCCCATATCCAAACCTGAGCGTACATTTTACGACACCGACGTTTATTCGAGGTTTTCGTGATGGGCGGACGCGCCCTGCTTCCAGTAAGCGGAAATCCTCGCCGCCTCGCGAGAAAAACCCTTGTCGACAAACAGGATATCGCGCACCTGCTTGGCCATGCGCGCCTCGCCCGCGCACCAGACGAAGCCATCGCCCTCGGGCAGTTGCATGTCGCGGAACGCCGCGACGATGTCGTCCGGCCCCGGCACCACTTGCACACGCACTTGCGCGGCACTGGCAAATTCCAGGGCGGCGGCTTCCTCGCCGGTCACCAACACCAGCACATCGGTGTGCGCCGGCAGCTCGTCCAGGCGGCGCCGGATGGCTGGCAAGGCGGTGGCATCGCCCGCCAGGATTTGCCAGGCGTAGTCGGTCGGGATGATCATCGAACCCTTCGGACCGCCAATGACGGCCTGCTGGCCGACTTGCGCCTGGCGCGCCCAATCGGTCATATGGCCTTCGGTGTGCAGTGCGAATTCCAGGGTCAGCTCGCGGGCATCCCGATCGAAATGGCGTGGGGTGTAGTCGCGCATCACGCGCTCGCCGGCAGCGTCGTGCAGGATGAACTTGACGTGATCGTCAAACGAGAGCGAGACGAAATCGTGCAGGCTCTCGCCTTTGAATGTTACGCTAATGAAATTCGGCGCTAGTTGCTCAACCCGGCTGACAGTCACATCGCGCAGCTTGAGTTCGTGACGAACGCGCTGGAGTCGTTTATCATTCATGAAATTCACCAGTTAGTTGATAATGTCCCCCAATCTACAGAAACAAGTTAACGTTGTCAACCAATTTGGAAGCGGTCCGGCCGAGGCTGTTTTCGACTCGATCCACACGCTCATGCACATGTACCGGTCGATGCAGCTGCGCAGCCTGCGCGGCACGGGGCACGAGCTCACGCATATGGAATACAAGGTACTGGGATTTTTCGCCAAGCATCCGGGCGCCAGCCAGAGCGAGCTGGTCGCGCACTCCGGTCGCGACAAGGCGCAGCTGGCGCGGCTGATGCGCGGGCTGCGCGACAAGAAGCTGCTCGACGCGCAAGTGGATGAAAGCGACCGCCGCAGCGCGCGGCTGCACCTGACCGAAGAAGGTTTAACGCTCATTCAAGGCATGCAGGCATTGGGCGCGCAGGCATCGAACCTGGCGATGACGGGCATGAGCGACAACGAATGCGCGCAATTGCTGGCGCTACTGCAGCGTGTGAGAACCAACCTGGAAATCAGCGAAGCCGTGGAGACACCCGGCGCAGACTAGGGCGCAGCGCGCGATCGGCCATGCACGCAATCCACAGCCAGGCTCAACGCCGGGGGTCTGACATTCGGACACGATCCCAGCCGTAACAGGTTCGGCGCGCAGCAGCGGATACGGATTGATCGCGCCGCCGAGGTCGTACACGCCGTAGTGCAAGTGCGGCGGCGTGCTTTTTGCGTTGCCGGTATTACCGACGTAGCCCAGCACCCTGCCCGCCGGGATGCGCATGCCCGCCTCCACGTTCGCGTAACGCTCCAGATGGGCATAATAATGACGTTGTCCGCCCGGCCCCATCACCCACACCACCAGGCCGCCGAGACGGTTAGTACCTACTTTCATGACCAGGCCTTCGGTACTCGATAGCACCGGTGTGCCGCGCTTGGCGAAAATATCGATACCCTCATGCTTGCGACCAGCCCCACGCGCCCCACCCCAGGTGTCGCGCAACGCTCGTGCCCGCACGCCCTCGACCGGCACCAGCAGCGCGTCGGGCTTGGGCATCGCCGCCAGGCGCATCGGATAAAGCGCCCGCTCAATGATCGGCTCCAGCAAGCCGTACCCAAGGATCAGGATAACGGCGGCCACGAGGGCGCGGAGAAAAACTCGCATGTCGGTCGGTGGTGGTCGGGTAAACCAGATAGATGGGGACGGATCGGCGCATTCCCAGACGTGATGTAGCAGCACACCGGATATACTAAATATACTGTCTGCGACAGAGCTCATCCATTGTGGCAAATCAGCTGGGCCTGTTCAGCTCTCGGGATCGTAGTAGAACTCGCGAAGTTCTTGCGCACACCGGCAGGCGGCAGCGAGCCTGGCGGCCCAGTCGATGGCGACCGCCCTGGACGGCAGCTCAAGTACACAAAAGCCGCCATCGAACTCCTTGGTCTCCCGGTAGGTCCCGTTCGTGCAGTGGCCGTCAGCTGCCACCATCGATGGACCCAGCCCGCTATTGATACCGCCGCCAAACACATACACCCCGGCAGCCTTGGCCTCCCTGATGACGGCGCGCGACGCCTCGGAAACGGCAGCCATATCCTCATCAGGAACTCGCATCGCGCTCGCAGGAAAAGAGATCAGAAATTTCGTCATTGGTTCGGCACGTCCCATCCACCCGCCAGCGCCTTGTACACGGCCACCAGCGTGGTCGCCGCTGCCGCCTGCGATTGCGCCAGCCGATCGCGCGCCGTCAGCAGCTCGCGCTCGGCGTCGAGCACCGTCAGGAAGTCGGTCGAGCCGACCGCGAAACGCTCGCGCGCGATCAACGCCGCCTGCTCGGACGACTGCGCGGCCTCGTACAGCAGCGCCGCCTGCCGCTGGCTGCGCGTGTACGACGCCAGCGCGCCCTCGGTCTCTTCCAGCGCCGTCAGCACCGCGCGCTCATAGGCAATCATCGCGCCCTCGCTGCGCGCATCGGCGGCGGCGATCTGCGCGCGGATACGCCCGAAGTCCAGCAAGTTCCACGTCAACTGCGCGCCCAGGTTATAAACATAGGCGGGCCCCTTGGTCAACTCGCTCAGATGCTGGGCATTCTGCCCCAATGTCCCGCCCAACACGATCTGCGGGAACAGCGCGCTGCGCGCCACGCCCACCTGCGCCGCCGCCGCACTGGCCTGCGCCTCGGCCAGTTGAATATCGGGACGCCGTCGCAGCAAGTCCGCCGGCGATCCGATCGCCGACAGTTCGACCGTCTGCAACCCCGGCAGCGGCTTGACCGGCTCCAGCTCGGCGTCGAGCGCCGTCGGCTGCTGGCCGCACAGCACGGCGATGCGGTAGCGGGTGCGTATCAGCGCCGATTCCAGCGCCGGTATGTTGGCCGCCGTCGACTTGACCAGCGCGCGCGCGCGTTCGCTGTCGAGCGCCGTGCCACGGCCGACGTCGAGCCGCGCGTCGACCAGCTTGAGCGCCTCGTTTTGCGTCTCCAGCGACGAGACGGCGACCCGCAACTGCTCCTGCAAGCCGCGCAGGTCGAAGTAATTGCGCGCCACCTCGGCCGCCACACTCACCTGCGCGGCCCGCACGCCGGCGGCACCCGCCAGCACATTGGCCTCGGCCGCGCGACGGGCGTCGCCCAGGCGGCCGAACAGGTCCGCCTCCCAGCTCACATCCAGGCCGGCCGAGTAGTTGTTGGTGGTACTGACGACGCCAGCGTCGTTCGGCACCCGGATGCGCGCGGCGCCCGCGCTCACGCCAACGCTGGGCAGCAGATTGGCTTCGGCGAAGCGGTTCAGCGCACGCGCCTCGCGCAGGCTGGCCGAGGCCGAGCGTACATCGGTATTGGCCGCCAGCGCCCTCTCCACCAGGGTGTCGAGCAGCGGATCATTGAAGCCGCGCCAGAACTGGCTGACCGGCGCCTCCGCCCTGGCGTTGTCCGGCGCGTTGGCGAAGCCGGCGCCCAGCACGGGTTCGAACCGCTTGACCGGCGGCGCGCTGGAACAGGCGGCCAGCGCCAGCGCGACCGCGATAGCCAGGGCGGACGGACGCAGGGATGCCATGCGGCGCGACGTGATCATAAGTCCTCCTTGCGTGGCGCGTGCGCGGAAGGCGCCGGGTGTGCACCGGGCGCACCCGCAGGGCCGGCGTCGTCGACACCGGCATGGAACGGATGCGCGGCCGCGTCGATTTCGCGCCGCAGTTCTTCCGCGTGGGCGCGCCGCTTCTCGGTGCCCTTGCGCAGCAGCGCGTAGAACACCGGCGTCAGGAAAATCCCGAACAAGGTCACGCCGACCATGCCGGAGAACACCGCGATCCCCATCGCGCGGCGCATCTCGCTGCCCGCGCCGCTGCCGAGGATCAGCGGCACCACGCCGGCGCAGAACGCGATCGACGTCATCAAAATCGGGCGCAGACGCAGATGGCAGGCCTCGATCACCGCGTCCATCATCGGCTTGCCCTGCTCTTCCAGCTCCTTGGCGAATTCCACGATCAGAATCGCGTTCTTGCACGCCAGGCCGACCAGCACCACCAGCGCCACCTGTGTGAACAGATTCAGGTCCCCGGCCTGGCCGAACGGCGGAAAGTGCGACAGCCACACACCGAACAACGCCGACAAAATACACATCGGCACGATCATGATGATGGCCAGCGGCAGGCTCCAGCTTTCATACTGCGCCGTCAGCACCAGCACCACCAGCACCACCGACAGGAACAACACGGCGCCCAGGGTCGGAATCTTGACGTCCAGCCCCGGCAAGGTCACGGAACGCGTCAGCCGGTCCTGGTAGGCCAGGTCGGTCCACTCGTATGACATCCCGCGCGGCAGGGTCTTGACCAGGCGTTCGATCTCGGCCTCCGACTGCCCGCTTGAGAAGCCGGGATTGGCGGCGCCGTTGATGTCGGCCGACGGGAAGCCGTTGTAGCGCGTCACACGCGTCGGACCGAAGGTCGGATTGACCTGCATGACTGAACCCAGCGGCACCATCTGGCCCGCCGAGTTGCGCGTCTCCAGGCGGGTGATGCTGTCGGCACGGGAGCGGAACGGCGCGTCGGCCTGCACCACGACCTGATAGGTCTTGCCGAAGCGGGTGAAGTCGTTCACATACAACGAGCCCAGATTGATCTGCAAGGTGTCGTAGATATCCTGCAGCGGCACGCCCATCTGCTTGGCCTTGGTGCGGTCGACGTCCGCGAACAGCTGCGGCACATTGATGTCGTAGGTCGAATACGGTGTGCCGATGCTCGACTTCTGATTGCCGTAGATCTGACCGAGCACGCCCCAAACGGCGCCATACAATGCCTGCTCTCCCTGGCTGCCGCGATCCTGCACCTGCACCTTGAAGCCGCCCGCGTTACCCAGGCCGTCGACAGCCGGCGGCGGCACCACGAACATGCGTGCGCCCTGGATTTGCTGGATCGCGCCATTGACCTTGCCGAGGATCGCATCCTTGGACAGGTCGCCGGAGGTGCGCTTGTCGAACGGCGCCAGGCCGAAGAAGACGATGCCCTCGTTCGGCGAGGCCGAGAAGCCGGCGATCGACAAGCCGGGGAAGGCGATCGAATCGGTAATGCCGGGCACCTTGAGCGCGATGTCGCTCATTTCGCGGATCACCTTCTCGGTGCGCGCCAGCGAGGAACCGGCCGGCAGCTGCGCCACGCCGATCAGATACTGCTTGTCCGGCGCCGGCACGAAGCCGCTCGGAATCCGCGTGAACAGCAGCCCTGTCAGCAGCAGCAGCACGCCGTACACCACCAGCGCCAGCGACTTGCGCCCGAGCAGACCGGTCACGCCACGGCTGTATGCGGCGCTGCGGCGCTGGAACATGCAGTTAAACCAGTGGAAGAAACGGCCGAACACCTTGTCCATGCCGCGCGAGAGGCGGTCCTTGGGCGCGTCGTGCGGCCGCAGCAGCAACGCCGCCAGCGCCGGCGACAACGTCAGCGAATTGAACGCCGAGATCACCGTTGAAATGGCGATGGTGGCGGCGAACTGCTTGTAGAACTGGCCGGACAGGCCGGGCACGAAGGTCAGCGGAATGAACACCGCGCACAGCACCAGCGCGATGGCGATGATCGGGCCACTGACCTCGTTCATCGCCTTGACGGTGGCGTCATGCGGCGTCAGGCCGTCGGCGATGTTGCGCTCGACGTTCTCCACCACCACGATGGCGTCATCGACGACAATACCGATCGCCAGCACCAGGCCAAAAAGCGTCAGCGTGTTGATCGAATAACCCAATAACATCAGCACCGCGAACGTGCCCACGATGGACACCGGCACCGCCAGCAGCGGAATCACCGAGGCGCGCCAGGTCTGCAGGAAGATGATCACCACCAGCACCACCAGCAGCACCGCTTCGATCAGCGTGTGCACCACTTTTTCGATCGACGTCTGCACGAAGCGCGTCGGATCGTAGACGATGCTGTAGTCGACGCCCTTGGGGAAGTTGGCCTTCAGGCGCGCCATCGTCGCCCGCACGTCGTCCGACAGCTGCAGCGCGTTCGATCCCGGTGCCTGGAAGATGGCGATCGCCGCCGCCTCCTTGTTGTTCAGCAGACTGCGCAGCGAATACGTGCTGGCGCTCATTTCGACGCGGCCGATATCCTTGATGCGCACCACGGCGCCATTGGCAGGATCGCTGCGCACGATGATGTTGGAAAAATCCTCCTCGGTGATCAAGCGGCCCTGCGCGTTCAACTGCAACTGGAAATCCGTGTCGTCCGGCGCCGGCGGCGAGCCGACCACGCCGGCGGCAACCTGCGCGTTCTGCTCGCGGATCGACGAAACCACGTCGCCGGCGGTCATGCCGCGCGCGGCCAGTTGCTGGGGATTGAGCCACACGCGCATCGCGTAGTCGCCGGCGCCAAACTGCAGCACCGATCCCATGCCCGGTATGCGCAGCAGGTCGTCGCGCACGTTCAGATTGGCGTAGTTGCGCAGATACAGGGCGTCGTGGCTGTTGTCGGGACTGACCATGTGCACCACCATGGTCAGGTTGGGCGACTGCTTCTCGGTCGTCACGCCGATGGTGCGGACGATCTCCGGCAGCCGTGGCAAGGCGCGGTTGATGCGGTTCTGCACCGCCGTCTCGGCCTGTTCCGGCACGGTGCCGATCTTGAACGTCACCGTCAGCGCCATGCTGCCGTCGGCCGTCGCGCGGCTTTCGAAGTACAGCATGTTTTCCAGGCCGTTGATCTGCTCCTCCAGCGGCGCGGCCACGGTTTCGGAGATCACGCGCGGATTGGCGCCCGGGAACTGCGCGCGCACGACGATCTGCGGCGGCGCCACCTCCGGATACTCGGAAATAGGCAGCTGGAAAATGGCCAGCACACCGACCAGGAAAATGAACAGCGAAAGAACAGTGGCGAAGCGCGGACGATCAATGAAAAACCGTGAGATATCCATGCGTGCGCCCCTTAGCTCTTGGCGGCGGCGGGGGCGGCCGGGGCACCGGGAGCGCCCGGCGGCGGCGCGGGAATCGGCACGCCCTTGTCATCGACCTTGAGCAGCTGCGGCGTGACGGGCGCGCCGGGCATGGCCCGCAGCAGGCCGTCGACGATCACCAGTTCGCCGGCTTTGACCCCGGTGACGGCGCGCATGGCGCCAATCAGCGCGCCGGTCTTGACCTCGCGCTGGTCGACGATGTTGTTCTTGCCGACGATGAGCACCACCTTGCGTGTCTGATCGGTGCTGACGGCGCGGTCGAGCACCATCGTCGTCGTGTACTTGCCGCTGCCGACCAGCTGCAGGCGCGCGAACAAACCCGGCGTATACAGACCGTCCTTGTTGTCGAACACCGCCCGACCGCGCATCGACGCGGTGGCCGGATTGAGGCGGTTGTCGACGAAGTCCATCTTGCCCTCGTGCGGGAAGCCCTCCTCGTTGGCCAGGCCGAGACGCACGCTGTTGGGCGTGTTGCGCGACGCACCGGCAGCGCCTTCGCGCGACGGGCGCATATATTTAAGGTAGATCGCCTCGCTGGCGTCGAAGTAGGCGTACACGCGGTCGCTCGACACCACCGTCGTCAGCACCGGATCGCCGATGCTGACCAGGTTACCCTCGGTGATGTTGGCGCGCGAGGTGCGGCCGGTGACCGGCGCCGTGATGTTGGTGAACTCCAGATTGAGCCTGGCCTGCATCAGCGCCGCCTCGGCCGCCTTGACGTTGGCCTGGGCGCTTGCCAGCGCCGCGCGCAGCT
>Ga0308163_10001591_pt1 | contig 23865 bp, 20 predicted proteins | sample PhyTR1_FD_201037 | JGI IMG/M metagenome (GOLD analysis project Ga0308163, IMG submission 201037) | Phyllosphere microbial communities from UC Gill Tract Community Farm, Albany, California, United States - DLSLT.R1 | ecosystem: Host-associated > Plants > Phyllosphere > Unclassified | place: USA... | reverse complement strand
CGGTGACGGCGGCTGCGGTCAGGATCATTGCCAAGGCGAATTTGGCCGGTGCGGTGAGCTTTTTCATGGTTTTTCCTTATGGATGGACGTGCCCCATCTTATCCACTGATGAGCTTGCGCACTGTCGGCGTGCAAGCGGCTTGCATGTAGGACTGATCCTCCACGCTCCGAAGCACCCCCTTTTTTGTGCGTTGCGGTTAGAATAATGCCTTCGTTACCTCACCGGCAAATTACGACCGATGCATCGCCGTCCGATTATTCATGTGTTTCTCGCGTTTCTGCTGCTGTTCACGCAGCAGATCGGGGCGGCGCACGTCTACACGCACTGGATCGGCATAACCCAATCCGGCGCGGAATTCAGCAGCGAAGAACAGGCCGAACACCGCAAGCGCGTCGCGGTGCACAAGGTCTGCGCGGAATGCGTCACCGTCGCCCAGGTGGCGGCGGCGTTGACCTCGCCGCCGGTCACCATTGCCGTCGTCGCCATCGGCAGCGGCGTTGTCGCCACGCCAGCCACCCTGACCGCCTGCGAACGTACCGTTTGCGTCTTCCAGTCCCGCGCTCCCCCTCTGGCCTGACACCCGAAATCCGTCCTGAATTTTGCGTCACCGTGGTCCGACTCCGTCGATCCGGTGCGACCTGTCATGTTTTTTAGCTAGAGGTTTACCCATGAATATCCCACGCACGCTGCTGGCCAGCGCGATCCTGTCCGCCTTGTCCACCCTGGCGCACGCGCAATCCACCGCCACCAAGTCCAGCGACGGCGCCGTACCGCGCGTCATCGTCACCGCCACGCCTTTCGGCGATTCCGACAGCGACCAGATTCTGACGCCGGCCAAGGTGCTGGCGGGCGACGAGTTGCGCGACAAAGTAGGCAGCTCGCTCGGCGAGACGCTGTCGCAGGAACTGGGCGTGTCGGCATCCGCCTTTGGCGCCGGCGCTTCGCGTCCGATCATTCGCGGCCTGGAAGGTGCGCGCGTCAAGATGCTGGAGAACGGCATGGCCGTCTCGGACGTATCGGGCCTGTCGAACGACCACGCGGTGGCCGGCGAAGGCGCGGTGGCGCAGCAGATCGAAATCCTGCGCGGCCCGGCGGCGCTGCTGTATGGCTCCGGCGCCATCGGCGGCCTGGTCAACGTCGTCAATGAACGGATTCCGACCGCGCTGGAACCGAAGCTCACCGGTCAACTGGAGGCGCGCGGCAGCACGGTCGACGACGGCCGCAATGCGTCCGGTACATTGGACGGCTCGGTCGGCAAGATGGCCTGGCACGTGGACGCCAACGCGCGCAACACCGACGACTATAAAATCCCCGGCAACCGTGTGCTCAACGCCCCGGACTCCGCGTCCGGCCGCTTGCCGCATTCTGAGACCCGCCAGCGCAACGCCGGTGTCGGTTCGTCGTATGTCGACAGCTGGGGCTTTGTAGGCGCGTCGGTATCGCACCTGACCAATCTGTATGGTATTCCAAGCGACGAAGGTTCGAAGATCGATCAGAAGCAGACGCGCTACGACTTTGACAGCCTGGTGAAAGCGCCGCTGCCGGGATTCGAATCGTTCAAGTTCAAGGCCGGCTACACCGACTACGAACACGCGGAGCTCAATGACGAGAACCTGCCGGAGGTGATCTTCAAAAACCGTTCGCTGGAAACGCGCGCGGAACTGACGCACAAGCCGGTCGCCGGTTGGCACGGCACCTTTGGCGTGCAGACCGAGAACACCCACTTCTCGGCGCTGAGCGCGGAAGGCGGTGCCGACACCGTGCCGGTCACGCATTCGACGTCGAACGCCGCCTTCGTGGTCGAGGAGACCGACGTCGGCGTGGTGCGCGTCAACGCCGGCGCGCGGCTGGAACAGGTCAAGCGCAAGCCGGTCACCGGCGTCGATCGCTCGTTCAACCTGAAATCGGCATCGGTGGGCGGCATGTGGCCGTTCGTGCCGGGTTATGGCCTGGGCGCGACGTTGTCGTACGCGCAGCGCGCGCCGGCCACCGAGGAACTGTATTCGGCCGGTCCGCACGACGCCACCGTCACCTTCGATATCGGTAACGCCGATTTCAACAAGGAGACATCGCGCAATATCGAGCTGTCGCTGCAAAAGACCGCGGGCCTGGTGCGCTGGAAGGCCAACCTGTTCCGCAACAAGGTGAGCGATTTTATCTACGGCCAGATCACCGGTCAGCTGGTGGACGAAGAAGGCAATCCGGGCGATGAACTGCGCCAGCGTATTTTCCTGCAGGCCGATGCCACCATCCAGGGCGCCGAGGCGGAGCTGGAATACAATCCGCACGGCGCCGGCTGGTCGGGCCGCGTGTTTGCCGATACCACGCGCGGCAAGCTGGATCAGGGCGGCAACCTGCCGCTGCAACCGGCCACCCGCGTCGGCGCCAGCACCGGTTACAAGATGGGACAGTGGCGCGCCGGCCTGTCGCTGGTGCACGCCCAGTCGCAGGACCGGTTGGCGACGTTCGAGAGCACCGACACGCCGAGCTACAACCAGGTCAACGCCAATGTGTCGTACACGCAGAAGGTCGGCGCGTACGATTTGACGTGGTTCCTGCTGGCGAAAAATCTGACCAACGACGACATCCGCGTATCGACCTCGGTGTTGAAGGATATCTCGCCGCTGCCGGGCCGTAACGTGGTGTTCGGCGTGCGCGCGAAGTTCTAAGCGTTCGTGGTTGGCGGCATCGGCATCAATCCTGGATGCCGATGCCGTGGTTGATCGATTCGACGATCATGTTTTCCGCCGCGTGCGTGATGTTCTCGTGGCGGAAAAAGTTGTAGACAAAGACGCCGCTGGGCGTTCCCTTCAAATCGCCGTCGCAATAGACGCGCGCATTCCAGTCGGCGCCATGGCCGACGCTATACGTTCCCAGATACGAAAACGTCCGTCCATCGGTGGCGCGGATGTAGGAGCCTTTGATCGGCCATTGATCGAGCCAGTAGGTGGCCAGTTGGGCGGCGTAGCGGTTGGCGTCGGGGGGCGAGCCGAATTCCTCCGACAGGCAGGTTTGCTCGTGCACCATCTCGCAGGCCGACGTTGTGCCGCGATAAATGCGGAACCGCGGCCGGTACTTGCCGTCGTCCGACTTCACCGGCGTACAGACTATGTAGTGGCCATCGCGTGTGAATGAATTTGACTCAGCCATCTGGACCCTCGCTTCAAGGAAACACTGGTTTTTCAGCCTGTTTGTCGCGCTGCACAAGATAACATGGCACCCGCTTTATACCGTCATCATGGCTGCATTCGTGGGGCGGTGTGGTTACGTGTGCTGAAAGAGTAGCATAGTGACGCGTTGTTTTCCTATCGTGACATGCCAAAACTGCAAAAATAATATTGCAGCGCAGCATTCCAAGGAAGCGTGCTTTAACAACGGCAACGTAGCGCGTAATCCGCCATGGGTGCGTCGCCGTCGGCTCATCCATGGCCGATTATGGCGTTCCGCCTAGTCCGCCCTACCTGTACCCGATGTGAATCTGATTCAGTGGTCGATGTGTGTGCGAGATCCAGGCCGCTAGCCAGCCATGATCGCCTCCAGCTCGGCGGTGCTCTGCGCGCAGCTACGATGCAGCGCGTCGACGAAGCGGTTGACGCTTTCCGAATCGGGCCGGAACACCGGCGTCACCAAATTGACGGAATACGGCACCGAATGCGAAAACCGCCGTATCTGCAGCCCTGTCCTGGCATACTCCAGCGCCGTCAGCGGATTGACGATGGCCACGCCGACACCCACACTCACCGTCGCGCACACCGCCGCCGCGCTGTGCGTCTCGACCACCATCCGGCGCTCCACGCCATGCTCGCGGAAGGTGTTATCGACCATCTTACGATACGGGTCGCCGGCCGCCAGATAGACAAAATCGATGCCTGCAAAATCCTGCGGCGTCAGCGTGCGCTTTTTGCACAGCCGGTGACGCGGCGGCAGCACGCACACCACGTCCATCGTCAATAGCGTTTCCATTCTGGTCCCGGGCGGAATTCCCGGCTCCTCCGTCAGCCCCAGGTGATAGCGCTGGCTGGTCAGCGACTCCTGCAAGGCGGGGCTCTCCAGCGGCGTCACATGCAAACTCACGCCCGGGAATTTACTGCGGAAATGCCGGCTGGCGCGCGGCAGCAGCGTGGTCGAAAAAGCCGGGAGGCACGCCACGGCGATCTGCCCGTGGCGGAACTGGCGCAGCGCCTCGATCGCGTTGCCTATCCGCTCCAGTCCCAGGTAGCTGCGCTGGACCTCGTCGAACAGCATCAGGCCATGCTCGGTGGGTACCAGCTTGCCGCCGCTGCGCTTGAACAGCGTTAGCTGCGACAGCTTCTCGAACCGGCTCAATTCCCGGCTGATGGTTGGCTGCGACGTGTGCAGCATCTCGGCGGCGCCGGTGGCGCTACCCGACGTCATCACCGCCCAGAACACCTCAACGTGGCGCGAAGTAAAGTTCATGCTCATCCTGGTTGAATTCAGATCGGCGCACTATATCAGGAATGAATAAGGTGTGAAAATATTGATATTATATTTTCGCGGCCGGATCTTCCATACTCCTTAGCACTCAACTCTCAAGGAATCCGATGGACCACTTTCATTATCTGCGCGGCGAGCTGCATATCGAAGGAGTGCCGGCAAGCGCGATCGCCGAGGCCCATGGCAGCCCGACCTATGTCTACAGCGCGCAGACCTTCAGACACCATTGCGCGGTGGTGGGGGACGCCTTTGCCGGCGTCGCGCCGCTGATCTGCTTTTCGGTCAAAAGCTGCAGCAACCTCGCTGTACTCAAGCTAATGGTGGAACAAGGCTGCGGGCTGGATGTCGTTAGCGGCGGCGAGTTGTACCGCGCCTTGCAGGCCGGCTGCGCGCCCGAAAAAATCGTCTTCGCAGGCGTCGGCAAATCGCGCGACGAGCTGGCCTATGCGATCGACGCCGGCGTGTTGCTGTTCAACGCAGAGTCGGAGGGCGAACTGGCGCGCATCGACGAAGTGGCGCGGATGGCCGGCAAACGGGTCAAGGCGGCGGTGCGCGTCAATCCGGACGTCGCCGACGCCGACACGCATGAAAAAACTTCCACCGGTGGGCGCCAGACCAAGTTCGGCGTGCCGCTGGTGCGCGCCCAGGCGCTGTTCGAGCGTAACCTGTACCGCCACATCGACGTGGTTGGCATCCACGTCCATCTGGGTTCGCCCATCGCGGCCAGCGCCACGTATCTGGCGGCGATCGACAAGGTGGAGCAGCTGGCCGACGCCATCGAGGCCGGTGGCGGCAAGATCGAACTGATTAACATCGGCGGCGGCTTCCCGGCGCAGTACCGCGCCGACGAGGGGCGTGCCTCGGGTTCGCTGGCGCAAATGGGGGCGGCGATCTGCGAACGTTTGCAGGGGCTCAAGCGGCGCGGCAAACGCTTCATCATCGAGCCGGGACGCTCGATCAGCGCCAACGCCGGCATCCTGCTGACATCCGTCGAGTACATCAAGCAGGGTTGGGAGCGCAAGATCGTCATCGTCGACGCAGGCATGAATGTGCTGCTGCGCCCGACCTTGTATGGCGCCAGCCACGTGATCTGGCCGGCGTGTTTCGGCACCTTTGACGGGCACTGGAGCGCCTTGCCTGGCCAGGGAGCCAACGATGGCGATGGTTTCGAGGCTGTCGATATCGTCGGCCCGATCTGCGAAACCGGTGATTACTTCGCTTTGGGACGTGCCATGCCAGCGCTGGACGGCGGCGATCTGGTGGCGATCTTCTCCTGCGGCGCTTATGGCATGAGCATGGCCAGCCAGTACAACTCGCGCGGACGGCCGGCCGAGGTCATGGTTGACGGCGGGCGGCAGCATGTAATACGTCGCCGCGAATCCTATGCCGATCTGATCGCGCATGAATTATGCGGTTTGTATGCGAATACCCCGGACCTGCGGATCGAGGAGATCGCCGCCAGGTAAGACCGCATGTGATCGTGCAGCCCCGTTGATCATTTTTCTGCCAAAGCAAAGCCCCGAGCAAGCAGCAAACTTGTCGGGGCTTTTGGTCAATTACCGGAGAAAGCATTTGACTGGGGAGAAGCATAGTGAAGAAAACTTAAAATTAACTTAGTTTCATCTCGAAACCCGGGGCTTTGGCTAGGTGGCCGGATGGTGTAGCATGTCGGACGGCGATTTGGCCGGGTGCAGTGGCCCCCGCCCGCCGGTATTCAAGGATAGATATGCAAATCAAAATTAATGAAGTGCTGCGCGCCTACATCGAACCGCTCACCGAGAGCGAGTACACGGCGCTGGAACGCAGCATCCTGGTCGAAGGCTGCCGCGATGCGCTGGTGTTGTGGCAGGATGTGCTGGTCGATGGCCATAACCGTTATCAAATATGCCAGCAGCACGGCATTCCGTTCAAGGTCACGGAGAACACCAGCTTCCAGAACCTGGACGACGTCAAGCTGTGGATGATCGATAATAATCTGGGTCGCCGCAGCATCTCCGATTATCAGCGCGGGGTTCTGGCGCTGCGCAAGAAGGAGATCGTCGCCGCGCGCGTGGCCGACCTGATGGCGGAAGCGGCCGCCGAGGATGCGCTGATCGCGCCACCCGAAGGCGATGCGGCCAAGGCCAAGCCGGCGGCCATGCCGCTGACGTCGCGCGAGGACATCGCCCGCGCGGCCCGTTTGAGCAGCGCGACCATCAGCCAGATCGAAAAGATCCAGAAGACGGCGACGCCGGAACTGGTGGAGGCGGTCCGCTCGGGCACGATTTCGATCAACGCCGCCGCGACCGTGGCCTCGCTGCCGGAAGCCGATCAGGTGGCGGCGGTCGCCGGCGGCAAGAAGGAATTGCAGAAGGCCGCCAAGGAAGTGCGCGAACTGCGTGCCGCGTCGCGTCCCGCCAAGGAGCCGAAGGAGGGCAAGGAAGGCGGCGATTACGGCCGTCCGCTGACCGAGGTGGAGGAGCTGCGCGCCGAGAACGCGTCGCTCAAGGAGAAAAACGCGGCGCTGCGGGCGGAGATCACCGCGCTGCAACTGCGTATTTCGGAGTTGGTCGACGCCAGCTGATGTTGTAACCACCATCCCCCCCTCCCGGAGTCCAGTTCATGCCAAGTATGCGTTCCATGCTGCCGTTGATCGGCTTTGTTTCGATGGGGGCGGTGGCGGCGCCGTCACCGGCGTCTTTACCAGCGCGTGAGATGCCGGCGGCGGAGGCCAAGCGCCTCAAGGCGCAGGCGCAGCGTGTCACCATCCTGCGTGACAAATGGGGCATTCCCCATGTATATGGCAAGACAGACGCCGACGCGGTGTTCGGCTTGATGTACGCGCAGGCGGAGGATGATTTCCGCCGCGTCGAACGCAATTACATCAACGCCATGGGGCGGTTGGCGGAAGTGGAGGGCGAGGCCGAGCTGTATCGCGACCTGCGCATGAAGCTTTTCATCAACCCGGCCGATCTGCAAGCGCAGTATAAGCTAAGCCCGGCGTGGCTGAAAAAACTGATGGTGGCCTTCGCCGACGGTTTGAACTACTACCTGGCCACGCATCCGGACGTCAAGCCGGCACTGATCACGCGCTTCGAGCCGTGGATGGCGCTTAGCTTCAGCGAGGGCAGCATCGGTGGCGACATCGAAACCATCGACCTGAAACAGCTGGAGACGTTGTACGCGAACGGCGCGAAGTATCCGCTCGCGCCGCCGGTGCTATTGTCCTCGGCGCCGATGGAGCAGGGCAGCGATCTGGATAAGGAGCCGGGAGGATCGAACGGTTTCGCCATCGCGCCGTCGTTGACCAGGAATGGTCGCGCACTGCTGCTGATTAACCCGCACACATCGTTTTACTTCCGTCCCGAAGTGCAGGTGCAAAGCCGGCAAGGGCTCAATGCTTATGGCGCGGTCACCTGGGGCCAGTTTTTTGTCTATCAGGGCTTCAATGACCGGGTGGGATGGATGCACACGTCCGGCGGCGGCGACGTGATCGACGAGTACCTGGAAACCATCATCGAAAAGGATGGCCGCTACTTCTACCAGTACGGCACCGAACAGCGCGCGTTGAAGGCGGTGGATATCACGCTGCCTTACAAGACCAGCGATGGCATGGGCAGCAAAGTGGTCAAGGTTTACTACTCCCATCATGGCCCGATCGTGCGGGCCAAGGACGGCAAATGGGTTTCCGTGCGGTTGATGAACGAGCCGCTCAAGGCGCTGACGCAATCGTTCATCCGCACCAAGGCGCGCAATTACAAGGACTTCTACAAGTCGATGGAGCTGCGCACCAATTCGTCCAATAACACGGTGTATGCGGACGCCGATGGCAATATCGCCTACTTCCACGGTAACTTCATTCCCCGGCGCGATCCGAAATTCGACTGGAAGCATCCGGTCGACGGCAGCGATCCGGCCACCGAGTGGCGCGGATTGCACACGGTCAAGGAGACCATCTCGCTGTTCAACCCAAAGAGCGGCTGGATACAGAACACCAATAACTGGCCTTACACGGCGGCCGGTCCTGATAGCCCGAAGGCCAGGGACTATCCGGCGTATATGTCGATGAACCCTGAGAACCCGCGCGGCATCCACGCGGTGCGTGTGCTCGAAAACAAAAAAGACTTCACCATCGCCAGCTTGCTCGATGCCGCCCACGACACGCAACTGCCAGCCTTCGAACCGCTGTTGCCGCAGTTGTTCGCCGCCTACGACGAGCTGCCCGCCGACGATGCGCTCAAGGCGGCGCTGGCGCCGCAGATTGTCGCGCTGCGCGGCTGGGACATGCGCTATTCCTTGACGTCGACGCCGACATCGCTGGCGATCTACTGGGTGCAGGACCTGACGGCCACGTACGGGCCTGCCGCCAAGACCAAAGAAGTGCTGGTGCTCGATTACATCCAGGCCGCGCTGACGCCGCGTCAGCGACTGGAAGCGCTGGGGCGCGCGTCGGCCAAGCTGACCGCCGATTTCGGCACGTGGCAGACGCCGTGGGGCGAGATCAATCGCTTCCAGCGACTGACGGGCGACATCGTGCAGCCGTTCGACGACAGCAAACCAAGTTTGCCGGTGGCCTTCGCGTCGGCCAATTGGGGATCGCTGGCCGCGTACGGGATGACATCGAAGCAGACGACGAAGAAGATCTACGGCGAGCGTGGCAACAGCTTCGTGGCGGTGGTGGAGTTCGGGCCGCGCATCACCGCGCGCAGTGTACTGGCCGGAGGCCAAAGCGGTGATCCGGCGTCGCCGCATTTTTACGATCAGGCCGAGATGTACGTGCGCGGCGAGATGAAGGACGTGCTGTTCTACAAAAGTGACGTCGAAAAAAACCTTGAACGCCGCTACCATCCCGGTTCGTAGCAGGAATCCGGGGAGCTAAAAAAAACGGCCCGGTCGATTGCACGACCGGGCCGTTTCAATTCAACTTATCCCCTGATCAGCTGCCGATACGACCGCCATCGTTTTTGGTGATGACGATGGTGGCCGAACGTGGACGCTTGCCGGCGCCGTAACCGGCGTTCGACGGCCACTGGCTGGTGTACTTGGTCGTGTCATTGATGTTGGCCACCGAGGTGGTTTCGCCCGGGTGCTGGATGTTGATGAACATCGCCTTGCCATCCGGCGTTTCGGTGATGCCTGTGATTTCCGAACCCACAGGGCCGACCAGGAAACGCTTGAGCGTATCGGCGGTCGGCTTCTTGCCGATGAAGGTGTCCACGGCCAGGGTGCCGCCGGCGGTGGTGGTGTAGTTCAGCGTCGACTTGGCGCCGTCGCCGACCTTGCCCGGTATCGCCGCCAGCATCATGCAGTTGGTGACATCGGTGTAGGCGCCATCATCGGTCTGGATCCAGCAGATGCCGGTGTATGGGCTGAACGCCAGGCCGTCCGGGCTGGAGAAGTCCTGGTCGGCGGTGAGGCTCGACAGGTTGATCTTGCTGCTGTCAGCGCCGCTCTCCGCGCCGAACAGATACACGTCCCACGTGAAGCTGGTGGCCGCGGCCGCGCCGGTGCCTTCCTTGAAGCGGATGATATGGCCGTTCGGGTTGCCGTTCTGCGCGGTGGTGCCTTTCATGTCGGTGTAGGCGCGCGGGTTGGCGCCGTCCGGCGCGAGCTGCGACGAGCCGGTCGGGTTGACGGTGCGGTTCGAGTTGTTCGTCAGCGTGTAGTAGATCTCGCCGTTGGCCGGGTTGACCGAGCACCACTCCGGGCGGTCCATCTTGGTGGCGCCGACGGCGTCCGCCGCCAGGCGCGTGTTGACCATGATGTCGGCCAGGTCGGCGAATTTGTAGGCGCTATAAGCCTGGATCAGTGCGTTCGACATCGACAGCTCGATCCACTGACCGGTGCCGTCGGCGGCCAGCTTGGCCACATACAGCTTACCGGAGTCGAGGTATTTGTCGCCGGTCGCCATGCGGTCGGTCGGGTTGGCGTCCGCCGCCAGCCAGGTGGCGTTCGAGACGAACTTGTAGATGTATTCGTTGCGCGAGTCGTCGCCCATGTAGACGGCCAGCTGCTGGCCGACGGCCGGCACGCTGAAGGCGGCGCTTTCGTGCGCGTAGCGGCCCAGGGCCGTGCGCTTGCGAATGACCTTGGTCTTGTCGTAGGCGTCCATCTCGACGATGTAGCCCATGCCGTTCAATTCGTTGCGGTAGTCGTCGCTGCCGTCGGCCGACGCGCCTTTTTTGCTGATGTCCCAGCGCGCGTATTTGTCATCGGTGCCGCCGGTTTCCCAGCCGTGGCGCGACGTCGAGCCCTGGTTGCGGCCATAGCGCTTCAGCGCGACGACCGATTTGTCGCCACGGGCGGCATCGTCGGTGGCGCTGCGGGCGAAGTAGCCGGCCCAGTTTTCTTCGCCGCTCAGGTAAGTGCCCCATGGCGATTTGCCGGTGCCGCAGTTGTTCAGCGTGCCGCGCATTTTGGTGCCGGTCGGCGAGTACTTGGTCACCACCAGCGCGTTGCCGCGCACCGGGCCGGAGATCTCGATGTCGCTCAGCGGGGTGACGCGACGGTTGAACGCCGAGTCGTTGACGGTGGCCCAGGTGGTGCCGGTCTTTTTAACTTCGATGACGCTCAAGCCGTGGACGGCGACTTCCTTGTCCACTTCGGCGGCGGGACGCGGCAGCGAGGTGGTGCCGCCGTTCACGTGCAGGAAGTGCGAGGACAGTTTTTCGTCGGTGGTCGCTTCGTGGTTCATCGCCAGCACGCCGCGCTCGACGCCCGATGCCAGCGGTGCGCCGGCTGCGGACAGGCCGAAGTACTCCATGCCGTCGTGGTGGTCGCCCGCGCGGTTTTCAAAGTCGCTATCGGTGCCGTCGTTCTTGTAGGCCGGGGTGGCGGCGCGCAGCGAGTCGCCCAGCGCGTAGATCGCGGTGGCGGTGTAGCCGGCGGGGACCGATACCTGGTCGGCCAGGCTTTTCGGCACGGCGGCGAAGGCCAGCAGTTTTTCAGTCGGTGCCGGGGTTGGCGTCGGCGTTGGCGTGACGGCCGGGGCGATGTTGTCGCTGCCGCCGCAGGCGCTCAAACCCATCGATCCCATGATCGCCGTGGCAGCCGTGACGGCACCGCCGCGCAGCATGTTGCGGCGGCTCATGCGCGCGGCCAGGATCGTGTTGAAATGCTCGCTCGGCGAGGCGTGGCTCTCGATATCATCCGCGTTGAGGGAGGTGCGGACCAGATCGTTTGGCTTGTTCATTGGGTGGCTTGTCCTGTAGTGACATGGTTAAAATGGCAAGCGCATGATAGCGAGCCATTATGACAATGCCATGACAGGAGAATGACAAATTTGTGACCGCCGCTTACCGCCGCGATCGTAACCGCTGGTTGCTGCTCAGCGCGCCGTTTGCACGGGCTGGGAGGCGAGCGCCTGTTCCAGACCGACCCATTCGAGGTTGGCGATGGTGTTGTTGCGCACGTTGCCATCCTTGTGGCGCACGCCGCTCAGCCGCTCGGGGTTGGGCAGGTAGGCTTCGGCCACCAGCTCGTGCACCCAGAACTCGCCGACGCGGTTGCCGCCGCGTAGTTTGACCTTCAGGCCCTCCGGATAAATCACCGGGCGCAGCACGGTGACTTTGGCGCCGCCGGCGACCAGCACGCGGCCATCCCTGGAGACTTTGTAAAAGCCGCTTCCGGGGATAGGCCTGGCGCTGGCGACGCCTATCGAGTAGACACAGGCGACGATGACGACGCCGATGAGGATGATGACGAATTCCATCTTGGTTGCGATCTGGTTTCAGGCTTGATTGTTCACGTTCCGGATACTAGCATCTAAATCGCGTCGAGCGAGCCGCGAATATCGGCCCTTAAATCCTCTATATCTTCGATTCCGACCGACAGCCGTATCAGGCCGTCGCCAATTCCCAACACCGAGCGCTGCGCCGGCGGGATGGTGGCGTGGGTCATCAGTGCCGGATGCTCGATCAGGCTCTCGACGCCGCCCAGGCTTTCGGCCAGCGCGAACACCTCGCAATGCTCGAGGAAGCGGCGCGCGCCGGCCAGATCGGTGTTCAAATCGATCGAGATGATGCCGCCGAAGCCTTCCATCTGGCGTTTTGCCAACGCGTGCTGCGGGTGCGATTCCAGGCCGGGATAATAGACGCGGCGGATTTCCGGCTGCTGCTCCATCCAGCGTGCCAGTTCCAGCGCGCTGCGGCAGTGGCGTTCCATGCGGATCGCCAGCGTTTTGACGCCGCGCAGCGTCAGGAAGCTGTCGAACGGCCCGGCGATGGCGCCGACCGAGTTTTGCAGGAATCCCAATTGTTCGCACCATTCCTGCTGGTGCGCCTCGGCGCCGACGATGGCGATGCCGCCGATGACGTCCGAATGGCCGTTCAGGTACTTGGTGGCCGAATGCACGACGATGTCGAAGCCGTGTTCCAGCGGCCGTTGCACCAGCGGGCTGGCGAAGGTGTTGTCGGCCACGGCGATGATGCCGCGCTCGCGGCAGATGGCGGCGATGGCCTTCAGGTCGGCCAGCTTGAGCATCGGATTGGTCGGCGTCTCGACCCAGACCATTCTGGTTTTCGGCTTGATCGCGGCCAGCAGGTTCTCGGGGTTGGTCAGGTCGACGTAGGTGAAGTCGTGGCCGGCGCTGCGGCGGCGCACCCGTTCGAACAGGCGGTAGGTGCCGCCATACATATCGTCGCCGGCAATGATGTGCGAGCCGGCGTCGGCCAGCTCCAGCACCGTCGATATCGCCGCCAGGCCGGAGGCGAAGGCGAAGGCTTGCGCACCGCTTTCCAGGTCGGCGACGCAGCGCTCGAGCGCCCAGCGGGTGGGATTGTGCGAGCGGCCGTAGTCCAGCCCCTTATGCACGCCGGGGCTCTCCTGTACGTAGGTGGAGGTGGCGTAAATCGGCGGCATGATGGCGCCGGTGGACGGGTCGGGCGACTGCCCGGCGTGGATCACGCGCGTGGAGAGTGCGGCTTTTTTGTTCAAGATAGTGTCCTTCGGAGATGGTTGAGCAGGTCGAAGCGGGTAATCAGGCCGTAGAAGATGTCGCCGTCGGCCACCACCGCCGTCAGGCCGCGATCGAGCACCGTGCGCAGCGCGTGCAGGTCGGCCGACGGGTGCAGTGTTTCAAGGCGGCGCGTCATCGTCGCGCCGACCGGATTGGCGAAGCGCTCAGGTAGCGTGTCCACCGTCAGCAGCAGGTCGGATTCGTCGATGATGCCGACCAGCCGGCCGGCGGAGATCACCGGCAGCTGCGCCAGGTCGGCGGCGCGCATGCGGTTGAATGCGATCAGCAGCGAGTCTTCCGGCGACACGCTGACCACCTGGCCGGCGTCGTAACGGCGTCCGATCAGGTCGCGCAGGTCGCGCTCCGCCGGGCGCCGCAGCAAACCCTGGTCCTGCATCCAGCCGTCGTTGTAGACCTTCGACAGGTAGCGGGTGCCGGTGTCGCAGACGAAGCTGACCACCCGTTTCGGCGTGGTCTGTTCGCGGCAGTATTTGAGCGCGGCGGCCAGCAGGGTGCCGGTCGACGAGCCGCCCGGTATGCCTTCCTCGCGCAGCAGCGTGCGGGCGCTGTCGAAGCTTTGCTGGTCGGTGATGGTGTAGGCCTTGCGCACGCCGGTCATGTCGGCGATGGCGGGGATGAAGTCCTCGCCGATGCCTTCGACCGCCCACGATCCGCTGGTGTCGGCGACGCGGCCGGTTTCGATGTATTCGGTCAGGATCGAGCCTTGCGGGTCGGCCAGCACGAATTCCAGATGCGGGGCGACGCGGCGGAAGTAGCGCGTCAGGCCCGTCAGGGTGCCGGAGGAGCCGACGCCGACGACGATGGCGTCGACGTCATGGCCGGTCTGCTCCCAGATTTCGGGGCCGGTGGTGGTTTCGTGCGCCAGCGGATTGGCCGGGTTGTTGAACTGGTCGGCGAACCATGCGCCCGGGGTTTCCGCTGCCAGCCGCGCGGCGAAGTCCTGGTAGTACTCGGGATGGCCTTTGCCGACATCGGAACGCGTGGTGCGGACCTCGGCGCCGAGCGCCTTCAGGTGCAGCACTTTTTCGGTCGACATCTTGTCCGGCACGACCAGCAGCACGCGGTAGCCTTTGAGCCGTCCGACCAGCGCCAGACCGAGGCCGGTGTTGCCGGCGGTCGCTTCGATGATGGTGCCGCCTGGCTTGAGGCGGCCGTCGGCTTCCGCCGCTTCGATCATCGACATGCCGATGCGGTCCTTGATCGAGCCGCCGGGGTTTTGCGATTCCAGTTTGAGGAATAGTTGGCAGGGGCCGGTGTCGAGACGGGTGATCTCGATCAGTGGCGTGTTGCCAATCAGCGTGAACAGTGCGGGGGTGCGCATAGGGTCTCCTTGCTGCTTTTCAGGCAAGTATGCGCTTCTTTCCGTCGATGGGTGCGTCTCGTAGTTGGCGGGGATATGCGGCGACGCAAGCGGCCGTCAGGTGACGATGTGATGTGGAAATTTGCGCGCGCCGCGTCTGCTCTCAGGCAAACGCGGCGGCTTCGCGCATTACAGGCTCGGCGCGTTATACAGCTCCGGGTAGGCTTCGCGGTAGGCGGCCAGTTCCGCACGCACCTGGGCGCGGGTTTTGCCTTCGGGTGCTGCGCTTGGCACCTGGTTCTGGTACTGCTCGCCGGAGGTCACTTCGCCGCGTTGTTGGGCGGCCAGCAGCTCCGCACGCACCTCGGCGCGGGTTTTGGTCGAGATGAACGTGGCGTTCTGGTTCGCGTACTGCTCGCCGGACAGCGGCGCGGTGCCCGCGGCAACGGCGGCTTGGTATTCGGCGATGACCTGGGCGCGGGTGACCTGGCTGGTTTCCTGGGCCGACACTGCTGCGGAAGCGAACAAGGCTGCGACGGAGAGGGCGATGGCTGCGTTTTTCATGATGTGGCTCCTGATATTAAAAGTTTATGTGGCTGTTGCGGCAGACATTCGATCGGTAACATCGCTGTCGATTAGATCGCTCACTATGTTTTACCTGTTCTTGCTTCGTCATTTGTTTGCCAGTGAGTGAATAATACATTGTGCACGATCTAATAGCGAGCAAATAATATCTATCGATGCCATAGCTTTGCCCAATCGGGCGTGCCCAAGGTTTATAATCCCGCCCTTGATACAGCACACATCTGAAGGCAGGCGGCAGTGGCAAAACTTTATTTTCGATACTCCGCGATGAACGCGGGCAAGTCCACGGCGATGCTGCAAGTGGCGCACAACTATGAAGAGCAGGGCCAGCAAGTGCGCCTGTTCACGGCCGCCATCGACAGTCGTTATGGCGTGGGGCAGGTGACGTCGCGCCTCGGCCCGCAGCGCCAGACCGAGGTGTTCGACGCCGATACCGATTTCCTCGTCAAGATCGACCAGAAGATCGCCTGCCTGCTGATCGACGAGGCGCAGTTCCTGTCGACGGCCCAGGTGCAGCAGTTGCATCAGTTGGCGCAGGTGCGCGGCATTCCCGTGATCACCTACGGCCTGCGCACCGATTTCCGTGGCGAGCCATTCCCGGGTTCGGCCTATCTGCTGGCGCTGGCCGACGATATCGAGGAACTCAAGAATATCTGCAGCTGCGGCAAGAAGGCCACCATGAACATCCGCGTCGACCAGAACGGCAAGCGCATGATCGAGGGCGAGCAAATCAGCATCGGCGGCAACGAGAGTTATCGACAAGCGTGCGGACGGTGTTTCTATTCGCCGGCGACCTGACCGCCGTTAGCTTGCGCACGCCTTCCACGTTGAGACCGCCATGCTGTACGACGCTGAAGGCGCGGTATAAATTCTAAAGTGTGAGTTCGGCGAATGATATGAGTGTGAAGGCGACTGTGAATGGCATGACGGCGGCGCCGCCGCGTGGTGTCCGGGTGGCGTCGATCGACGTGATGCGCGGCCTGGTGATGATGGTGATGATGCTCGATCACGTGCGCGAGCGGTTCTTCCTGCGCTGGCCTGTGCCCGATCCGATGGATATCGCGACGATGGACCCGGCGCAGTTCTTCGGCCGGTTCGCGGCGCACTTCTGCGCGCCGATCTTCGTGTTCCTCACCGGCTTGTCGGCGTGGCTGTACGCGCACCCGGCCAGCGGACCGCGTTCGGCCACCGGTTTCCTTCTCAAGCGCGGCATGTTCCTGGTGCTGCTGGAGATATTGGTCATCAATGTCTCATGGGGCGGGCACTTTCCACCGGCGACCGTCTATTTGCAGGTGATCTGGGCGATCGGCTTGTCGATGATCGCGCTGGCGCTGCTGCATCGGCTGCCGCGCAAGGTGCTGGTGGCGCTGGGATTGATCATCGTGTTCGGGCACAACCTGCTCACGCCAATCTCCTTCGCGCCGGGTAGCTGGGGTTTCGTCCCCTGGACGATCTTGCATGATCGTGGCTACCTGGTGGCGCAAGGGGCGATGAAAATCAAGATCAGCTATCCGCTGCTGCCGTGGATCGGCGTGATTTTGCTCGGCTACGCGGCCGGACCGTGGTATGCGCGAAGCGAGCAGCCGGCCCGTCGCCGCGAGACACTGCTGATCGCCGGATGCGTCTCGATGGCGTTGCTGCTGGTGTTGCGTGGGCTGAACATCTATGGTGAAACGCTCGACTGGGTACCCGGCGAGACGGCGGTCAGGACGGTGATGTCGTTCCTGAACGTGACCAAATATCCGCCATCGCTGGCGTTCCTGCTGATCACGGTGGGGGGAGGGTGCTTGGTGCTGGCCTGGCTGGAAGGGCGCGACAACGGTTTTTTGCGCGTGGCAGCCGTGTTTGGCGGCGTACCGATGTTCTATTATTTGCTGCACCTGTTCACGTTGCTGTTGCTGCAGGAAGCGGCGCTGGCGCTGTTTGGCGCCAACTACGGCGCGCGCTACGAGTTCGACAGCTATTGGAGCGTGTGGCTGATGTCGGCCGCGTTGATACCGCTACTGTACTGGCCATGCAAAGCGTTCGGCCAATTCAAGCGCCGCACAACAATGGGCTGGGTAAAGTACCTGTAGGGCGGATTAGCGAAGCGTAATCGGCCATGCGTGCGTCACTGCGGCGCGCGCATGGCCGATTACGGCGTTCCGCCCTACGTATCTCTTCGACGGATCAGGTCGTGTAGAAATGGTGGACCTGACCCCGGATCTAAAGTCAGGCGGCCAGGGGCAGCTTGATCATCACCGGCTTTTTGAATTCGAAACGCTTGATCTCGCCCACCATCAGTACATAGCACAGGATGGCGACGGCGGCGTTGGCGCCGACGAACACCAGCGCGCCGGCAAACGAGCCAGTCTGCTGCAGGATGTAGCCGATCACGATCGGCGTGGTGATGCCCGCCGTGTTGCCGAAAGTGTTGAACAGCGCGCCGCTCAGGCCGCCTGCTTCCTTCGGCGACGTGTCCGCCACCACGGCCCAGCCCAGCGCGCCGATTCCTTTGCCGAAGAACGCCAGCGACATCACGGTGATGACCAGCCAGTCGGTTTCAACGTAGTTGCAGATGATCATGGACATCGCCAGCAGCAGGCCGCAGACGATCGGCGTCTTGCGCGCCACCGACAGCGAGAAGCCGCGCTTGATCAGACGGTCCGAGATCACGCCACCCAGCACGCCGCCGAGGAAGCCGGCCACCGCAGGCAGCGCGGCGACAAAGCCGGCCTTCAAAATCGTCATGTGGCGCTCGGTGACCAGATAGACCGGGAACCAGGTCAGGAAGAAATAGGTCAACGTGTTGATGCAATACTGGCCGATGTAGACGCCCAGCAGCATGCGGTTGCCCAGCAACTGGCGGATCGCCGAGCCGGTGTCCAACTTGGTGGTGGCGACCGCTTTATCCTTGCTTTCCAGGTCGATCAGCGCGCCGCCTTCTTTGATGTAGACCAGCTCGGCCGCGTTGATGCGCGGATGGTCTTTCGGACCATACACCATCTTGAGCCAGATGAAGGACATCAGGATGCCGAGTCCGCCCATGACGTAGAACACGCTTTCCCAGCCGTGCGTATGCACCAGCCAGCCCATCAGCGGCCCGAACAGCACGGTGGCGAAGTATTGGGCCGAGTTGAAGATGGCCGCCGCCGTGCCGCGCTCGGCGGTCGGGAACCACGATGACGCAAGACGGCTGTTGCCGGGGAAAGAGGGCGCCTCGGACGCGCCAACGGCGAGTCGCAGGCAGAACAGCGCGGTCACCGCTGCGGCGCCGGTCAGGAAACCGACCGTGCCCATCAATAAGGTGAACAGCGACCACATGAAGATACTGAAGAAATAGGTGATCTTGGTGCCGAAGCGGTCGAGCAGCCAGCCGCCCGGCAATTGCGCCAACACGTAGGACCAGGCGAAGGCCGAGAACACATAGCCCATCTCCACCGGCGACAGGCCGAGCAGCTTCTTGAGCTCCGGTCCGGCGATGGCGATGGTGGCGCGGTCGGCGTAATTGATGGTGGTGACTGCAAACAGAATGGCCAGTATGAGCCAACGTACCCGTGTTGCTGGTGCTTGCTGCGTCGTCATGCGATCTCCTTGCTGATGTTGTATGCGCAGATCATAGCGCAGATATCGGACATCATACAACCAGATATCTCAAATTCGTATCGGGGTTATACGGAGAAGCATTCCCATCACAAAATTCAAATGAATCAAGTAGTTAAACGTTTTCCTAGGTTGATTTAAGTTGTACGATGACGTATGTGAAAGACGCCGGTGGGCGACCATCGGAAACGCTGGCGGCATCGGAATTGACGTAGGGTAGCCAGCATGCGACGATGCCGTATGAGTAGCCTGTTTGAATGTAACGTCCTGGCGCCGGCCTGGCTGTGCCGCCATGGCGATCTGTTGATCTATCTGGTGCCGTCCTTGCTGCTGGCGCTGGTGATACGCGCCTTGTCGGCGCGCCATCCCTTCTTTTTCCTGTTCACGCTGGCCGGCACGGTGTGCCATGAGCTGGCCCATTTCGTCGCTGCAAAATTGACGGGCGCCCGCCCGGCATCCTTCACGGTGATCCCGCGGCGGGTCGGACAGGGCTGGGAATTGGGCTCGGTGCGCCTGACGCGCGTGCGCTGGTACAACGCGGCGCCATCGGCGCTGGCGCCGTTTGTGGTGGTGGTGCTGCCGTTCCTGGTGGCATGGTGGCGCACCCGTTCCGGCTTGCATTTCCAGTGGCTCGACGTGGCGTTGGCGTTCGCCGTGGCGCCGCAGTTCCTGGCCTTCTGGCCCTCCCACGTCGACTGGAAAATCTCGCTGCGGTCGTGGCCGTACTTGCCGATTGTTGGCGCCGGCTGGTGGGTGGCCGGCGTCACGGGATTGACTAGTGGTGCGTGGCTGCCGCATTGAGCGGCTTGACCGGCGCCTCCACCACGATCTTGCTGCGCACCTTCTGCGCATTTTCGATCTCCAGCGTCAGCGGCACGGTCGCGCCTTCCTTGAGCGGTTGCTTGAGCTCGAGCAGCATCAGGTGGTAGCCGCCGGGGCTGAGTTTGACGGGCTTGCCGGCCGGCAGATCGAGCGCGGCGACCTCGCGCATGCGCATCACATCGTCTACCATCTTCATTTCATGCACTTCAACCACACCGGCGGCCGGCGAACTGACGCCGACCAGCTTGGCGCCTTGCGTCGAGGTCAGCGTCATGAAGGCGCCGGTGGCTTTTTGCGCGGCCACGGTGGCGCGCACCCACGGTTCGCCGACGGTCACCTGGGCCAGGGCGGGGAGGGCGGCGAGCAGTAGCAGGGAGAGCAGTTTTTTCATTGGAATAGTCCTTTCAGGAAGCTGGTGGGGCGTGCGGGTGCCATCAGTTTGCGCAGGTCGTCGGCGCATTGCTGGGCGGATTGGTCATGTTTAAAGGCGAGCCGGATCTTGCCGTCGGCGTCGAACACGTAGGTGATGGCGGTGTGGTCCATGGAGTACGAGCTGCCGCTGGGAACCTTGCGATAGAAAATCTTGAAGTCGGCCGCGGCCTTGGCGGTTTGCGCAAGGTTGCCGCGCACCGCGACGAAGGTTGGATCGAAGGCGCGCATATATTCGGTCAGCAGCGGGCCGGTGTCGCGCTCGGGGTCGACGGTGGCAAAGACGATTTGCAGCTTGTTGCCATCGGCGCCCAGCAGGCGTTTGATTTCGACGGCACGCGACAGCGCCGTCGGGCAGACGTCCGGGCACTGCGTGAAGCCGAAGAACAGCAGCACGTATTTGCCTTTGAAGTCGCGCAGCGAGGCCGGCTTGCCGTCGGCGTAAAACAGCTGGTAGTCCGGGCCGATGGCGGCGCCGGTAACGTCGATGGCGTTGTAGGCCGGCGCCGCCGTGGATGTTGGCGCGGCGGCCAGCATGCCGAGCGTCGCGACCGTGGCGATGAAGTACCTTCGTTGCATAGATATCCTGTCGATGATGAAATGGCGTGCGCAAGCGCGGCACCCACCTTCGGCGGGGCGGCGTATCGTGCGCTTCAAGCGAGGGTCAGGATTGCGACGGCGGACCGCGCGGCTTGGCGCCGGACCAGGCGGCCAGCGGGGAGGGCGACAGATAACTCAGCGCAGGATAGGCGTCGTGACCGTCGAGCAGCGCGACCAGCACCGGGATGGCTGGCGGCGGCGCGGTCGGGGCCGCGTGGGTGGCGCAAAACACGCAATGCTGCATGCCGGCAGCGGGCATGTCCTGCGAGCGCTTGGCCGTCGTGGCGCTGCAAATGTCGAGCGTCAGCGGATCGCGCAGCAGCGTCGACATCGCCTGGCCGAGCGCCGGCGTCAACAGGTTCAGCAAGATCGCGATGCAGACGATCAGGCTGGTTCGGCGCCGGTGTGTGAAGAGGTTACCCATGTGCTAATTATAGGTGAAAACGGGCTGGCAGCTGTCTACCAGCAATTACTGGAGCTTTTTCACCAGCCCTACCATGATTCGCCGCGCGACGAAATGATCGAAGCCGGCCTGGCGGAACGTGCTCGTGTCCGTCGTATAGCTGCGCCGGCTGCCATCGAAAATATCGTTGGCGTTGACGGTCAGGCTGAGCGTTTTCGACAGCGCGTGCTTCCAGGTCAGGTTGACATTGCTGGTCGCGCCGAAGCGGCCGAGCGGCGTGATGCCTGCCGACTGGCCATGCGCGTCGAGCGATAAGTTATCCGGTCCGAGGTTGTATGCGGCCCGCAGGTTGATATAGCGGGCGATATCGTTCTGGCGCACGATGCGGGACAGGTCCGGCGTTCGTAACGTGACGCGGTAGGCGCCGCCATCCATGCCCAATTGCAGCTTCGCATCGGGTGTCCAGGTGATCGAGCTGGTGAATCCGGTCGAACTGGCCTGGCCGCCGTTCTGCTTAGAGGTCACGATTACATTGTCGGCGACGCTGCGCACGTCGGTCACGGTATTAGCGCTGGTGCGGTAGAAGGCCTTGAGGCTACCGTTGAGTTGCTTGCCGCCGGCATCGGTGCCGACTTCCCAGGAGGTCAGCTGCTGCGGCTTTAGTGCAGGATTGCCACGGCTCAGGTTTTGCGCATCGATATAGGTGGTGAACGGATTCAGATCGCGCGGATCGGGCGTCTGCACGCTGCGGCGGTAGCTCAGCGTCAGGTCGGCCTGCTCGCCCCAGGCATAGCGCAGGTGCAGGCTGGGATTGAACGCCTGCCAGTGCCGCGTGCGCGTGCTCGCTTCGGTCGGACTTACGCGTAGCGCCATGCGTTCGGCGCGTCCGCCCAGCAGAGCTTCCCATTTGCCGTGCGTGATCTGGTCGGTCAGGTAGGCGGCGGTGATGGTTGTGGTCACCGCGTAGCCGTTGGTGGTCGCGGGATCTGCAGTTTCGGCGCCGGTAGCGGGCTCGACGGATGCTTGGTAGTTTCGGATGTTGTCGACTTTTTCCTGGATGTCCAGACCCATGCCCAGCTTGCCGTAGTCAGATGGACGGCTCCAGTCCACGGTGGCCTGGTCGAGACGGCGCGTCAACCTGCTGGCGCCGCGACTGTAGTCCGTGGCGCTGGCCGGCGAGACGAACACGTCGCGGTACGACTTGTCGATCAAGCCTTTCGTATTGCTGTGCTGGAGCATCGCCTTGAGCGCCGTGGCGCCACTCTGGTGGTTGTAGCCCATGCTGGCGCTGGCGTCGGACTGCTCATTGGGGCCGATTGAGATGCGGTGATAGATCATCTCTTCGGCACCGGTACGGTTCTCGTTGAGCACGTTGAACACGGGACGCGAGTGGCGTTCATTATATTTTGTCGACAGGCTGAGACTATCCGTATCGCTGAGCGTGTAATCGACACCCAGGGCCGCGCTTTGGACCGTGCGGCGGACGAAGACTTCCGACGTTTGCCGTGTTTGCCGGGATTCGCCATTGAAGGGATGGGTCCAGTCCACCGTCGACGCGCGGATTTTCTCCGTGCCGTCATGGCGCAGCGCCAGGTTGCCGTGCACGCTGATGTCCTTGTCGGTCACGTCGCCGGACGCGCCGACGTTCCACAGGCCGTGGTCTGCCGCGCCGCCCTGTACTTGCGCGTGGGCGCCGGGCTTGCGGTTGCGCTTCAAGACGATATTGAGGATGGCGCCGCCATTGGCGTTGTAGGCTGCGGATGGATTGGTGATCACTTCGACGCTGGCGACATCGGCGCCGCTCATGGTTTGCAGCGCCGCCGCCCGTTCATCGGCCGATCCGGACATCATCGCAGTCGGCCTGCCGTCGACCAGCACGGTGACCTGGGCATTGCCCTTGACCGAAATCTGGCCGTCGGACGACACCGATACCTCGGGTGTCGACTGCAAAACATCCTGCGCGGTGCCGTTCACCGCCCTTGCCATGCTGGACGCGTCGTAGAGCGTCTTGTCGAGTTTTTTGACGACAGCCTCCCTTTTTGCCGTGATCGTGACCATCGCCCCCTCAGGCCATTGCTGCTCTTCCTGCGCGTGCGTGGAGACGGGGAGTCCGATGAGAGTGATTAGGGCGAATCGAATTTGGCTGTACATAATCAGATGTTTTGCGACGAATATGGCAATGATGTGACATATGTCGCATAACGTCAAGCGGATGGTTTTCGCTTCTGCTGATCGGAGTTGGCAATGTAGTATGCTGCTCGGCGGTTGAGTGAACCCCGTGCCCCCAGCCCTATGGCCGAATCTTATGTTGAGACTACTAAACCAGTTTTGTTTTTTTGCCGTCGTGGCGGCGACTGCCATGGCATGCTCGCGGCACGACCAGATCGCCAATTCCATATTTGAAGACTACGAAAAGTCTGACCGGCGCGCGGTCAATCTGAACCGCGCACTGCCACAGCCGTGGAAAAGAGTCTGCATGCTCGGGCCCTATACCGACAACGAAACGACCCATGCCACGCTGGGTTTCAAGTGGGACAGCGAAGCGGTTTCCGATATTCGGGAGAATGAGGGCATCATGCTTCTTGTCTTCGTCGCAGCGGACAAGAAGGTCGCGTTCTTCACAAACTATCCGCGACGCAAAGGCGACTTTGCAAATATGAACCACCAGTGTTTTGAACGGTCGGACGCCAGGTTTGAAAAAGTCGACAACCCCAAGAAGGGGCGGGCTGGAC
>Ga0308163_10001590_pt1 | contig 23871 bp, 28 predicted proteins | sample PhyTR1_FD_201037 | JGI IMG/M metagenome (GOLD analysis project Ga0308163, IMG submission 201037) | Phyllosphere microbial communities from UC Gill Tract Community Farm, Albany, California, United States - DLSLT.R1 | ecosystem: Host-associated > Plants > Phyllosphere > Unclassified | place: USA... | reverse complement strand
CTTTTATCTTTGCGCAAAATTAGTGACAATTAATTATATTCTACAAAATTATATACTATTACTTTTAATTGATGAAAATAAATAACTTTTTAGAACTGAGAGATTTTCAAAGAATTATTGTTGAAAATGAAAGCATAGAATTGGATCCTTCACTTCTCCAAAGGGTGAATGAAAGTTTTTCTTTTCTTAAAGAATTTTCGAAAAATAAAGTAATTTATGGAGTGAATACCGGTTTTGGACCGATGGCTCAGTTCAAAATAAGCGATGAAGATACGCACCAGTTACAGTATAATTTAATAAGAAGCCACTCTTCGGGTATGGGAAATCCACTTCCCGCTGATGAAGTGAAGGCCTGTATGTTGGCAAGGTTGAACACTTTGTCTCGTGGAAATTCGGGAGTGCATGAATCTGTTGTCAATTTACTTAAAGAATTGATTAACAGAAATATTACACCGCTAATTTTCGAGCACGGAGGCGTAGGAGCAAGCGGAGATTTGGTGCAATTGGCCCATTTAGCTTTAGTTCTGATTGGGGAAGGCGAAGTTTTCTATAAAGGCGAAAGAAGATCAACAAAAGAAATTTTTGAAATTGAAAATTTAGAACCTATTCAGGTAGAGATTCGAGAAGGTTTAGCGTTAATGAACGGAACCTCTGTGATGTCCGGGATAGGTATGGTTAATGCTTATAAAGCGAATCAGCTTACTGAAATCTCATTGAAATTATCGTGTGCAATCAACGAAATCGTTCAGGCGTATGACGATCACTTTTCGGAAGTGTTAAACGCAACGAAACTTCATGCTGGGCAACAGAAAATCGCTGAAAAAATGCGTGCTCATTTGTCTGACAGTAAATTAATAAGAAAAAGAGCCGATCATTTGTACACTCATTTTGAGGAGCAGGAAAAGGTTTTTAAAGAAAAAGTGCAGGAATATTATTCTTTAAGATGTATTCCACAAATTTTAGGGCCTGTTCTCGATACGTTGGAATACACTGAAAAGGTTTTGGAAAACGAAATCAACTCAGCAAACGATAACCCAATCATCAACGTGGCAGACCAACATGTTTACCACGGCGGAAACTTCCATGGAGATTATATTTCTTTGGAAATGGATAAGCTTAAAATTGTAGTGACAAAATTGACGATGCTGGCTGAAAGACAATTAAATTATCTTTTAAATTCAAAAATCAATGAAATTCTGCCTCCATTTGTAAATTTGGGTAAATTAGGTTTCAATTTTGGGATGCAGGGCGTTCAGTTTACGGCAACTTCTACAACAGCAGAAAGTCAGATGTTATCAAACCCGATGTACGTTCACAGTATTCCTAATAATAATGATAATCAGGATATTGTAAGTATGGGAACCAATGCAGCCGTGATCTGCAGAAAAGTAATCGAAAATGCCTTTGAGGTTTTGGCGATTGAAGCCATTACTGTGGTTCAGGCGATAGAATACCTTGAGTACCAAGATAAAGTTTCATCTGAAACCAAAGCATTATATGATGATATCAGAAAGATTATTCCGGTATTTTCGAATGACATGGTAATGTATCCTTATTTGGAGGAAGTAAAAAAATATTTAAAGACAACGTAATTATTGACTGCTTTTAGGTGTCAATATATAAACAAACCGAAACACATATGAAATGTGCAATCATAACAGGCGGTTCTCGAGGAATTGGAAGAGCAATCTGTATAAAACTGGCTGAAGAAAAAAACTATCACATATTAATTAATTATACTTCAAATGAAGCTGCAGCAAAGGAAACTTTGGCTAAAGTGGAAGAATTGGGTTCTACCGGAGAAATTCTTAAATTCGATGTAGGAAATGCTGAAGAGACTCAAAAAGTTTTAAATGAATGGCAGGACAATAATCCAAAAGCTATCGTTGAGGTTATCGTCAACAATGCTGGTATCACAAGAGACGGATTATTCATGTGGATGCCGAGTGAAGATTGGAATTCTGTGATTAATACGAGTTTAAATGGTTTCTATAATGTGACAAATTTCTTCATTCAGAAATTATTGAGAAACAAATATGGCAGAATCATCAATATGGTTTCAGTCTCCGGAGTAAAAGGAACGGCTGGACAAACCAATTATTCTGCAGCAAAAGGTGCTTTAGTCGGAGCAACGAAAGCTTTGGCTCAGGAAGTTGCCAAAAGGAATATCACGGTGAACGCAGTTGCACCAGGTTTCATTAAAACCGATATGACGCAGGATTTCAACGAAGATGAATTGAAAGCAATGATTCCTGCCAACAGATTTGGTGAAGCAGAAGAAGTGGCAGATTTGGTTGCCTTTTTAGCATCAAAAAAATCTTCGTACATCACAGGTGAAATTATTAATATTAACGGAGGAATTTACTCGTAATAATCTAGCAATGTAATAATTTAACAATGTACCAATGAGATTCTTCACTCCGCTCAGAATGACAGAGTTTTTAATTGTCACATATTTAAAATTGTTACACTGTTAAATTGATAAATTGTTACATTTTTTAACATGGAAAATAGGGTAGTCATTACCGGAATGGGAATTTATTCTTGCATCGGCACTTCTTTGGAAGAAGTGAAAGAATCCCTGTATCAAGGAAAATCGGGAATTGTTTTAGTCGATGAAAGAAAAGAATTTGGTTTCAGATCGGGTCTTACGGGAGTTGTTCCAAAACCTGATTTGAAAAATCTACTCAGCAGACGTCAGCGTGTAAGCATGGGCGAGGAAAGCGAATATGCTTACATTGCAACATTAGATGCTCTTAAACAGGCCAATATCGACCAGGATTTTTTAGATCAAAACGAAGTCGGAATTTTATACGGAAACGACAGTGTTTCTCAGGCGGTTGTAGAATCTATTGACATTGCAAGAGAAAAAAAAGATACTACTTTGATGGGTTCAGGTGCAATTTTCAAATCGATGAACTCAACAGTAACAATGAATCTTTCTACTATTTTTAAATTAAGAGGAATCAATTTAACAATCAGTGCGGCTTGTGCAAGCGGTTCTCATTCTTTGGGATTGGCTTATATGATGATTAAAAATGGTTTTCAGGAGATGATTGTTTGCGGTGGTGCGCAGGAAACCAACAAATATTCAATGGCAAGTTTTGACGGTTTGGGTGTTTTTTCGGTACGAGAAAACGAGCCTACAAAAGCATCAAGACCATTTGATTCTGAAAGAGACGGCCTTATTCCGAGCGGTGGTGCGGCAACTTTAATTGTAGAAAGCCTTGAATCTGCCCAGAAAAGAGGAGCAACCATTTTAGGTGAAATCGTGGGTTACGGTTTTTCATCAAACGGCGGACATATTTCTACGCCCAATATTGATGGCCCGGCCTTAGCGATGAATCGAGCTTTAAAACAATCAGGTTTAGAGGTGAAAGATATTGATTATATCAACGCTCATGCTACTTCAACGCCAATTGGTGATGCAAACGAAGCCAAAGCAATTCACGAAATTTTTGGTAGCGAAGTCCCGGTAAGTTCTACAAAATCAATGACCGGTCATGAATGTTGGATGGCAGGTGCAAGTGAAGTCATTTACTCAATTTTAATGATGCAGAACGATTTCGTAGCTCCCAACATCAATTTAGAAAATCCCGATGACGATGCTCAAAAGATAAATCTAATCTCCGAAACTAAAAATCAAAAAATTGACGTATTTTTGTCAAATTCTTTCGGATTTGGGGGAACCAATTCCGCATTAATTGTTAAAAAATTTGAATAAAAACATGGAAAGAGAAAAAATTGTTGCCATTGCTAATGATTTTTTAATCAATGAGTTTGAGGTAGATGGTGACGAGATCAGCAATGATGCCCATTTCAAGAAGACTCTGGGCTTAGACAGTTTAGATTATATAGATTTGGTCGTGGTGATCGAGTCTAATTTTGGAATAAAACTAGGTGAAGCAGACTTTAAAGACATCATCACTTTTAATGATTTCTATTCGGCAATAGAAAACAAAATCGCTCAAAAAAACGCATAACTATCGATTAAACTTTACTCTCAAATAATGTAACAATATAGCAATCTGACAGTGTATCAATTGATGTGAATTGTTAAACTGGTACATTGATAAATTGGTAAATTGAATTTATGAACAAGTGGAAAGGCAAATCTAAAGGTACCATCTTAGGATATAGAATATTCGTCTGGTGCATTAGAAATATCGGGATCCGAAGTTCTTATTTTGTCCTTTATTTTGTTGCTTTTTACTATTTTTTATTCGAAAAAAACAGCAACAAATATTATCGATATTATTTTCAGAAAAGACTCAATTACGGTTTTTGGAAAACAAAAATCTCCTTGTTTAAAAGTTATTTTACTTTCGGAACGATTTTAATTGATAAGACTGCTATTTCAGCTGGTTTAAGAAATAAATACACCTACGAATTCGACGGAATAGAAAACCTCAGAAATCTTTTAGCCGAAAAAAAAGGTGGCGTTCTGATAAGCGCCCACATCGGAAATTTTGAAATTGCAGAGCATTTTTTTGCTGAAATTGACTTCGATTGTCAGATTAATTTAGTGACAACAGATCAGGAAGTTACAGTCATTAAAGAATATCTCGAAAGCGTTTCTGTGAAACAGAGCAACATAAAATTTATTTATGTAAAAGATGATATGTCGCATATTTTCAACATCAACGAAGCGTTGTCTAAAAACGAATTGATTTGTTTTACGGGTGACCGCTATTTTGAAGGCTCTAAATTCCTTGAAGCAGATTTGTTAGGTAAAAGTGCAAAATTTCCGGCAGGGCCTTTCATGATTGCTTCCAGATTGGGCGTTCCGGTGGTCTATGTTTATGTGATGAAAGAAAAAAATCTTCATTATCATTTGTATGCAAGAGTCGCTGAAAACGTTAAAAAACGTGATGCACAGGGACTTTTAAATTCGTACACTCAAAATCTTGAATCGATGATTCAAAAATATCCGCTTCAATGGTTCAACTATTTCGATTTTTGGGACGATATTGATTAATTTTCGATAATTTTAAGGCTGTTATTTGACTGTGTCGAATAATCGTTTAATATTTTTATGGCAGCTATTTCCGCCTTCCGCTCCCAATCTTTTTTTGCCAAAGCTTTCTCCAAAGCAAAAAAAGGATTTCCGCTCAAGTCGGGCTGCGTGCAATTCAATAATACAGGAGCCAAGGTAAAAGTTTAAAGATCCAAGATTAAAACATCTATTAAATTAATGTATTGTAAGTTTTTGGTAAACAGGATTATAGAGTACTGTTCCTTTGCTGAGTGAATCGCTTTTGCGAACGAAAAATATTTTCAATAATTTAAAAAAAAACTTTGTGTCCTTTGCGTTTAAATAATGCAATATAAATTGAGTTTTTCGTAAATATTTTTAGACACATTATTCTAAACAGTTTGATAAACTTTTGTACCTTTTGCCGTTAAAACTATAATCAGAATTTGAAAAAAACATACGACATATTGATTATCGGCAGCGGAATAGGAGGTCTTGTTTCAGCGCTTATTTTGGCAAAAGAAGGCTTGAAAGTCTGCGTCTTAGAGAAAAATAATCAATATGGCGGAAACTTACAGACCTTTTCAAGAGATAAATTAATTTTCGACACCGGAGTTCATTATTTGGGCGGACTTTCAAAAGGTCAAAACCTTCATCAGTTTTTTTCATATCTGGAAATAATGGATGATTTAGAGCTCCAGAAAATGGATGAAAATGGCTATGACAAAATCACTTTCGGAGACGATGAAATTGAATATCCACACGCGCAAGGTTATGATAATTTTGTTGAGCAATTATCCAAATATTTTCCTGAAGAAAGAGATAATTTAAAAGATTATTGTGAAGAAATTCAGCGCATTTGTAATCATTTCCCTAGATATAATGTGATAGGGAAAGATAGTTACAGCGAAGAAATCCTTCATTTAAATACCAAAAGATTCATCGAATCGATTACTCAGAATACAAAACTACAATCTGTTTTATTGGGTTCCAATTTTTTATACGCAGGAGATTCTGAAAATATTCCCTTTTACGTTCACGCATTGACGGTGAATTCCTACATTCAAAGTGCTTACAAATGTGTGAAAGGCGGAAGCCAGATTTCAAAACTTTTAATCCGAAAATTAAGAGAATATGGCGCAGAGGTTCATAAGCATTCGGAAGTGGCTGAAATTATCTTTAGTGAAAACAATGTTTTAAGTTCTGTAAAAACAAAATCAGGAAAAGAATTTTTCGCAAAACAATTTATTTCTAATATTGAAATTCGTTCTTTAACTAAACTAATCGGTGAAGAGAGGCTGAAAAAATCTTTTTTAAACAGAGTCTTAAGTTGGGAGCCTGTTTCGTCGTGTTTCAGCGTTTATTTAGTTTTAAAACCTCAGACAATTTCTAATTTCAATTATAATATTTACCATTATTCATCCGAAGAATCGGTTTGGAATGCTTATCGTTATGACAAAAAATCGTGGCCAGAAACCTATATGCTTTCTTCCACGCTCTCAAAACATCATCCTGAATTTGTAGAAAGCTTAACCGCCATTTCTTATATGGATTTTGATGAGGTCAAAGCTTGGCAAAATACAGTAAATACAATTGCTGAAGAACAGGAAAGAGGAAAACATTACGAAAAATTTAAGCTGGAAAAAGCAGAAAAAATGATTGATGCTTTAGAAAAGAAAATCCCGAATCTAAGAAATTCAATCAAAAATATTTATACTTCATCACCTTTATCTTACCGCGATTATATCGGAAGTTTTAATGGAAATATGTACGGTTATCTCAAAAGTTCAGAGAATCCGCTGAAAACGATGGTTTCTCCACGCACAAAAATCGACAATCTTTTTCTGACTGGGCAATCTGTCAACATGCACGGAATTTTGGGCTGCACGATTGGCGCTTTCAATACCTGCGCAGAGATTTTAGGAAAAGAAAAAATTGATGAAAGTTTGACACAAATTATTAAAAATAATAATGAAATCTAAACATACTTTTGTCATTCAGAGTGAAGCGAAGCGTAACGATAAATCTAATTTTAAGATAATTTTTTCCTTTGGACGAAGTGACAGAGCTGTAATTTTATTTTTTCTCAGCCTTATCCTTATTCTCAATCTGAGCTCTTGCGGTGTCAGAAAATCAATAAAACACATTCCGGATGTAAGCCAATATTCTTTAGAAATCCCGAAAGTTAATATCATTAACGATTCTACTTTTAGTTTTGATCAAAATTATTTAACCAAAAATAAACAGCAGCTCTGGGAATTGTACATCAAAGGAAATCCTTTGCAGTTGGGGTATAACAATGGAGCTTTAACTAAAGATTTAATGCAGAAACAGGAAGGAATTTTCTTTTCTAAAGTCGAAGGTTTTGTTCCGTCAAAATTCAAACAAAAATTATTGAGCGGCTTTTTGAAATGGTACAACCGAAAAATGTATCTCAATGTAAGAGAAGATTTTCAGGCTGAATTATACGGATTATCTCAATATTCATCAAATAAATATGATTTTATTGCTCCAAAATTCAGAAGAGCAATGTATTTGCACGGGGCACACGATATTGGGCACGCAATGCAGGATTTGATGGTTGTTGGCTGTACTTCTCTTGCGGTTTGGAATGAAAATACAGAAGACGGTGATCTATTGATTGGAAGAAATTTCGATTTTTACGTCGGTGATGAATTTGCTAAAAATAAATTGATAGAATTTGTAGAACCCAAAAACGGAATTCCTTATCTATCGGTAAGTTGGCCAGGAATGATTGGTGTAGTTTCCGGAATGAATAAGGAAGGAATTACGGTGACAATCAATGCCGGAAAATCAAAAATTCCGTTGACGGCGAAGACTCCAATTTCTTTTGTGACAAGAGAAATTCTGCAATACGCCACAACGATTGACGAAGCGATAGCGATTGCCAAAAAGCGTAAAGTTTTTGTTTCCGAATCTATTTTGGTCGGAAGTGCAAATGATAAAAACGCTGTTATTATTGAAGTTTCTCCGGATAATTTTGGGGTTTACAGAGTTGAAAATTCAAGTAAGGTTTTTTGTACTAATCATTTTCAATCTGAAGCTTATAAAAATGATAAAAGAAATCAAAAACACATTGTAGAAAGTCATTCTGAATACCGCTACGAAAAACTTCAGGAGCTTTTGCCGGAAAATAAAAAGCTGAATCCTGAAAAAATGGCTTCCATTTTAAGAGATAAATCCGGATTAAAAGGTGAAAAGATAGGTTATGGAAATGAAAAGGCGATTAACCAGCTTTTGGCTCATCACGCCGTTATTTTTTCGCCACAGAAAAAACTGGTTTGGGTTTCTTCAAATCCTTATCAGTTGGGTGAATTTGTCTGTTATGATTTGAACGAAATTTTCTCCGACAAAAGATTAAAAAGCGGTGAATTTGCAAAGTCAAATTTAAATATCGCAAAAGATCCTTTTCTGGATTCTCAGGAATTTGAAAATTATGAAGAGTTTAAATTTGCCCATTCTGAAATACAAAATGCAATTGATTCGGATAGTATGATTCTTACGGATGATTTTATTCCACATTATCAATCTTTAAACCCTGATTTTTGGTTGGTTTACTATCAATCCGGGAAATATTATTTTAAACAAAAAGAATATTTAAAAGCAAAAACTGAATTTGAAAAAGCTTTAACGAAAGAAATTGCAACTCTTCCCGACAAAGAAAATGTTGAAAAATCTTTGAAGAAAACGTTGAGGAAATTGAAATGATTTTGAACCGTTAAGATTTGTTAAGTTTTGAAGAATATTAAGTTTTATTTGCATTTAGCTTAAAAAATATTCTGATTTTTCTTAACACAACTTAACTCCTTAATATAATCTTAATGTTTTAAGGATCCATTATTCTCCGGATTCACCTTATTCAAAAAAAGAAAAGCAGCAATCCCGGAAACTGCAGACATTGTAGTCGCTAAAATAAAGCTACCGATAATGTATTGCAACAAATTATTTTTAACTAAATCGAAATTTAAATCCTGACTCAAAATATTAGAATTTCCTGAGATAAAAGGCGATCCTAAAAAGAGTGAAGCAGCAATAATAAACGGAATAAATGGTGGTAAACTCACATTGGAAGCCACAAATGCCAAAACTTTATTCAATTTGAAAAGTACCGACAGAGAAATCACCAACAAAGTCTGAAATCCCCAAAACGGAGAAAGCCCGATGAAAACGCCCAGAGCGATGGAAAACGCTTTAATGCGGTTGGTTCCGTCACTTTCAAGAACGTCTTCTTTTATGAATTTTTTAAAGCTTTTTTTTTTGAAATTATTCACAAAGTTTCTCGGAATAATGTAAAATAAAGTGATGGTTACCAAAATCGTATTCAGAATACTGATTCTTGTAAAATCTTTGAACGGTCTGAAATGCGAAACCCTTTCTGAAGGATCATACAGAACTTTTATCGGAACATTTTTTACGGGAACGTGTCTCCAGGCTGTTCTTACAATGATTTCAATTTCAAATTCGAATTTTGGAGTAAAATATTTCTTTGGAATTTTATGCAAAGGATAAAGACGATAACCGGATTGCGTGTCCTCAAGCTTGATTCCGGTCTCAAACCAAAACCAAAAGTTAGAAAAACGGTTTCCAAAACTGCTTTTTTTCGGGATACCGTCTTGCGACATATTTCGGTTTCCAATCAGTAAGACATCTTCGTTTTCATTCAATAGATTTTCAACAAAAACCGGAATGTCATCAGGATAATGTTGCCCGTCTGAATCGATGGTTATGGCGTAATTGTAGCCTGATTCTTTTGCCTTTCTGAAACCTAATTTAAGCGCATTTCCTTTTCCTTTATTTTCTGATAAATTAATAACCGTAATCGAATATTTTTCTAAAATCTGTAAAGTAGAATCGGTAGACCCGTCATTGATAACGATAATATTTTCGGTGTACTCTAAAACGCCGTCAATGACTCTTTTCAGAGTTTTTTCGTTATTGTAAGTAGGAATTAAAACGCAGATTTTTTTTTCAGAAATTGCATTTTGTACTTCAGGAAGGGTCATTTGATTATCTTAAAGAATTTTTTTCTGCTGCATTCATTGTTTTAGACTGCGCTGCAAATTTTCTAATATAAGTTTTCAGAGCCGGGTTTTGTCTACTATAATTGTCGATGATGAACATTTTGTCTTCCTTAAGATTTTTAGAATAACCTACAATTTTCGGGATATTTTCCTGAACGCTCATTCGTATAACTCTTAATTCTACGTTATTCGGATTGTTTTTAATAATGGTTTCAAGACTTGTTGCGCCAGATTTTACAAGTGCTTTTCTGTTTTTGGTTACAATTTTAGCTTCCATAATTTTCGCCGCAGCTTTGTAAGCACTTGTTACTGCGTCAGAACCAGTCTGTTTTTCAGCAATATTGATGAAACTTTGCGTATTTGCAGTTGAAGAATTTGCCTTTTCATAGCTATTTCTCAACGCATCAAGGTCTGATTGAAAAAACAGAAAAAAAGCGGTCAAAAACGAGAAAATAAGTTGCATAATATCTATTTTTTATAGTTTACCGACATTTTTAATGCAATAGTCTCGCCAAAAGAAGTGGTGTTTTTTACTTTGATTTCCTCTTCTTCTTCGTTAATATTCAGTTGCAAGGTTAAATCAGGCGTTTCGAAAGGATTGATGATTGCCATAAATTTTACATTGGAAGCCGATTTTAGAAACAATTTTTTGCCTGTAAATTCTTCAGTTAGTTCTTTCACGATCTGCATCATACAAACTCCAGGAGTTACAGGATTTCCTGGGAAATGTCCTTTGAAAATATCGTGATTTTTATTCAGAGAAATATGAGCAATAAAACTTCCGTTTTCTGCCTTTTCAGAGGATTCTAAAGTGTAAAAATCTGTAAGGATGGTCTGCATTGTTTATTCAGTTTCAGTGATTTGAAATAGTTTAATATTGATTTTGAAATCTTTATGTTGAAGATTCAAACTATCTGCGAAGATATGTTTTTTTGCATCAAAACTAAAATCGATTTTTTCCTTATTGTTCTTTGTATAAATCATTTGTTTGAGCAGATTATTTTCTTTGTTGAAGAATAAATAATAGCTTTTTTTATCAATTTTTGAAAGATAGATTTTAGAATTTTCATTTTCAAAACTTTCACTCACCGGATATTTTTTCCTTAAAAGTTCCTGGAAATCACTCTTCAAAAAGTTAATGACAATTTTTTTATCTAAATCGGGAAGTACATAATTCAGTTTAAAATCATTCTCCGAAACTTCAAAATCAATCAGTTTATTTCCAAAATCGGAAGTTAAGACAACTCGATGCGTTTTTTCGTTAATTTTTTTGATAATTAAAATTCCGCTAACGTGATTTTTATAAATATCCATTTGACATTTATACACATAATCTTCGTTGGAAGAAAAGTATAAATTTTCAACCGTTTTGTCCGAATTTGAAACAGGTTTTACATCGGTAAGTTGATATGTTTTACACGAAACAAACAGCAAAAAAACAAGACTATAAAGAAAACTCTGAAGCAGGAATCGGTGCATTGATTTTTGTGTTTTTGAAAACAATATTTGTTGTATCTCCCGAAGCTTCCGTCATATTTACCTGTGAAACCGTTGTTTGATTTTTAGGAAAATGAAGCTCAATTTGCTTAATATATTTCAATAATTGAGCAGATTTCGGAGTGAACTTTGCGATGTTCGAAGTTCCGTTTTTAAAGTAAGCAACTGCAAATTCAGGGTCACTGAACATTTTTCCGTTTGAACTTCCGACAATTAATTTATTGATTTTTTCAAAAGTTTTGCTTTTTGCATCTATCGAAGATTTTTTCCCTTGGTCGTTGATGAAAATTTTATTTTCCTTAAAAATAATGCTGTATTGATATGGTTTTGTGTATTTCCAGCTCAGTGTATTTGGTGATTTTAAAGACATTTTACCGGACGTAATAATGCTTTTGTCCAAAAAATCCATCTTTTTGGTTTGAATAAAATCGGCCTGTAAAGTTTTTATTTCTTTTGTTTCCGAAGAAACTTTGGTTACGAAAGCTTTTGCTTCAGTTACGCTCATTGCTGTGTTTTGAGCAAAAATGAAACTTGAAATTAATAAAAATGCTCCGAGAATTATATTTTTAAACATTTATGAATTTGTTTTATTTAATTTGGATTTCATCCAATCCTTTGTTAAATCGTCCATTTGGGACATTTATTCAACGTTTTTTATTTATCTATTGTAAAAGTTGAATACTTTTTATCCTTCAAAAATAGCAATAAATCGACCAAAACATTGTACGTTTTCTCCGAAGTATCGTGAAGAAGAATAACGCTGCCTTTTTTTAGGTTTTTGGTGACTTTTCTAAAGATTTTCTTTTCATTTTCTTTGATTGTATCTAAAGAACGTATATTCCAGCCGATGCTTTTTTTGTGAGTTTTCTTAATCGCTTTTGCAATATTCGGATTGGTAACCCCGAAAGGCGGTCTGTATAAATCGGTTTTTATATTACCTATTCTTAAAATCATTTCATCACATTTATCAATTTCGTCAATCATTTTTGAAGTTGATAAAAATCCGGTTTTATTGGAATGAGAAAATGTATGGTTTCCAATCGTATGACCTTCCGAAATAATTCGTTGAAAAGTTTCAGGATATTTTTCAATCTGCTTTCCGATGCAGAAAAAAGTAGCTTTTACGTTATTTTCTTTTAAAATATCTAAAAATTTCGGTGTAAATTCTGTCGGTCCATCATCAAAAGTCAACGCAACTTCTTTAATTTTGGTTCTTTTATGAGTAAAGCTGTTAACAAAATATCCCAATTCAATATCAAAAGATCCCCAAACGACAACCGCTGAAAACATTAAAAACAAAAACAAATACACCCAAAAACTCCCTTGAAACATATAAATAAATACATTACAGAAAAGATAAAATAGGATAAATGGGTAGTGTTTCATCTTTGTTTTTAGATTTTAAAATTAACAATCTGTTTGTCATTGTGTAGGAATCTCGACAGTGTCTTAAATTTGCTTAGATTCCACGCTGCACTTCGTTTCGCTCTGAATGACAAAGAGATTGTTTTTGAAATCAAGCTTTCTCCAACAAAACCAAACTATGGTCATTTCCACCCAAATGATTATAAAGTAAAATATTTTTAATTTCTTCTTTTTTCACAGAATTAATCATCATCACTTCAGGAATTTCCTGATTTTTCAAAATATGGCAAGCCATAAACGTTGAGAAACCACTTGCTGTATTATATTCTCCGCTTAAGTGTTTGTAATATAACAATGCTGAATTTGAAAATAAATCCATTGCTTTTGTATAATAAACATCAGATTTTGCATCTCCGCTGAAACCTAAAATGACAGCATCAATATCTGAAGTTTTTAAATTATTTTTAGCTAAAAAATCTTCAATGAATTTTTGAGTTTCTTCTAAATCTAATTTATTACTTAATTGAATATCTTTCAGTTGAGCATAAGAATTTTCTGTTTTATCTTTTCCTAACACAAAAAAACTTGCACCTTCACCCCAACTAACGCCTTCAGTTTTTGAATCTAAATAATCAACAGGAAGATTTTCTTGTTTTTTAATAGTGTTGTTTAGTTTGTACAATTCCATTGTTCGGTCGGTTTGTTCGTCTGTAGAACCCACTAAAACATTGTCTGCTTCGCCATCGTTAATCTGCAATTTTGCATCCAGCATTGAAAATTCAAGTGAAGATGAACTGTTGACGTATGTGAAATTGTAACCGTGACATTGCAATCCCAAAGCAATTTGGCCGGCAACGGTATTGTGAGTCGATTGAATAAAATAGGTTGGAGTCAGAAACTCTTCATTATTTTCAAGGACATTTTTCAGAAACTTTTCAGAATCCTGCGAACAGCCCATTCCGGTTCCAACAATAATAGAATCGGGTTTTTCGATTCCGGCTTCTTTCAATGCGTATTTTGAAGCAACAGAACTCATTTTTACTGTTTTAGACATTCTTCTGCTTGCTGCAGGCGGAATGAATTCTTTGTAATTCGGCTCAATGGCTTTTAAAATCTGAGCTGAGTTTTCCGGTTTTAAATTTTGGGAAAATTTTTCATTTAAAGTGTCCTGAATTGAGATGCAGGCTGCACTGTTGATGTAAACGGTACTCACGATTTTGAAAAAATTAAGGTTGAACAATTTCCTCCAAAACCAAATGAATTGGAAAGAACGTGATTGATATTTTTTTCCTTCAGTTCGGTAACTGGTGTCAAATCAAATTCTTCCATTTTTGTTTTAAAATTTAAATTTGGAAAAATCACATTATTCTGCATTGCCAAAATCGAGTAAACTGCTTCGATTCCCGCAGCAGCAGCCAAAGTGTGTCCCGTAAAAGCTTTAGTAGAACTGAATTCCGGAACTTGGTTTTCACCAAAAATTCGAATCATCGCAATACCTTCCGATAAATCATTATTTGGTGTCGCTGTTCCGTGAACGTTGATGTAATCGATATTTTTTTTATCTAAACCTGAAACTTTCAAGGCTTTTTCCATTGCTAAATAAGCGCCTTGCCCGTTTTCCGAAGAAGCGGTTTGATGATGTGCATCATTGGCGTTTCCATATCCTGAAAGATAGGCTAAAACTTTTTTGTTTTCTTTTTTCACGATTTCGTCAGATTCCAAAACAATAAAAGCGGCTGCTTCGCCAAGATTTAATCCTTTTCTGTCGTTGTCGAAAGGTGTGTTGTAGGAATCCGTCAAAATCATCAACGTATTGAAACCATTCAAAGTAAATTTTGAAAGAGAATCTGTTCCTCCAACGATAACACGATCCAAAACGCCATTTTTAATGAGTTTTGCCCCCATCATAATTGCATTGGCTGCAGATGAACAGGCCGTACTGATTGTAGAAACCATCCCTTTTAGACCTAATAAATCTGCAATGGCAAGTGATGAGCTTCCGGCATCGTGAGAGTCGATATATTTTTGCTTTTCAGGGAAATCTTCGTAGGTGTAGAAATATTTTTCAGTGATATCCATTCCGCCAACGCTTGTCGAGGAAATCAAGCCGGTTTTATATTCATTAATATCTGAAATTCCTGCACTTTCTACAGCTTCTTTTGCAGCAACCATTCCTAATAAAGCAGTTCTTGTGACGTTGTCGTCTTCACTAAGCTGAAGTTTCTGCACCAATTCTTCATTAGACAATTTTATTTCGCCTGTTTTGATATTTCCGGCGTGACGTGTTTCAAACAACTGAATGTCTGAAATGCCGTGTTTTCCGGTTGTCAGTGAAATAAAATTTTCCTCGACATTGTTACCAATGGAGGAAATAATGCCCATTCCGGTGATGGCAATTTTTTGACTCATCTTTTAAATAATGTAGCAATGTATCAATTTAACAGTGTAACAATATTGGTACATTACTAGATTGATACAGTGTTAGATTGAATTATTTTGTTCTGTTTTCTTGGATATATTTTGCCATAACCTCGATAGATTCGAAAATTTCTTTTCCTTTCTTTGGGTCTGCCAATTTTATTCCGTATTCTTTGTCAAGAAGTACGATAAGCTCAAGAGCGTCGATAGAATCTAATCCAAGACCGCCCCCAAAAAGTGGGTCTGTATCTTTGATTTCTTCTATAGCAACGTCCTCAAGATTAAGAACTTCTATTATTTTTGTTTTTAATTCTAATTTTAAATCTTCCATTTCTTTTAAATTTACCAATGTATCAATGTGCCAGTTTACCAATTTGGACTGAATACTATTGTTGCATTGTTGTACTATTATATTGTTTAATTACGTAGTTAGCAAATATACAAAAGCTTTATAACTTTCCTGATATAGTTCGACCCAGCCGCACAATACTTTTTCAGCTTTTCCTGATTGAAGAATCTGTGCCGAATAAGTGTTTAAAAAATCTTCATCAAATTCATCTAAAACGAAAAACGCATTTTCGGTCTGCATTTTATGTTTAATACTGATTTCGCCGACGCAAATGTTGGGTAAAGTGTACACAAAAACGGCAGGACTCGGGAAATAATTTTCTTGTGAATTGATGCTTTCCTGATATTTAAAATCGGTGTCGAGACTTGATGATTTGTTAGCAAAAACCAAAGCAGTTTTGCTGTGGTCGTTGTTTTTCAGAATCATTTCGGATGCGAGAAAAGCCAGTTTGCTGAGATTATCCATTTTATGAAATTTAGGATAATTCAGTTCTAAACTTTTATAGGCTTCTTTCGCAAAGTCTGAGAAATGTTCTGTTTGGGATTCAAAAATAATTTCGTTGTTGAGAATGATTTTTGAGTTTTCTATGGTGCAAATGTCTGTTTTCTTCATTAGTAAATTTCAAAAAGTTTAAGGCTTTTTTGTTGGATTTTGATGAGTGTTGAAAACAGAGAAGACCACAATTTCACTTTCTACAATTTCATAGATAATAACAAAAGGGAATTTTTGGATGTATGCCTCACGAAATTGATTACTCTTTAAAGGGTAATGAAGCGGATTTTTGGTAATTCTGTCAAAGAACTTTTGAACACATTTTAAAAATTTAAGACCTAAACCTTTTCTTTGGTAATATTCAATTGCTTCAGCTAAATCAATGTGAGCTTTTGACTTTAAAATTAATTTATAAGTCATAGTCTTTCATCAATCTTTGCTTTACTTCTTCCCAAGAATAAGATTCGGTTTCGTCTTTTAAGTGTTTTTCTCTTTCAATTTCAAGCTTTTCATAATACCAATCCGGAACAGCAGGATAGTTGTCTTCCTGCTCCTCAACATCTATAATTCCATTGATAATACGTAAGATTCTTTCATCTGCAATATCAATGAATTCGTGAATTCTTTTTCTGATTTCCAAGGTAGATTCCATTTTCTAAAACTTTAATTTTATTAATTATATAAATATTTTATCCATATCCGCTTTCAGTTCTGGGAAAATATATGAAGTTAAAATCTGTCCTTCAGAAACTGGTTTAAGGCCTATATATTTGTTGTATTTCAAAACAAAAATGTTAATAGACTTTTCCTCAGGATAAACTAACCAATATTCTAAAACGCCTGATTCTTGATAGAGGTCAAATTTGGAATCCATCTCTTTTTTAGAGTTGCCGGGAGAGAGAATTTCAATAACTAAATCTGGTGCGCCTACACATTTTTTTCCATCAGCAATTTTTTCCAAATCACAAATCACGCAAAGATCTGGTTGTACAACGGTATAGATTTCGTTTTCTTCAGAAGTTTTTTTTTTATCAGTAAGCAAAACATCCAAAGGAGCGTAAAATACTTTGCAAGATTTATTAAAAAAATAATGGTCAAGAATGCGATTGATATTACGTGAGATTTCTTGATGAGATATATTGGGTGCGGGACTCATTTTGAAAATTTTTCCTTTAATCAATTCCACTCTTTCTTTAAATTTCCATAAAATATAATCGCTGTAAGTGTATGTTTTTTTTAAATCTAAATCATTAATATCTGTAACAAAATTTTCCATAAAATCAAAATTAGTCAAAACAAATTTAATGATATTTTCTCAATTTTTATTTTAAGATAACTTCTCAAATACAATCGCCGCATTGCATCCGCCAAAACCTGAAGCTGTTTTCAGAATATACTTGATTTCTGCCGATTGATTTTCTTTAATAATATTCAAATCCTGTGAAACTCCCATTTCCTCAAAGTTTTTAGAAGGGATTAAAGTGTTTTGTAAAGCAGCTTCCATAGAAATGATGCTTTCTAACAAACCAGATGCTCCTAAACAATGTCCGTAATATCCTTTCATACTGTTCAAAGGAACATTTTGTAAATCCATTCTGTTGAAAGCGATGGCCTCCATTTCATCGTTGTAAAGAGTTGCCGTCCCGTGAGCGGAAATAAAATCGATTTGTTCGGCTGAAACTTTTGCTTCTTTCATTGCATTTTGAATGCTTGCAAACAATCCGTCACCAGTTCTTGAAGGACCCGAAATATGATTAGCATCGTTAATTGCAGAATCGCCTAAAACTTTAAATCTAAATTTTTCAGTATGATTTAATTCTGAAGTAATATAAATTGCTGCTGTTGCTTCACCAAGATTAATTCCGTTACGGTTTTTATCATAAGGTTTGCAAGGCTCGCTTCCAATGGCCTGAAAAGAATTAAAACCTGAAATCACAAATTCTGAAATCTCATCTCCTGCAACAACAAAAGCGTATTTATATCTTCCTGCCTGAATCATATTTTTCGCCACAGAAATAGCCATTATACCAGAAACACAAGCGTTGGAAACCACAATTGGTTTGGTTTTAAACCCAAAAAAATTAGCTAATTTTTGAGCTAAATTGGAAAGGTAAACGCCTTCCGGTAAAGTAGTTTCGTTTTTTAATAAACTGATATTTCCTTTTGTTGTAGATAAAATAAAAGCAGTTTGTTCTGTAATATTATGTCTTTCCACCAAAGGTTTCAGGCTTAGTAAAAACATTTTTTCAAGTCTTGTAAAATTGTCATTCTGAGCGGAGTCGAAGAATCTTTTAAATTCAATTTCTAATTTCTTAGAATCAATTTTAGAAACAAAAAAGGCATCGTGATTATCAATGACTTTATGCAATGCAACTCCTGATTTTCCTTCCAAAAGAGCTTTCCAGTTTGATTCTACATCAAAACCTAAAGGTGTGACGCAGTTGTAATCTGTAATGTAAATTTCTCTGTTCATTAATTATGAAATTTTCGATCCATATTTTGAAAAGCCAACAGTTAAAAATCAGCTATAATCCCATTTTATCTTTCCAGGTTTGAAAAAACTCAGGATTGTACAGACACAAATTATTGTCGGAATCCAAGAAAACCTGAATGGTTTCGCCGCTGCAAACCAATTTGTTTTCCTGATTGAAAATCTCGTATTTATAAATCAATTTCGCTGAAATAGAATTTACAAAAGTGGTTACAATATTAAATGTTTCTCCATATTTTAATGGAAGAAAATGCTCACAAGTACTTTTCACAATCGGTGTTGTAAATCCGGCTTTCTGAATGTCGAGATAGGTTAAACCGTGCTGTCTTCCGAAAGCTTCTCTTCCGTCTTCAAAATAGACAATGTAATGCCCGTGCCAGACGATTCCCAGCGGATCTGTCTCATTGAAACGTACGCGTACTTCTTCAGTACAAGTTAAATCTTTAGACTGCATTTTGTTTTCTTTCGTAAAGTAAAGAGATGGTTACCATCGCAATGTAAAATAAAAATAAGAAAATCAGTTCTTTAGCAATTTCGCCAATGCCGCTGTTTCTTAAAATAATATCGTAATACGCATTTAAGCCCCAGTTCATCGGGGAAAACTGCGCAATTTTCTGCATAAATTCAGGCATAAGGAAAACCGGAACCCAGATTCCGCCAATCGCTGCCAAAACCACCACCGAAGTAGCTCCAAAAGGTGCCGACTGCTCCTGTGTATCAGAAACCGTTCCAATCAATACCCCAAATCCAATCGCTGCCAAGCCTGCAAATAATGTAACAATAAGAAGGTGCAGCATCTTTCCTGAAACATCAAACTGAGGCAAATCCATCAATGGGAATAGCCAGATTCCCACTGCAACCATCAGTAAAAACTGGATGATACAAATAATGAGATACGTAAACGTTTTTCCTAAAATATGAATGTAATATGGTGTCGGGCTTACTCGAACTCTCACACTCGTCCCTTGACTTTTTTCTTTGACCAAATTAATGGACAATGGCACTACAATAAAGAAAATCGCAAACAACGCCCAAGCCGGAACGTTATGCTGCACGGAATTTGGCATCAATTCTTCTTTGCCTTTGTTCGGAGTGATTTCTTTAAAAGTAATTAAACTTTTATTTTCAAGGTCTTCCGTTGTTCCCAACTGTTCCTGAAAGGCTTTGTATATTTTTTTATTCTCAATTTCAAAAACCATTTTATTGATGGCATTCATTACAGAATTCTTGAAACCAGCGTTGGTTGCGGGGTCGAAATAAAGATGAATGTCTTTCGCTTTTGAGGTAACAGTTTTTGTAGCAGTTGAATCGGCTTCCAAACCAAACGAGCTAACGACGGTCTGAACTTTAGAATCGATATTTGAATTTAAATCTTTCGTTAAGTTTTCAGGAATAACGATGGCCATTTGATAATCACCTGAAAAAACTGCATTTTGCGCAGATTTTTCATCATAATTTGTCAGTAAATCAAAAGTTTTACTGCGTTGTAATTCCAGCTTTATATTCTTAGAAATTTCAGACTTATCATTATCAATGAAAATAATTGGAATTTTTGAACCTTCCAGATTTTTAAATGTCGAATCCTGAATTAAAGTAATGGTAATTATCAGTAACAACGGCATTAAAAATATAATGACAATTCCACCTGAATCTCTTTTTAGTAACTGAATTTCTTTGATGAAACTTCTCCACAATTTATACAACATCTCTCAATTCTTTTCCCGTTAATGAAATGAAAACGTCTTCAAGGTTTTCAGCATTGGCAACTCTTTCCACCAATTCTTGCGGTGTTCCTGTCGCATGGATTTTCCCGTGATCGATGATGGCAATTTTTGTACAGAATTCCTCCGCTTCCGAAAGATGATGCGAAGTATAAATAATGCACGTGCCTTTTTTATTTAAATCTAAAAGATAATCGATAATCGCTTTTTTCGATTGAACATCCACACCAACGGTCGGCTCGTCCAGAAACAGAACTTTCGGATTGTGAAGCGTTCCGGCAATCAGATTACAACGACGTTTCATACCGCCCGAAAACTGATCGACTTTTTTATTGGCAAATTTCGTTAAGCCCATCAATTCTAATGCTTCATCGATTTCTTTATGAAGGGTTTTATGTTTTAAGCCATACAAGCTTCCGAAAAACAACAAGTTCTCTTTTGCTGTCAAAGTAGGGTAGAGCGCATATTCCTGAGGAACAACACCAATAATTTGTTTGATTTTTGAACTGTCTTTTTTAGGCGACAATCCGTTGATTGTAAAACTTCCTGAGGTTGGCTTAATCAAACCTGAAAGCATAGAAATTAACGTTGTTTTCCCCGCACCGTTTGGACCGAGAATTCCGTAGATTTCGTTTTTATCGATGTTCAAAGAAATATCATTAACCGAAAAGTCTTCCGAATTTTTGTATTTCTTGTAAAGATTTTTTATTTCGATGATGAAATTTGACATTGTTTATTGTGCAGATTTATTAATGATTGATGACTGTAGAAAAACTTAGATGTCGTTGTAATGTCCTAATGAACTCACTACAATAACATTTTTATCTTCTTCATAAATTTCATAAACAAATTAAAATTTTAGCAAGGTCTTTTTCCGCTTCTTTGGTGCGAACTATTCGATACCTTCCCATATATTTTTTGTATTTACTGCAACGGTATCTCCTTCAGAATAAGCTTTTCTTGCTCTCTTTACTTTTTCAGCAAATTTTTTTGAGGGAGTTTCTTCTTCCTCTATTTTCAAATCAGCCACACCTAAAGCTTTTAAAATAGCTTTTACTTTTTTACTCTCTCGAGAATCTATTTTGAAAGTGAATGTTGTCATAAATCATTGTATTTAGTACAAATTTAGATAAATTAATGTACTGACATTTAAATCGCTTTTCTCAGTTTTTTATAAAACGCTTCTTCCAAATCGGCAATATGCAGCATCGACTTTGAAAGCTTATTGTAAATATCACTTTTAGAATTTCTGTTTTTGTAAACGCGGGCAATATCTACGGCAAAATCTCTCCAAAGGTCACCGATTGCGGTAATTTCTTTAGATAATTCTTTGAGTTCATCATTTTTAAGAATCACAGATGCTTCCTGCAAAAAAGCACCGTAAATAAACCTGAATCCGCCACCGCCGGTTCCGATTTCTTCCTGCATTCTAATGAGTTGACCGAGATAGTGATTGGTCACTTTCGTACCTTTTTTCTCTGCCCATTTCGGGATGCTTTTTGCTACCCAACGCATTGCTTTTACACCAATAATCGGAACGGGAGCCAGCATATTTTTACAGGTATCTTTAATTCCTTTTTTAATAGCTTCTTCCAAATTTACGTTGTCTGGAATGTGTGTTGGGAAATACATATGACCTTTCGGAGCAAGTGCGCCTTTGGCATAACGTACTTTCTCTAGTTCCGTTTCGGATAATGTGGTTGCAAAATCCATTACAGGATCGCTGATAAGAAATTTCCCGTCTTCTTTTCCGTAAACGACCAGATTGTGGGCATTGAAATGAAATTTATATTCTTCGGGAAAATAGGTGAGGTTGAATACACCTACTTGTAAACCTGTCGGTATATTTTGTTCTAAATTTTTCTCTAAAGCTTTTTGAGCTTCCTGAGGATTTGAGAATTTTTGTCTTTTAATTTTAATTCCCAATCTTTTTGCCGCCTTGCTGAAAATAGCACCCGGCATCGGACGGTAGCTAAAACCTGGAGCAAAATTGACTTTTAAGAAAGGTAAATACACGAAAAATAATCCCGAGCCGATTCCGAAAATCATCGGTTCGCTGAGTTTTAGACCTCTGTTGAGAAGTAGATTGGAGGCAACACCGTTTTCGCAATGAGCAGTCTGATGGTGTTCAAAATTGATTTTCATTTTTATTTTCCGTTGAAATTTTTTAATTCATCTACCGAAATATCAAATGCATCTGCATATTTTTTGAGAGTAGAATGGCTGAGTTTTTTGAAAGTTTTGGGTTTTGCGTGTCTTTTCACAGTCCATTGCCACATATTAACATAAGCTGCCAAAACCTGCATATCCATTTTATTTAGTTCCATAAAATAGACGATAGGACTTACCAAATTGTTTGCCACATTCTGTCTTGCTTCTTCGATGCGCTCGTTGATCAGCTCCATTGATTCGTCAAGGGCTGCTTTTTTAGCTTCCCAACCGATGCTTTGAGCAGTTGTGTAATTGTTATTCTCATCAGTAACGTACAACATTTCGGTCATATTTGCTGATTGAAGATTACTTTCGTCTTGTGGAATGTCTTGTTTTTTCACCCGAAAATTCTATTAATTATTGTCTTAATAATCCGCTAAAATAGTAAAAATGCAGGACATGGTATTAAGCAAATTATCAGAAGGATTTTGAAAACAAAAGCATTAATGTATAAAATAAAAAAACGCAAAGAAAATCTCTGCGCTCTAACAATAAATAGGTAATTCAATTTTAGTTTTGTATTCTCTGCAATCTTTTTGTTAAAGAATTTACTGGAAGATAGATTGCTGATATTGCTAAAAATAACATCGTCATCATCGCAAAAAATTCTGTAAAGCGCATTGTCATGCTTGGTTCTTTCATATCACCATCCATCAGAAAGCCGATTGTTGTAATAATTGCAGATACGTTAAGAATGTTTAAAGTTTTTCTTTTCATAATATACTTAATTATATATCAAACGCAGGTGAAGTTGCTTTATTGTAAGAACGATTTGTAACGAAACAAAAACTGTAGAGACTAATGTAATTAAAGTAATCAATTTCATATGAAGAAAATTTTTATTTCTCTTTCTCTTTTTGTGATGTTTCACGCAGCCGCACAAAAATTTGAAACACAGAAACAAACGGATGCTCAAGGTTACAGTTTCGAAACTGTGAAAAATGACCAGTCTGGAGTAAGGGTTTATACTTTGAAAAACGGTTTGAAGGTATATCTTGCTAAAAATGACGATGCACCGAGAATTCAGACATATATTCCGGTAAGAACAGGTTCTAATAACGATCCTGGTGACAATACTGGTCTTGCTCATTATTTGGAGCACATGGTTTTCAAAGGAACTTCCCATTTGGGAACTCAGGATTGGGCAAAAGAAAAAGCTATTTTAAAGCAGATTTCTGATCTGTACGAACAGCATAAAGCCGAAAAAGATCCTGAAAAGAAAAAAGCACTTTATAAAAAAATTGATGAGGTTTCTCAGGAAGCATCAAAATTCGCAATTGCAAACGAATATGACAAAGCAATTTCATCTT
>Ga0308163_10001589_pt1 | contig 23875 bp, 20 predicted proteins | sample PhyTR1_FD_201037 | JGI IMG/M metagenome (GOLD analysis project Ga0308163, IMG submission 201037) | Phyllosphere microbial communities from UC Gill Tract Community Farm, Albany, California, United States - DLSLT.R1 | ecosystem: Host-associated > Plants > Phyllosphere > Unclassified | place: USA... | reverse complement strand
CGGGCCGATGTTCTACGCCGATACCGTGGGACTGCCGAACGTGCTGGCCGCCATCAACAAGTACGCGCAGGGTCGCCACGGCGAGGCCTGGAAGCCGGCGCCGCTGCTGGTGCGCCTGGCCGACGAGGGCAAGGGTTTCAATAGCTGATCCTTGTTGTCATATGCTCACATGCCTTAAAGAAAATTTAATGGCCTGTGAGCATTTCACTGTAAATCCCGTTATAATTCTCGAAAGCACAACTTTCATCGAAGCCCTAAAAAACGGTTCGAGTCGCAACGTGAGCAAACGGCATCCCTATCGATGCCACACGTGACCACCCAACTTTTTTTAGAGGCATCCATGAAACGCACCATCATCTCCGCGGTACTCGCCATCGGCGCATTCTCGACCGCCCAAGCGGCCAGCATCAACGGTCTGGTCAACACCGGCTTCGGCGCCAACGGCACGGCCGATACGCACTACACACTGACTGCGGCCAGCAGCGACACCGCGATCGCCAACACCGCCCCGGTCATCACCTTCGACAACCAGTGGCCGATCAATCCGTGGATGGCCAACGACAGCACCTCCAAATGGATCACGCCGACGGCCAGCCAGGGCCAGAGTTTCGACGCCTGGAGCGCCGGCACCTACACCTATTCGCTGTCGTTCGACCTGAGCGGCTTCAAGGCCGACAGCGCCAGCTTCAGCGCCCGCATGGCTGCCGACAACTCGGTGGTGGTGCTGCTGAATAACCAGATGATTTCCAGCGCCAGCGGCTTCACGGGCTGGAGCGCGTTCACCTCGAACGGCGGCTTCATCGACGGCGTCAATAAACTGGACTTCGTGGTCACCAACTGGGCGCAAAACAGCGGCAACCCGACCGGCCTGCGCGTCGAATTCACGGACAGCACGATCACCCCGGTGCCGGAGCCGGAGACCTACGCCATGATGTTGGGCGGCCTGGCACTGGTCGGCGCCATCGCGCGTCGCCGCAAGGCATAACAAGAGCACCGTATAACTACAAGTGGGTTCAGCCTTGGGCCGCCAGCGATGGCGGCTTTTTTTTCGAGGAGGGCTGCGTCTTCTAAACGACGTAGGGCGGATTAGCGGAGCGTAATCCGCCAATGCCAGCATAGCCGCAGCCGCATCAACACACCAGCCCGTGTAGAAATGGTGGACCTGACCCCGGAGTTGACGTAAAAAAAGCCGGGTCCGCTCAGCGGAACCCGGCTTTGTCGCGCCTTGGCGCGCCAACTTTAGTCGTTGGCGTAGATGTCGTTGTCCTTGGTTTCGCGGACGAACAGCCCGCCGATCACGACCGTGATCAGGGCGACGATGATCGGATACCACAGGCCGTAGTAAATGTCGCCCTTGAACGCGACCAGCGCGAACGAGATCGTCGGCAGCAGACCGCCGAACCAACCGTTACCGATGTGGTAAGGCAGCGACATCGAGGTGTAACGGATGCGGGTCGGGAACATTTCAACCAGCATCGCCGCGATCGGGCCGTACACCATCGTCACATACAGCACCAGGATGAACAGGATCGCGACGATCATCGGCTTGTTCATCTGCGCTTCGTCAGCCTTGGCCGGGTAGCCGGCGACCTTGACCGCTGCGGCGACATCTTTCTTCAGCGCGGCTTCGGCCTTCTTGCTGTCGGCGTCGAAGTTCAGGCCGTCAGGCGTCATGACAGCGTTGAACGCTGGCACTTCCTTGTCGCCGATCCTGATCTTGGCGACGCTGCCCGCCGGTGCCGCTTCCTTGGTGTAGGCGACCGAGGCGTTCGACAAAATGCTGGTGGCGATATCGCACGACGATGGGAACTTTTTCTGGCCGGTCAGATTGAACTGGAAGTGGCACGATGCCGGATCGGCAACCACCACCACGGGCGAGTTCTTCACCGCGGCTTCCAGCGCAGGGTTGCCGTAGTGGGTCAGCGCGCCGAACAGCGGGAAGTAGGTCGCCGCCGCAATGATGCAACCGCCCAGGATGATCCATTTACGGCCGATCTTGTCCGACAGCATGCCGAAGAAGATGAAGAACGGCGTCGCCAAAGCCAGCGAGATGGCGGTCATGATGTTGGCGCTGGCGCCGTCGATCTTCAGGGTTTGGGTCATGAAGAACAGCGCATAGAACTGGCCGGTGTACCACACCACCGCCTGGCCCATGGTCAGGCCGACCAGCGCCAGGATCACGACTTTCATGTTTTTCCACTGGCCGAACGCTTCGCTCAGCGGCGCTTTCGAGGTCTTGCCTTCGGCTTTCATTTTGGCGAAGGCCGGCGACTCGTTCATCGACAGGCGGATCCACACCGATACGCCCAGCAGCAGCACCGAAACCAGGAACGGCACGCGCCAGCCCCAGGCCTGGAACGCTTCCTCGCCGATGGCGGTGCGGGTGCCCAGGATCACCAGCAGCGACAGGAACAGGCCCAGGGTCGCGGTGGTTTGAATCCAGGCGGTGAAGGAGCCGCGCTTGCCGTGCGGCGCGTGCTCGGCAACGTAGGTGGCCGCGCCGCCGTATTCGCCGCCCAGCGCCAGACCCTGCAGAATCCGCAGGGCGACCAGGATGATCGGCGCGGCGATGCCGATCGCCGCGTAGCCCGGCAACAGGCCGACGATGAAGGTGGACGCGCCCATGATCAGGATGGTGATCAGGAAGGTGTATTTACGGCCGATCATGTCGCCCAGGCGACCGAACACCAGCGCGCCGAACGGACGCACGATGAAGCCGGCGGCAAAGGCCAGCAGCGCGAAAATAAAAGTGGTGGTGGGGTCGCCGATGAAGAACTGCTTGGCGATGATCGACGCCAGCGCGCCGTATAAATAGAAATCGTACCATTCAAAGACCGTGCCCAGCGACGAGGCGAAAATCACCTTGCGTTCTTCCGGTGTGATCACCGTCGATTTGGGCGGATTGCGCAGGTCTGCAGTGCCTGTTGGGGTTGCCATATATGTCTCCTGTAATTATTTGAACTTCACTAGCCGCGATAGTTATGACTCCGTCAGCTTGAATGCAGTGTGGCCGCCGAACCTTACGTCATGCTTGCTTCAAACTTACGCGAAACTGACAAATCGAATTAAGAACGGTCGTACTAAATATGCTATTCTGGCCTGACTAAAATAATCCACAGGAGATGTTCATGATTGATGCCGTCATCGTTTCGACCGCCCGCACCGGGCTTGCCAAATCATGGAAGGGCGCTTTCAACATGACCCATGGCGCCACTCTTGGCGGCCACGTGCTGCAGGCCGCGATCGCACGGGCCGGTATCGAGCCGCGCGAGGTCGAGGATGTGCTGGTCGGCTGCGCCAATCCGGAAGGCGCCACCGGCGGCAATATCGCGCGCCAGATCGCGCTGCGCGGCGGCTGCCCGGTCACCACCGCCGGCATGACCATCAACCGCTTTTGCTCGTCAGGCTTGCAAACCATCGCCACCGCCGCGCAACGCATCATCGCCGGCGAGGGCGATATCTATGCCGCCGGCGGTGTGGAGTCGATCTCTTGCGTGCAGCAGGAAATGAACACGCATATGTACAAGGAAGTATGGCTGTCCGAGCATAAGCCCGAGCTGTACTGGCCGATGCTGCAGACGGCCGAGACGGTCGCCAAGCGCTACAACATCAGCCGCGAGCGCCAGGATCATTACGGTGTGCAAAGCCAGCAGCGCGCCGCCGCCGCCCAGGCCGCCGGGCTGTTCGATGCTGAAATCGTGCCGATGACCACAATCATGGGCGTGGCCGACAAGGAATCGGGCATGTTGCTGAGCCGCGAAGTGACAATCTCGGCCGACGAAGGCATCCGCGCCGACACCACCTACGAGGGCGTGGCCAAGATCCGCAGCGCCGTGCCGGGCGGGGTCATCAGGGCCGGCAACGCCAGCCAGTTCTCCGACGGCGGTTCGATGGCCATCGTCATGAGCGCGCAGACCGCCGCCGCCAAAGGGCTGGCGCCGCTGGGTATTTTCCGTGGCTTTGCCGTGGCCGGTTGCGAGCCCGACGAGATGGGCATCGGCCCGGTGTTCGCGGTTCCCAAGTTGCTGAAGAAGGCCGGCCTGAAGGTCGAGGACATCGGCCTGTGGGAATTGAACGAGGCCTTTGCTGTGCAGGTGCTGTATTGCGCGGATAAGCTCGGCATTCCGATGGACCGGCTCAACGTCAACGGTGGCGCGATCGCCGTTGGTCATCCGTATGGCGTCTCCGGCGCGCGCCTGACCGGCCACGCGCTGCTGGAGGGTAAGCGGCGCGGCGTCAAGTATGTGGTGGTGACGATGTGCATTGGCGGCGGCCAGGGCGCGGCCGGCCTGTTTGAAGTCGTCTGAACCCGTGCAAGTGGCGCGGAGCCTGTATGCTGTCGGCGACATCAACATAACCCTGGCCAACGCCAGCGCGTATCTGGAATGAGTTGGCCGCGTCAATAGGAAATAGAAATGCTGAAACACATCGTGATGTGGAAACTGAAAGAACACGCCGAAGGTGGCGACCGTCTCACCAATGCCGCAAAGATGAAGGCTATGCTTGACGGCTGCGCCGGTCTGGTGCCGGGCATTCTGAAGTTCGAGGCGGCGCTGGCGCAGCCGGGCCTGGAAGCGACCTATGATGTGATTTTATATTCCGAGTTCACCGACAAGGCCGCGCTGGACGCCTATCAGGAACATCCTGACCATGTGGCGATCAAACCGTTCTTCGGTGCCGTGCGCGACCAGCGCCAATGCATGGATTACGAGGTCTGAATGGATATCCCTTCGAGCTACCAGCGCATCGTCCTCGCCTCGCGTCCGCGCGGACCTGTGCTGCCAGAAAACTTTCGTCTGGAAACGGTGCCGGTGCCAGAACTGGCCGACGGCGAGGTCTTGATACGCAATCATTATCTGTCGCTGGACCCGTATATGCGCGGGCGTATGAGTGCGTCCAAAAGCTACGCCGACTGCCAGGCGCTCGATGAAACCATGATCGGCGGCACGGTCGGCCAGGTGCTGGCGTCGCGCAACGCCCGTTATCAGGCCGGGGATTTTGTTGGCGGCGTGCTGGGCTGGAGCGAGATGGGCGTGTCCGATGGCGCCATGCTGCGCAAGCTCGATACGTCCGGCAACGCTAAAATCCCGCTGTCGGCATATCTCGGCGCGGTCGGCATGCCCGGCATGGCGGCGTGGTATGGCTTCAACCAGATCATGGCATCCAAGCCGGGCGAAACGATCGTCGTCTCGGCCGCTAGCGGCGCGGTTGGCAGCGTGGTCGGACAGTTGGCCAGGCTGCGCGGCTGCCGCGCGGTCGGCATCGCCGGCGGCGCGGAAAAATGTGCGTACGTGGTCGGCGAACTGGGCTTCGACGCCTGCATCGACTACAAGGCCGGCAACCTGGAACAGGATCTGGAAGCGGCCACGCCGGACGGCGTCGATGGCATCTTCGAGAATGTCGGTGGCGCCGTGCTGGACGCGTCGCTGGCGCGCACCAACGCCTTCGCGCGCATCGCGCTGTGCGGCATCATCGCCGGATTTGCCGGCGCCGACCTGTCGATCAAGAATTCGCGCCAGTTGCTGATCAACCGCTTGACCTTGCGCGGCTTCATCATCACCGAGCACATGGAGTTCTGGGGTCAGGGCTTGCAGGAACTGGGCGGCTTGGTCGCCGAGGGCAAGCTCAAGTATCGGGAGTCGGTGGCGCAGGGGCTGGCGTCGGCTCCGGATGCCTTTATCGGTTTGATGGCCGGACGTAATTTTGGTAAGCAACTCGTCAAGCTGGTCTGATGGGTGTTGTGTCACACACTCTACATTACGAGTGTTGTCGATGCGACCAATAAGCGTTAGGCTACATGCTGTTTGACGTACCTGAAACACTCTATTGAAGATAGGAAATATATGAAGAAAATCGCCGTAGTGCACTGCATCATGAGTTTGTCCCTGATGGCGGCATCGACCGCTTTTGCCGCAACCACGACCGCCGAGGCGCCGCTGAAGGCGACGGCCGGCAACAAGGTGACCGGCACCGTGAGTTTCGAGCAAGACAAGGACAGCGTGCGCGTCAAGGCCCGCGTCGAAGGGCTGACCCCGGGCTTGCACGGCTTCCACATCCATGAGAAGGGCGACTGCTCGGCGCCGGACGGCACCAGCGCCGGCGGACACTTCAACCCGTCGACGACCCAGCATGGCGACCCGGCCAAGGCGGCCCACCACGGCGGCGACTTCGGCAACCTGAACGCCAACGACAAAGGCGTGGCCGAGCTCGATGTGACGGTGCCGGCGACCCAGATCAACCTGACCGAAGGCAACGCGGCCAACGCGGTCGGCCGCGCCGTGATCGTGCACGCCGCACCGGACGACATGGTCACGCAGCCAACCGGCAATTCCGGCGCGCGCCTGGCTTGTGGCGTCATCGCAGCCAAATAAGGTTAGGGGCGGATAATGGCGTGCCGCCTGATCCGCCCCACATTTTCGCGGAGAGCCATGCGGTGCGTAACCCCGGATTCACGTAGGGCGGATTAGCGTAGCGTAATCCGCCACAGCGCCGCCCGCGTCCCGACAATCACCCCAACGCCGCCGCGATGGCTTTGCTCGCCGCGGTCGTATCCGCTGTCCCGCCCAAGTCCGGCGTGCGTGCGCCATCCTGAATACTGGACTCGATGGCCGCCACGATCGCGTCATGCGCCGCCCGGTATTTGCCCTCGCCGCCGCCCAAAAAGTCCAGCATCATCGCGCCCGACCAGATCATGGCCACCGGATTGGCGATATTCTTGCCATAAATATCCGGCGCCGATCCATGCACCGGCTCGAACAACGACGGCCAGGTCCGCTCCGGATTCAGATTGGCAGACGGCGCGATGCCGATCGTTCCCGTGCACGCCGGCCCCAGATCCGACAGGATATCCCCGAACAGATTCGACGCCACCACCACATCGAAGCGCTCCGGCGACAGCACGAAACGCGCGCACAAAATATCGATGTGGTACTGGTCGCGCCGGACCTCCGGATAAGCTTGGCCCATGGCGGCAAAGCGCTCGTCCCAATACGGCATGCTGATTGAAATACCGTTCGACTTGGTGGCGGACGTCAGATGCTTCTTCGGCCGGCTCTGCGCCAGCTCGAAAGCATAATTCAGCACGCGGTCGACGCCGGTGCGGGTAAATACCGACTCCTGCAACACAAACTCGCGATCGGTGCCCTCGAACATCTTGCCGCCGACGGAAGAATACTCACCCTCGGTATTCTCCCTGACAATGTAGAAATCGATATCGCCCGGCTGTTTGTTCGCCAGCGGACAGGGGACGCCCGGCATCAGCCGCACCGGCCGCAGATTCACATACTGGTCGAACTGGCGGCGGAATTTCAGCAACGAGCCCCACAGCGAGATGTGATCCGGCACCGTCTCCGGCCAACCCACCGCGCCGAAGAAGATCGCATCGAAGCCCTTGAGCTGGTCGAACCAGTCATCCGGCATCATCTTGCCGTGCGCGACGTAATAATCGCAGCTGGCCCATTCGAAGGTTGTCCATTCGATGCCGATGTCGAAGCGTTTCGCCGCCGCCTCGACCACCCGTATGCCCTCGGGCATGACTTCCTTGCCGATGCCGTCGCCGGCGATGACCGCGATCTTGTGCGTCTTCATGGGGTTCTCCTGTGTTATCCAATGAGTGACAGCATAGCGCGACCTGTCTCGTTTAAAATGTGTCTAATTGTGATCTCATAAAACACGCATCGTGAATAGTGCCGCGCCTAAAAATATCGAAAATAGCGACCTGCGCGTATTCGCGACGGTCGTGCGCAAGGCCAGCTTTGTGGCCGCCGCCGAGGAGCTGGGCATGTCGCCAGCGTACGTCAGCAAGCGGATCGGCCTGCTGGAGGAGGCGTTGGGCGTGCGCCTGTTCCATCGCACCACGCGGCGCGTGGTTGTCAGTGATGATGGCGAGCAGGTCTACGCGCGGGCGCTGGTGATACTGGCCAGCCTGGACAGCTTGTTCGACGAGGTTGCCGAGCGACAGGGCGTGCCGCGCGGACAATTACGCGTCAGCAGCAGCTTCGGTTTCGGCCGCAACGTCGTCGCGCCGGCGATCGCCAGGCTGGCGATAAACCATCCGGCGCTGCAGGTGCGGCTCGAGGTATTCGACCGTTTGGTGGATATCGTCAGCGAGGGCTTCGACATCGACGTGCGCATCGGCGACGAAATCGCGCCCCAGCTGATCGCGCGGCGGTTAATGACCAATTACCGCATCCTGTGCGCTTCGCCGGGCTATCTGGCGCGGCGCGGCACGCCGCAAACCCTGCGCCAGCTGGAGGACCACGACTGCCTGCCGATCAAGGAACGCGATTTGCCTTTCGGCGTGTGGCGCCTGCGCAGCGTGGACGAGGAGGGCGTGGTTAAAGTGACGGGACCGCTGTCGACCAATCACGGCGAGATCGCCATGCAATGGGCGGTCGAGGGCGCCGGTATTGTGCTGCGCTCGCGCTGGGATGCCCAGGCGTATCTGGACCGGGGAGAACTGGTGCAGATTTTGCCTGCATACACGCAGGAAGCGAATGTTTGGGCGGTCTACCCGCAGCGGCTGGCCAGCTCGGCCAAGGTGCGCGTGTTCGTGGACTTCCTTGAACAGCATCTCGCGTGCGACAATCCCGGATCAATCAACCAGCCGCCACGCGAATGACCGACCACCCACACTACGATATCCGTTGCGGAGACTGGAGCGTCCTGAACCAGGACGCCAAAACCATCCGTTTTGAAGTCTTCGTCGAAGAACAAAACGTCCCTGCCGAACTGGAAATGGACGACATGGATACTGTCTGTCTGCACGCCGTGGCGTATGACGCCGCCGGCGCGCCGATCGGCACCGGCCGCCTGCTGCCGGACGGCCACATCGGCCGCATGGCGGTACGCAAGCGCGCGCGCGGCACGGGAGCAGGCGGCGCCTTGCTGCAAACGCTGATGACGCAGGCCAGGGCGCGCGGCGATGCGCAAGTCGTGCTCAGTTCGCAGACGCACGCCGCCCCGTTCTATCAGCGCCACGGCTTCACCGTCGAGGGCGACGAGTTTTTCGAAGCGGGCATCGCCCACATCAATATGCGCTACCAGTTCGTTTGAGTTGTTGATTGGTGATCCCGCGCTCGCGCGATCCAGCAGGGCGGATTAGGCGGAACGCCGTAATCGGCCATGCATGCTCAACTGCGGCGCATACATGGCCGATTACGCTGCGCTAATCCGCCCTACGTCTTCCCAGGGTGGTTCGCAAGCCGTCGGCGCGGACGCATCAACCCCGCCGCCAGCAGCAGGAAGAACAACAACTGCACCTTGGGCACATCGAACAGGCTGTCGAAGCCGCCGACCAGCAACGCTCCGGTCAGCGCCGCCAGGAATACCGCCGCGTCCACCCGCCCATGCCAGGCGCTTGCCGCCATGCGTCCGCCTGCGTACAGCAGCAGCAAACCCAACGCGGCCGACCCCAGCCAGCCCTGTTCGAAGTAAGTGTGTATGTAAAAATTCTTGATATGCCACGGCAAGTGATCGCGGTCGCTGGTGAAGAACCAGCCAGCCTGTCCGTCGGCGAAATCGCCATTGCGCACCAGCTCAGGCCCGCCATCGCGTGCGCGCACACTGACGTTGTCGATGTCGACCACGCCGCCCTGGTCGCCGCTGGCCAGTTCCAGTTGCACCGGCGCCTGCGCGCCCGGTATCCGCGACACCAAGCCCCGGCGCTGACCCATGCCCGCGCTGTAAAAATCCAGCTCAAAGTGTTGCCAGCGATCGTCGGCGGCGCCCAGCTTGATCCCGGGCGAGACGCAGCTCTGCGGATAAAGCAGCCAGCGCTCGCACACGGCCATCCACACGACGGCCTTGGGATCGCTGCGCTTGACGTCCAGCGAAATCCGGTAGTTGGTATCCGCTTCCAGCCGCACGTGCTGCAAATGCCGCAGTACTTCACCGTAGCCGCGCGGATGGACCGGCGCGGCAAGCCGCAGGAAGTTGTTGCCGACCAGGTCGGTCTCGTAGCGGAAACTGCCCGGGCGGATGCCCAGCGTGTTGCCCCAATAGTAGGTGCGCGGATAGCTCCCGAGTCCGGCGCCGAGCAAGGTCGTCGCCAGGTCGTCCGGCATCATGTGCATCGCTTCATCCCAATGGCGCGTGCGCAGTTCCCAATCCTGTTCGACCGTGCTCATGCGTTCGCCCATATAGGAACTGCCCAGCACCGGAATGGCCATCGCCAGCAGCGCCGCCGCACCGGCGCCGAAGGTGACGCTGGCCCGGCCGATGTGCCACAGCGGCTGGTGGAACAGCAGGCTCACGGCGCAGATCACGCCGCTTAGCCCGACCATCCAGGCGGCATCCAGCGCGGCCTGCATGCCGCCCCAGTGGCGTGCCACCAGCAGGCAGGCCAGCGCGAGGGCTGGGTAGGTGCCGAGCACCACCGCCGTGGCGTGCTGGCGCCAAGGGCGCGGACCGGCCAGCGCGGCAATGCCAGCCAGCCCGGCGGCGACGGCGGCGGCCGCCAGCGACAGGTAGGGCGCCTTTGCCCAGCCCGGCACGGAGAGCTTGCGCAGCGCGATGAACAGGGCAAGGTCCAGCAGAAGCAAGGCGGCCATGGCGGCGCCAACCCATAACAGGTAGCGCGGCTGCAGCACGCGGCCGGCGGCGCGCGGCAGCCCGCCCGTCAACAAGGTGGCGGCCAGCAGGATCAGCAGGGCGCCGAGCGTGCGGTAGCCGCCGGTGGCAAACGAGCGCATCAGCAACACGCTGATCACGGCGAGCAATACCGCCACCGCCGCCAGCACGCCCGGCCGCAGCTTGCCGGCCACGACTTGCGGACCGCACACCAGACAGCCGATCACCACGCCGGAACCGGCATACGCCAGCCAGACGTCGCGCGAGAAGGTGGTGAAGCCGGTGAACAGGCCCACCAGCAGCAGCGCCAGCGCGGCGCCGAGTTGCCAGCGCGTGGCCTTGCCCAGCAACCAGCAGGCCACGAACGGAAAGCTCAGCGCCAGGAAGGCGTCCAGCGCGGCGCCGCCGGTGTGCATGGCCGAGAACGACGCGGTCGGCCGGTAATCGGTGGAAAAGTTGAGCAGGCCCGGGAACAACCGGCGCTCCCAGCCCTGGATCAGCGCGGTGCACAACAAGCCGAGCAGCATGCCCGGCACCAGCAAGGTGCGCAGCCGGGACAGCTCGGGGCCCACGCTGCGGGTCAGCAGCGGCAACAGCAGCAATGCCCAGGCGAGCCCCTTGGCCACGCGCAGGCTGTTGTAGTGGCTGTTATAGCTGGCGAAGGCGTTCAGGTCCAGCGGTTCCGGCGGCAGCAGGCCGCGCACGGCCGCGATGGCGGTGGTGGCGGTCACGGCGGCCAACAACAGTTTGGCGGCGGTGGGCAGCTTGCCGGTACGGTGACATGGCGCCAGCCGCCAGTAGCCGACCGCCGCCGTCACCAGCAGCATCAGGTCGAACTCATCGACATAGAGCCAGCCGGTCCAGGTGCTCAGGTCCAGCCACGGCAGCGCGGCCGGCACCAACAGCAGCCACAGCGCGGGGCGCCACCATAGCAGCGACGCGTACGCCGCAGAGGCCAGCGCGGCCGCCAGCGGCCAGAACGGGTAGCGCGACAGCAGCGCCACCAGCAGCGCCAGCGGTATCAGCGCCAGCAGCCGCCACAGCACGACGCGGGCGGCGCCGACCGACGGCTGGCGCGTCACGCCACCGGCCGTGTGGGCGGCCGCTCCGCCGACAACGTGGCCGGCGGCGGACTCGTTCATGGCGTCGGTTCCTGCCATTTTCCGGCCGTCACCAGTAGCTGCTTGAGGCCGGGCAGCGGGAAACCGAGCGCATAGGCCTTGTGCGCATATTCATTGGCTTCCTTGTATTGCTTGGTCTTGTAGTACACCAGGCCGAGGTTGTAGTTATAGGTCGGGTCTTGCGGCGCCAGCGCGACCGCCTCGCGCAACTGGTCGCGCGCCAGGTCGAGCTTGCCCAGCGCCATCAGGTAGGTGGCGTAGGTGGCGCGCACGGCCGGGTCGGCCGGCTGGAATTCCATCGCCCGCACGAAATAACATTCTACGGGGAACTGGGCGCCAGGCAATTGCGTGACCTTGTCGCGCACGCCCACGCGGGCCATTGTCGCCAGTGCGCGTGGATGGTTGGGAATCGCGCGCAAGGTGTAATCGATGTCGCTGCCAAGCGGGCCGGTGGCGCCGCGTATGCCCAGCTCCACTTCTTCGGGAAAATGGTGCGGCTCGACCATGGCGATATTCTGCACATTGCCCGGATCGTTGTAGTCGAACGGGCCGAAGGAGTTGGCGATGTATCCGCACAGCTTCTTTGGCGCGGCCTGGACTGTCGACGCCGCGCCGCCCAACAGCAGTGCCGCGACCAGCAACGGCGGCAGGGACGAACGTGCGCGCCTCATGCTGCCGCCGCGCCGGCCTTGAACGCCACAGGGGCGCCGGCCACATCGTCGAGCAATTGCGCCAGCACGGCACTGCGCGCGTGGCGCGAATGCGCGGCGACCACGGCGGCCGGCGGCAACGGCGCCTTGCCGTCGCGGACCAGTGACAGGAAACGCGGCAGTGTTTGCATGATGTCCTCCTCGGAGTCGAGCGCGGCGATCGTGTCGATGCCGGACGCACGCAGGGTGGCGGCGGTGTCGCCGGCGGCGTCGGTCAGCGCCAGGATCGGGCGGCTGGCGCGCAGATATTCATAGAGCTTGGCGGGAATCTGGTGGTTGCAGTTGGCCGCCTGCAGTATCAGCAGCGCGTCGACGCTGAGCATTTCCGTCAGCGCGGCGCGGTAGGGCTGGTGCGGCGCGATGCTGACCATGTCCTCCAGCCCGTAACTGGCCAGCAACCCTGCCAGGAACGCGTCGTGCCCGGTGGCGCGCAGCACCAGCTTCAACGTCTCCGGGCCGATCAGGCCTTGTCGGCGCAGCGCGGCCATGGCGGCAAACAAAGGCACCGGATCGCGCTCGGACGGATAGATGACGCCGCTGTGCAGCAGCACCAGCGGGCGATCGGCGGACGGCGGCGCGACCTTGCCCGTGGCGCCATCGCGCTGGGCGTCGAGGAAGTTTTCCTCGTCGTAGCCGTTTTCAACCAGGCGGAAGCGGTCGGCGGGCAAGTGCGGGAAGCGCTGCCGATAGGTCTGGATCGCGCCCGGCGTGGTGCACACGGCCACCGTGCAGCGCTCGATCGTGCGGCGTTCTATCCACAGATACACCTTGCGCGTGAGCGGGTTTTCCGGATAGCCGACATCGGTCATCGGGTCGCGCAGATCGGCCACCCATGGCAGGCCGGACAGTCGCTGCAACACATAGGCGATCAGGTGGGCGGTGGCGATCGGATAGGTCGACCACAGCACCTGCGGCCGATGCCGGCGAACAAGCCGCAGCCCCGCCGGCACCGCGCCCAGCAGCCACGCGACCCAGCGGTCGGGCAGCGCCATCAGGCTGGAGTAACGCCCGCGCAGCGACAGGTGGCGCGCGGTGTCGAGCGCGAAGGCGCGGCACACCGGCACCTCGGCGGGGATCTCGCCCATCTGGTCGTCGCCGGGATTGCTGTAGGCGCGCGGATGCGCCGACAGGACCACCGGCTGCCAGCCCCATTCCGGCAGGTATTGCGAGAACTTCAGCGTGCGTTGTATGCCGCTGCTGCCGCGCATGGGCGGATAGTGGAAGGCGATCATCAGCACCTTTTTGGACGTTGCCGTCTCTACCATGTGTGCACCCAGTTCGCAGTCCAGTCGGCGACCTGGTCGCGCCAGACGCGGCGGGAAAAAGTGTGGTCGGCGTCGTCGAGTTGGTGTCGTGTGGTGCCGCTGCGCTCCAGCAGCTTCTGCCATGCGGGCGAGGCGTCGGCCAGGTCGGTGAATTCCTTTGCCGTCAGGTCGGCGCCGCTCAGTATCAGCAGCACAGGTCCCTTGAAGCGCGACCAGCTCGCCAGCATGCGCGAGGGCAGGTCGGCTGGCGGATCGCCGGCGTGCGCCGCTGGCTTGGCGCCGCTGGCGGCCAGCAGCTGGCGCAGCGAGCGCCAGGCGGCGCCGGCGTCGAACTGCCCGCTGAACAGTTTGCGCCACAGTTCTCCCTGCAACAGGCGGCCCCGGTAATAATGCTTGAGCGTGGCGCGCGCGGCGCCCGCCTCGGTGCGCACCCAAGGATTAAGCAGCACCAGGCCGCGTACGCGGGCGTCCTGGCTGGCGTAGAACAGCGCCGCCGAGGCGCCGTCGCACAGTCCCCACAGCACCACTTCGCGCATGCCGGGCACGGCCGCCATGAAATGGTCGACTGCCGCGCGCACGTCGAGTACGACATCGCTGAAGTCGCGCTGAGCGCCGCCGCCGTCGCCCATGCCGCGATAGTCGAAGCGTTGCACCGGGATGCCGCGCGCGGCCAGCGTGCGTGCGAGCAACGTGAACTGGCGGTGACTGCCGGCGCGGTATTGTGGCCCGCCAACGATGATCAGCACGCCGCGCGGCGATGGTTGTTCCGGCAGGCTCAGCACGCCGTACAGTGGTTCGCCGGCGCAGCGGAAGGCCACGGCTTGGTCTTCATAACGCATCGGCGCTCTCCGTTGCGAACCGCGGGGCTAGCGCGGCGGTCGCCTCCAGCAGCGGCGGGCAGGTGGCAATTTCCTGGCTGGCCCAGAAGGCGGGGCCGTCGATGCGTGTCATGCCCACCTCGACGCCGCGCTCGCGCAGCGCCGCCAGCGCCTTGTCGGTGGCGGGCGACAGCGCGCGTTCGGGCTGGCCGATGTCGAACCAGTGCAGCGCGCAACGCACCCGCCCCAGCGGAGCCAGTTTCAGGCCGTCGATGGCGAGCGCCAGTTCCGGCGACAGCTCGTAGCCGGCAACCTCGAGCGGTTGCCCCGCCGCCAGCATCGTGCGCAGCGCGGCCGTTGAATTCTCGGCCGCGCCGGTTGCGCTGATCATGGCGCCGGCCATGCGCAGGCGCAGGAATTGCGTGAGAAAAGTGGCGCCGTCCAGCACCGGTTGCCACAGCAGCAGGTGTTGGGGCGCCCGGGCCGGGTCGGCGTTGGCGGCATAATCCACCGCCAGCAGGGCGCCCAGACGCAGCCCGAGCAGCGCGGGCCGATGGCCGCAGCGCTGTTCCAGCCAGGTGTTGGCCAGACCGACGTCGTTGCGCCAGCCTTCCCAGCGGGCATCGGCGAAATCGCCGCTGCTGTCGCCACAGCCGTGCAGGTCGATGCGCAGGCTGGCGATGCCATGCCGCGCCAGTTCCAGCGCCAGCAAGGCGGCCATGCGCCGCGATTTGTTCATTTCCTCTGCGAACGGCGGAACATAGACCAGGGCGCCCCGGCACACGCCGAGCGCCGGCTGGTACAGGCAATAACGCTGCCCGCCGGCGCCAACGCCAACGCCGTCGTCGGCCGGTAGAAAGAATGCTTCGGGCGCCAGGTCTTTCATGCCGCCATCTTGTCGGTGACGAAGTCGGTCAGGCTGCCGACGGTGGCGAAGGTGTGGGCGCTGATATCGTCATCCTCGATGGTGAAGCCATAATGCTCCTCAAGCGCGGCCAGCAGTTGCACCACCGCCATCGAGTCGAGCTCGGGAATGTTGCCCAACAAGGCCGAGTCGCGCGTGAGCGCCCTAGCTGACGGACCCAGGCTCAAGACGTCGCCGAGGATGGTTTTGACGGATTCCAGTTGCATGTAACACTACTCCATTGGTTGTTCGGCGGTGGCTGCGGTGGCTGCGGCAGTGGCGGCCGGGGCCGCCGCCAGGTTGCGGTTCTCGATTCGCCGCTGCCATGCCAGATGCAGGCGGCGCAGTCCGGACCAGCGGTAACTATTGACGTGGTACAGCGTGCGCACTTCGTCGCTCCAGCGGCGGTGCCACTCCATCACCTTGCCATAGAATTCAAGTCCCTTGAAACGACGTAGCGCAAACAAATGCTGACAAAGCTCTTCCAGCAGCAGAAAAGCCGGACTGTATTGGCTGCCGAGCGATTCGTCGTACGTGGTTTTTAAAATAATGACGCTATCGCCGCCCTCGACGCAAAGGTTGACGGCGACCAGGCGGTCGTCGAACCAGTAGCGGTAGACGGCGGCGTTGCCGCGCTGGGCCATGCCTTCGAGCATGGCGCGGTAGAAACGGCCCTGGGCGTTGTCGAGGTGCACCGAGGTGCCTTCCTTCGACTTCCAGCCGGCACTTTCCAGGCGGCCGAAATCGGCCACGGCGGCGGCCATCCCTTCCGCCTCGCGCGTGACTTGCATGCGCGTGGCAATGCCTTCCTTGAGCAATTTCGCGCGCTGCTTTTTCATGTTGGCGCGCAGATTTTTGCCGCGCCCGTTCCAGTAATCGGCAAACTCGCCCTGTAGCGCGACGCGGGCGGTGTCCAGGTAGGGCAGCACGGTGATGCGGTCGCTGTCCTCGGGTTGCCGGGTCACGGCCGGATCGCACTGGGTCATGCCCAGCAGCAGGGCGCCGCCGGGCAGCGTGCGTATCAGGGCGTCGAGCAGGCGTGGCAGGTCCTCCGGCGCGAGCGCGCCCGGCCGTTCCAGCCACAAGGTGACAGGCGCCTGCGACGGTTGGAACGTTTCCCAAACACCTGCGCGACGTGGGCAGACGATGGTCATGACCACTACCTCGTTATCCTCGCGCCACATGGCCAGCCATTCATTGGCGCTGCCGAACTCCTTGAGCAGCGGTTGCACGAACTCGGGCGAGAGCAGCGGCGCGGCGGGGCCGGCGATGTTCAGGGCGGCCCAGGTGCTTGCGTGGTCGGCGAAGCGGGCCGCCGGTACCAGCGACCAGCTCATGCTTGCGCTCCCGCCGTCAACGCCGCGCGGATCTGGACGATCATCCATTCCAGCTCATCGTCGCGTAACTCCTGGTGACAGGGAAACTGCATCACATGGCGCGACAGTTCGACGCTGGCGTCGCACACGGCTGCGCCGGCATCCGGCCACAGGAATTCGCCGAAGCGCAGGACGGGAACCGCGCCGCGCTTGAGCGCCGCGAACACCTGCCTTGGCTGGTCAACCCACAACGGAAACACCCACGGATAGACGTTGTCCGGCAAGGCCGGAAACAGCGGGCGGCAGCCGGGCAGGTCGGCCAGCGCGGCGTGGAGTCTCAAATAGTGGCGCCGGCGCAGCGCGCCCATGCGGCGCCGCGACACCAGCCGCAGCATTAGCCGCGAATACACGGACGAGCGCTTGTCCAGCCAGGCCGGATCGAAGCTGAAGCCGCCCTCCGACGAACCGGGCGACAGCGGTTGCGCGCGGGCCGGATTGCGCGCCTTCATGCGTTGCCACAGCGCGTTCTTGAGCGCCATCGGCAGCGCCAGCAGGTGGCGCAGCAGGCCGAGGCGCCGGTACTGGCAACCTTCCTCCAGCGCATTGATGGCCACCTTGGCCTCGAAACCTGCGCCGGCCGAGCGCAGCCGCACGCCATCGAGCGCGTGGCGCGCCGACACCAGGCAGCCGCCTTCATAGATAGGCAGGAATTTCATGCTGCTGGCGATGGCGTAGTCGCCAAACGAGCCCAGCGGCTTGCCCTGGTACTCGCCCAGGAAGGAGTGTGCGCAATCCTCCAGCAGTTTGATGCCGTGGCCGTCGCAAAACGCCCGCAGCTTGTCCAGCGGTTGCGGAAAACCGAAGTAATTAGTTGCCATCAACACCTTGGTGCGCGGCGTCAGCCGGCGCGCCAGGTCCTCCAGGTCGACCTCGGTGTTGCGCAGTATGCGGTAGAACGCCGGCTGCGCGCCCGACCAGATCACCGGCTCGATCATCGAGGCGCAGTGGTAGGCCGGCACCAACACCTCGTCGCCGGCGCCGACCGCCATTTCGCGCAGCGCCAGCGCGATGGCGACACGGCCGCTGGTGACCAGCCGCGACGGTCCCGCATCGACGATGGAGCGCACCGCGGGGTGGCCCCGGTGCAGGAAAGACGCGGCCGACAGCACCGGCGCGAGCGGAATCGGCGAGGCTGGCGGTGGTGCGGAAGCGGCTTGCGCGCCGCCAACGGCCGGCTGGAAACCGACATCCTGATTGACATTCAACATGCTCAGCTACTCCCCGGCCGGTAAGATTGGAGGCGACTCTGCGTTCGCCTCTCCGTTACCATTTAGACATTTTTGGAGTATAGCGCTCCTAAAACTCCGATGCACTATTAATAACGAAGGATGTCAAATAGTGTTGTTTTCGTTGTAATTGAATATTAAAATGCTAATCTGCGTGCCATTCTGATATCATCAATCGACCTGTTGGCCGGGGCCGGCCTTACCACAAAATACCTGCAGAAGAGGGTGATATGGGCTGTGCTACGAGCTATCTGGTACACGATTTTATTTTCTCATCGGCCGAGCGCGCACCCGCTTCCGAAGCGCTGGTCAACGGCGCCCGGCGCCTCACTTACGCCCAACTTGCGACCCTGACCAGGCGTACCTGCGCGGCGCTGCGAGCGCGTGGCGCGCGCCGCGGCGAACGCGTCGCGGTCTACATGGAAAAGAACGTCGAGCACGTCGCCGCGTTGTTCGGGGCGGCAGCCGCCGGCATGGTGTTCGTTCCCGTCAATCCATTGTTAAAGCCCGAACAGGTCGCTTACATCCTGCGCGACTGCGACGTGCGCGTGCTGGTCACCAGCGCCGACCGGCTGCGCCAGCTGGCCCCCAGCCTGGGCGGCTGCGACAGCTTGCACACGGTGCTGGCGCTGGGCGCGGCGCGAGCGGCGAGCGCCGTCGCCGATATCGGCCCGATCAAGGTGCTTGACTGGGAAGCGGCGCTGGCCAACGCCGGCCACGCCGAACCGAACGCTGACAGCGCCGCTTTGCCGGCGCGCCGCATCACCGATTCCGACGTCGCCGCCATCCTCTACACCTCCGGCAGCACCGGCCAGCCGAAAGGTGTGGTGCTGTCGCACCGCAACCTGGTGGCCGGTGCGGCCAGCGTCGCCAGCTATCTGGGCAACACCGCCGACGACCGCATCCTGGCCGTGCTGCCGCTCAGTTTTGATTACGGCCTGAGCCAGCTGACCACCGCCTTCCTCAGCGGCGCCTGCGCGGTGCTGATCAACCACTTGCTGCCGCGCGACGTGCTCACCGCCGTGATCGCCGAGCGCATCACCGGCTTGGCCGGCGTGCCGCCGCTGTGGATACAACTGGCCGCGCTCGACTGGCCGGCGGTGTGCACCTTGCGCTACCTGACCAATTCCGGCGGCGCCATGCCGCGCGCCACGCTCGACCAGCTGCGCGCCAAACTGCCGGCAGCCCAACCCTATCTGATGTATGGCTTGACCGAGGCGTTTCGCTCGACCTTCCTGCCGCCGGCCGAGCTTGACCGGCGTCCCGACTCGATGGGCAAGGCCATCCCCAACGCCGAGGTGCTGGTGCTGCGGGCGGACGGCAGCGAATGCGCGCCCAACGAACCGGGCGAGCTGGTGCATCGGGGCCCGCTGGTTTCGCTTGGTTACTGGAACGACGCCGCGCGCACCGCCGAACGCTTCAAGCCGTACCGCTCGCCCTTGACGGGCCTGATGTTGCCGGAAATGGCGGTGTGGTCCGGCGACACGGTACGCCGCGACGAGGAAGGCTTCCTGTATTTCATCAGCCGCGCCGACGAGATGATCAAGACCTCGGGCTATCGCGTCAGCCCTGGCGAAGTGGAGGCGGTGCTGTACGCGCAAGGCGAAGTGGCCGAGGCTGCCGCGCTTGGCGTGCCCCATCCGGTGCTGGGCCAGGCGATCGTGGTGGTGGTTGCCGTGCGCGAGGGCCGCGTGCTGGACGAGGCGCGGCTGTTGGCCGCCCTCAAGCCGCACCTGCCCAATTACATGCTGCCGCATAAAATCATCCTGGCCGATGCCAGCCTGCCGCGCAACGCCAATGGCAAGATCGACCGCAAGCTGCTCAGCACGCAATATCTGGCCAGTTTCACGGTGGCACCGGCATGAGTACGGCGTTGCAACAAACGGCGAGCCACGTCCCTGTTCACGCGCCGCTGGAACAATTCCCTGTGCGCGAGGACTGCTTGCAAGTGGGCGGCATTCCGCTGACGCGGCTAGCCGCCCAACTGGGGCAGACCCCGTTTTACGCCTACGACCGCCATGCGATCACGCGCCGTGTTGCCGAGTTGCGCGCGGCATTGCCGCCCGACGTGCAATTGCACTACGCGATGAAGGCTAATCCGATGCCGGTCGTGGTGCAGCATCTGGCCGGCCTGGTCGACGGCATCGACGTCGCCTCCGGTAACGAATTGCGGGTGGCGCTCGACACCGGCGTGGCGCCAACCGACATCAGCTTCGCCGGTCCCGGCAAGGGCGATGGCGAACTGTCCTGCGCGGTGGCGGCCGGCGTGATCATCAACGTCGAGTCCGAAGCCGAGCTCGATCGCATCGCCGCGATCGGCATGCGGCTCGACATCCGTCCGCAAGTGGCGCTGCGCGTTAATCCCGATTTCGAACTGAAATCGTCCGGCATGCGCATGGGCGGCGGCGCCCGCCAGTTCGGTATCGACGCCGAGCTGGTGCCGGCTTTGCTGCAGCGGCTGGCTTCGATGCCGGTGGACTGGCATGGCCTGCATATCTTCAGCGGCTCGCAGAATCTGAAGGCGGCGGCGCTGCAGGAAGCCCATCAGCAGACCCTGGCATTGGCGATGCGCCTGGCCGAATTCGCCCCGCGTCCAATGCGGTTGCTGAACATTGGCGGCGGCTTTGGCATTCCCTATTTTCCCGGCGAACAGCGGCTGGACGTGGCGGCGGTCGGCGCCAATCTGGCGCTGCTGCTGCCGGACGTGCGGCGCGCGCTGCCCGAGGCGCAGATCGTCATCGAGTTGGGCCGTTATCTGGTTGGCGAGGCCGGCGTTTACGTCAGCCGCGTGATCGAGCGCAAGCTCTCGCGCGGGCAAGTATTTCTGATTACCGATGGCGGCCTGCATCATCACCTGTCGGCATCGGGCAACTTCGGCCAGGTGATCCGCAAGAATTATCCCGTCGTGATCGGCAACCGCGTGCATGGCGCCGAGCGCGAGACGGTCTCCGTGGTCGGGCCTTTGTGCACGCCGCTGGACTTGCTGGCCGACCGCATGGAGCTTGCTGTTGCCGGGCCCGGCGACCTGGTAGCAGTGCTGCAATCGGGCGCGTATGGACTGAGCGCAAGCCCCGGCGGCTTCCTCAACCATCCGGCGGCGCTGGAAGTACTGGTGGGACAACAAGATCGCGACGGAGCGGCTTCATGAATGGAATCTGTGGGTGGATAGGGCAGGGCCGCGATGCCGGCGCCAACCGTGAGCTGGCCGGGACGATGGCCGCGCCGCTAGTGGGCGTCGGCGCGCAGCCGCCGCAAATCATGGCGGGCGCGGCCAGCGCGATGGCTGGTGTTGGCGTGCAATGCTACGAGGCCGACGGTGTGCGCTTCATGCTGTGGGGCGAAGCCCGGCTGCGCGGCGGCGCCGACACGATTCCGGGCCCGGCCTGGACCGAATTGTGGCGCGCACACGGCGCGCTGGCGTTGTGCGACGCCTTGACTGGCGCCTTCGCGCTGGCGGTCGTCGACGAGCGCGCCGGCGAAGCTTTGCTGGCCACCGATCACATGGGCAGCTTCCCGCTGCTGTATCAACAGCAGGGCGAGACGCTGGTATTCGCCAGTTCGGCGCAGGTGCTGCGCCGTCACCCGCTGACGCCGGCCGAGATCGATCCGCAGGGCTTGTACAACTACGTGTTCTTCCACATGATCCCGGCCCCGGGCGGCATCTACCGGCACCAGCAGCACCTGCTGCCGGGCAGCTGCCTGCGTTACCGCCAGGGCCGCATCGAGTCGCACACCTACTGGCGCATGCGCTTCGAGGAGCGGATCGACACGCCATTCCTGCAACTGAAGGAGGAATTCCGCCAGGTGCTGCGCGACAGCGTGCGGGAGAGTATGGGCGCCGGCAACGGCAAGGTCGGCGCCTTCCTCAGCGGCGGCACCGACAGCTCCACGCTGGCCGGCATCCTGTGCGAAACCGGGGGCGGCCCGGCGCAGACCTATTCGATCGGCTTCTCGGCCGACGGCTACGACGAAATGTCCTACGCCCGGCTGGCCTCGCGCCATTTCGGCACCGACCACCACGAATACTATGTGACCGCCGACGACGTGGTCGATATCATCCCGCGCATGGCGAAGGCGTTCGATCAGCCGTTCGGCAACGCCTCGGCCGTGCCCGCATATTACTGCGCGCGCATGGCGGCGGCCGATGGCGTCACGCGCATGATCGGCGGCGACGGCGGCGACGAGCTGTTCGGCGGCAATGAGCGCTACGCCCGCCAGCAAGTGTTCGCGCTGTACCAAAAGGTGCCGGCGCTGCTGCGGGAAGGCCTGCTGGAGCCCGCGCTCAACCATTTTCCCGGCGTCGACCGGGTGGCGTTGCTGCGCAAGGCGCGCAGCTACGTGGCGCAGGCCTCGGTGCCGATGCCGGCGCGGCTGGAGACCTACAATCTGCTCAACCGCTATGGCGCGGCCGAGGTGTTCGAGCCGGGCCTGCTGGCAGGCGCCAACACCGGTCGCCCGCTGGACGAACTGGCTGCTTCCTACGGCCAGAGCGACGCGGGCAGCCTGATCAACCGCATGCTGGCGCTGGACCTGAAAATTACGCTGGCCGACAACGATTTGCCGAAGGTGCGCGGCGCCTGCGCGCTGGCCGGTGTCGAGGCCGCGTTCCCGTTTTTGAGCGAATCGATGGTGGCGTTTTCGTCGCGCCTGACGCCGCGCCAAAAGCTCAACGGCAGCCAGTTGCGCTACTTCTTCAAGCAGGCGCTGGGCGACTTCCTGCCGCAGGAAATCATCCACAAGGAAAAGCATGGCTTCGGCCTGCCGTTCGGCGTCTGGATGCAGCAGTATCCGCGGCTGCACCAACTGGCCGGCGACAGCCTGCAATCGTTGCGCCGGCGCGGTGTGGTGCGCGGCGAGTTCATCGATAAATTGCTCGGCCATCATGTGCGCGAACATGCCGGCTACCACGGCACGATGGTGTGGGTGCTGATGATGCTGGAGCAGTGGTATCAACAACACCAGCAACCACAACCTGCGCGAGATTGATGGCATGCGCGTCTGCCTGACCATCGATACCGAGTTCAGCATCGCCGGCGCCTTTGCCGATCCGGCGCTGCGCCCGGTCGGCGCGCAAATGGTACGCTGCGAAGTCGATGGCCGCTCGCAAGGCCTGGACTTCATGCTCGACTGCTTCGCCCGCAACGACATCACCGCGACGTTTTTCATCGAGACCCTGCAGCGCCACTATTTTCGGGATGATCCGATGCGGCCGCTGGCGCAGCGCATTGCTGCCGCCGGCCACGAGCTGCAATTGCATGCCCATCCTTGCTGGGCCGTGTTCCAGCACGACGACTGGGTCGAACGGGTACGGCGCGAGCCGCGCCAGGACGATTTCGTCGGGCGCGACGAAGCATCGACCCTGGAACTGCTGCGCCAGGGCCAGGAAACGTTCCGCGAATGGGGACTGCCACCGCCGCAGGTGTTCCGCAGCGCCAGCCTGCAGCACGATGCCGGCCTGTACCGCGCGATGGCCGCCGCCTGCATTCCCTACAGTTCCAATATCGGGCTGGCAATCTACGACAGCGGCGATCCGCGCTACCGCCTTTACGGCGGACGCCACCTGTGCCATGGCGTTCTGGAGTGCCCGGTGCTGACTTTCACCGATTGGCGCCTGCGCCGTCCGCATCTGAAGACGCTGTCGATCTCGGGCACAAGCTTTGCCGAGACGCGGACCTTGCTGGAGCGCGCGCGTCTGGCCGGCATGGAGCTGGTCGTGATCCTGACCCATCCATTCGAATACGTGCAAAGCCGGGGCGCCGATTACCGGACCCTGCGCCGGCACGGCGTCAACCAGGAACGGCTGCAACGCCTGTGCGGCTACCTGGCCGCCAACAGCGACCTGTACCAAGCCAGCGGCCTGGCGGCGGCGGCCGGCATGCCGCTGGC
>Ga0308163_10001588_pt1 | contig 23907 bp, 21 predicted proteins | sample PhyTR1_FD_201037 | JGI IMG/M metagenome (GOLD analysis project Ga0308163, IMG submission 201037) | Phyllosphere microbial communities from UC Gill Tract Community Farm, Albany, California, United States - DLSLT.R1 | ecosystem: Host-associated > Plants > Phyllosphere > Unclassified | place: USA... | reverse complement strand
ATCACCAACGTGGTCATGATGGGCATGGGCGAGCCGCTGCTGAACTTCGATCCGACCGTCACCGCGCTCAAGCTGATGCTGGACGATAACGCCTACGGCCTGTCGCGCCGCCGCGTGACCGTCTCGACCTCGGGCGTGGTGCCGATGATGGACAAGCTGAGCCAGGAATGCCCGGTGGCGCTGGCCGTGTCGGTGCACGCGTCGAACGATCCGCTGCGCGACGGCCTGGTCCCGCTGAACAAGAAATACCCGCTGCGCGAGCTGATGGCCGCCTGCAAGCGCTACCTGGAATTCGCGCCGCGCGACTTCATCACCTTCGAATACTGCATGCTGGACGGCGTCAACGACACCGACGAGCATGCGCGCGAGCTGATCGCGCTGGTGAACGACCCGGTGGTCGGCGTGAACTGCAAGTTCAACCTGATTCCGTTCAACCCGTTCCCGGAATCCGGCCTGCTGCGCTCCAAGAACCCGCGCATCAAGGCGTTCGCCCAGATCCTGATGGACGCCGGCATCGTCACCACCGTGCGCAAGACGCGCGGCGACGATATCGACGCCGCCTGCGGCCAGCTAGCCGGCGAGGTGCAGGACCGCACCCGCGTCGCCGAGCGGATGAGCAAGATGGCCGAGTACCAGAAGAAGTTCGGCGCCAACTTCGGCAAGATCGTGGAGATCACCTCCTGATGGTCGCGCCGGCCGCGCGTCGCGGGCGCTGCGCCCTTGCCCGTGCGCTGATGCCGGCCCTGGCGGCCGGAGTCCTGTCCCTGCTGGCGGCCTGCGCCGCCGGCCCGGGGACGGAGTCGTCGCGCGAATTGCGCACCGCGTCCGACCAGACCGCCGCCGAAAAACGCGCCCAGATCCGCCTGCAGCTGGCGGTCGGCTACTACCAGGACCGCAAGTACGAAATCGCGCTGGACGAGGTCAAGAAGGCGATCGCCGCCGATCCCGGCTATGCCGACGCCTACGGCTTCCGCGCCCTGATCTATACCGCCATGGGCGAGAACGCCCTGGCCGACGAGAACTACCGGCACGCGCTGCGCCTGGCGCCGCGCAATCCGGAATTGTCCAACAACTACGGGCTGTTCCTGTGCGACGCCGGCGGCAAGCCGGCCGAGGCCATGACCTATTTCGAGACCGCGCTGAAGCACCCGGCGTACGGCTCGCCGGTCAAGGCCATGGTCAACGCCGGCAACTGCAGCCTAAAAATGAAGAATGTCGACGCGGCCGAGCGCTATCTGCTCGATGCGCTGCGTTACGAGCCCGACCTGGCGGCGACCAATGCCGGCCTGGCGCGGATCTACTTCGAGCGGCGCGACACCACCCGCGCCGCGTTTTTCATCAACCGCCTGACGGAGACAGCGAAGCTCGATACGCTGTCGGCCGACGTGCTGTGGCTGGCCATCCGGGTCAGGCACACGCTCGGCGACCGGGCCTCGGAAGCATCGCTGGCGGCCCAGCTGCGCAAGCGCTTCCCCGGTTCGCCGGAATACGCGGCGTTCGAGCGCGGTGCATTTAATGAGTGAGACAACGACAATGAGTTCCGAGCGTGCAGAACAGCCAACGACGCCCGACAACCAGCATGGCATCCCGGGCAAGACCCTGGCCGCGCATCGCGAAGCGATGGGTTGGTCGGTGGAGCAGGTGGCCGACCAGCTGAAGCTGGCCGTGCGCCAGGTCGTGGCCCTGGAAGCGGGCGATTACGCCTCGCTGCCCAGCCCCGCGGTGACGCGCGGCTTCGTGCGTGCCTACGCCAAGCTGATGAAGCTGGACCCGGCGCCGCTGGTGGCCCAGATCGAGATGGACACCCCGCCGGCGGCCGACCTCAGCGCCACCAACGCGGCGACGCGCCGCCCGACCCCGGCGTCGTTCTCCGAATCCCGCTTCCCTCTGCATAGCAAGCGCTCGACGCTGCCGCTGGGCTGGATCGCCGGCGCGGTCGTGGTGGTGGCCGCCGCGGCCGCGGCCTGGCACTTCGGCGTGATCCCGTCGCAACGCGGCGCCGAGCCGGCAATCGTCACGGCGCCGGCCGCCACCGGCGCCGCGGCCGATGCCGCCAGCGCCGGCAGTGCGCCGGGCAGCGCGGTCGAAACCCTGCAGAACCCGGCGGTGCCGCTGATCTCGGTGCCGTCGCCGAACGCGGCGCCTGCCGCCGGCGCAAGCAGCACTGCCGCCCCGGCCCCCGGTCCGGTGGTGAATGTCCCGTCCGTCAGCGCGACCGGCGCACCGCCGAGCACCGTGCCGGCCGCGCCGGCCAATCCGGTCACCACCCAGGCGCCGCCGCCGGTGGCCGCGGCCGCCGCCGCCGCGCAGGCCGCCAACAGCGGCGCCAACGCCCTGGTGCTGAGCGTGCGCCAGGATTCCTGGATCGAAGTGCGTCCGGCCGCCGGCGGCGCGCCGCTGCTGTCGCGCCTGGTCAAGGCCGGCAGCACCGAAACCGTCAACGTCGCCGGTCCGGTACGCCTGACCGTCGGCAACCCGGGCGGCGTGTCGGCCACGCTGCGCGGCAATGCCGTGGCGCTGCCGGCAGTGCCGGGCAAGACCCTGGCCCGCGTCAACCTGCAGTAATCAGTCGCAACCACTGGAATGAACCGTATGACTTCTTCGAACACGCCCATCCCCTCCGGACCGCTGCTGCGCCGCGAAAGCCGCGGCGTGCTGGTCCAGCACGGCGAGCGCAAGGTCTGGGTGGGCGGCAACGCCCCGGTCGTCGTGCAATCGATGACCAATACCGATACCGCCGACGCGATCGGCACCGCGATCCAGGTCAAGGAACTGGCACGCGCCGGTTCCGAGATCGTGCGCATCACGGTCGATACGCCGGCCGCCGCCGCCGCCGTGCCGCATATCCGCGAACAGCTCGACCGCATGGAAGTGGACGTGCCGCTGGTGGGCGACTTCCACTACAACGGCCACCTGCTGCTGCGCGACTTTCCGGAATGTGCGCAGGCGCTGTCGAAATACCGCATCAACCCGGGCAACGTGGGGCAGGGCGCCAAGCGCGACACCCAGTTCGCCCAGATGATCGAAACCGCGATCCGCTACGACAAGCCGGTGCGCATCGGCGTCAACTGGGGCAGCCTGGACCAGTCGCTGTTGGCGCGCATCATGGACGAGAACGCCGCGCGTTCGCAGCCGTGGTCCGCGCAGGCGGTGATGTACGAAGCTCTGATCACGTCCGCCATCGAGAACGCCCAGCGCGCCGAGGAAATCGGCCTGGGCCGCGACAAGATCGTCCTGTCGTGCAAGGTGTCGGGCGTGCAGGACCTGATCGCGGTCTACCGCGAACTGGCCAAGCGCTGCGACTATGCGCTGCACCTGGGCCTGACCGAAGCCGGCATGGGCAGCAAGGGCATCGTGGCCTCGACCGCGGCACTGTCGGTGCTGCTGCAGGAAGGCATCGGCGACACCATCCGCATCTCGCTGACCCCGGAACCGGGCGGCGACCGCACCAAGGAAGTCGTGGTCGGCCAGGAAATCCTGCAGACCATGGGCCTGCGCAAGTTCACCCCGATGGTGATCGCCTGCCCGGGCTGCGGCCGCACGACCTCCACCGTGTTCCAGGAACTGGCCGACAACATCCAGACCTTCCTGCGCGAGCAGATGCCGGAATGGAAGAAGACCTATCCGGGCGTGGAAGCGATGAACGTGGCCGTGATGGGCTGCATCGTCAACGGCCCGGGCGAATCGAAGCACGCCAACATCGGCATTTCGCTGCCCGGCACCGGCGAATCGCCGGCGGCCCCGGTGTTTGTGGATGGCCAAAAGGTCGCTACACTGCGCGGGGAGCGGATCGTGGATGAGTTCCAGAAGATCGTGCTGGATTACGTGCAGAAGAATTACGGCAAGCAAACCGAGACTGTCTAAGCGGCTACGTACGTGTGAACGTCGCCCCTGCGAAGGCAGGGGGCCAAGTTCTACCAGCTGTCGTAACGCGTGCAAATTGGGCCCCTGCCTTCGCAGGGGCGACGTTTTAGGGCAGCCGGTAGTAACAGCGGCCCAGAAGGAAGAAATAGAATGTCCGACAAAAAAGAAAAAATCACCGCCATCAAAGGCATGAACGACATCCTGCCGGCCGATGCGCCGCTGTGGGAGCTGTTCGAAAACACCGCGGAATCGGTCCTCAAGAGCTACGGCTACCAGAAGATCGTGACCCCGATCGTCGAGGAAACCGGCCTGTTCGCGCGCGCCATCGGCGCCGTCACCGACATCGTCGAGAAGGAGATGTACTCGTTCGAGGACTCGATGAACGGCGACCAGCTGACCCTGCGCCCGGAAGGCACGGCCGGCGTGGTGCGCGCGGTGGTCGAGCACAACCTGGCCTACGACGGTCCGAAGCGCCTGTGGTACAAGGGCCCGATGTTCCGTCACGAGCGTCCGCAGCGCGGCCGCTACCGCCAGTTCTTCCAGTTCGGCGCGGAAGCGATCGGCTTCTCGGGCCCCGACATCGACGCCGAGCTGATCATGCTGTGCCGCCGCCTGTGGGACGACCTGGGCCTGGACGAGATCCGCCTGGAACTGAACTCGATCGGCAACGCCGATGAGCGCCAGCGCCACCGCGCCGACCTGATCGCCTACTTCGAAGCCAACATCGACGTGCTGGACGCCGAAGCCCAGCGCCGCCTGCACGCCAACCCGCTGCGCATCCTGGATACCAAGAACCCGGCGATGCAGGACCTGGTCAACAAGGCGCCGCAACTGCTGTCCTACCTGGGCGAGGAATCGCTGGCCCACTTCGAAGGCCTGAAGCGCATCCTGGACGCCAACAACGTCCAGTACACGGTCAACCCGCGCCTGGTGCGCGGCCTGGATTACTACAACCGCACCGTGTTCGAGTGGGTCACCGACAAGCTGGGCGCGCAGGGCACCGTGTGCGCCGGCGGCCGCTACGATCCGCTGATCGAGACCTTCGGCGGCAAGCCGACCCCGGGCATCGGTTTCGCGATGGGCATCGAGCGCCTGATCGAGCTGATGAAGGCCCAGGGCGAGCCATCCGAGCCGAGCCAGTGCGACGTCTACATGGTGCACCAGGGCGATGCGGCCCGCATGAAAGCCTTCATCCTGGGCGAGCGCATCCGCGACGCCGGCCTGGACGTGGTCCTGCACTGCGCCACCCCGGCCGGCGCGGGCAGCTTCAAGAGCCAGATGAAAAAGGCCGATGGCGCCGGCGCCGCGTTCGCCGTGATCATCGGCGAGGACGAAGTCGCCAACGACGTGGTCGCGATCAAGGCCATGCGCGAGGCTGACGCTGCCCAGCAGCAGGCCAGCGTGCCGTTCGACGAAGCGGTCGACTACCTGGTCGACCAGATCACCGGCGCCCACGATCACGACCATGATCACGAGCACGTGCATTACCACCCGTAAGCCGCAGCCCGCCGCCTGCATTCCCTCAACCGATAACTAACAACTACGTCCATGGCATACGATCTCGAAGAACAGGAACAGATAGCCAATTTCAAGGCCTTCTGGAACCGCTTTGGCAACCTGATCAGCTGGGTGCTGATCCTCGCACTCGGCGGTTACGCCGCCTACAACTTCTGGAACTCGCACCAGCGCGGCCAGGCCGCCGAAGCCTCGACCCTGTACGACCAGCTGGTCACCACGGCCCAGGCCAACGACAATACCAAGGTGCAGCGCATCGCCGCCGACGTCGAGAGCAAGTTCGGCAGCACCGCCTACGCCCAGATGGCCGCGCTGACCGCCGCCAAGTCGGCCTTCGACGCCAACGACCTGAAGACCGCCAAGGCCCAGCTGCAGTGGGCGATCGACCATGGCAACGACGAGTACAAATCGGTGGCGCGCCTGCGCCTGTCCGGCGTGCTGCTCGACGAGAAGGCCTACGACCAGGCGCTGGCCACCCTGAACGCCGAGTTCCCGCAGCAGTTTGCCGCCGAAGTGGCAGACCGCAAGGGCGACGTGCTGGTGGCCCAGAACAAGCTGGCCGAAGCGCGCACCGCTTACCAGGCGGCGCTGGACAAGATGGCCAAGACCCATCCGGGCCGCCAGATCGTGCAGGTCAAGCTGGATGCCATCGGCGGGGCGCCGGCAGCAACGAAAGCCGCTGCGTAACATCGCCTTCGACGGTGATGTAGCCACCACGTCGCCCCTGCGCAGGCAGGGGCCCAAGTTGCACGAGCTGTCGCGGTGCATGCGAAACCTGGGCCCCTGCCTTCGCAGGGGCGACGGCAGGTTAATGAAGCTCTGATCTACAGAACAAGGTAAAAAGAACATGCGTATTTCCCGGAAGCTGGTTGGTGTCGGTCTCCTCGCCCTGATGACGGGCTGCTCGACGATTAGTTCGCTCAATCCGTTCGCCTCCAAGTCGAAAGGCAACGTCCCGGCGCCGCTGGTCGAGCTGAAGGCCTCGATGGCCGTGCGCACCGCGTGGAAGCTGGAAGTCGGCAAGGCGCAGAGCTATCTGTTCACGCCTGCGCTGGCCGGCAACACCGTGATCGCGGCCGGCGCCGACGGCACCATCGTGCGCGCGGACGCCGCCAGCGGCCGCCAGATCTGGCGCGTGAAAGCTTCCACCGGCCTGACCGCCGGCGTCGGCACCGACGGCGAGATGATCGCGGTCGGCGCCAGCAAGGGCCAGCTGCTGGCCTTCGACATGGACGGCAAGCAGCTGTGGTCCGCCCAGCTGTCGAGCGAGCTCCTGTCGCCGCCGGCGGTGGGGCAGGGCATCGTGGTGGCGCGCAGCGTCGACAACCGCATCGTCGGCTTCGACGCCAAGACCGGCGCCAAGAAGTGGACTGTGCAGCGCACCGCGCCGCCGCTGACCCTGCGCCTGGCGCCGGGCATGGTGGTGCACGGCACCGACGTCATCATCGCCCAGCCGGGCGGCAAGCTGCTGGCGCTGATCATGGCCACCGGCGCGCCGCGCTGGGAAGTCGAAGTCGGCGTCGCGCGCGGTGCCACCGAACTGGAACGCATGACCGACATCGGCGGCGTGCCGGTGATCTTCGAAGGCGACGTGTGCGCCGTGTCCTACCAGGGCCGTGTAGGCTGCTTCGATCTGGCCACCGGCAGCCCCAAATGGACGCGCGACCTGTCGTCGGAAGCCGGCGTCGCGGTCGACCAGCGCTTCGTGTTCGCGCCGGACGACAAGGGTGCGCTGTTCGCCTTCAACCGCGACGGCGGCGCCAGCGCCTGGAAGAACGACAAGCTGTCCTACCGCCGCCTGTCGACCCCGGTCTCCTACGGCCGCGCCGTGGCGGTCGGCGACTACCAGGGCTACGTGCACTTCCTGTCGCGCGAGGACGGCGCCTTCCTGGCGCGCGCCGCCACCGACGGCAGCCCCATCACGTCGACCCCGCTCGTCGCGGGATCGAACCTGATTTTTCAAACACAAAATGGAACGTTGACCGCCATCGCGGTCGAATAGAATAACTACATGAAGCCGGTAATCGCACTCGTTGGTCGCCCGAACGTCGGGAAGTCGACCCTTTTCAACCGCATGACCCGCTCGCGCGATGCGCTGGTGGCGGACTTGCCGGGCCTTACGCGCGACCGCCACTACGGTGAAGGCCGCATGGGCGAGCGTCCCTTCCTGGTGATCGACACCGGCGGTTTCGAACCGGTCGCCAAGGACGGCATCATGCACGAGATGGCGCTGCAGACGAAGCAGGCGGTGGCCGAGGCCGACGTCGTGATGTTCATCGTCGACGGCCGCCAGGGCCTGACCCCGCACGACAAGACCATCACCGACTTCCTGCGCAAGTCCGGCCGCAAGGTCATGCTGGTGGTGAACAAGTCCGAGGGCATGAAGTACACCTCGGTCACCGCCGAGTTCTACGAGCTCGGCATGGGCGACCCCTACGTCATCTCGGCCGCCCACGGCGACGGGGTGCTGGACCTGGTCAACGAAGCGATCGACCAGGCATCGACCCTGCGCCCGGCCGAGGAGCCGGAATTCGACCCGGCCGATTTCGGCGTGAAGATCGCCCTGATCGGCCGCCCGAACGTCGGCAAGTCGACCCTGATCAACACCCTGGTCGGCGAGCAGCGCGTGATCGCCTTCGACATGCCGGGCACCACCCGCGATTCGATCGAGGTGCCGTTCGAAAAGGGCGGCAAGCATTACACCCTGATCGACACCGCCGGCATCCGCCGCCGCGGCAAGATCTTCGAGGCCGTCGAGAAGTTCTCGGTGGTGAAGACGCTGCAGTCGATCTCGGAAGCCAACGTGGTGGTGCTGATGCTCGACGCCCAGCAGGACATCGCCGAATCGGACGCCCACATCGCCGGCTTCATCCTGGAATCGGGCAGGGCGCTGGTGGTGGCGGTCAACAAGTGGGACGGCCTGACCTCGGACCAGCGCGACCAGGTGAAAAACGACATCGACCGCAAGCTCGATTTCCTCTCGTTTGCCGAGACCAAGTTCATTTCGGCGCTGAAGGGCACCGGCATCAACCACCTGATGAAGGCGGTCGATACCGCCTACGCCGCGGCCACCGCCAAGCTGTCGACGCCGCGCCTGACGCGCGCGCTGCAGGAAGCCGTGGAGAAGCAGGAGCCGAAGCGCAAGGGCAGCACCCGTCCGAAGATGCGCTACGCCCACCAGGGCGGCCAGAATCCGCCGATCATCGTCATCCACGGCAATGCGCTGGACGGGATCACCGAGCCGTACAAGCGCTACCTCGAGAAGCATTTCCGCGACACCTTCGACCTGATCGGCACCCCGCTGCGGATCGAACTGCGCAGCGGTAAGAATCCGTTCGCCAAGGGCGAAGCGTAAGACCGCACCGGCGTGCCATGCATGCCGGGTTTAAGCTGGGCTTAACGGTAGCAGTACGACAAAAAACGTCAAAACCGGTTACAGTAGGCTCGGGGATGCATTCACAACTTGAGAATGCTTCCCCGAACACTTGAAAACCGGCATAGCGCCTCAATTTAAATACGACAACAACATCACGGAGCTGTTATGAGCAACAAAGGGCAACTGTTACAAGACCCATTCCTCAATGCCTTGCGCAAGGAGCATGTCCCTGTCTCGATTTACCTGGTCAATGGCATCAAGCTCCAGGGGCATATCGAGTCGTTCGACCAATACGTGGTTCTGCTGCGTAACACCGTTACCCAGATGGTCTACAAGCATGCCATCTCCACCGTCGTGCCGGCCCGTGCAGTCAACCTCAATCTCGAGCAAGACGCCGAGTGAGGTCGATGGCTGACGCTCACGGCACTCCCACCATGCGCGCGGCATTGGTCGGTATCGACTTCGGGGCTGGCGATTTCACCGCCAGCCTGGAAGAGCTGGCGCTGCTGGCCCGGTCCGCCGGAGCCGATCCGGTCACCACCATCACCGCCAAGCGCAGCAGTCCCGATCCGGCCCATTTCGTCGGCAGCGGCAAGGCCGACGAAATCGCCCAGGCCTGCCTGGCCGACAAGATCGACATCGTCATTTTCAACCACGCCCTGTCGCCTGCCCAGCAGCGCAACCTGGAAAAGCGCCTCAACGTGCGCGTGGTCGACCGCACCAGCCTGATCCTCGACATCTTCGCCCAGCGTGCCCAGAGCCACGAGGGTAAGCTGCAGGTCGAACTGGCGCAACTGCAGCACCTGGCCACGCGCCTGATCCGCGGCTGGACCCACCTGGAACGCCAGAAGGGCGGTATCGGCCTGCGCGGTCCCGGTGAAACCCAGCTGGAAACCGACCGCCGCCTGATCGGCGAGCGCGTCAAGATGCTGCGCACCCGCCTGGCCAAGCTGCGCAAACAGCATGAAACCCAGCGCCGCGCGCGCGGCCGCAACAAGACATTCTCGGTGTCGCTGGTCGGCTATACCAACGCCGGCAAATCGACGCTGTTCAACACCCTGACCAAGGCCGGGGTGTACGTCGCGAACCAGCTGTTCGCGACCCTGGACACCACCAGCCGCCGCATGTACCTCGGCGAGGAAGCGGGCAACGTGGTGATCTCCGACACGGTCGGTTTCGTGCGCGAACTGCCGCACCAGCTGGTGGCGGCCTTCCGCGCCACGCTCGAGGAAACCATCCATGCCGACCTGCTGCTGCACGTGGTCGACGGTTCGTCTCCGGTGCGCATGGAGCAGATCGAGCAGGTCAACGAAGTCTTGCGCGAAATCGGCGCAGACCATATTCCGCAGATTTTGGTCTGGAACAAAATCGATGCGGCCGGGCTCGAGCCCGGGGTGGAACGTGATGAATATGATAAAATCAGCCGCGTTTTTATCAGCGCCCACAGTGGCGCCGGCCTGGACCTGCTGCGCGAGTCGATCGTCGAAGCGGCCCGTGCCGAACCTGGCTTGACGCCGGCTGACAGGCAGGCGGATGACGAGGACGGCTTCGGGCCGGACCTCCAGTCCGCTGCGCCGGCCGACGGTATTCCCACAATCACCCCAGTCGGCCCTCACTAGCCCATTTATGCCCGTTTCATTCATTAAACGGTTCGGCGACAAGCTGATGCTGCCCTCTATTAAGCAGATTCCGAGGGGTATCAAGTTGTCGCTGAACGATCCGCGCTGGGGCAACCAGCCCGGCGGACGCAAGGCCCAGGAAAGCAAGCGGCCCGGCAACAACAACGACAACGACGGCCCGCCCGACCTCGACCAGTTGTGGCGCGACTTCAACCAGCGCCTCAACCGCCTGTTCGGCAAACGCAACGATGGCGGCGGTGGCGGACCCTACCGTCCTGACGCGCGCGGCGTCGGCATCACTGCCGGCGTGGTCGGCGCCATTGCCGCCCTGATCTGGCTGGCCAGCGGCGCCTTCATCGTGCCCGACGGCCAGGTCGGCGTGGTCACCACCTTCGGCAAGCTGTCGCATACGGTCGGCGCCGGCTTCGGCTGGCGCTGGCCGGCGCCGTTCCAGGCCGTCGAGACGGTGAACGTGGCCCAGGTGCAGACTGCCGAGATCGGCTACCGCGCCAATATCCGCAACAAGCAGCCCAACGAAGCGCTGATGCTGACCGGCGACGACAACATCGTCGACGTCCAGTTCTCGGTGCAGTACAAGATCAAGGACCCGGTCGCCTGGCTGTTCAACAACCGCGAGCAGGCCGAGACCGTGCGCGACGCCGCCGAGACGGCGGTGCGCGAACTGGTCGGCATGAACAAGATGGACACCTTGCTGGGCCAGGGCCGCGAGCAGGTGGCGAGCGGCGCGCGCGGCCAGATCCAGCAGATGCTGGATCGCTACAAGCTGGGCGCCGAGGTCGTCGGCGTGACGGTGCAGCAGGTGACTCCGCCGGACCAGGTCGCCGCCGCCTTCGAGGATGCCGCCAAGGCGGCCGAGGAACGGGCGCGCCTGCGCGGCGAAGCCCAGGCCTATGCCGACGACGTCATTCCGCAGGCCAAGGCACGCGCCGCGCGCCTGCTGGAAGATGCCGAAGCCTACCGCGCGACGGTCGAGAACACCGCGACCGGCGCCGCCGCGCGCTTCGACAAGATCGTGGCCGAGTACGCCAAGGCACCGGGTGTGACGCGCGACCGCATCTATCTCGACACCATGCAGCAGATCTTCTCCAGCACCAGTAAAGTCATGATCGACGCCAAGACCGGCACCAACCAGATCGTCCTGCCGCTCGATCAGATGCTGACGCGCTCGGTGGCCAACGAAGCCGCCATCGGCAGCCGTTCCGGGCCGGTGATCCCGCCGCAGCAGCAACAGCAGGGCCAGCCGCAGCAGCCGGGGCAGCAGGGCCAGGCGCAGCCGGGACAGCAGGGCGTGCCGCAGGCGGTGCCGGCCCAGCAGCAACCCGCGCAGACGCCGGCCCAGGGCACGGCGCAGCAGCCGCAGCAGGCGCAGGATCAGGCCGCGGCCGCAACGGCCAACGGCGATCCGCACCGCCGCGACCTGCGCAGCCGCGAACACTCGCGCGAACGGGAGACCCGCTGATGAGCCGACTGATATCGATCCTGGTCGGCGCCGTCGCCGTGGTGATGCTGGTCGCCTCGAGCACCTTCGCGGTCGACCAGCACCGCTACGCCGTGGTGTATGCGCTGGGCGAACTGCGCGAGGTGATCACCGAACCGGGCCTGCACGTCAAGCTGCCGTCGCCGATCCAGACCGTGGTCTACCTGGACAAGCGCCTGCAGACGCTGGACACCGCCGACACCGACCGCTTCCCGACGCTGGAGCAGAAGGAGCTGGCCGTCGACGCCTTCGTCAAATGGAAGATCGTCGATGCGCGCCAGTACCTGATCGCCCTGGCCGGCGCCAATGCCGACCGCGGCAGCGAGCGCATGGCGCAGGTGGTGCGCACCGCACTCGGCGCCGAAATCGCCAGGCACGGCGCGCAGGACCTGATCTCGGGCCAGCGTGCCCAGGTCGCCGACGCCGTGCGCCAGCGCGTGGCCCAGGATGCGCGCCAGCTCGGCATCGAAGTGGCCGACGTGCGCCTGAAGCGCATCGACTACGCCGCAACGCAGAACGCCGCCGTCATCGACCGCATGAAGGCCGAGCGCGTGCGCATCGCCGCCCAGCTGCGCGCCAGCGGCGTCTCGGAAGGCGAGGCGATCCGCGCCGACGCCGAGCGCCAGCGCAGCGTGATCATCGCCGAAGCCCAGCGCGACGCCGAATCGCTGCGCGGCGACGGCGACGCCAAGGCGGCGCAGATCTACGCGCAGTCGTTCGGCAAGAACCCCGAGTTCTACCGCTTCTACCGCTCGATGGAAGCCTACAAGGCGACCTTCAAGGGCCGCAACGATATCCTGGTGCTGGATTCCAACTCGGAATTCTTCAAGTACTTCAAGGGGCCGGGCGGCGGCAAATAAGTAATGTAGGGTGGGCATTCCATGCCCACGCGTGACGTTTGCGTACTGCCAGCTTCCGCGTGGGCACGGAGTGCCCACCCTACGTTTCATGATCCGTCACCGTCGGCTCGTGGGACATCGACAACGTTATCAATCGTTTCATCCATCTAGACCGCCTGTTTTGCGTGGTTTTCGGTTAAAATCGTCGATTCGGCGCAAGGAACGCGTGCAAAGCCGCGTTCATGTCTCCCGACTGTTGCCCGATTTTTAATAACTCCCGATTCGCTTTGCCCATGCCCACCTGGCTACTGCCCGAGAATATCGCCGACGTCCTGCCGTCCGAAGCGCGCAAGATCGAAGAACTGCGCCGCCTGATGCTCGACACCTTCCGTACCTACGGCTATGAAATGGTGATGCCGCCGCTGCTCGAATACGTGGATTCGCTGCTGGCCGGGGCAGGGCAGGACACCGACCTCAAGACCTTCAAGCTGATCGACGTGATGAGCGGCCGCCTGCTCGGCCTGCGCGCCGACATGACCACCCAGGTCGCGCGCATCGACGCCCACCTGCTGAACCGCGACACCGTCACCCGCCTGTGCTATGCCGGCAGCGTGCTGCACACCCAGCCCTCGGGCTTGCACGCCACCCGCGAGCCGCTGCAGATCGGCGCCGAGATCTACGGCCACGCCGGCCTGGAAGCCGACGCCGAGATCCAGGAACTGGCGCTGGCCTCGCTGGCGCTGGCCGGCTTCGAGCAGCCGCGCCTGGACCTCTCGCACGTCGGCGTGCTGCGCGCCATCCTGGCCGAAGATGCGCTTGCGAAGCGCGACGAACAGGCGCTGTACGGCCTGCTGCGCTCGAAGGACATCCCCGGCCTGGAAGAGCTGACCGCCGGCTATGCCGACACCACCCGCGCCGCGCTGCTGGCGCTGCCCAGCCTGTACGGCGACATCGACGTGCTGGCGCGCGCCAGGCAGGTGCTGCCGGCGCTGCCGGGCATCACGCGCGCGCTGGCGGAACTGGCCGCGCTGGCCGGTTCGGCCCTGGGCCGGGCGCAGGTGGCGATCGACCTGGCCGACCTGCGCGGCTACCAGTACGAAAGCGGCGCCATGTTTGCGCTGTACGTGCCGGGCCTGCCGAATGCGGTGGCGCGCGGCGGCCGCTACGACCATGTCGGCGAAGCCTTCGGACGCGCGCGTCCGGCCACCGGCTTCTCGCTCGACCTGCGCGAACTGGCGCGGCTGCTGCCGACTGCCGAGCGCAAGCACTCGATTCGTGCGCCGTGGGGCAATGCGCCCGAACTGCGCGAGAAAATCGCCGAACTGCGTCGCAGCGGCGAAGTGGTGATCCAGTCCATGCCGGGTCACGACAATGTACAGGATGAGTTCGAGTGCGACCGCGTGCTCGTCCTCGAACAAGGAAATTGGATTCTCAAAAACTTAGGTTAAGTGATGTCAAATACTGCTAAGAACGTCGTTGTCATCGGCACCCAGTGGGGCGATGAGGGCAAGGGTAAGATCGTCGACTGGCTGACCGACCACGCCGCCGGCGTGGTACGCTTCCAGGGCGGCCACAACGCCGGCCACACGCTGGTGATCAAGGGCCAGAAGACCGCGCTGCAACTGATCCCGTCGGGCATCATGCGCGAAGGCGTGGCCTGCTACATCGGCAACGGCGTCGTGGTGTCCGTCCCCGACGTGATGCGCGAAATCGACAAGCTGCAGGCTGCCGGCGTCGAAGTCGCCTCGCGCCTGAAGATCTCGGAAGCCTGCCCGGTCATCCTGCCGTACCACGTCGCCATCGACAAGGCCCGCGAAGCCAAGCGCGGCGAGAACAAGATCGGCACCACCGGCAAGGGCATCGGCCCGGCCTACGAAGACAAGGTCGCGCGCCGCGCGATCCGCATCGCCGACATGCTCAATGAAGAGCGTTTCGCCGAAAAGCTGCGCGAAAACCTGGACTACCACAACTTCGTGCTGACCGGCTACCTGGGCGCCGAAGCGATCGACTTCCAGCAGACCTTCGACGATGCGATGGCCTTGGTGCCGCGCCTGCGTCCGATGGTCGGCGACGTGTCCTCGGCGCTGTACGCTGCGCACAAGGCCGGCGGCAACCTGCTGTTCGAAGGCGCGCAGGGCTCGCTGCTCGACGTCGACCACGGCACCTACCCGTTCGTTACCTCGTCGAACTGCGTGGCCGGCAACGCCGCCGCCGGTTCGGGCGTCGGTCCGGGCATGCTGCACTACATCATGGGCATCACCAAGGCCTACACCACCCGCGTCGGTTCGGGTCCGTTCCCGTCGGAACTGACGACCGCCGAAGGCGTCGGCGAGCACCTGTCGCGCGTGGGCCACGAGTTCGGCACCGTGACCGGCCGTGCGCGCCGCTGCGGCTGGTTCGATGCTGCGCTGCTGCGCCGCTCGGTCCAGATCAACGGCGTGTCGGGCATGTGCCTGACCAAGCTGGACGTGCTGGACGGCATCGAGTCGCTGAAGCTGTGCACCGGTTACAAGATCGACGGCCGTGACGTCGACATCTTCCCGGTCGGCGCCGAAGAAGCCGCCGCCTGCGTGCCGGTGTACGAAGAAATGCCGGGCTGGACCGAATCGACCGTCGGCGCCAAGTCGATGGACGAGCTGCCGGCCAACGCCCGCGCCTACATCAAGCGCATCGAAGAACTGGTCGGCATCCCGGTGGACATGGTCTCGACCGGTCCGGACCGCGAAGAAACCATCGTGCTGCGTCACCCGTTCGCCGCTTGATCCTGGTTTAAAGCAAGTTAAAAGCAACACAGCAAGCAGCCCGCGCCGCCCTACCCACTGGCCGCGCGGGCTTCAGCCATCAGCAGAAGAAGGAATACCTGAACATGAATACCCCTGCATCGACCGACAAGGACCTGTGGGTCTCCTGGGACGACTACAACCGCCTGGTCGAGCGCCTGGCCCTGAAGGTGTACGAATCGAACTGGAAGTTCGACATGGTGCTGTGCCTGGCGCGCGGCGGCGTGCGTCCGGGCGACGTCATCTCGCGCATCTTCGACGTGCCGCTGGCGATCCTGTCGACCAGCTCCTACCGCGAAGAAGCCGGCAAGAAGCAGGGCGACCTCGACATCGCCAAGTACATGACCATGACCAAGGGCCCGCTGGCCGGCCGCATCCTGCTGGTCGACGACCTGGCCGACTCCGGCGTGACCCTGCAGCGCGTGCGCGAGCACCTGCAGGCCAACTACCCGGACGTCACCGAAGTGCGTTCGGCCGTCATCTGGGTCAAGGGCACCTCGTCGCTGGTGCCGGATTACCACCTGGAAGACCTGCCGCACAATCCGTGGATCCACCAGCCGTTCGAAGATTACGACGGCCTGCGTCCGCACCAGCTGTCGGCGTGGCTGAAGAAGTTCGACAAGAACTGATTTAGTCAGGTCTGAAGCCGTCGCCCCTGCGCAGGCAGGGGCCCAAGTTCTGCAAGCGCCATCGAGACGCCTGCAAAATTGGGCCCCTGCCTGCGCAGGGGCGACGGCGTTTAGGCCGACTTACTTGTTCGGCGTTGCGGTCTTCTTCAGATCCTCCACCGCCTTCCGGTATTCCCGCGACTTCTTCAAGCGCTCCAGATACCGGATCTCGCGCCGCTGCCCGCGCTCGATCTCGTAATCCCAGCTGCCGCGCGCCCCGCAATAGGCGCGGCAGGTCGCTTCCGTATCCGGTGTCACGCGGTCGGTCAGCGTCAGGCGCTTGTCGGTGACGTGCAGGCGCAGCGCGCACGGGTGTTCGCCCTTGAGTGGCGGCGTGGGGTCGCGGTAGACGAAGGCGCCGTGCTCGTAGCCCGCCATGCCGGCGATGTCGCAGACGTGGCCGTTGTAGAACTCGAGGTGCGCGCGCAGGTACAGGTGCTCGTCGTCGTAGGGCACGACTTCGACCACGTTCTCGGCCTGGTAGGGCTCGTCCGCCTTGCCCGGCACCACCACCGCGCTCTGGAAGCGCTGCTTGTACACGCCGCCGATCTCGCGCATCAGTTCGGACGGCGAGGGCGGCTTGTCCGCCGCCCATGCCGCCGCGCCCGCCAGCAACGCGGTGCCCAACAAAGCCAGGATCCTGAAGTTCATCGCATCTCCACGAAGGCCGAAAGCCAATGCCGGCCCCATCCAATTCGGGTGCCGATCGGTTAAGATTGTAATTCATACACGGGGCCACCCATGACACAAAGTTTCTTCCAGACCTTCATCCTGCTGCTGCTCGTCACCGATCCCTTCGGCAACGTGCCGCTGTTCGTCACCGCATTGAAGGATGTGCCGCAGGCGCGCCGCGGCCGCATCGTGGTGCGCGAGTGCGCGATCGCCTTCGGCCTGCTGTTGCTGTTCATGTTTTTCGGTCGCCACTTCCTGACCGCGCTGCAGCTGACCGATATCTCGCTGCGCATCGGCGGCAGCGTGATCCTCTTGATCATCGCGATCCGCATGATCTTCCCGCACCCGGACGGCGTGCTCGGCAGGAGCGAGGGTGGCGAGCCCTTCATCGTGCCGCTGGCGATCCCGGCGCTGGCCGGGCCGTCGGCGCTGGCCACCGTGTTGCTGTTCAGTTCGCAAACGGCGGAAGAGGTGATGATCCACGTGGCGGCGCTGGCCTCCGTGTTCGTGATCTGGCTAGCCGTGTTCCTCGGCGCCGAACGCCTGCAGCAGGTGCTCGGCACCCAGGTCATGACGGCGTTCGAACGCCTGATGGGCCTGATCCTGACCGCGATGTCGATCGAGATGCTGCTGGGCGGCGTGCGCGCCTTCGTCAAGACCCTGTGATCGGCGGGCATCGCGCCGCTTGTGCGAAACCTGTAGCTGGGCAATACTTCAAAGCCCAGCACCCACTTCGCATGGCAGACCCGATGACATTCAGATTCCCCACCGCAGCCCTGGCCCTCGGGCTGGCCATGGCCTCCGGCCTGACCGCATCCCCGGTCCAGGCCGCGGCCCAGGCCGCAGTGCCGGCCAAGCGCGCCGCACTCACGCTCCAGAAAACCGACACCCTGACCGGTGCCGGCGCGACCGCCACCCCGGGCAGCACCGTCACCGTCCACTACACCGGCTGGCTGTATGCGCCCAAGGCGCCGCAACGCCACGGCGCCCAATTCGATACCTCCGTCGGCGGCGAGCCCTTCACGTTCCGGCTCGGGGCCGGCCAGGTCATCCAGGGCTGGGATCAGGGCGTGGCCGGCATGAAGGTCGGCGGCAAGCGTACGCTGGTCGTGCCCGCTGCGCTGGGCTACGGCGACCGTGGGGCAGGGCCGATCCCGCCCAAGGCGAACCTGATCTTCGAGTTCACCCTGCTCGAGGTGAAGTGAGTGTTGTAAGCCAAGTCTGTACACGAAAACAAAAGCCGCAGCGCTCGTGCCCTGCGGCTTTTGTGTTCTACCTTTTCACAAACGCTTTATTTTCTGTCGATAAACTTTACATTTGGAATTAATTACTTATATGCATGTTTCATAAATGACTGATTATAGGAATATTTTTCCTTCTGGCATGTTTCATGCATTTGTCATACCCGCGCGGCCGCTGCCGCCCTGAATGAGAAAAGCTGTCACTATCACAAGGATAAAAATGCGTACTCGGAAAATGTTGTTCACGAAATTGTTGGGTGCCGCTGTCGCTGCCGGCGCACTGTTCGGCGCCACGGCATCGGCCCAGGCTGCCGCCGTCAACGGGATCGTCACGCCGGTCATCACGGCCGGCGCCCTGCCGGATACGCCGGAAGCCCACGTGAACGCCAACACCGCCTCCTCGCCGTTCTCGGGCGTGGTCAGCATTTATATCCAGTACGGCCAGGAAGGCTACATCTGCTCCGGCGCGCTGATCGGCAAGCGCCAGGTGCTGTCCGCCGGCCACTGCGTCGACCAGAACGGCGACGGCAAGGTCATCGACCTGAAGAACCCCGACAACAACGTGCGCGTGGTCTTCAACAGCGACGGCGACTACAACGCCATCATCAAGGCGTCGAACGTGTCGATCAATCCGGATTACCAGGGCTTCAACAACTGCCCGGACGGCAGCCGCGGCTGCGTCAACGACGACGTATCGGTCATCACCCTCAGCCAGGATGCCCCCGACAGCGCCAAGATCTACAAGATCTCGAATGTGCCGCTGACCGAAGGCACCCACATCATCATGGCCGGCTACGGCACCGCCGGCGACGGCGTGCAAGGCCACTACATCGACCCGGAATTCAACATCAAGCGCACCGGCGAGAACGTGGTCGACCTGTTCGACGGCGACGATGAGCAGGGCTTCGACGGCAAGCGCGAAGTCTATTACGCCGACTTCGACGGCGACGGCAAGGACAGCTTCTGCACCTACTTCGGCGCCTGCACCGCAGCGCTGGCCAACGGCATCGAGAGCGGCATCGGCGGTGGCGATTCGGGCGGTCCGTCCTTCGTCGAAATGTACGGCGAGCTGGTCCTGGTGGCCAACAACACCTTCGAAGGCCGCCTGTTCGCCGACGACGTGTCCGGCACCTTCGGCACCTACTTCGGCGGCATCATCCTGTCCAGCTACGACAGCTACATCCAGCAAGCCGCCGGTGGCGTCGTGGCCTTCGTCCCGGAACCGGGCAGCCTGGCCCTGCTGGGCATGGGCGGCGCGCTGCTCGGCCTGCGCCGTCGTCGCAAGCAGTAAGCAGTCCACAAGAGGGCGCCCGGCCGTGTGACTCTTGTGCGATGGCCCGCAGTGCGGAATACTGCGGGCCTCGTACAACTTCTCACAAGCGATCGGACGCCCCATGAAATACACGCTTCACGCCTGCGCCCTCGGCCTTGCGCTCACCCTGGCCCTGACGGGCTGCAACCGCGACAAGCAAGCCGCCGGCACCGCGCCGGCCGGTAGCGAATCCACCGCTGCCGCCGCGCCTGCCGTCGACACCTCGGCCATCGAACTCCAGAAGATCGACACCACCGTCGGCACCGGCAAGGTCGCCACCGCCGGCCAGAAGGTCACCGTCAACTACACCGGCTGGCTGTACGCGCCGTCGGCCCCGCAGCAGCACGGCACCCAGTTCGACAGCTCGATCGGCCGCGAACCCTTCACCTTCCGGCTCGGCAGCGGCGGCGTGATCGCGGGTTGGGACCAGGGCGTGGAGGGGATGAAGGTGGGCGGCAAGCGCACGCTGGTCATTCCGGCCAAGCTGGGCTATGGCGCGGAGGGGGGCGGGCCGATTCCGCCGAATGCGAATCTGATTTTTGATGTCGAGTTGCTGGACGTGCAGTAAGTAGTGCGATGGCGCTGGCGGAATGCCGGTGCTTGAAGATTACCTGCTGCCCCAAAACGTCGTCCCTGCGAAGGCAGGGACCCAAGTTCTGCTAGCGCTGTCGAAACGCGTGCAACTTGGGTCCCTGCCTTCGCAGGGACGACGGTCTTTCGGGTAACGAGACATCGAGCGGCGCCTGACCGCGAACCATCGGGCGCCACCGATACCGGCTTTACTTGCCCAGTATCGACACCACGTTATCCGCCCCGGGCGCCCCGAACGCCTGCTGCTTCAGCACATGCAGCTGGTCGCGCACCTGGGCCGCCTTTTCGAACTCGAGGTTCTTGGCATGGTCGACCATGAGCTTCTCGAGGCGCTTGATCTCTTTCGAGATCTGCTTCTCGGACATGCCCTCGACCTTCGCCGCTTCCGCGGACAAGCCGTCGGCCTCGGCGATGTTCCTGGCGGCGGCGGCGCTGTAGACGCCGTCGATCATGTCCTTGATCTTCTTGTTCACGCCCTTCGGCACGATGCCGTTGGCGGTGTTGAAGGCGATCTGCTTGGCGCGGCGGCGTTCGGTCTCGTCGATGGCTTTCTTCATCGAGTCGGTCATCTGGTCCGCGTACAGCAGGGCCACGCCGTTGAGGTTACGCGCCGCGCGGCCGATGGTCTGGATCAGCGAGCGTTCCGAACGCAGGAAGCCTTCCTTGTCGGCGTCCAGCACCGCCACCAGCGACACTTCCGGCAGGTCCAGGCCCTCGCGCAGCAGGTTGATGCCGACCACCACGTCGAAGGTGCCCAGGCGCAGGTCGCGCAGGATCTCCACACGCTCGACGGTGTCGATGTCGCTGTGCAGGTAGCGCACCTTGATGCCGTGGTCGCTCAGGTACTCGGTCAGCTGCTCGGCCATGCGCTTGGTCAGCGTGGTCACCAGCACGCGCTCGTCCTTGGCGATGCGGTCGTTGATCTCGCCCATCAGGTCGTCCACCTGCGAGCGGGCAGGGCGCACGATCACCAGCGGGTCGACCAGGCCGGTCGGGCGCACCACCTGCTCGACCACGTTGTCGGCGTGCTGCTTCTCGTACTCGGCCGGCGTCGCCGAGACGAAGATACACTGGCGCATCTTGTTCTCGAACTCGGTGAACTTCAGCGGCCGGTTGTCCAGCGCCGACGGCAGGCGGAAGCCGTAGTCGACCAGGTTCACCTTGCGCGAACGGTCGCCGTTGTACATCGCATTGAGCTGGCCGATCATCACGTGCGACTCGTCCATGAACATCAGCGCGTCTTTCGGCAGGTAGTCGATCAGCGTCGGCGGCGGTTCGCCCGGCATCGAGCCGGACAGGTGACGCGAGTAGTTCTCGATGCCCTTGGTGAAGCCGACTTCGGCCAGCATCTCGAGGTCGAAGCGGGTGCGCTGCTCGAGGCGCTGCTCTTCCAGCAGCTTGCCCTGCTGGCGGAATTCTTCCAGGCGGTCGCGCAGCTCGGCCTTGATCGAGTCGACCGCTTTCAGCACCGTGGCGCGCCCGGTCACGTAGTGCGAACCCGGGTAGACCGTGAAGCGCGGGATCTTCTGGCGCACCTTGCCGGTCAGCGGATCGAACAGCTGCAGCGATTCGATTTCGTCGTCGAACATCTCGACGCGGATCGCGAGTTCCGCGTGCTCCGCCGGGAAGATGTCGATGGTGTCGCCGCGCACGCGGAAGGTACCGCGCGCAAAGTCCATCTCGTTGCGCGTGTACTGCATCTGGATCAGGCGCGCGATGACGTCGCGCTGCGCCACTTTATCCCCGGTACGCAGCGTCAGGATCATCTTGTGGTACTCGTTCGGATTACCGATACCGTAGATGGCCGACACGGTCGCCACGATGATCACGTCGCGCCGCTCCATCAGCGACTTGGTGCACGACAGGCGCATCTGCTCGATGTGCTCGTTGATCGACGAGTCCTTTTCAATGAACAGGTCGCGCTGCGGCACGTAGGCTTCCGGCTGGTAGTAATCGTAGTACGAGACGAAGTACTCGACCGCGTTCTGCGGGAAGAACTCGCGGAACTCGGCGTACAGTTGGGCTGCGAGCGTCTTGTTGGGGGCGAACACGATCGCCGGACGGCCCGCGCGGGCAATCACGTTGGCCATCGTGTAGGTCTTGCCGGAGCCCGTCACGCCGAGCAGCGTCTGGTACATCAGGCCGTCGTCGATGCCCTCGATCAGGCCCTCGATCGCGGTCGGCTGGTCGCCGGCCGGCGGGAAGGGCTGGTGCAGCTTGAACGGGGAGTTCGGGAAGGTGATGACTTCGGGGGCCGGGGTATTTGCGACCGATAAATCTGCCATGTGTTCAGACCTTTGCTAGAATGAGAATCCGCCTGCGGCCTAGCACAACATTACGGCCGCTGTCTATACAACTGCTGCGAACCCAGCCGACAAACCAAGTTTATCACGATGAATTCCACAGCTCCTGCCAGCATCTTCGGCGCCATCGCCATGGCCCCGCGCGACCCCATCCTCGGTATTACCGAAGCCTTCAATGCAGATACCAACCCGTCCAAGATCAATCTTGGCGTCGGCGTCTATTATGATGACAATGGTAAGGTACCGCTGCTGGATTGCGTACGCAAAGCGGAGTCGCTGTTGATGGAACAGCCGGCGCCGCGCACCTATCTGCCGATCGAAGGCCTGGGTGCATACGACAAGGCTGTGCAAGAACTCGTATTTGGGGCCGACAGCCCGGTAATTCAAGAGAAGCGTGCGATCACCGTGCAGGCCCTGGGCGGTACCGGCGCACTCAAAATCGGCGCCGACTTCCTGAAGCGCTTCGCGCCGGGTTCGGATGTCTACATCAGCGACCCGAGCTGGGAAAACCACCGCGCGCTGTTCGAAACCGCCGGCTTCACGGTCAACAACTACAAGTACTACGATCCGGCCACCCACGGCGTGAACTTCGACGGCATGCTGGCCGACCTGAAGAACATGCCGGAAGGCGCCATCGTGGTGCTGCACGCCTGCTGCCACAACCCGACCGGCGCCGACCTGTCGCTTGAGCAGTGGGGCCAGGTGATCGAGGCGGTCAAGGCCGGCGGCCTGATCCCGTTCCTGGACATGGCTTACCAGGGCTTCGGCTCGGGCATCGCGGAAGACGGTGCCGTGGTGCGCCGCTTCGTCGAGGCCGGCGGCCCGCTGCTGGTGTCGAACTCGTTCTCGAAGTCGTTCTCGCTGTACGGCGAGCGCGTCGGCGCGCTGTCGGTGGTGGCTTCCTCGGCCGAGGAAGCGTCGCGCCTGCTGTCGCAGCTGAAGCGCATCGTCCGCACCAACTACTCGAACCCGCCGACCCATGGCGGCAAGGTGGTGGCGACCGTGCTGTCGACCCCGGAACTGCGCCAGCTGTGGGAAGACGAGCTGGCCGGCATGCGCGTGCGCATCAAGCAGATGCGCGAAGAACTGGTAAAGAAGCTGGCCGAAAAAGCCCCAGGCACCGACTTCGCGTTCGTGCGCGAGCAGGTCGGCATGTTCTCGTATTCGGGCCTCACCAAGGCCCAGGTCGAGGCACTGCGCGCCGAATCGATCTACGCCGTGGACACCGGCCGTATCTGCGTGGCCGCGCTGAACTCGAAGAATATCGATCGCGTCGTTGACGCCATCGCAAAAGTTCTCTAAACTCTTGGCTCTTCCGATTCGGCACTGTCTGCGTCGGAAGATCTGATCCCTGATAGCTCAGTCGGTAGAGCGACGGACTGTTAATCCGCAGGTCCCTGGTTCGAGTCCAGGTCGGGGAGCCAGAATGCAAGCTTTCATCTTCTAGGCGTGCACGGTTGGAAAGTTGACCTGTGCAAGTGAAGGTGGGGCGGTTATAATAGCAACATCTTTTCCCTGATAGCTCAGTCGGTAGAGCGACGGACTGTTAATCCGCAGGTCCCTGGTTCGAGTCCAGGTCGGGGAGCCAGAATTCAGGCAGCAATGCCGCAAAAAAGCCCGCTTCGAAAG
>Ga0308163_10001587_pt1 | contig 23911 bp, 20 predicted proteins | sample PhyTR1_FD_201037 | JGI IMG/M metagenome (GOLD analysis project Ga0308163, IMG submission 201037) | Phyllosphere microbial communities from UC Gill Tract Community Farm, Albany, California, United States - DLSLT.R1 | ecosystem: Host-associated > Plants > Phyllosphere > Unclassified | place: USA... | reverse complement strand
AATGCTGAAAAAAGTCCCGATGTAATCCCATTCGGGGTTGCCTGAATTTGCGTTATCCCGTCTTCTGTTATTCTGATCTCACCGCAGCCAGACGATTAACGTAATGAACCTGTTACCTCCAGATTCTGCTTCACGCAACCCTGCTCCGCGCGAGCGGCGGGCGGACAATCGTCCGCCCGACTTCATCGAGCCCGCTGGCCCCATCGTGCCGGGCGTGGCCTCGGTGACGCAGCTGATCACCAAGCTGTCCGAATACCTTACCCCCGCCGAACTCAAGAAGGTCAAGGAAGCCTACCGCTTCTCTGACGAGATGCACCTGGGCCAGGTCCGCAAGTCGGGCGAGCCCTATATCTCCCATCCGATTGCCGTTGCCGAAATCTGCGCCGAGTGGAAACTCGATGCGCAAGCCATCATGGCCGCGCTGCTGCACGACGTGATCGAAGACCAGGACGTCAAGAAGGATGAGCTGATCGAGCGCTTCGGCGCGCAGGTCGCCAACCTCGTCGACGGCCTGTCCAAGCTCGAGAAAATCGAATTCCAGAGCCAGCTCGAAGCGCAGGCGGAAAACTTCCGCAAGATGCTGCTGGCGATGGCGTCTGACGTGCGCGTCATCCTGATCAAGCTGGCCGACCGCCTGCACAATATGCGCACGCTCGGCTTCATGATTCCGGCCAAGAAGCGCCGCATCGCCGGCGAGACGATGGAAGTCTACGTGCCGATCGCGCACCGCCTTGGCCTGAACAATATCTACCGAGAGCTGCAGGACCTGTCGTTCTCGCACCTCTATCCGGTGCGCTACCAGACGCTGTCCAAGGCGATCAAGTCGGCGCGCGGCAACCGCCGTGAAGTGGTCAAGAAAATTCTCGAAGCGGTCAAGAACCAGCTCGAGGCCGGCGGCCTGAAAGCCGAAGTGCACGGCCGCGAAAAAACCCTGTACGGCATCTATAAAAAGATGCGCAACAAGCACCTGTCGTTCTCGCAGGTGCTCGACGTGTATGGTTTCCGCGTCGTCGTCGACAGCGTGCCCGAGTGTTACGTGGCCCTCGGTACCCTGCATGCGCTGTACAAGCCGATGCCGGGCAAGTTCAAGGACTACATCGCCATCGGAAAGATCAACGGCTACCAGTCACTGCACACGACGCTGATCGGCCCGTACGGCACGCCCGTCGAATTCCAGATCCGCACGCAGGACATGCACCGCACCGCCGAAAGCGGCGTGGCGGCGCACTGGCTGTACAAGACGGGCGAATCGAATATGTCCGACCTGCAGCAGCGCACCCATGCGTGGCTGCAGTCGCTGCTCGACATCCAGCAGCAAACGGGCGACTCGGCCGAGTTCCTCGAACACGTCAAGGTCGACCTGTTCCCCGATTCGGTCTACGTGTTTACGCCCAAGTCGAAGATCATCGCCCTGCCCCGCGGCGCGACGGCGCTCGACTTTGCCTACTCGATCCACACCGGCATCGGCGACCACACGGTGGGCGTGAAGATCAACAACGAAGAACAACCGCTGCGCACCGAGCTGCACAACGGTGACATCGTCGAGATCATCACGCAGCCCGATTCGCGCCCGAGCCCGACCTGGCTGACGTTCGTCCGCACCGGCAAGGCGCGTTCGGCGATCCGCCATCATCTGCGCCTGGTCGACGTCAACGAGTCGGCCGAGCTGGGCCTCGAGCTGCTGACCCAGGCACTGGCCGTACGCAACATCAAGCCGGATCTGCCCGCCAGTGTCGTCGAGCGCCTGCTGGCCGAGTCGTCGGCCAATTCAATGGAAGAAGTGTTTGCCGACATCGGCATCGGCAAACGCATGCCGACGCTGGTGGCGCGCCAGATCTTCGGTCTGATGGAAGGCGACCCCGACCTGCTGCCGTCGCACAAGCCGCTGCCGGCCAGTGACATTGCTCCCGTCACGATCTATGGCAGCGAAGGCGTGGCAGTCCAGCTGGCGCCGTGCTGCCTGCCGATCCCGGGCGACCAGATCACGGGCCAGCTGCGCCGCGACCAGGCGCTGGTGGTGCACACCTGCGATTGCCAGACGGCCAAGCGCCTGCTGGCAAAGGAACCCGATCGCTGGATCGCCGTGCAGTGGGGCGACGATCTCAACCGCCGCTTCGACTGCCGTATCCGCCTGCTGATCAACAACGAAAAAGGCATCCTCGCCCGCGTGGCTGCCGAGATCGGCGAGTCCGACGCCAACATCACGTATGTGGGCATGGACGAGGACGACGAAAACATGATGACGCAGCTGCGCTTCACGATCCAGATCGCCGACCGGGTGCACCTGGCGCAGCTGATTCGCAATCTGCGCCGCGTGGCGGGCGTGAATCGGGTGGAGCGGGAACGCACGTAAGTGCCGTTTTTCGGGCTGTTACCGATGTAGGGTGGACGGCTATGCCGCCCACGCTTTCAAACCGACGTTGCTCCGTGGTAGGCGGAGACTGTTTGAACGCGTGGACGGGAAAACCCGTCCACCCTACTTGTTATCCAGGCTCAGCTTCAAAATACTCTCGAACGCCGCGCACGCGCCCGCGCAGGCATCGGCAATCTCGTCCGGCGACTTCACGTGTTCTTTCAGCGCCAGCATGAACGCGCGCCAGCGCGGGCCCGGCCCGGCTTCATTCCCCTTCAGATAGTGCAGCGGATGCGGTGCCATGGCATCTTTCAGCTTCCCGTACAGCACCTTGCCGCCCAGTTGCGAGCCTTCGATCACATAGCACACGCCCCAGCGGTACGCCGCGCTGGCATCGCGTGGCCAGGCGTGGGCCGCGGCCGGTGCACGCAGCGGCGGCATGCCGGGCTCGTTCAGGTCAGCGCCGATCAGCGCCAGGCGTTCCAACGGCGGCAAGACCAGCTGCGGCCCGTCCGCGAACGAATCCAGCCACGGCTGTAATGACGCCAGCCAGTCGCGCACCATCGTCAGGTGCGCCGCATAGTCGTTCAGGTCGGGGGCAGGGCCGGACAGCGGCAGGCCGCTGTCGAGCCGTTCGTGTTGTTCGCTGGTTGCGGCGCGCAATGCCGCCAGGGGATCTGCCTGCTGGTGCATCGTCGTGTGCGCCGCTTCATGAGGTCGGTTCATGCGCACATAGTAGCACCGGGCTGCAAGCTCAGTCGGTGACGGGCTCGGGATAGTCGACCGAGATGATCTCGAGCTCGTCCATGCCCAGCGGTGTCTGCAGCTGCGCCACATCGCCTTCGCGGCACTTGGTCAGCGCACGCGCCACCGGCGAGACCCAGCTGATCTTGCCATGCAGTGGATCGAGTTCGTCGATGCCGACGATGGTGATCGTGTGCTCTTCGCCGGCACCATTGACGTAGCGGACCGTGGCGCCGAAGAACACCTGGTCGTTGCCATGCTGAATGCTCGGATCGACAACGAACGCCGAATCCATGCGCTTGGTGAGAAAGCGGATGCGGCGGTCGATTTCGCGCAGGCGGCGTTTGCCATAGATATAGTCGCCGTTCTCGGAACGGTCGCCATTGGACGCGGCCCAGTGCACGATGCGCACGACTTCGGGCCGGTCGACGTCGATCAGTTGCAGCAGCTCATCCTTGATGCGCTGGTAGCCGGCCGGGGTGATGTAGTTCTTGGCGCCGTCAGGAATCGCCTGCGCCAGCGCCAGGGCTTCATCATCGTCGTCGTTGTCGGACTCTTTTACAAATGCCTTGTTCATGGATGCATTGTAGCGAGACTTGCGCGCCCTTGTCGTATCATTCGACCATGCACCAACCCACCCCGCTCCAGCACGACACCGCCCAGGCCGCCCGACAGGACGAGCGCAGCCGGATCGCGCGCGAGCTGCACGATGACCTGGGCGGCAACCTCATCGCCATCAAGATGGCGCTGGCGCGGCTGGCGGCGCGCGTGCCGGCCGATCAGCCCGGCCTGGCCGGCCAGGCCCAGTACATCGACGATCTGATCGACCGCACCATCGAATCGGTAGACCGCATTGGGTTCGGCCTGCGCGCCGCCGCGCTCGACCTCGGACTGGCGGCTGCGCTCGCATGGCAGGCGCGCGAATTCACCCGCCAGACCGGCATCGCCGTGATCACGCACTGCCCCGCCGCGCTGGCGCCCGAGGCGGCGCCGGACCACGCCACCGCCCTCTTCCACATCGCTCAGGAAGCGCTGACCAATATTGCCAAGCATGCGTGCGCGACGCAGGTCACGCTGGCGCTGCACCTCGACGACAGCCACCTGACGCTGGCCATCGGCGACAACGGCCGCGGCATCGACCCGGCCGTGCGCGTCGCGCCGGATGCGTTCGGCCTGCGCGGCATGCACGAACGGGCCAGCGCGCTTGGCGGCGCGCTGTCCTTGTCGCCGGCGCCCGGAGGTGGCACGATGTTGACCGTCAAGACCAGGCTGGCGCCGCCCGTGGCCCCGGCACAGAACAAGAAACAGGATGAGTGAAAAAGTAACAATCCGGGTATGCATCGCCGATGACCACGCGATCGTGCGCGAAGGACTCAAGCAGATCCTTGCCGACGAGCGCGACATCGTTGTCGCCGGTGAGGCCGAGGATGGGCACGATGCCGTGCGCCTGGCGGGCAAGACGCGCTGCCACGTGATGTTGCTCGATATCTCGCTGCCCGACCGCAATGGCATCGATGTGCTCAAGCAGATCAAGAAGGACAAGCCCGAGCTGTCGGTGCTCATGCTGTCGATGCACCGTGAAGACCAGTACGCGATCCGCGCGCTCAAGGCGGGCGCAGCCGGCTACATCACCAAGCAGAGCGCGCCGCGCGAACTGGTCACGGCCATCCGGCTGGTGGCAGGCGGGCAAAAGTATGTCAGTGCTGCGCTTGCGCAAAAACTGGCCAGCTCGATCGGCGAAGACCATGAAAGCGCTGCCCACGAGGGGCTGTCGGACCGCGAATACCAGACGCTGACGATGATCGCATCCGGCATGACCGTGACGCAGATCGCGGGCGAACTGTCGCTGTCGGTCAAGACCATCAGCGAATACCGCGCACGCCTGTTGGTAAAAATGAAACTCCGGAGCAGTGCCGAGCTGACCACGTATGCGATCCGCAACGGCCTGGTCGACTGACGCCCCTGCCGCCGGTACTGCCACTGAATAGTTGTTGATGAGAGGCAAATAAACTGCCTATCATGTCGTCAATCCTGCAAACCCGGCACCGCGCTGCAATCCATGTCCACTCCGTCCACACCCGTCCCCGCTGCACCTGGCGCTGGTTCCGCTGCCACTCCTGCTGCAGGCGCGGCGGCAAACCCTGCCGACATCGCACGCGAGGCGTTTCGCCGCCTGGCCACGCGCCGTATCGCGCCGACGCCGGATGCCTACCGCGCCATCTATGACGAGATTGCCGGCACGCCGCCGCCGCCGCCCGCACCCGCGCCGGATCCGGGGGCGATCGAGGTACTGAACGGGTTCGCGCGCCGCATGCTCGACACGCCGGGCGAGCTGGCCGAGTACGGCCGGCGCATGACGCGCGCTGTCAAGAACGGGGACTGGAACGGCTACACCCAGGCACTGACCCAGTTGAGCGAGCGGCATCTGCGGCGCAACACGCCGGTGATGGCGATGGGCGACGAAGAGCCCCAGACGCGCCTGCTGCGCGACATGCTGGCGCGCACGCTGTCGTTCGCCTGTGCCTCGCTGCTGAGCGACAACCCGGAACAGGTCAAGGAGGCCGAAGCGCTGGGCGCCATGGTCAAGACGGCCGTTGGCGAGAGCGAACTGCAGGACATCGAGGCGCGCCTGAAGCAGTTCTGCTTCCAGATCGAGCTGCGCAAGGATGACAGCGCGGGGCAGCAGGAACTGCTGCTGCGGCTGTTCCGCCTGCTGCTCGACAATATCGAAGGCTTGCTCGAGGACGACAACTACATGCGCGGCCAGGTCGTGGCGGTGCAGGAACTGATCACCGGCCCGCTGGACACGCGCGCGCTGGAAGATGCCACGCGCAGCCTGAAAGACGTGATCATCAAGCAGAGTCACCTGAAGCATGGCATCGCCGACGTGCGCGCGACGATGAAGAACATGATGATGACGTTTGTCGATCGCCTCGGCTCGGTGGCCGCCGCGACCGGCGACTACCACGCCAAGCTGGGCGACTTCTCCGAGCGCATCGGCGGCGCCACCGATATCAACGAACTCAATACCGTCCTGAACGACGTACTGCGCGAGACCCGCCATGCGCAGGACGAAGCATTGGCCTCGCGCGACCGCATGGTGGGCGCGCACCGCGAAGTGCAGGAAGCCGAGCAGCGCATCCGCGAACTCGAAGCCGAGCTGCAGCATATGAGCGAGCTGGTGCGAGAGGATCAATTGACCGGCAGCCTGAACCGCCGGGGCCTGGACGACGTGTTCGAGCGCGAAAGCGCGCGCGCCGACCGCCGCAACACGCCGCTGTGCGTGGCGCTGCTGGATCTCGACAACTTCAAGCGCCTGAACGACACCTACGGGCACCTGGCGGGCGACGCTGCGCTCAAGCACCTGGTCAAGGTCGTGCGCGAGACGCTGCGCTCGATGGACGTGATCGCGCGATTTGGCGGCGAGGAATTTTTGATCCTGCTGCCCGAGACGACGGTCGATGCGGCAGCAGCCGCGATGGTGCGGGTGCAGCGCGAGCTGACCCGGCACTTCTTCTTGCACGATAACGAGAAGATGCTCATTACTTTCTCATGCGGGGTGGCGCTGCGGGTGCAGAACGAGGAACAGGCATCGCTGATGGCGCGGGCGGATAAGGCGATGTATCAGGCCAAGAACAGCGGCAAGAACCGGGTCGTCGTGGCGGATTGACAAGTTCTGAACGGGTGTTTTTCCAGCTAGGTAAAAAAAACGATTTATTTTGCGATCCGGCCCTAAACTTTTTCCACAGGGCACCGTTACCAGCAACAACAGCGGTTTGAACGTCACTGAGTAGCGAGACGGACCAAAGTGAACAGCAGCACGGTCGCTGCACCCCTAGTAAGACCTAGTCTGGAGAAACACCATGGCATCAGTAATCAACACCAACGTCGCATCCCTGAACTCGCAGCGTAACCTGTCGGCGTCGCAATCGCAGCTGAATACCTCGATCCAACGCCTGTCGTCGGGCATGCGCATCAACAGCGCCAAGGATGACGCCGCTGGTCTGGCGATTTCGGACCGCATGAATTCGCAAATCAAGGGCATGACGCAAGCCACCCGCAACGCCAACGATGGCGTGTCGATGGCCCAGACCGCTGAAGGCGCTCTGGCGAGCTCGGGCGACATCCTGCAACGTGTCCGCGAACTGGCAGTCCAGTCGTCGAACTCGTCGAACTCGGCCAGCGACCGCAAGGCACTGCAAACTGAAGTCACCCAGCTGACCTCGGAACTGAACCGTATCGCCAACACCACCGAATTCAACGGCCAGAAGCTGATGGACGGTTCGATGGGCACCGCGAACTTCCAGGTCGGCGCCAACGCTGGCCAGCTGATCTCGATGACTGGCGCGAACTTCAACACCTCGACCTACGGTAACAACCAGGTTGGCAACGATGCCGACCAGGTCACCGCAGCTTCGCTGATCGTTGCAGGCTCAGCCACCATCTCCGGCGCCAACGGCACCAAAACGATCACGACCACCACCAGCGATACGGCCAAGAGCGTCGCCGCCAAGATCAACACCGAATCGGCAGGTACCGGCGTGACCGCCAGCGCGCGTACCGACTCGTTCCTGAAAGGTGCTGCAGGTGCTTATGCACTGGACCTGAATTCGGACAACAGCGCTGCGGCAGACAAGGTCAAGATCTCGTTCACCGTTGGTGGCGACGGCAGCAAATCGGACGACTATGCAGCAGCCATCAGCGCGTTCAATGCCCAGACGGCAAAGACCGGCGTGACGGCTTCGTACGAATCGAAAAACGGCGGCGGCATCAAGCTGACCAATGCCGAAGGTAACGACATCAAGCTGACGAACACCGGCGCGACCGCCATCGATATGGGTGGTTACAAGGCAGATGGCGACCCACTGGCAGCAACTGGTTTGTCGCTGGTTGCCGGCACCGGCGTCGGCGTGGCCAACGGCCGTGTCACCATGGACTCGGACAAGAGCTTCTCGGTGGTCGAAGCAACCGCCGCAGGCGTTGCCGCTGCAACCGGTATCAACCTGGCCGGCAATTCGGGCCTGAAATCGGTCGCCAAGATCGACATCAGCAGCTTCGATGGCGCCCAGGCAGCCATCAAGGTCGCAGACGCTGCGCTGTCGGCAGTCAACGGCCAGCGCGCTGAATACGGTGCACTGCAGTCGCGCTTTGAATCGGCGATCTCTAACCTGTCGTCGACTACCGAGAACCTGTCGGCATCGCGCAGCCGCATCGTCGACACTGACTTTGCTTCGGAGACCGCAAAGCTGACCCGTGGTCAGATCCTGCAGCAGGCTGGTACGTCGATGCTGGCCCAGGCCAACTCGCTGCCAAACGGTGTGCTGTCGCTCCTGCGTGGCTAATCGCTAACGCGTAGTAACAGCACCACTTGGTAAGCGGTTCCCCGGCTGAAGAAATTTGGCTGGGGAATTTTCGTTAGGATACGCCATGCAAATTCCATCCATTGCAACGTCACCCCTCGCCAAACTGGATGAACGTCCAGCGGTTGCGGGCGGGCCGGCTGCCCCGGCACCACGGGCAGCACCGGAGAAAGCTGAAGCCCAGCCAGACCGGGACGAGGTGTCGTCCGCCGTGAAGAAACTGAACGACGCACTGCCGCAATCGGCGCAGAGCCTCGAGTTCGAGATCGACGAAGAAAGCAAGGACTTGGTGGTCAAGATCATCGACCGCGACACGAAGGAAGTCGTCCGCCAGATGCCGACCAAGGAGGCACTGGAAATGGCCAAATCGATCGACAAGATGGTGGGGCGCCTGCTGAACCAACGTGCCTGAAGCGATCCACAGCCCAACCGAAGCGCCGCACCCGACAGGGTGCGGCGCTTTTTACATGGCGCTGCGACAACACTCTTGACACCCCCGACCAAAATAAAAAGAGAGGCGCCTTTACCACTCTTAAGTACGGATTGTTTCTGCCGATAATGACTTACATTATTGCTTTCACCGGAGAAACAAGTGGCACTCGACATCGAAGGCATCGTTACGAAACTCATGCAGGCTGAAGCCAAGCCGCTCGATAACTACGCCAAGAAAACGGCGGCGTTGCAATCGAAGAATGCAGCGCTGAACCAGGTCAGCGCAGCTGTAGGCGCATTCCAGGGTGCGTTGACGTCACTGAACCAGTCCAATACGTTCCAAGGTCTGAGTGCCCTGCCCTCCAACAAGGATATTCTCAACGGCACTGCCAGCGCTGGCGCCGTGCCAGGCAAGTACAAGGTCAACGTCACGCAACTGGCACAGTCGCAGAGCCTCAAGACCACCGGCCTGGCCAGCAGCACCAGCACCATTGGCGGCACGATGCCGACCAACCTGACATTCCAGTTCGGCACCGTCACCGGCGGCACCTTCGGCGCCACGGGTACTGCGCTCGGACTGGCCGCTGCTGCAGGCGGCATTGCCAATGGCTCGCTGAGCCTGAACGGCGTGGCGATCAGCACCAGCCCGACCACCCGCAGCGCCCGGGCACTGGCCGAGGCAATCAACGCGCAAAGTGAAAAGACAGGCGTCGTCGCCACTGCCGGCAGCACAGAAACCGCAGCCGACCTGTTCGCCGGCTTCGGCCAGGTCAGCGTCGATAGTGGATCGAGCTACGCGCTGTCGGTCGGCGGCGTACAACTTGCCAACCTGAATACCGGCAGCGCGCCGCTGACCAGCGCCGACCTCGATACCACATTGGCCAGCGCAGGCACCCGCAATGCACTGGCTGCGGCGAACATTACCGTCAGCGGCAGCGCCGCCGACGGCACGCTGCAGTTCAAAGCAGCCGACGGCAACACCATCGACGTGACCGAAACCGTCACAGGCACCGTGCGCGGCGGCATCAAGCACGCCGATACCGCCGCCAATGCCGGCGCGACCACGACCGCTACCGCAGGCGTCACGCTGCGTTCGAACGACGGCAACCAGATCCTAGTCGCGGGCAATAACCCAAGTTCGGCTGGCTTTACCGCAGGCAGCGTCGGTTCCCACCAGGGGGCAGGCTTCTCGCTCAACGGCGCGATCAACAGCAAGACGATTACCCTGGCGCCTGGCGACCAGACGCTGCAGGGTATTCGCGACGCCATCAACAAGGCCGACATGGGCGTGACCGCGACCATCGTGTCCGATGGCAGCAGCAAGCCGTTCCACCTTGTCGTCACCTCCACCAAGACTGGCGAAGCGACGTCGATGAAGATCGGCGTAACCGGTGAAGATGGCGAGGCGGCCGATCCGGCCATCGCCGCCCTGCTCGGCTATGATCCGGCCGGGGTGCAGGGCATGACGCAAACCGCCGGCGCGCAGAGCACGCTGCTGAACATGAACGGCATCGAAATCAAGAGCGACAGCACCAGCGTCAAGGATGCGATCCAGGGCGTCACGCTCGACGTCAGCGCCGTCGGCAGCAGCACGCTGACCGTGTCGAAGGACACTGCGGCGATCAGCACGGCCGTGAACGGTTTCGTCAAGGCGTACAACGAGCTCAACAAGACGATGAGCGGGCTGACCAAGTACAACACGGAAACCCAGAAGGGCGCGGTGCTCCAGGGAGACGCCAGTGTGCGCGCGATCCAGAGCCAGCTGCGCCGGCAGATGAGTACCGTCATGGAAGGCACGGGCGGCAAACTCAATTCACTGAGCCAGGTCGGCATTTCGTTCGACAAAGACGGCAGCCTGAAGCTGGACTCGGCCAAACTGAACAAAGCAATCACCGACAATGCCGCCGACTTTGGCGGGCTGTTCGCGGCCATGGGTTCGACCACTGATGGCTTGATCAAGTTCGACAAATCGTCCTCCGCAACCAAGGCGGGCACGTACAGCGTGAATATCGCTTCCTTGGCCACCCAGGGCACGCTGGCGAGCAGCGCCCCGCTGGGCGGCACCACGACGATCGCCCCGAACACAGTCTGGCGCGTGACGTTGAACGATACCGATCCGGTCACCGACAGCAAGACGCAGGAAATCAAGCTGCCAGCTGGTACGTACAGCAAGGACGACCTGGCTGCGCTGCTGCGCTCGTCGATCAATGGCAATGCCGTCTTTGCCGGTGCTGGCGACACGGCCGAATCGAAGGTGAGCGAAGACGGCACACTCACACTGTCGTCAAGCAAATATGGATCGACGTCGAACATCTCGATTGCCGGTGTCAGCGGCAGCACGGTCGATTCGATCTTCGGCGGCGCCGCGCCAAGCAAGGGCGCCGATGTCGTGGGCACGATCGGCGGCGTGGCTGCCACGGGCAATGGCCAGTCGCTGACGGCAGCGGGGGGATCGAACGCCGAAGGCATCCAGGTTTCGATCACAGGCGGGGTCGTTGGCGACCGCGGCACCGTGACGTTCTCGCAAGGCTTCGCATTCCAGCTCAACAACCTGGCGACCAGCTTCGTCGGCAACAACAGCCTGCTCAAGAGCAAAACCGACGGCCTGAACGTGTCGATCAAATCGGTCGCCGACCAGGCCGCGCGCTTCGAAACCCGCCTGGAAAGCATCGAAAAACGCTACCGCGCCCAGTTCGTCGCGCTCGACGCCATGATGTCGTCGATGCAGTCGACCTCGGACTACCTTACACAACAGTTGGCGTCCATCGCGGCCAACTCATAATTTCAGCATCACCGGAGAATCTCATATGTTTGGAACCCCGAAACGCGGCGTTGGCGCCTATGCCACGGTTGGTCTGGAGACCGGCGTCGCTGCCGCGTCGCCACAGAAGCTGGTCGTGATGCTGTATGACGGCGTGATCGTCGCCCTGCTCAGCGCGATCAACCACATCAAATCGTCGAACGTGTCCGCCAAGGGCGCCTCGATCTCGAAGGCCATCACGATCATCGACAACGGCCTGCGCGCCTCGCTCGACAAGAAAGCCGGCGGCGAGATCGCACAGAACCTCGATGCGTTGTACGATTACATGAGCCGCCGCCTGCTGCAGGCCAATATGAAAAACGACATCGCGATCATCGAAGAAGTCCATGGCCTGATGTCCGACCTGCGCGAAGCCTGGGTCCAGATCGGCGAAAAGAACGATGCGCCCGAGCAGGCCGTGCCGGCCATCCAGCGTGCCCCTACCCTGATGAGCGCATAAGGTTGACGATGACGATGACGATGAACGGGCAAGAAGTGGTGTCGGTCTACGAAACGATGGTCGGTATCACCGAGCGCATGCTCGACGCGGCCACCGCCAGCGAATGGGATCGCCTGGCCGAACTCGAACAGGAATGCGCCGCGCATGCGCGCCGCCTCAAGGCCAACGAAGGCGTCAGCCCGCTGGCCGGCCAGGAGCGCGTGCGCAAGGTCGATGCGATCCGCCGCATGCTGGACGCCGACCGCCGCATCCGCGACCTGACCAGCCCATGGATGGCGCACCTGTCGTCCCTGATCAACAGCAAATCGACCGAACGCCGCGTCGCGCGCGCCTACGGCATCTGATGCGCCCGGCGGGGGTTGACTGATGCTGCCCCGCGATCTTGTTTCCGCCGTCACGCGCGTCACGCCGGCCCAGGCCGCCGAGCAGGCGGTCGACCCGCGCCAGCAAGCCTTTGCGCGCGCCGTCGCGCCGCTGCTGGGTAAGGCAATCCATGGCGAAGTCCAGGCCAGACTCACCGACGGCACCTTTGTCGTCAAGTTCGCCGACACCCAGGCGCGCATGCAACTGCCTCCCGGCGCCCTGGTCGGGGCCGACGTGCCGCTCACGCTGATCGGCCTGCATCCCCGCCCTACCTTCCAGGTTGGCACCCAGACCACCGCCACGGGCTTTGCCGAAGCCGGCCCTGCACCGCAAGCGGAAACCGATGCACCGGGCGCCCCGCTGGGCTACCGCGAAGGCGCCGCCCTCGGCCGCGCCGGCGCGCTGCTGGCCTCCAGCGCCGGGCTGGGCACGCAGGCCTTCGCCGGCGGCACTGAAGCAAAAAACACCACGCTGAGCCCCACCGCCCAGGCCCTCGCCGGCGTGCTGGCGGCCGCCCAGAAAGCCGAGACGGTGCTGACCGCCGTCACCGGCCATGCGCCACTGGTGGCCACGCCGGACGCCGATCCGGCGGCGCTGGCTGCCGGCCTGAAACAGGCGTTTGGCAAGAGCGGCCTGTTCTACGAATCGCACGTGGCCGAATGGGCGCAGGGTTCGCGCGCGCTGGCCGAACTGGCGAGCGAGCCGCAGCAGCAGGCTGCGCAGGCCGGCGCGCGCCCGAATCCGCAGGATCCCGCGACCGCGCAGTTCATCAGCATGCAGCTGGCGGCGCAGGAGCAGTCGCAACTGGCGTGGAAAGGCCAGCTGTGGCCCGGCCAGCCGATGGAATGGGACGTGCAGCGCGAAGCCCACGGCGGCGGCGGCGACGAGCAGGCAATCTGGAACAGCCGTCTGCGCCTGCGCTTTCCCGAACTGGGCGAACTCGATGTGCAGCTGCGGATGGTGGGCGGCGCCTTGCAGATCGGGCTTGCGACTGGCGACGACGCCACCGCCGCCCTGCTGCGCCAGCACGCGCCGAACCTGGCCGGCGCGCTCGAGTCGGTCGGCACGCCGCTGGCGGGGTTCGACGCACGCGCGCGGGCCGCGGCCGCGCCACAGAATGATGATGATGGTGGCCATGAATAAGCTGGCCAACCAGCGCATCAAGAGCGCCGTGGCGATGGCCTACAGCGCCGGCGAAAAAGCGCCGACGGTGGTGGCCAAGGGCTCCGGCATGGTCGCCGAACAGATCATCCAGCGCGCCCAGGATGCCGGCGTGTTCGTGCACGAATCGAAAGAGCTGGTGTCGCTGCTCATGCAGGTCGATCTGGACCGCGAAATACCGCCGACGCTGTATCGAGCAATTGCGGAACTGTTGGCGTGGCTATATCATATTGAGTCGGCTAAAAAGAACGGTGAGTCAATCCCCACCGCACCTGATCCGACGCCCCACCTCCCCCCGGAACAAGCGTCAAGGACATAAAGCCTAGCAATGGATGAAGCAGAACTGGAAGACTGGCACGACTACGAAGTCGCATCGCGCCGCGAGATCATCTCGCTGCTGCGCCAGATCGGCGAACACAACCAGCTGATCCGCCTGCTGATCAGGGGTGAGGCCGACGTCTGCGTGACCTCGATCCTGGCCGTGGACGAAGACAGCAACACGATCGTGCTCGATCGCTCGATCGATCCGGCCCAGAACCAGCGCATGACGGGCGCCGCGCGCGCGAAATGCGAAACCACGCTCGACAAGATCCGCATCCTGTTCGGGGCCGCCAACCTGGCCCCGACCGTCTGGCGCGGCGAACCGGCACTGCGCGCCGACATTCCCCCTACCCTGATCCGCCTGCAGCGGCGCGAGTACTACCGGATGGCCACGCCGGTCAGCAATCCGGTGCGCGCACTGATTCCGGTCCCGATGGATGGCGGCGCCGGCGGCATGAGCGTATTCGCGCTGCATGACATCAGCGTGGGCGGCATCGCCCTTCTCGACAGCAAGCTGCTGCTCGATACCACGGTCGGGCGCGTGATCGCCAACTGCCGCATCGAACTGCCCGAGATCGGGCCGATCGCGACCTCGCTCGAGATCCGCAACTCGCTCGACCTCACGCTGCTGAACCACAAGACCACGCGCCGCATCGGCTGCCAGTTCGTCGACATCTCGCGCGGCGCGCTGGCGTCGGTGCAGCGCTACATCACCAAGCTCGAACGCGAGCGCAACGCGAAGCTGGCCGGGCTGGCTTGACTGGCCTTGCCTGACCCGTCTGCGGTCAGCCCTGTTTGCTGGCCGCGACCGCTTCCAGGATCACCTTGGCCACATCGGCCGGGCGCGACTGCTGCGGCACGTGGCTCGATGGCAGCACGGTGGTGCGGGCGCCGATTTTCTTTGCCATTGCGCGCTGCAGTTGCGGATCGATCATGCGGTCCTTGCTGCTGACGATATACCACGACGGTTTGACTTTCCACGCAGCGCTGGCGGCTTTCTCGCCGAAAGCGCTGCCCTTGATCGGCCCCTGGGTCGCGCTCATCACGGCGGTCTGCGCGGCCGGCACGTCCTGCGCGAAGTCGTCGCGCATCGCCGCCGGCGGCAAGGTCAGGAAGCCTTCGCTGTCGGCCACCAGCTTGCCGATCCCCGGCGACGGCGCATACCCCTTGCCCAGCTCCGCGCTGGCCTGGCCGGCATCCGGCGCGAACGCCGCCACATACACCAGCGCCGCGACCTTGTCGTGGATGCCGGCTTCGGTAATCACGGTGCCGCCCCAAGAGTGACCGACCAGCACCACCTTGCCGGTCTGCGCATCGAGCACGCGCCGGGTGACGGCGACATCGTCCTTCAATGATGTGAGCGGATTCTGGATCGCGGTGACGTTCACGCCCTTCGCCTGCAGCAACGGGATCACCTTGGCCCAGTCGGAACCGTCGGCGAAGGCGCCGTGGACGATGACGACGGACGTCCCTGCTGGCGCCGGTGCGGCTGCCGGCGCGGTTGCCGGCGCTGCTGCCGATGCCGTGCCGGTGACGACGGCGGCTGCGATGGCGATGGTGCGAAGGGTGGTGGCAAGTGTGGTCATGAAGTTCTCCTGGTGGGTGGTTGCTACGGTGAACCCAGTATAGGAAGCGGCTTGCCAATCCGGTATCGGTCGATCGACCGATGCAGGCCGAACTGGCTATACTATCGGCGCCATCCAGCACGCAGGTACGTCACTGCCCATCCCACATAAAGGCTTCATGGACACGCTCATTCAGCCATCGACGTCACCGCTCTCGCCTGCCAGCATCAGCCTGCACGGCCACGACACGGTGACGCTGGCACAGGCCATCGAACTGCTCGCGATCGTCGGTGACCTGAGCATGGGCCAGCCAATCGATGCGTCCAGCCGCGCCGCGCGACTCGCAGCACGGATCGCACTGGCCGCCGGCTGCGACGCCACCGCGGCTGCCCACGCGCGCATGGTGGCGCAGTTGCGCTGGTCGGGCTGTACCGCGAATGCCGCCGGCTTTGCCACGCTGCTGGGCGACGACGTCGGTGGCCGCCATGCGATGCTGGGCCGCACGCTCACGGCGCAGCAGGCCGCGCGCCTGGACCCGCACGGGGGGCACATCACGCCGCTGGCCGAAATCCACTGTGAAGTTGCGGGAGACATCGCCGCCATGATGGGCTTGCCCGCGCCGGTCGAGCACGGCCTGCGCCACGTGTTCGAACAATACGATGGCGGCGGCCTGCCCTATGGCCTGGACAGCGGCGCGGTGCCGGCTGTCGTGTATCACGTGGCGCTGGCCGGCGACATCGAGATCCTGGCGCGCGTGCACGGGTTGACCGTGGCGCTGGCAATGATCGAACGCCTGGGTGATGCCAAGTATCCGGCGGCGCTGGTGGCGCAGGTGCTACCGCAGGCGCAGGCCTGGCTCGAGGAACTCGACAACGCCGAAGAGCCGGCGCCGCTGAACGACTTTCTGCCGCTGTCGGTGCCGTTGACGCTGGTGGCCGACATGATCGAACTGAAGCTGCCCTGGCTGGCAGGCTATTCGCGCCGCGTGGCGCTGCTGGTGCAGCGCGCGGCGCAGGGGGCCGGCCTGCCGGACGCCGGCCAGCGCAGCCTGGCGCGCGCGGCGCTGCTGCACGGGATCGGGCGCGTGGCCGTGTCGAACACGGTGTGGGAACGCAGGGGAAAACCGAGCGGCGCCGACTGGGAAGCGATCCGCCTCGTGCCCTACTGGACCGCACGCGCCGGCAGCCGGATCGACGGCATCGCGGCCGACGCGCAACTGGCCTCGCACGTGTATGAACGGCTCGATGGCAGCGGCTACTTTCGCAGTCTCGATGCCGCCGCGCTCGGCCTGCCGCAACGCCTGCTGGCCGCAGCGGCCGTCTACGTCGCGCTGCGCTCGCCACGGCCATGGCGCGCCGCGCACGAACCGGCGGCGACGCTGACACTGCTCGAAGCCCAGGTGACGGGCGGGCGCCTCGACCGCGCCGCCGTGGATGCCGTGCTGGCCGCCGCCGCTGGCCGCGCCGCGCCGGCGGCCGGTACCGCAGCGACCACCACGCCGGCATCGGCGCGCCAGCTGTTGTCGGCGCGCGAGGTCGACGTCCTCCAGCGCATCAGCCTGGGCGAAACCAACAAGGAAGCCGCGCGCGCGATGCGGATCAGTCCAAGCACCGTGCGCACGCATGTCGAGAGCATCTTTCGCAAGCTCGGATGCTCGACCCGCGCCGCAGCGACCTTGCGCGCGCTGACGCTGGGCCTGATTTAAGACTACGCGCGGCGCAGCCGCAACGCACCGGCCATGCCCAATCCGGCCAGCAGCAACGCCAGCGAACCCGGTTCCGGCACCTCGGTTGCATCGGCAAAACTGAAGTCGTCCATCGCGTACGAACCCTGCGCGCCGCTGGAGACGACAACGGCATCGATGGCGCCGTCCCAGCCTGCATCCAGGAACGCCGCTGTGCCGGACAGTTGCAGCGCCGCCGTACTGGCGACCAGCAAGCCCTGGAAGTACAGGTCGAAGCGCACGCTGCTGTCCTCGTAGCCCGAGAACCAGGCGCCCTCGAACACCGTGGGCGCCAGGAAGCGGATCGTGCTGGCCACCGGCCCGCCGTCGATCCAGTCGGTGGTGACCCGGCCCGTGCCCGAACGGGCGGCAAACGGATCCTGCTCGCTCGTGAACACATTCAGGCCGGCACCCGACCAGTCGAGGCCACCGTAGTTGGCGGCGACGGCGGCGTAGCCTTCGGGACCCACGATGTCGTCGAAATCGAGCACGGTGGCCGAGGCGAAGGGTGCGCACAGCGCGAAGGCGAAGGCGGCGGCGTTACGAAGCATGGGATGCATGGAATTCCTGTTGGTGGTGTTGGAAGCGGACATGGTCAGACCAGGCCCAGCGCCGGATCGCTGACGGTATGCCGGCCGGTTTCGACGCGGCCCGCAAAGCGGCGCAGATAGTCGGGCTGGCCCGACACCGTGGCGCTCAGGTCGTACCAGTAACCATTGGCCGCCAGCGGAATGCGCACGAGCAGTTCGGTGCGCGGCGCCAGCGTGTGCAGCTGGCGCAGCTGGGCGTAGGCGTTCGCATTCAGGTTGAACGTGCACGGCGCCGCGCCGGCATTCATCAGGCGCAGTACCAGTTCACCCGTGGCGGCATCGCAGCGCACGTGAACATCCGGGCGTGCCTGGCCCGCGGCAACGGCGCGCAGCGCGCTGCCCGTGAAGTGGCGGTGATAGCCGTTCGGTCCCAGCACCCACAGGTCGTACGCGCCGCCCACTGCGGGCGTCCAGCTGTCGGCCAGCGATTTTCCTGCCTCGACGGTGTAACGGCGCGGTACGGCCGCCAGGTTCTTGCGGTCGTAGACGTGGAAAACCGCGCCCTGGCGCCCGGTGTTGATGAAGTTCAGCGTCACCTGCACGGCGGCCATGGTGGCACCGGGCTGCACCTGGCAGGTGGTGGCCAGTTCGTACGGCAGCGCGCGCGATGGCCGCGTGCCTGGCGCCTGCAGCGGCATCTGCGGCGATGCCGGCGGCGCGATCTGCGCCAGGCGTTGCTGCGCGGCGCGCAGGGCGTCGGCCTGGCTGCGACTGGCGCGGCCCTGCAGTGCCGGCAGCGCCTCGTCGTTCGGCGTCGCAAAATTGAAGGCGCTCGTCAGGTCGCCGCAGACGGCGCGGCGGTACGCGCTGATGTTCGGCTCGATGACGCCGAACCGCGCCTCGAGAAAGCGCAGCACCGACGTGTGGTCGAAGACCTGCGAATTGACCCAGCCGCCACGGCTCCACGGCGAAATCACATACATCGGCACGCGCGGGCCGGGCCCGTAGACGCGCCCGTCCGCCGCCGGTTGGCGGGTGCTGCCGGCAGGCCGCGGGTGCGTGTAGTATTCCGGCCCCAGCGCGCCAGGGGACAAGGTGGTCTTGCCGGCGTAACCGCCCTTGCCGTCCGGCGACGGCGCCGAGGGCGACGGCACGTGGTCGAAGTAACCGTCGTTCTCGTCGAAGTTGACGATCAGGACGGTCTTGCTCCAGACCTCGGGATTGGCCGTCAGCGCGTCCAGCACCTCTTGCAGGAACCAGGCGCCCTGCACCGGGCTCGATGGCCCCGGGTGTTCGCAATAGATCGATGGTGCGTTGATCCACGACACCTGCGGCAGCTTGCCGTCACGGATATCGCGCTTGAACGCGTCCAGGTATTGCTCGGGCTGGGTACCGGGCAAGGTGTTGGCGATGCCCTTGTAGAGGGGGTTCTTCGCGTTGTCGGTGGCCGCATCGTAGGCGTGGTACGGCAGCGCCTGGCCCGTGTTGGTGTACGGCTGGCCAGGGGCACCGCCACTGGACACCGGATAGCCCGACGCGATATTGGCGCGTCGGAACTGGCGGAACGCGCCGAGCATGTTGTCGCCCCATTCGTCGGGCATGTTCTGGTAGCTGATCCAGCTCACGCCGGCTGCCTCGAGACGCTCGGCATACGTGGTCCAGGTGTAGCCGGTGTTGACCCCGCCCGGCACGCCGTCGATCGCATCCCACTCGTTGGAGACGAAGGCGGTGCCGGTGGGTACGGCGCCGTTGGTGCCGGTCAGGAAGAACGACCGGTTCGCATCGGTTCCGGTGTGCATCGCGCAGTGGTAGGCGTCGCAGACGGTGAACGCATTGGCCAGCGCAAACGCGAACGGGATCTCGCTTTCCTTGAAGTAGCCCATCGAAATGGGATTCTTGTAGCGCGGCCACTGGTCCATGCGGCCATTGTCCCAGGCCATCCTGACTGTCGACCCAATCGTGCGGCGTGCCATTGACGCGCTGGGCATTGCCACGGCTGGCGTCCAGGTGGAACGGCATCACGACATTGCCGTTGGCCAGGCGCTGCTGCCAGACACTGCGCCCTTCCGGCAGCGGGATCGTGAAGCGGTCGCCGAAGCCGCGCACGCCCTTGAGCGTGCCGAAATAATGGTCGAAGGCGCGGTTTTCCTGCATCAGGATCACGACGTGCTCGACGTCGCGGATGGTGCCCGTTGCGTTATTGGCCGGGATGGCAAGGGCGCGCTGGATGGCGGGCGGAAAAGCGGCAAGCGTGCCAGCGGCGATACCCGCGCGCGCACTATTGCGCAGGAAACTGCGTCGTGAGGTCATAGGATCTATCCAAAGACGTGAGTGTTTTAGCCAGGAAACTTATGTTGCAATATGTTGTCTTGCAGACATGATGTGAGACGGCGCCAGCGTACGCCCCGATCGTGACGACGCCATGACACTGTGGATGGACTGACCGTGAAAGTGACATCAACGTGAAAACAACATTTCACGTTGTCATGCGATTATTTTTTTACAGAAATGTTGCACACGATTGGAATTGTATTTGCCTGATTGCAACCCGACACCTATAGTTTCGATCGTTACAGTTCGCTAGATTCCATTTCGCCAAGTCTATCCGCATGAAACTCAACCGCATCGGCATCATCCTCATCACCTGTGCGCTGGCGGCCATCACCCTCGTCGTCGCATTGCTCGTGGTCCGGCAGCAGGCCAGCCAGGCTGCGCAGGTGCGCAACAAGGGTGTCGGACTGGTCAAGGCGCTCAGTACGGTCCCGATGGCTCTCCTTGCCGACAGCAGCGGTCGCGGCGGTGTGCTCGCCGCCGTGCTTGCCTCGAACGACGACAGCGACTTTGCCTATGTCACGATCGGCGATGCGAACGGCCGCACGCTGGCCGAGATCGCTGGCAGCGGCAGCATCGCGCCTGCCACCCCGCTGCCTGCCGATGCGCGCACCGGCTTCGGCGAACGGACGCTGCCGGCAACGAACGGCGGCGCCCCGTTGCGCGAATTCTATGGGCCGCTGGCAGACGCCGGCGGCGACGCCGCGTTCGTCCGCGTGGGCTTCCACCAGCCGGGCTTTACGGTTCTGGCGCAGGATGTGTCGTTCCTCGCGCTGCTGGCGCTGATGATGTTTCTGGTCGTTCCGGTCATGTACGTCGTCATCAAGCGCGAGATGGCGCCGCTGGCGGCGCTCAGCACCCAGCTGCGCGGCCAGCTTCGCCAGCTCGCCGCGCCCGGCAGGCCGGATCAGCCCGGCGCCGACGACATGCGCGAACTGATCACCAATATGCAGCACTACCTCGACCAGGCCGGCGCACGCATCGTCCAGCTCGAGGAAGGCTCGCTCAATACCACCGCCGACAACCGCCTGCTGCAATACGGCAGCAAGAAGCTCAATGCGGCGCTGCAGTCGCTGCCCGACGGCCTGTTGATGCTCGATCCGGCCGGCGACGTCACGTTCGCCTCCGGCAAGGTCGAGCCCCTGCTCGGCATCCCGATGGACCAGATCCTGGGGCAGCCGCTCGATGCCTGGTGCTGCGATCCGGCGCTGCGCACGCTGTTCGGCCGCTACAGCGGCGACCTGCGCGACAACGCCCGCTCGCACAAGATCGACTTCGCGCCGCTGAATGTCGAGGGCCGGCAACTGAGCGCCACCGCGCAACCGCTCAGCGGTGGTCACGGCACGATGTCGTTCGGCACGCTGGTCGTGCTGCGCGACGTGACCCGCGAATACCTGGCGCGCCAGGCGGGCAATGACTTCGTCGCGCACGTCTCGCACGAACTCAAGTCGCCGCTGAACGTCATCGGCATGTACGCCGAGATGCTGGCCGACAGCGACGACGAGAGCATGCGGGTCGAATCACTGAACGTGATCCAGGACGAGATCGAGCGCATGAATGCGCTGGTTGGCAACCTGCTCAATGTGAGCAAGCTGGAAACCGGCAGCATGAGCCCCGAACGCAACCGCGTGCGCCTCGACGACATGCTGCGCGACGCGTATGAGCAGGCGCTGCCACGCGCCGAAGGCAAGCAGCTGCGCGTGCTCCTCGACCTGCCGCGCGAACTCGAGGCCGTGGCGATCGACAAGGACCTGTTCCGGATTGCACTGAACAACCTCCTGACCAATGCCATCAAATACAACCGCCCGGGCGGCAGCGTGACGCTGGCGGCCCGCAATGAGGACAATGAAATCGTGATCAGCGTACGCGACACCGGCATCGGCATCGCGCCGGAAGCCCAGGACCGCATCTTCGAGAAGTTCTACCGCGTCAGCGAAGCGGGCGCCGCCACCCAGCGCGGTGGCCACGGCCTGGGCCTGTACCTGGCCGCCCAGATCGTCGAACTGCACCACGGCCGCCTGGTCGTCGAGAGCGAACCCGGCGTGGGCAGCACCTTCTCGGTGCACCTGAAAATCGTTTCCGCGCCCGCCGGCGCTGCCGTGCTATGAGCGCGCGCCACATCCTGCTCGTCGACGACGAGCCCCATGTCCTGCGCGTGCTGCGCCTGTCGCTCGAACGCGAAGGCTATATCGTGGCCACGGCCAGCGATGGCAACGCCGCGCTGGCCGCGATGGCGCAGCAGCTGCCCGACGTCCTGATCAGCGATATCCAGATGGACGGCATGGACGGGCGCACGCTGTGCCCGCTGGCCCGCGCCACCTATCCGGACCACCCGTTCCTGATCCTGGTCATGACGTCGATGACCGCGCTCGACGAACGTGCCTGGGCGCGCGAGCTGGCCAATACCGAATTCCTTGAAAAACCCCTGAGTCCGCGCCAGCTGGTGGCGCGGTTGTCCCGCCATTTTGCGGCCCTGGCGTAACGCCGCGCCAGCCACCAAAGCCTGCCCATGTCCCTTGATCTTCTGCCGACCCTCGACTACACCCGCCACGAGCGCTGGCTGCGCCGCAGCACCGGGAGCGATTATTCACTGGCCGTCTGCGACGCCACTGGCGCGCCCTGCTGGAGCGCGCCCGGTGACAGCACGCTCGCATCGTGGATCACGGCGCTCAATGCCGGCGGCTTCGCCTGGCCGTCCACGGGCGACGGCATGCAGCGCCACGATGCGGGCGACGCCACCCTGCTTTACACGCCGATCATCGCCAAGAGTGGCTTGATCGGCTACCTCGCGGTTCGTGCAGACACGGCTGCGATGGCGGACTCGGCTGCCCCCGACGTGCCGTTCGCGTGGGACGCACTGGCCGAAGCGCTCGAAGACATCGCCAGCACGATCGCCGACGACTGCCGCACGCAGGGTGAGCTCGATGCGATGGCCGACGAACTGTCGGACCGCTATGAAGAGCTGCACCTGGTGTATGCGATCGACCGCCAGGTGCAGGACATGACCACGGGCGAAGACCTGTTCGGCGAGCTGCTCGAAAGCTGGGCCAGCCACATGGACGCCGACGTCGCCGCCTTCATCAAGCCGGGCGAGAACCTGTGCGTGTCGGCCACCAACCTGTCGGCGCCGATCCATAACCTGGATCTGGTGCTGGTCGAGATGCGCGGCGACCTGTACCGCTTCTCGCATTCGTCGCGCCAGCCGATCGTCATGAACGAGGCCGACGATCCGCGCCGCGCCTACATCTTCACCGACATGCCGTTCAAGATCCTGTGCTGCCCGGTCTTCCAGGACAAGTCGGTCGTGGCGATCCTGGTGCTGCTCAACCATGCGAACAAGGAAGACTTCAGCAACAGCGACCGCAAGCTGGGCGAAGTGCTGGCCAATCACCTGTCGAGCCTGTCGCGCATGCACAGCATGCTGGCCGAAACGAGCAAGTTCAACCAGCAGATGGCGGCCGCGCTGATCGAGGCGGTCGAAGCGAAAGACCCGTACACGCGCGGCCACAGCGAGCGCGTGCACCACATCGCCATGGAAATCGGCCGCGCGCTGCGCCTGCCGGCGCGTGAGCTGGACAATCTGTTCTGGGGCTCGCTCCTGCACGACGTCGGCAAGATCGGCATCCCCGACGCCGTGCTGTGCAAGCCGGGGCGCCTGACGCGCGATGAATTCACCTTCATCATGGTCCATCCCGAGCGCAGCTACGAAATCCTGCGCCACATCGACCGCCTCAAGGGCGCGGTGCCGGGCGCGCGCCACCACCAGGA
>Ga0308163_10001586_pt1 | contig 23914 bp, 19 predicted proteins | sample PhyTR1_FD_201037 | JGI IMG/M metagenome (GOLD analysis project Ga0308163, IMG submission 201037) | Phyllosphere microbial communities from UC Gill Tract Community Farm, Albany, California, United States - DLSLT.R1 | ecosystem: Host-associated > Plants > Phyllosphere > Unclassified | place: USA... | reverse complement strand
GCGCACTTCTACCCTGTCTGGCGCAGTGGAACAGCGCTATCCCCGGCGGTTTGATTTCAAGTTCTTGATAAGTAATGGCCACAGGTTGGCTGGCATGACTTTTGGTTGTTCTTTCGCACACTGGCAGCCCCGTGGGCAGCTTCGTACGAGGAACAATGGAATGTTCGCATCGATCGAGAGCTCCATCGACCCGCATCAGCCACAAGTCGCGGTTGTTCCGTTGAACCTGATTCAGGTCGAAGATGTCGGGCGCAGCGCCGCCCGGTTCGATGCCTGGCTCAGGGCAAACAGCGCCGATCAGGTGACGCTCGAGCGCATCAAGACGCAGGCCGGTGCACTGCCCACCGCCGGCAACATCATGGCGCTTGTCGATGTCTTGAACGACATCACCGGACTCTGCGACAACCCAAGACGCGAGCCTCTGGACTGGGTCAGCCTGGGTATCAACCTGATCGGAGCCCTGCCTGCGCCGCCAAACATGGCCGCTGCACGCATGAGCTTGCGTCCGACACTGTTTCTGGTACGCCAGACGCTGAGCCAGAGCGGCAAACAAGTGCTCGGTGATTCGCTGATTGAAACGGTCATTGGCCATCTGAACGCCGATATCGTCGGCACTCTGGATGATTTCGTGACGCAGGCTCAGGCCCGACTCCCGGAGATTCTCGAAGCCGCGGCCAGTCTAGGTACGAGTGTCGTCAACGAAATCGCCAATGGCCTGGAGGGCGCCGGTAACGCTGCGCTCGATGGCAAGCCTTTCCAGCACCAGGCCGGGGCGCCGGTCGAGCAGTTCTTGCACGATCCCAAGGCGGCCATCAGCAACCTTTTCGCCGCTGTCGCCAATGCCTGCAAAGCGGCTGGTCGTGGCATGGCCAGCAGCGGGCCCCCAACGTTGCCTGCTGCTCAGGTCAGGCAACGGCTTCTCGACACTGTGGCCGCATTGCGGGCAATGGCAACCGAGTTGCACACGCGGATCACCAGCCTAGGCAATGTCGAGCAGCAACACTCCATTGGCGGCCTGCTGCAGGTACTCGCCCAGGCGGTAGAGGCCTGGCGTCGGCGCAATGACCAAGGGCAGGGCGCTAACGTCAAACCGACGACCACCAGCCAGGCCAGGCACATGGCCGGCGAAGGCGCGCTGGAGGTGCGCAAGGACGAGGTCCCCGCCGATAAACGTCCCAACGAAGAAAAGAACAAAGTGTTGTGCAGCACCTGTCGGCGCATCAACTTTGCCGTGGGCAGCGAGTCGTTCGATCACACGGACTTCTCGTTACCGGGACCGTTCCCGATCGACTGGACCCGAACCTATTGCTCCAGCCTTGATGTCTATGACAAGGACGTGCTTGGTGCTCGCTGGATCACCCCGTTCACCACGCGCTTTGATCGTCTTGGCAATGGTCTGGCGTTTCACGAATCCGATGGCCGTCAGATCGGCTTTCCGCTACCCGAAGTTGGCGCAACGCATTACGACCCCATCGAAAACCTGACGCTGGTGCGCAGCAGCGAAGAGCAGTTGCTGCTCTGTCGCGGCTTCGAACGGCAGGAGTGCTACGTCTGGCACGGCGAGAGTTTTCAACTGATCAGCATCGTTCTGCGCAATGGTGCCGCGATCATGTTGCACTACGAACATCGCCACGGTGAGCGTTCGGTGCTGTCGGATCTGATGACTTATCAGGGCGACATGACCCAGGACCACCGGCACCTGGGCACCCTGATCGATGATCACGGTCGACTGACTGGCCTCTGGGAAATCGTCGATGGCGTGCCGCAGCGGCAACTGTGCGCCTATCAGTACGATGAACTGGGCGACCTGATCCAGGCGCAAGACGAGAACGGCGAAGCCTGGGCGTATCAATACCAGCACCATCTGGTGACGCGTTACGCCGATCGCACTGGCCGCGGCACCAACCTGCAATGGCAAGGGGCGGGGGCCAATGCCCGAGCGATCCGCGAATGGGCGGACGATGGCAGCTTCGATACGCAGCTGGAATGGGATCCGCGTATCCGTCTGACCCGCGTCACTGACGCCCTCGGCAATCAGACCTGGCACTACTGCGACGCCCTTGGCTACACCTACCGCATCCGTTACGCCGATGGACGCTCCGAATGGCTGTTTCGCGATGAAGCCAAGAACGTCCTGCGCCATGTTCACGCCGATGGCAGCGTCGATCGCTACTGCTACGATTCCCGTGGCAACCTGCTCGAACACATTCGCGCCGATGACAGTGTGGTGCACTACGCCTTTGATGATCAGGATCAGTTGATCAAGATCCTTGATGCCGAAGGCGGGTTGTGGCGTCGAGGTTACGATGATCGCGGCAGTCTGGTGGAGATGTTCGATCCGCTGGGTAACCGGACGCAATTCATCTACAAGGCCGACGGCCTGATGGCGGCTATCAAGGAGGCCAACGGCAGCGGGAAAAAGTTGAGTTGTAACGGCGACGGCCAGTTGGTCGAGTTTGTTGATTGTTCCGGCAAGAAGAGTCGCTGGGCATACGACGATCGTGGACAAATGATCTGTTTCACTGACGCGGCGGGGAACAGTACCGAGTATGAGTACCGCTGCGGCAAGGTCGTGCTGATCAAGCGAGCGGATAAAAGCGAGGAACGTTTCGAGTACGACGCCGAAGGGCGACTGCTGGCGTATTCCGACGGTCTTGAACGGTGCACGACATGGTCCTATAACGCTGCCGGAATGATTGCCGAGCGCGTTGACGCCTGCGAGCAGACCCTGCGCTATCGCTGGGATCGTGTCGGGCAATTGCTGGCGCTTGAAAATGAGAACGAGGCCATTGCCCGTTTCCGGTTCGACGCCATGGGGCGAATGCTGGAAGAGAGTGGCTTCGACGGACGAACCACCTGCTATCAATATGCGCCGGAAAGTGGCCGGTTGATGTGTGTGATCAGCGGCGAGCACCGGCGCTCGCTGCGCTTCGATCCAGTGGGGCGCTTGACTGAAATCGTGGTCAGTCTGGCGGGGCACTCCCAAAGTGAAACGTTCGCCTACGATGGCAATGGCAACCTTATTCAGGCCAGCAACGCCGACAGTCGCCTGCAATGGTTTTTTGATCCGGTCGGCAACCTGCTGCGCGAGCATCAACACTACCTGAGCCTGGAGCAACCGACCGTTGCGGTCTGGCAGCATGAATACGACCAGCTCAACCAGCGGATCGCGACTATTCGCCCGGATGGTCATCGGGTCAGTTGGTTGACGTATGGCAGCGGACATCTGTTGGCTCTGCGGCTGGACCAGCACGACCTGATCAGCTACGAGCGCGATGACCTGCATCGCGAAATCGCAAGGCACCAGGGCAATCAACTGCTGCAAACGCAGCAGTGGGATGCGCTCGGCCGACTCCAGGAGCAAATACTGGTACGCCGCGATGACCGCTCAACACTGCTCAAGCGCGGCTATCAATATGATGCGGCCGGCCAGCTCACTGATATCAACGATAGCCGACGCGGGCCAATCGGCTATCGCTACGATCCTGTGGAACGGCTGCTGTCGGTCACGGCCCGCCAAGGCGTGGAGAATTTTGCCTTCGACCCGGCGAGTAACCTGTTGGATGACACCGCTAACGAGATCCGTCGTCCGCTGGATCAGACGCCTGCGCACAACAGAAGGGCAGACAATGTGCTGCAAGAACAGGCCGGCATTCACTACGATTATGACGAGCGCGGCAACCTGATTCAGCGTGCTCAGGAGGGCGACCGCAGCCAGTTTCAATGGGATCTTTTCGATCGGCTGGTGCACTTCGAAGACCAGCGCCTGACCGTTGATTTTGCTTATGACGCGATGGGACGGCGGCTTTACAAAAGGTCCAGCGCACACTTCAAGCATCATTCGCAGGCCGGCTCGCAATGGAACCGCACCGAACAGGCCCGGGCGCAACGGGAGTATGGCTGCGGTTTCACGTTGTACGGATGGGACGGCGACCACCTGGCTTGGGAAAGCAGTCCGGGCCAGCAGGATGGGGGGGCGGGGCGCACCGTTCATTATCTCTATGAGCCGGACAGTTTTGTGCCGTTGGTACAGGCGATCCGCAATGCCCCCATCGATTTATCTGCCCCACCAGAATACGGCGAAGACTACAGCCTTGAGGACGATCCTCTATGGACCCGCCAACCCGCAGCATCGGTCTTCGATGCGGTGCTCTGGTACCAGTGTGACCACCTCGGTACACCGCAGGAGCTGACGGACGCTGCTGGCAATCTGGCCTGGAGCGCGCAGTACAAGGCCTGGGGGCAAGTGCAGGAGCGACGTTCGGAATCGGCGCTGCAGTCAGGCGTAGTGAACCCGATACGGTTTCAGGGGCAGTACCACGATCATGAGACAGGGTTGCACTACAACCGGCATCGGTACTACGACCCGGCGGTTGGGCGGTTTATCAGTCCGGATCCGATCAGCTATGCGGGAGGGCTTAATTTTTATCAATATGCGCCAAACCCGGTGCTCTGGATTGATCCGTATGGATTGATGATGAAGTTTTTCAGTCGTTCACCGTCACTCTCAAGAAATCTCAGATTCTTTTCCAGCGCTTCAGACTTACCGCCAATTAAGGGAAAAGATATTCTTCAAATTCAGAAAATGTTGACGCAAGAGAAGTTTGCTAAGAAGGGTCCACCCAATCCGGCTAACGAAAACTGGTATGCGGAAGATGGCTCAGTGGTGAGGATTCACAGGTGTGGGGACCTTAATGCGGAAGTACCTGTTCCCCACGCTCACAAAGTAGACCCTGGAAAAATACGTCTGAATGATGAGGGTAAACCTTCGGACATCCCTGCGGAGAACCACATACCGATCAACAATCCCGATCTACAAGGAAATATTCAACAACGTGATGCCTATCGAGCAGGGCTACAAAAAAAGCCATAGCGGACACTTCTTGAGTCCAGCCTTTTCCATCACCTCGGCGCGAACGTGAGCAAATTCCGGCATCGGGTGGATGCCGGTTTGACGCTGCTTGTTGTTTAAAAGCGATCCAGCCGCAGGGCCGCAAGCGTTGGCAGTTGCTCCGGAGCAACTGCCGGTGGTGCCAGCTGCGCAATCATCTCGGCCGTAATCGCCGCCTGCGTCAGCCCCAAATGCTGATGCCCGAACGCGAGCAGCACCTTGCCGTCGCAGACCTTGTCGATGATCGGCAGCGAGTCCGGCAGCGACGGGCGAAAGCCCATCCATGGCGTCGCGTCTTCAGCATTCAAGTTGCGGCGGAACAGGCCCTTGCTCAAGCGGTGTAACTGCCAGGCGCGTTCCATGAACGGCGGGCGCTCCAGACCTGCGAACTCGACGGTGCCGGCCAGGCGCAAGCCGCCGGCCATCGGCGTCATGATGAACTTGCGCTCCAGCGAGGTGACCGCGAAGGGCAGCCGCTCGTGCTCATGCGGCAGCATCAGGTGATAGCCGCGTTCGGTGTCCAGCGGTACTTGTTTGCCGGTCAGTGCAGCCGTGAGTTTTGCCGAGTGCGCGCCACAGGCGATCAGCACCTGGCGCGCGGTGAAGCAGCCCTGATGGGTGATCAGCGACACACCTTGTTCCTGCAACTGGCCGCCCAGCACCTCTTGCTCGAGAAACTGCACGCCGGCCGCTTTGGCGGCGCTCACCAGTTCACACACCACCCGATACGGGTCGAGAAAGTGCCCGGTGCGCGGGAAAAACAAGCCGCCCTGAATCTGCGCGCTGAGTTGCGGCGCGCTGTTCTGCACGGTACTGGCCGACCAGAAATCCACCGGCACCTGTTGCTGGCGCATGCGCGCCTGCAGGGCTTCGATGGCTTGCCGCGATTCGGCGCGCTCGAACACCAGCAGCGAGCCATCTTCCTTGAGCAGACCCGTCTGGTCGATGCTCTGCAGCAAGCGATTCCAGGCGGCGAAGCTGCTTTCGTTGAGTGCACGCAGGCCGGCGATGGTGCGTTGGAACGGCGCGGGGCGCAGGTTCAGCAACAAACGGGTGAACCACGGCACGGCGCGCGGCATGTATTTCCAGTCGAGGCGCAGCGGACCCATCGGGTCCATCAGCATCGCCGGCAGGCGCTTGAGGATCGATGCGTCGGCAATCGGAAACACCTGCTCGGTAGCCAGATGCCCGGCGTTGCCGAACGAGGCGCCATGGCCCGGCGGCTGACGGTCGATGACCACCACGCGCCGGCCCTGACGCGCCAGTTGCAGGGCGCAGGCGACGCCGATGATGCCGGCGCCGATCACCGCGATGTCGGCGTTATCCGCTGTGAGGTTGTCGGGCATGGTTCAGGCTTCCCTCTGACCGTCGAGCAAGCGCCGCAGGTGCAGCGGATTGGCTTTTTGCAACGCTGACGGCAGCAGGCTGTCGGGGAAGTCCTGATAGCACACCGGGCGCAGAAAACGCAGGATCGCCGCCGTGCCCACCGAGGTGCTGCGCGAGTCCGAAGTGGCCGGGAACGGCCCGCCATGCACCATCGCATCACACACTTCGACCCCGGTCGGCCAGCCGTTGACCAGCAGGCGTCCGGCCTTGCGCTCCAGTGTCGGCAACAAGGCCCGGGCGCGGTCCAGATCGGCGTCATCCAGGTGTAAGGTGGCGGTCAACTGGCCTTCGAGATGCTCGCAAACCTGACGGATTTCATCGTCGTTGGCGCACTGTACGATCAGCGACGCCGCGCCGAAGATTTCACCTTGCAGACGTGCGTCGGTGAGGAAGTCCTGCGCCCGGGTGACGAACAACTGCGCCTGACACGGGTTCGGCCCTTCGGCCGGGAGACCGCTGGCCACGCGCTGCGCTTGCGGGTGTTCGGCCAGCGCGCCGACAGCGCTTGCGTAGGCGCGGAAAATGCCCGGTGTGAGCATGGTCTGCGCCGGGCTGCGCTGGACATGCTCAGCGGCCGCCGCGATGAAACTGTCCAGCGCCGTCCCTTGGCGAGCAATGACCAATCCGGGATTGGTGCAGAACTGCCCGGCGCCCTGGGTCAGCGAGGCGACGAAGCCCTGCGCCAGCGCTTCGCCCCGCGCCGCAAGGGCCGCCGGGAACAGCAGCAGCGGATTGATCGAGCTCATTTCCGCGTACACCGGAATCGGCTCGGGCCGCGCCTGCGCCGCTTTGCTCAGGGCGAGGCCGCCACTGCGCGAACCGGTGAAACCCACGGCCTTGATGCGCCAATCGCTGACCAACGCGATGCCGACTTCGTTGCCGGAACCGAACAGCAGCGAGAACACGCCTTCCGGCAAACCGGATTTTTTCACCGCACGGGTCAGCGCTCGGCCCACCAGTTCACTGGTGCCGGGATGCGCGCTGTGCGCCTTGACGATCACCGGGCAACCGGCGGCCAGTGCCGACGCGGTGTCACCACCGGCGACGGAGAACGCCAAGGGAAAGTTGCTGGCGCCAAACACCGCCACCGGTCCCAGCGCGATCTGCCGCTGGCGCAAATCCGAACGTGGCAGCGGCTGGCGTTGTGGTTGCGACTGATCGACCCGCACGTCCAGCCATTCACCGGCGCGTACGGTACGGGCGAAGGTGCGCAGTTGCCCGCAGGTGCGCCCGCGTTCGCCTTGAATACGTGCACGCGGCAGGCCGCTTTCGGCCACCGCACGCTCAATCAGCTCATCGCCGAGGGCTTCAATCTCGTCGGCAATGGTTTCGAGAAATTCGGCGCGAGCACTCAGGGACGTCTCGCGATAACGATCAAACGCTTGCCACGCCAGGGCGCAGGCCTGTTCGACATGCTCAGCGCTGCCGCCGGCGTAGGCCGGTTCCAGCACGGCATCGGTGGCGGGGTTGATCGCGAAGATCGCTTCACGGCTGCCGGCGATGGCTTGGCCGCCGATCAGCATGTGGCCTGTCAGAGTCATGGCGCTTCCTGATAATTCAAGTGAAGCCCCGGTATGTGATACCGGGGCAGGGACAGCGGTCAGGCGAGGTTCTGTTCGGCGGACCAGTTTTTGTACCACTGGCGGAACAGCGCGTACTGGGTCTCGGCGTAGCGGCGCTGAGCGTCGCTAAGGGCATCGGTTTCGTTGAAGTGCAGGGCGTATTCGCGGTCGCCGTTGAGCACCATCAGGTGCTTGTAATACAGCACCAGATCGCAGCCTTCATCGAACGACGACAACACTGCCAGCGCCGCTTCCAGTTCGCGGGCCTGGCGCCGGGCCTTGGCGTCACCCTTGGCCGCTTGCTTGCTCAGCGCCACCAGTTGCAGGACTTCGCGGGGCAGGGCGTTTCCGATGCCGGTGATGGCGCCGGTGGCGTTGCAGTTGACGAAACCGTGCACCACTTGCGTATCGACGCCGACCATCAGGGTCACGGCATCGTCCTGTGAGGTGATGTTTTCGGCGGCATAGCGCAAGTCAGCGCCACCACCGAATTCCTTGAAGCCGATCAGATTCGGGTATTCGCGACGCAGTTCGAAGAACAGATCGGCGCGGGTGGCGAAGCCGTAGTAAGGGCTGTTGTAGATCACCGCCGGCAGGTTCGGTGCGGCTTGGAGAATGGCGGCGAAGTGGGCCTTTTGCGCGGTCGCTGAAGCGCCACGGGACAGCACGCGTGGAATCACCATCAGGCCGTGGGCGCCGACTTTCGCAGCGTGGGCTGCGTGGGCCACCGCTTCACGGCTGTTGACCGCGCCGGTGCCGACGATGGTCGGTACGCCAGCCGCCACCAGACGCGCCACGCCTTCCTGACGCTCGGCCTCGGTCAGCAGCGGCCAGTCGCCCATCGAACCGCAGTAAACCACGGCGCTCATGCCGATATCGATCAGCTCGCGGCCCTTGGCGACCAGGGCGTCGAAGTCAGGTTTGCGTGCGGCGGTGCACGGGGTCATCAGGGCCGGAATGCAGCCAGTGAAGATGTTATCGCTCATTGTTGTAGCTCCTCGGGACATTCATTCAGATCGGTTAAAAAGCGGGGCAGGTCAGATGCCCCAGGCGAAAGGGTCTTGTTCGTCGATCAGCAGGGTGGCGTCGGCGGTCATGTAGGCGCGGCCGGTGATGAACGGGCGCACGCGCTCGCCTTCCCATTCGAAGCGGCCTTCGAACTGGCTGCCGGTGATGCTGGCCTGGACCCAGACCTGACCTTCGGCGAGTTTGCCGTCGGCGGCCAGGCAGGCCAGTTTGGCGCTGGTGCCGGTGCCGCACGGCGAGCGGTCGTAGGCCTTGCCCGGGCACATGACGAAGTTGCGGCTGTCGGCCTGGTCGTCGTCGGCAAACAGTTCGACGTGATCGATCAGGGCGCCGTCTTCGCCGTGGATGCCTTGGGCTTGCAGGGCCTTGAGCATCGCCCAGGTGTAATCGGTCAGGGCTTCGACGTTGCTCATCTGCAGGTCCTGGCCGTGCTCGGAGACGAGGAAAAACCAGTTGCCGCCCCAGGCGATGTCGCCGAACACGCGACCGTAGCCCGGCACTTCCACCGGCACCTGTTTGCGATGGCGGTAGGCGGGCACGTTGCGCAGGGTCACGGTGCCATCCCCGTGCAAAGTGGCGCTGACCGGGCCGACCGGGGTGTCGATCTTGTGTACGCCCGGTTCGATACGGCCCAGGTGATGCAGCGAGTTGATCAGGCCGATGGTGCCGTGGCCGCACATGCCGAGGTAGCCGGCGTTGTTGAAGAAAATCACCCCGCAGGTTGCATCCGGCGACACCGGCTCGCAGTACAGCGCGCCGACCAGTACGTCGTTGCCACGCGGCTCCAGCAGGCAGGCGCGGCGCCATTGATCGTGGTGGGTGCGCAGGCTGTCGCGCTTCTCGGCCATGCTGTTGCCATGCACGTCGGGGAAGCCTTGCATCACCAGACGCGTAGGTTCACCGCCGGTGTGGGAATCGATGATGTGTACTCGTTTCATGAACTCGTCCCTTGCGTGAAAGTCAGGCGTGAGCCGGGCGTTGACCGGCGGCGGTGCTGGCGGAGGATTCGGCGACTTCACTTTCGTCATCCTCGGTTTCCAGGCGAATCAGGTGCGCCGGTACGCCGGTGGCGGCGCCCCAGTAGTAGATGCCCAGTGCGCAGACCGCGACGATCACCGTGTCGAACGGATGGCTGAGCACGCCGATACCGCCGAAGCTGCCGAGCTTGGAGAGGACGATGGTCACCGCGTAGAAGCCGATCAGCCACGCCGAGGAGCGCACTTGCTGGCCGAGGTTGAGGTGCGCGGTCGGCACCAGGCGGCCACACAACAGGTAGATGACAAACATCAGGATTTGCAGGCCGAGCAACCACGACACGGTGCCCCAGCCCGACCAGTAGACGATCAGCGCAGCGATAATGAACGACAGCGGGCCGAGCACGTTCATGCCCTTGACCCGGAACGGGCGCGGCATGTCCGGCGCGTTGCGGCGCAGTGCGGCAACCGTCACCGGGGCCACGGCGTAGCTCAATACCAGCGCGGCGGAAACCACGTTGATCAGCGCTTCCCACGACGGGAACGGCAGGGTCCAGAATACCGACAGGCCAAAGGTCAGCCACAGCGCCGGGCGCGGGATGCCGGACTTCTCATCGATGCGGGTGAAGATCTTGAAGAAGGTCCCGGTTTGCGCCCAGCCGTAGATCACCCGTGGTGTGGCGTTCATGTAGATGTTGCCGCAGCCGCTGGGCGAGATCACTGCATCGGCCACCACCAGATACGCCAGCCAGCCGACGCCGAGTGCCAGGGCGATATCGCGATACGGCAGGGCCAGTTCCTTGGCAACGCCCGCCCAGCCATTGGCGAGCATTTCGGTCGGGATGCCGCCGAGGAACGCGGTTTGCAACAGCACGTAGATCGCGGTGGAGAGCAGCACCGACAGAATCAGCGCAATCGGAATCGTGCGTTGCGGATTCTTCACTTCACTGGCCACCGAAATGATCGGCGTCAGGCCCAGATAAGCGAAGATCACACCGCCGGCCGACACCGCCATTTCAATGCCGGACAGGCCGAACGGGGCAAAGCCATGCACGTCGAAGTTGGCCGGTTTGAAGAAGGTAAACAGCACGCCGATCACCAGCAGCGGCACGATGAACTTGAACACGCTGACCAGGTTGTTGGCCATGGCGAAGGTTTTCACACTGCGGTAATTGAGCAGGAAAAACAGGCACAACAGACCCAATTGCACGAACCAGCCGAGTACGGTCGGGTCACTGGAACCGGCCTTGGTCAGTTCGGGAAACCACGCCGCCGCATATTGCCGTGAGGCGACCACTTCGATCGCCACCAGACTGGAAAACGCGATCAGTGTGATGAAACCCATCAGGTAGCCGAGCAGCGGCCCGTGGGAGTAAACCGGGTAGCGCACCACACCGCCGGCACGGGGCAGCGCGGCACCCAGTTCGCAGTAGACAATGCCCAGCAGCAACACGGCGAACCCGCCGAGCAGCCAGGAAAAAATCCCCGCGGGACCTGCGATGGCGGACACGTGACTGGCGGCGAACAACCAGCCCGAACCGAAGATCGCCCCCAGTCCGATGAACGTGAGGTCTATCAGTGAAAGTTGTTTCTTGAACTTGCCTTGGCCTGTCATAGCGTCGCCTTCTTGTTGGTTGTTGGAGGGGCGTGCAGTGGCGCTACAGTGAACTCATCAAGCGCGGCGCGATTGATGTTTTTTGCCGGCAGCGATGACGAAATCAGCACAATGGCCCACATCAAAGCCCCGGCTCGACAGGCTGTCAGCCTTGGGGCAATCTGCGTGCAAGTGACAAAACCGAGTGGGAGTCAGAGGTATGCCGCAGAACGCGTTTGCGATCCTGAGCCAACACAACGAGGCGAGCCGGCCGCAGACGCTTGACGATCTGCTGGCGGGCATGGCGCTGCTGCTACCGATGCTGGACGTGATTCCCAACGCGGCGATCTTCATCAAGGACCTGCAGGCGCGCTACGTCATGGCCAACCGTACGCTGGTGCAGCGCTGTGGTTTGAAAGACCTGCGCCCGTTGCTCGGCAAGACCAGCGCCGAAGTGTTTCCGGCGCAATTGGGCCCGGGCTATACCGAGCAGGATCGGCGGGTGCTGGAGGAGGGGTGGGTGCTGGAGGATCAGCTGGAACTGCATCTGTACGGCAGCCGCGAACCGGGCTGGTGCCTGACTCACAAGCGTCCGTTGTACGACCGCAACAATCGGATCATCGGCCTGGCGGGAATCTCCGTTGATCTGCAAACCGCCAGCGAAACCCATCCGGCCTATCAGCGTCTGGCGGCGGTGGATGAATACATCCGGGCGAACTTCAATCGTCGCGTCAGCCTCGGCGAACTGACGCGCATCGCCGGGATTTCAGTGGCGCAACTGGAGCGTTACTGCAAACGGGTGTTCCACCTGACGCCGCGGCAGATGATCCAGAAAGTGCGTCTTGAGCATGCGCACCGGTTGTTGCACGGCGACTTGCCGATCACCGAGGTGGCACTGCAGTGCGGTTATACCGACCACAGCGCGTTTACTCGGCAGTTCAAGGCCTCGACCGGATTTACCCCGCGCCAGTATCGGTTGGCGACGGGGCAGTGAGGCTTCTCGTCAGGCCTTGACCCATCGCTGCCGACTCCACGCACTCAGCGAATCCACGCCCAACACCAGAATCAGCATCGCCAGAATCACCGTGCTCGCCTGCGCCTCCTGAAACAGGCTCAGGCTGACATACAGCATCTGCCCCAACCCGCCAGCGCCGACGAAGCCCAGCACGCTGGCCATGCGGATGTTGTTTTCCCAGCGGTACAGGCAATAGGCGAGTAACTGCGGGGCGAGGTTGGGCAGGGTGCCGTAGCAGAACGCCAGAACCGGATTGCCGCCCTGCAAACGGATCGCTTCGGCAGGCTCCGGCGGGGTGTTTTCCAGTGCTTCGGCGAACAATCGGCCGAGCACGCCGGTGGTGTGCAGGGCCAGCGCCAGGGTGCCGGCATTCGGGCCGAGGCCGGCGGCGAGCACCATCAGCGCCGCCCACACCAGCTCCGGAATCGCCCGCAGACCGTTGAGCAACAACCGCGAGGCGCTTTGCAGCGGCCAGCCGAAACGCCCGGCGGCCGGTAGCGCGAGCAAAATGCCGAACACCGCCGCGAGCAGGGTGCCGAGGGCCGACATGGCGAGGGTTTCCATTGCGCCTTTGGCAATCGCCTGCAAGTGCGTGGCGCTCAGGTCCGGGCTGAGAAAGCGTTGCGCGTAGGCGCCCATCTGCTTGAGGCTGGCGTTGCTGCCCAAGTCACTCAGGTCGAGTTGCAGATAGCCGAACGAGGCGATGACGGCGACGCCGATACCGACGATCAGCAACAGATTGATCAGGCGGTTCATGTCAGCCTCCAGCGCAGCAGGCGGCTGAGTTGATCGGCGCCGAGCACCAGGATCAGGAAGGTCAGCAACATGCTCGCCACTTCACCGCTGGCGAACATGCGCAGCGACAGGTCGATCTGCTGCCCGAGACCTCCAGCCCCGACAAACCCCATCACCACCGACGCGCGAATCGCGCACTCCCAGCGATAGACCGTGTACGACAGCAGCTCCGCCGCGACATTCGGCACTATCCCGTAGGCAAAACCTGCGAGCCGTCCGCTGCCGGCCTGCATCAAGGCATGCGCCGGACGCTGGTCGGTGGACTCGAAAATTTCCGCGTAGACCTTGCCGAGCATGCCGCTGTAGGTGATGGCGATCGCCAGCACACCCGCTGCTGGGCCGAGGCCCACAGCGCGCACGAACAGTAGCGCCCAGACGATTTCCGGCACGCTGCGCAGGAAGATCAGCAGCCCGCGCACCGGCCAGCGCAACAAGCGCCCGACCCGGCTCGGAATGCCGCCGCGCGACGCCGCCGACAGCGACAGCGCGCGACTGGCAATCAGGCTGGTCGGCACCGCCAGCAGCAAAGCCAAGGCCATACCGGCGGTGGCGATGGCCAGGGTTTGCAGGGTGGCTTTAAGCAGCAGCTGGAGAAAATCGGCGTCGTGGGCCGGTGCCCAGAAGCCGGCGATGAAGCGGCCCATTTCCGTCTGGCTGTCGCTGTGCAGCAGCACGCCCAAATCCAGTTCGCTGAGCTGAATGCCCGGCCACAGCAAGGCGATCGCCAACAAGGTCAGCAGCAGTCGCGGCGCGCTAGCCGGGTCTCGTGAATCGGCCCTCAGCATCGCGGAATCTGCACGATCAGTGGCGCACTCGGTGTCGTCGGGCTTTGCAGTTGTTCGTTGGCGTACAGCGTGTCGAGCATGTCGCGGCTGACCTGTTCGGCAGGGCTGTCGAAGAGGATCTGGCCGTCGCGCAAACCGATGATGCGCGGGAAATGCGCCAGCGCCAGTTCCACCGCGTGCAGGCTCGCCACCAGCGTCACGCGATGCGCCCGGGCATGCTGCGAGAGGATCGACAGGGTGTGCCCGGCCAGTACCGGGTCCATCGCAGAAACGGGTTCGTCCGCCAGCAGAATCTCCGGCGCCTGATACAGCACCCGGGCAATGCCCACGCGCTGCAATTGACCGCCGGACAGTTGCTGACAGTGGGCGAACAGTTTGTCGCCCAGATCCAGTCGTGCGAGTGCCGCGCGGGCACCGGGAATGTCCAGCGGATGCAGCAGATTCAACAGGCTCTTGCCCAGACTCCATTGCCCGAGCTTGCCGGCCAGCACCGCCGTTACCACGCGTTGGCGCGGCGGCAGCGGTGGTGCCTGATGGACCAGACCGATACGCGCGCGCAGGCGTTGGCGCTGGTGGGCGGAGAGGTGCCAGGGGCGTTCGCCCAGCACCTCGATATCGCCGCTGCTGGGGCGTATAGCCGTGGCCAGCAGGTTCAACAGACTCGACTTGCCGGCCCCGGACGGACCGATGATCGCCACCTGTTCACCGGCGCCAATCTGCAGGTCGACGCCGCGTAGCGCATCGACCCCGTTGGCGTGGTGCAGGCGGCCTTGTGTGAGGCTCAGGGTCATTTCAACAGATCGGCGGCGCGAGCAGCTTCCTCGATGCCCTTGTAGTTCTCGGGCTTGGTGTCGATGAAACGGCTGGCCGCCTGCAGATCAAGAATCTTCTTCTGCTCAGGGTTGGCCGGGTCGAGGTCGAGGAAGGCTTTTTTGATCTTCGCTGCCAGCGCCGGGTCGAGGGTGCCGCGTACGGTCCAGTTGTAATCGAAGTAGGCCGGGGTGGTGGCGAACACATGAACCTTGCTGGTGTCGACCTTGCCGGCGTCCACCAGTTTCTGCCAGACGCTGGCGTTCAGCACACCGGCATCGACTTTGCCGGCCTGGACCCAGGCGACGGTGGCGTCATGGGCGCCGGAATAGGCGACACGACTGAAATAGGCTTCAGGTTTGATGTTGTCGTTTTTCAGCATGAAGTAACGCGGCATCAGGCTGCCGGACGTGGACGACACCGAGCCGAAGGCAAAGGTCTTGCCCTTGAGGTCGGCCAGGCTCTTCACGTTCGGGTCGGCGGTGATGAACTTGCTGGTGAACTGCGCATCCTGCTCGCGCTGCACCAGCGGGATCACCGGAGTCTTGCCTTCGCCCTGAGTCTTCAACTGCGCCTGAACAAAGGTGAAACCACCCAGCCAGGCCATGTCGAGGCGATCGGTCGCCAATGCCTCGACCACCGCCGGATAGTCGGCCACCGGCACGAACTGCACTTTCATGCCCAACTGTTGCTCCAGATAAGCCCCCAGCGGCTCGAACTTGCGCAGCAACTCGGTCGGTGCTTCATCGGGAATCGCGCTGACCCGCAGCACATCGGCGGCGTGCGTCACCAGAGCGGAAAAAGACAGGGCCAGGCCAGCGGTCAGTGCGAGGGTGCGTTTGAGCATGGAAATCTCCGTTTCATGAGCGTCGCATTCTAAGCGCCACGGGGCGAGGTGTCGCGCCCGTGCGCTCAATCAGGTTAGACGAAACGGCGAGGTTATACGCAGCCGGGCAGTTAAAGGCCAGCGGTGGTCTCTTGCGATGTTTTACCCCGGGTTACGATCAGGTGTTTTCCGGCAGTCTGGCGATCACCTTGATCTCGAAGCGAAAGCCCGCCAGCCAGGTCACGCCCACCGCGGTAATCGTCGGATAGGGCGCCTGGCCCCAGAACTCCGGCACCACTTCCCAGATGGTTTCGAACGTCGCTTGCGGATCGACCATGAACACGGTCACGTCCACCGCATCATCGAAGCTGCAACCGGCGGCATCGAGGATTGCATTCAGGTTGTTGAAGGCCAGGCGCACCTGACTCTGCAGGTCCGGTTCGGGTGAGCCGTCTTCAAGGCTGCCGACTTGCCCCGAGACGAACAGGAAACCGTTGGAGCGAATCGCCGGCGAGTAGCGATGGCGCTCGTACAGGGCATGGCGGGCGGGTGGGAAAACGGCATCACGTTGGGTCATGGCTGTGTCTCCATCATTGTTTGAGTGTTGACGATGGAGCGACTGTAGGGGCTTGCGCAGCGCCGATAAACGCGCAACCTTGGCGTTCACTGTTTGCAGATTCCAAACAATCGGAGGTCAAAAAGTGGACCGTTTCGATGCAATGCAGGCGTTCGCCCGGGTCGTCGAGGCGGGCAGCTTCACCAAAGCCGCCGAGACCTTGCACATGAGCAAGACCACCGTGACCCAACTCGTCCAGCAACTGGAAGCCCGGCTGCGGGTCAAGTTGCTCAATCGCACCACACGCAAGGTCAACGTCACCGCCGATGGCGCGATTTACTACGAGCGGGTAATTCGCTTGCTGGCCGATCTGGACGATGCCGAGACGGGCTTGTCCGGCGCCTCGGCGTTACCCCGGGGGCGCTTGCGGGTGGATGTGCCGAGTCCGCTGGCGAGACTGATTCTGATGCCGGCGTTGCCGGATTTTCACCAGCGCTATCCGGACATTCAGATCGACATGGGCGTCAGCGATCGCATCGTCGACATCATCGATGAGAACGTCGATTGCGTGGTGCGCGGCGGCGAGTTGCTGGATCAGTCGCTGATGGCCCGGCGGGTGGCCGATCTGCAGCTCGGGGTATTCGCTGCGCCGAGTTATCTGGCCCGCGTCGGCACGCCTGTGCACCCGCAGGAGCTGGAAAATTCCGATCATCGGGTGGTCGGTTTTATCTGGGCGCGTACCGGCAAACCGGTGCCTTACACCTTGCACAGGGGCGGCGAACACCTGCAGATCAAGGGGCGCCACGTGCTGGCAGTCGATGACGGCAATGCCTATCTCGCGGCAGGGCTGGCCGGCATGGGCGTGCTGTGGTTGCCCAAATACATGTCGGACTCACATCAGGCTCGGGGCGAGTTGGTGCCGCTGTTCGAGGACTGGCAACTGGAACCGATGCCGCTCTACGTGGCGTACCCGCCGAACCGGCATGTCAGCCTGAAACTGCGGGTGTTCATCGACTGGATCGTCGAGTTGATGGCGCAACATGCGCCGGTCATTGCTCGCCGAGGTGAGTCATCAACCGCAAGCGTGATTGACTCTTTGGCCCATCGCGCCAACTATCGGCGGATAACAACATGACCGATGGGCCAGACCTTGATCGAACGACGTCAATTCAGCGGAGGCATGAAGGGCAAAAACCTCCGCTATCTGAATGAACAATCTGCAGATTCGCGCCTCACCCGCATCGGTTTCCTGCTGCTGGAACACTTTTCATTACCGGCCTTCACCCAGGCGCTGGACACCATCATCACCGCCAACCTGTTGCGCGCCGGGCTGTTTGCCTCGCGCACGTTCGGCTTGGGTGAGGAGGAAGTGATCAGCGATCTGGGCCTGGTCATTCGCCCCGATGCACGGATTGATCCGGCCAGCCTCGCCGAACTGGATTTGCTGGTGGTGTGTGGCGGTTACCGAACCGAGCTGAAGGCGAGCGAGGAGTTGATCAGCCTGCTACGCGCGGCCGCGGAGCGCGGGGTGAGTCTGGCCGGTTTGTGGAACGGGGCGTGGTTTCTCGGGCGCGCCGGACTGCTCGATGGCTATCGTTGCGCGATTCACCCGGAACACCGTCCCGCGCTCACGGAGATTGCCAAGTCCACTCAGGTCAGCAGCGAACCTTATGTGATCGATCGCGACCGGCTCACGGCGTCCAGTCCGTCCGGGGCTTTCCACATGGCGCTGGACTGGATCAAGAGCCTGCACGGCAAGGCGCTGGTCGAAGGCATCGAGGACATTCTGGCGTTCGAGGAATCGCGCTATCGGCGGATCAAGCCGGACGAAAACCTCTGCGTCAGCGCGCCGTTGCGCGAGGTGGTCAAACTGATGGACGCCAACCTCGAAGAACCGCTGGAGCTGGAGCAACTGGCGGTGTACGCCGGCCGCTCGCGGCGGCAACTGGAGCGTCTGTTCAAGGAGCAACTGGGCACCACGCCGCAGCGTTATTACCTGGAACTGCGCATCACCGAGGCCCGGCGTCTGTTGCAGCACACCGAGCTGTCGCAGATGGAAGTGCTGGTGGCCTGCGGTTTTGTCTCGCCGAGCCATTTCAGTAAGTGCTACAGCGCGTTTTTCGGCTATCGACCGTCCAAGGAAAAACGCTTGGTCAAATAGCCTGAGCCGATGGCTTCAGAGGTGGTCGGCGTCGATCACCGCCTGAGCGAACGCCTGTGGATTTTCCTGCGGCAGGTTGTGGCCGATGCCACCGTTGATCAGCCGGAACTGATACTTGCCGGTGAAACGCTTGGCGTAATCCTCGGGCGCCGGGTGCGGTGCGCCGTTGGCGTCGCCTTCAAGGGTGATGGTCGGCACGCTGATCGACGGTGCGCCGGCGAGTTTCTGCTCAAGCGCCGCGTACTGCGCTTCGCCTTGCACCAGGCCCAGACGCCAGCGGTAGTTGAACACGGTGATCTCGACGTGATCGGGGTTTTCCAGGGCCTTGGCGCTGCGCTCGAACGTGGCGTCATCGAACGCCCACTTCGGCGAGGCGAGCTGCCAGATCAATTTGGCGAAGTCGTGGGTGTTTTTCCGGTAGCCGTCGCGACCCCGCTCGGTGGCGAAGTAGAACTGATACCACCACTGCAACTCAGCCTTGGGCGGTAACGGGGTCTGGCCGGCGGCCTGATTGCCGATCAGGTAGCCGCTGACCGACACCAGCGCCTTGACCCGCTCCGGCCACAGCGCCGAGACGATGTCTGCCGAGCGTGCGCCCCAGTCGTAGCCGCCGAGCACAGCCTGCTTGATGTTCAGGGCATCCATGAAGTCGATCACGTCGCTGGCCAGCGCTGCGGGTTGGCCGTTGCGCAGGGTTTTTTCCGAGAGGAAATGCGTGTCGCCATAACCCCGGGCATACGGCATCAACACCCGATAGCCCTTGGCGGCGAGCAACGGCGCCACCGCGTCATAACTGTGAATGTCGTAAGGCCAGCCGTGCAGCAGAATCACCACCGGACCTTGCGCAGGGCCGGTTTCGGCGTACGCCACGTCCAACAAGCCGGCCTTCACGTGCTTGAGTGGGCCGAACGGCGAGGGCGCGGAGTAGGTGATGGCCTGGTCGCTGGATTCAGGTTGTGCGGCGGTGGCCGCCTGTATCTGAGCGACTGCAGCCGCGCCAAACAGTGTGAGGGCCAGGATCGAATGTCTAGGGGCTTTAGCGGTTTTGCGGTTCTTCTCAACGATCTTCATGGTGATGTCTCCTTGGCAAGCCTTTGTGGGGGGAGGTTCTGCAACCCGTGCAGGCATTTGAGCGCCGTGACGTATCTGGCCCATGTCGAAAAAGCGCTTTGACTCAAGCACATGTATCGCTGAGGCGTCTGTACACACTGTGATACACAGCGGGTCCGGTGGCGGCGTTGCTTTGTACGGCTGTGTATCCGGCCGTGCGTGCGACACACGCCGAGACTAAATGCCCATCTCCTGACACATCGCCGCTACACGCCGCCCGCACAGTCGTGGCCTTCACACCACGACTGTCGAGAGGGCACTCCCATGCAACGCACACTGATTCTGGCCACCGTGGCCGCACTGGTTTCATTCACCGGCCTGGCGCAGGCCGCGGACGCTCAGGCCATGAGCTGGCAGCAAGGCCTAAGCCGTACCGACCTGATCCGTCAGGACCTGGGCGCGGCGGATCGCGAAGTGATACAGGCGCGTATCGATTTCGAACCGGGGGTGACTGCGCCACGGCATGCACATCCGGGTGTCGAGGTGGCGTACGTGATCAGCGGAACCCTGGAATACCAGCTTGAGGGCCGGCCAGCGGTGACCCTCAAGGCCGGGGATTCGCTGTTCATCCCGGCAGGCGTTGCCCATGTGGCGAAAAACGTCGGCAGCGACAAGGGCGTCGAACTGGCGACCTATGTCGTGAACAAGGGCGAGTCGTTGTTGCAGTTGAAGCCATGACCGGCCTATCTGGCCCGCAGCAATTTGCGGTAATCCACCGGTGAGATCCCGCGTGCCTGGCGGAAGGAATGGCTGAAAGAACTGGCCTGCGAGTAACCCAGCATCAGGGCGATGTTCATGATGCTGGTATCGGTGCGACGCAGGTAATGGTCGGCCAGTTCCATGCGCATGGTTTCCAGCACCTGATTGAAGTTTTCCCCTTCAGCCGCGAGTTTGCGCTGCAAGGTGCGCGGTGAAATCGCCAATTGCCGGGCCAGGCTTTTCAGGCTGAAATCGCCGGTCGGCAACTGTTCGGTGAGCAGGGCGCGCAATCGGTCGGTCACCGAAAACGCCGGGTACGACAGACACAACTGCCAGTCGGCTTCCAGCAGCATGCTGCGATGCATGCGCGGGTCGGCGCCCTGGATTCGCGTCGAGAGTGCCGACTCGGCAAACACCAGCGCATTGCTCCCGGCCTCGAACTGCACCGGACAGCCAAAAAAGCGCTCGTACAGTGCCGGTTCGCCGATCGCGGCATGCATCATTCGCACTTCCAGCAGCGGTGGGTGGCTGGCGATCAACCAGCGCCCGAACGCGGCCCAGCCGACCATCAAGGCTTCCTGGTGCAGGGCGCAGTAAGGTTCCAGTTCATTGGTGCGCTGATCTTCGAGGGTCACGCGGCCGTCGCCGATGACGATCCGTGTCTGGCTGGACGGGCTGTCGTAAACGATCTTGCCGAAACGCAGAATCATGTTCAGCGAGTCACCCAGCGTCGCGCTGGTCATCAGTACATAACCCAACACACCGTAAGTGCCTGGGCGCGCGGCCGCGCCGACCAGCAGGCCGAAATGCCCCAGGTTGCTGCTGCGCGCCGCCAGTTCCAGCAGGGCACGCAGTTGCTTCATGGGGATGCGCACGATGGAGTCGGACAACTGCTCGCGTGACAGTCCGGTCTGGTGCAACAGCCACTCGCCATCGCAGCCGTGTTGTTCGGCGACATCAAGGACGTGGTTAACGAAGGCAGCGCTGGAAGTGGCGGGTCGCATGGGGGGAGGGGAAGTCCGGTAATCCGGTGATCTTGCTTTTCCGAAAGATGAAGAAAGCGACGTCGCCAAGGCGCGCGGCGTCAATAGACCCTACATGCGCCCGATGACCGGAATGCCGGTGCCGGTGACCGCCGAAGCTTGTTCCGAGATCAGAAACAGAATGACCGCCGCCAACTGGGCCGGCGTTACCCAACGCTGATGCTCGGCGTCGGGCATGGCTTCACGGTTTTGCGGGGTGTCGAGAATGCTGGGCAGCACGGCATTGACGGTGATGCTCATGTCCTTGAGCTCTTCGGCCAGGCTTTCGGTCAGGCGCAGCACGCTGGATTTCGACGCGGCGTAGGCGCCCATGCCCAGCCCGGCCTTCGCCGCCATGCTCGCACCGATATTGACGATGCGCCCCGCCGAGGACTGCAGCAGTAACGGCAGCAAGGTTTTGCTGGCGTTCAATGCGGTTCGAAGATTCAGCGTGTAGAGCCGATCCCAGGCGTCTATCGTCCCGCCGAGCAACGGCTCCCACGCATAGCCGCCGGCGCCATTGACCAGCGCATCGAGGCGGCCGAAATAGCGGTTGATCTGCCGGGCGATCTCCTGGCAATCGGCAAGGGAGGCCAGATCCACGCCAGACAGGACCAGTCGATTGTGCGAGCTGGGCAGCGCAATTGTCGCCTGATCGATCAGCACCAGATCTGCGCCCTGGGCCGCGGCCATGTCCGCCAGGGTCTCGCCGAGATTCCCCAGGGCGCCGGTAATCGCCACAACGCGCCGTGAGAGTGACTGAGTCATCAAGAGTCCTTTCCTTTTTAAGGGCGCATACTCTAATGATATCGGCCGCCCATGGCATGCTTTTGGATGTCAACTTGTTGTGCAAAAGTGCCAATTTTTTATGCTTGAAGAAACCTGCGCAAAGGGTCGTTAAACAGGCGTCAGAAAGTTGGCTTTTGAGGGGCGCCGAGACCTCGGAAAATGCCGTTTCATAGCCAAGGAGCGGAATCTGCCGATAGCAACAACCCGGAGAGCGCCGACAGCTCGTTTGGCGGTCAAGGCGCAAGGAATATGCAGCCCGAGAACCCGTCAAGCGTTCGGCCGGGTATCTGGGGACAAGTAGTTTTGTTCGAGGACGCGTGACTGTATTCAGTGTCAGTCACACGTTGTCAGCCCACGAGAGGGTGAGTAAGCTGCTCTCATGAATCAGCCATCTATCACTTCATCTGCGCCCAGCACTCGTGGCCCCGCCGATCATGACATTCGCGATCAGATTGTCGCGGCTGCCAACGAGCATTTCAGCCAGTATGGCTACGGTAAAACCACGGTTTCCGATCTGGCCAGGGCCATCGGTTTTTCCAAGGCGTACATCTATAAATTCTTTGATTCCAAACAGGCGATCGGCGAAGCGATCTGTTCAAACTGTCTGGGGCAAATCGTTGCAGCAGTCGAACTGGCGGTTAACGCAGAGGCGATTTCACCGACCGAGCGTTTGCGCAGACTGGTGAAAACCGTGATTGCTACGGGTGTGAACCTGTTCTTCAATGATCGCAAGCTCTACGACATCGCGGCATTTTCCGCGTCGGAGCGCTGGCCCAGTGCCCAGGTTTATGAGGAACAGATCAAGCGCTTTATCTTCGATATCGTGCGTGAAGGGCGAGAGCTTGGAGAGTTCGAGCGCAAGACCCCACTGGACGAGACCGTCGAAGCGATCCATCTGGCCCTGCGTCCCTTCGTCAACCCGTTGCTGCTGCAGCACAATCTGGATTTTATTGACGTAGCGCCCACGCTGACCTCCAACCTTATCTTGCGCAGCCTCATGCCTTGACCCGGTGCTGACCCAATATTCAGCTGATTCGAGTCAAGCCGACATCCCTCTCATTCGTCTCCTGTTCCCGGCACCTTCGTGCCGGGAGGGCATTCAATTTAGCTGTTTGTGACCATTGACTGAAATGGTCACTTGGATAATATGGCTTCGCTGCAGTTTTCGATGTTCTTTTTCAGCGACCCATAGAGTCCAGACAATGAAAAAAATAACGCTCAAGAGTCCCGTTGGCCTGGCCGTCGTGCTGGCATCCTCCAATGTGTTGGCCGGTGGCTTTGCACTCAACGAACAAAGCATCAGCGGGATGGGCTCCGGTTTCGCCGGTCGATCTTCATCTGCCGAAGATGCCAGTACGGTCTTCGGTAATCCGGCGGGTATGGCGCGGCTTAAACGAGAGCAGGCCAGCGTGGGCGCGGCGACGCTGTTCGCCAAGTCAGACATCAGCCAGACACGCAGTACGTTTGGTGGGAAGGAAGACGGCGACATGGTTCCCACCACCACTGTACCGATGGGGTATTACGTCAAACCCATCGACGAGCATTGGGCATTCGGCGTCGGGTTTTATGTACCTTTCGGGCTGATCACCGACTACGGCAGTGGTTTTGCCGGGCGCTATTACGCCAACAAGAGTGAAGTCACCACGCTGACCTTCCAACCCACTATCAGCTACGCCTTCAACGAAAAAGTCTCGATCGGATTCGGGCCGACCATCAACCGTATCGGCGGAGAGATATCGGGCATGGTGCCCAACCCGCTAAGCCCGGGGCGTAATGACGGCAAGCTCAAAAGCACGGGCGATGACACCGCACTGGGCTTCAACGCCGGCGTGCTGGTGCAGGCGACCGATCAGACCCGCCTGGGCCTGACGTATCACTCCAAAGTCAGTTACCACCTGGATGCCAAAACCAAG
>Ga0308163_10001584_pt1 | contig 23924 bp, 18 predicted proteins | sample PhyTR1_FD_201037 | JGI IMG/M metagenome (GOLD analysis project Ga0308163, IMG submission 201037) | Phyllosphere microbial communities from UC Gill Tract Community Farm, Albany, California, United States - DLSLT.R1 | ecosystem: Host-associated > Plants > Phyllosphere > Unclassified | place: USA... | reverse complement strand
GCAACTGATCGTGATGCCCAACGGTAGTACGGTGCCGCTTTTGACCAGCCTGAAGCGGATCGAGGCGACGGATGGCGACCGATATATCGTTGGAACGCTGGCGGATGTGTCGCTGCTGAAGATCGGCGAAGCCAATATGCGCGAAGCCAAGGCCCAGGCTGAAAAGCTCTATGACGATATTGAGGCGATCCTGCGCACCATGCCTGTCGGGGTCATGATTGTCGGAGCCGATCAGGTGTTGACCTTTTCCAACCCGATGGCGCGCAACATGGCCAACTGGCCTGAGGAAAAGCCTCTGACTGGAACGCCCTTTGCCGACTATCTCAGGCACGCCCATGCCGAGGGTTGGCCCCTGACGGCCAGCGAAGAGGAGGCTGGTCTTGAAAGCCGAATTGCCGCCTACAGTCAGCAATTGCGGGATCTCAACAACGTCAGTCGGATCGAGGTGGTGTTGGCCGATGGTCGGCATATCGCCATTACCGCGTCGCCGCTCGATGATGGACAGACGATGCTGACCTTTTCCGACGATACCGAGCAACGGCTGCGCGAACGCGAAATCGATGAGGCGCGCGCCCGGCTGCAGGATGTGGGTAAGCTGCTGGAAGAAGCGACCCAGGTCATGGCGCAGGGGCTTTGTGTCATCCAGCGCGACCGTATTCTTTACCGAAACGACAAGCTTGCCGAAATTCTGGACCTGTCGCCGCAGCTTGTCGTGGGCGGTGCGGATTGGCGGGAATTGGCGGACTATTGCGCCAAGCGCGGCGATTTCGGTGATGATTCCGAGCGCTTCTTCGAGCGGATGAAATCCGGGGTCAGGCAAAATGGCTCTGCCACGGCGGTGGTGCAGCGGCGCGATGGCGCTTGGCGCAGCATCGACATCATTGCCAGCGCCGAGGATCGATGGCTGTTCGTGATCGGCGATGTCAGCGAGGCGAAGCGGCGGGAGGCGGAGCTGACGACGCTGGCCGTTCAGGCCGAGGCCGCCGACAAGGCCAAGTCGCGTTTCCTCGCCAGCATGAGCCACGAGATCCGTACGCCGATGAACGGTGTGCTCGGTATGACCGAGCTGCTGCTCGCCTCGCAGCTTGACGCGCGGCAAAAGACCTTCGTCGATGTGATCGTCAAGTCTGGCCGGTCGCTGCTGACTGTTATCAACGACATCCTCGACTTCTCCAAGATCGATGACGGCAGTCTGACATTACGCTCTGCGCCGTTCGATCCGCTGGCGGCGGTGGAAGATGTCGTGACGCTTATGGCCGGCCGCGCCACCGAGAAGGATCTGGAACTGCTGGTAAGCGGCCAGGGACAGTTGACCCATATGCTGTCGGGCGATGCCGGGCGGCTCCGGCAAATTCTTACCAATCTGCTGGGCGAGGCGATCAGGGCGACGGACCGGGGACATGTGCTGATCGATATCGGCATGCGCCACGAGTCTCGTCCCATTCCGTCCGAAGACGAGATGCCCCGGCCTGCCTCGGATGACGAAACCAGCAATGCGAAGGCCGAGGCTGATCGTGTCTGGCTGGTGCTGCGCATCGAGGATACCGGCTCCGGTATTACCGCAGAGCAACGCGATCTTGCCTTTTCACGCTTTCCAAATCATGTGGGAGTGTCGCATTACCGCTATGGTTCTGGCGTCGGACTGTCGATCGCCTATGGTTTGGTCGATCTGTTCGGCGGCACGCTTGAGGTGGACAACAAACCGGGCCATGGCGTGGCGGTGACGATCACTCTGCCTTTCACGCTCGGGGCCGAAAAGGTGCCGAGCCTGGCCGGGTTCCATCTGCGCGGGGCGCGGGTTCTGGCTTTCGAGAGCAGTCCGATAGGCTGCGGCATTCTCAACGATCAGCTGTTTCGCTGGGGGTTTGATGGTGTCGCGGTGGATGATCCCGCTTTGGCGCTGGCGGTTCTGGAACAGGCGGAAAGCCAGGGTAGCCCCATTGAACTGCTGCTGGTCGATGGCTGCCGGCGCCGTGACGGCGGACTGGATCTGGTGCGAAAGCTCCGCAACGATTCACGCTTTGAACGGTTAGCGATCATTCTTCTGGCGACCGAAGCCCCCTTGAATCCTAGCGGTACGGCCGAGGGGATTGATGTGCAGGTGCAACTGGCCAAGCCAGTCGGCGAAAATCTGCTGCGCAATGCCGTGATTGATGTGCTGCGCACGGCACGACGCGAAGCGGGATCTTCGGAGACACTGGCCCAGCCGGGGAGCGGTCGGGATGATCTCGGCGACTTGCTCCATCAGGTTGCCGCCGGGCCATCGTCATCTTGGCCTCACTCCCCAGCATCGCCCGCGTCCCTTGTCCATGATCTGCCGCCGCGCCCGGCGTCTTTTGCGGGCGATCGGGCAGATCTGCTGATTCTGGCCTCCGTTGGAGCGGTGCGCGATTTTTTCCAGCGAGCTCTTCAGTCCATCGAGATCGGCCATGCTTATCTCTCCGAGGCGCATGAGGCGCTTGCACTTTGGCGCTTGCAACGCCCGGCCATCATGCTGATCGATCTGGTTACAGATCGCGAACGGGCGCTCGATGTCGTGCGCCAGATGCGCGCCGAGGAAGAGTCGGACCGCACGACCGGCCGGCAGGAGCGGCATGGACAGGATACACCAACGGTGCTGATCGGCCTTGCCACCGATCTTTCCACCTATGACAAGGCCGCCTGCCACAAGGCCGGCCTCGACGATCTCGTGCTTGAAACCGTCAGCCCCGACCGGTTGCGCGACTGCATCGGCTACTGGCTTGGCGCCGGCATTTCCGCCGTGGTGGAGCTTGATGTCGACCCAAACGGGGATGAGGACGTTTTTGAAGCCGAAAACTTTTGGCAGACGGCTTTGTGAGGTCTGGGCTGATCAGTGCGGCCGCAAATCGCCTCGTAGAATTGCCTCGAACGCTCATGATTTTGGGACGGTATAAAAGGCCGCAGCATGGCGGTTGCCTTGGTGTCGGTGCTCAGGCGTAATCGATGTGAATACTCTCCGCATTAGTCCAGAGCGATGGTCAAGTTGTCAGGGACCACTGCTTGACGCAGCACCACAGGTCCCCCCCCTCAGCCTTCCACCCTCGCTCCGCACAGCATTTCCCGCTTGCCGGCAAAGCCGGGGCGGCGTTCGACGTCGAAGCCGGCGGCCTTGAGATTGCGGCGCACGAAGCCGGCGGCGGCGTAGGTGGCGAAGCGGCCGCCCGGGGCGGTCAGTTCATAGAGCCGAGTCATCAGCTCCAGCGACCACATTGCGCTGTTACGGGCAGGGGCAAAGCCGTCGAGATACCAGGCATCGAATGGCTCTGCCCAATCCGTAAGCGAGGTCAGCGCGTCACCGCAGACGACGATCAGCCGGGTCTGGGCGTCGAGGCCGAGTTCGACACGGCCTTGCGGGGTCTCCGGCCAGAGCGACAGCAGACCCTGCCGCTCCCGGTCGATCTGCGGCCAGCGCGACAGCGCCCGGTCGATATCTTCCCGGCGCATCGGATAAAGCTCGAAGGATACGAAGGTAAGGTGGCCATCAGTCGGCCGTGTCTCCTGCCATTGCCGCCAGGTCTCCATGGCGTTCAGCCCGGTGCCGAAACCGAGTTCGCCAATGCGAAAGGTGGCGGCATCCGATCCGGCTTGCGCCTTGCGCTCGCTCCAGCGTTCCGGCAGGTGATTGCCGGCGAGAAACACATGGCCGCATTCCAGCCTGCCATCGGTCTGGCAGTAAAAATGATCGCCAAAGGCGGTGGAATAGGGCATATCGCCGTCCTGCCAGGTCAGCGGCCCCTCTTGCCTTATCTCGGCTTGCGGCCCGCTATCGTCTGGCATCGGATCGGTTGAGAATGGAGATTGGGTCATGGAAACAGGCGATAGGACGGCTTCGGTCTCCGGTCAACTGCGGCCCGATGTTCTCATCGTCGGCGGGGGCATTATGGGCCTCTGGGCGGCGCGGTTTGCGGTTCAAGCCGGACTTGATGTGGTTCTGGTCGATGGCGCTACGCTCGCCAGCGGTGCAAGCGGCGGGCTGCTCGGGGCGCTGATGCCTTATATGCCGGATAAATGGGATACGAAGAAGCAGTTCCAGTTCGAAGCGCTGCTGGCGCTGGAGGATGAAGCGCGCCTGCTGGAAGAAGAGACCGGAATTGCCGTTGGCTATCGCCGCTCCGGCCGGCTCATTCCGCTCCCCAAGCCGCATCTTCGTGTGATTGCCGAGCGCCATCAAAAAGACGCCGTCACCGCCTGGCGGGCCGGCGATCGGCAATTTGCCTGGGGCGTCATCGACCGCTCGCCGGCCGGCGATGGCTGGCCGGATGCGGCGGTGACCGGTGCCGGCCTGGTGCATGACACGCTGGCTGCGCGGGTGTCGCCGCGCGGGCTCACGGCGGCGCTGAAGGTGGGACTGTCTGCGTCGTCGCGCTGCCGGATCATTGAAGGTGCTGCGGTAAAGGCCGTCGATCCTGATCGGCAACTGGCAGAACTGGCGGATGGTCGGACGATCAGCTTTGGCCATGCCATCATCACGGCCGGGGTAGGGAGTTTTCCGCTGCTTAACCGGTTCAGCCCGGACGATGCCCAGCCCCTTGGTATGGCCGTGAAGGGGCAGGCGGCGCTTCTGAAGGCCGATATCGATCCCGATTTGCCGCTGATCTATCTCGATGGCGTCTATGCCGTGCCGCATGAGGGCGGGCATGTGGCCATCGGCAGCACCAGCGAAAATCGCTGGACGGAGCCCTCGTCCACGGACGAGCAATTGGAAACCCTGATCGCCAAGGCCCGCCGGCTGGTGCCGTCTCTGGCTGAGGCGCCGGTGGTGGAGCGCTGGGCGGGGCTGCGGCCGAAGGCGATCGACCGCGATCCGATGGTTGGCGCCCATCCCGATCACCCCAGGCTGATCGCGCTCACCGGCGGCTTCAAGATCAGCTTCGGCCTTGCCCATAGCCTGGCCCGCCAGGCACTGCGGCCGATCTTTGGCGAAGAGCCGGTTTTGCCGCCGGGTTTCACCTTCGCCCATCATCTGCAGGTCGCCTCGAGACCGCAGAACCCGGCCTGAACCGTGCTCTACCCCAGGGCTTCACGCGCTATCGTCGCGAATAAAACAGTCTTTCGGACGGATTGCGACATGCTGCCGACATGCCCGACTTCGATCAAGCCGCTGTGATTTCCCGTCTAAAGTGAATTCAGCACTGCTATCTTTCGTCATAGTGTCATGCAAATCGCCTATCTGACAGCCCATGCGGAATACCGAATGGGAGTGATTCTGTTCCGCCAGGGCCGGGCAACACCGGTCAAGCATGCCGTGAATTGAAAATTGTATAAAAAATACAAATATTTGCAGCGTTCCTGGTGCGTCCGTGAGATGCCCGTCGCTGCCGGAGGCCACTCGCATGCGATATTCGATCTGCTATACACCTTCTGCGCGTGATCCTTTGTCGCTCGCGGCCGCAAGCTGGCTGGGACGCAATGTTTATTCCGGCGAACCGGTGGAACATCCTGCTCTGCCTGGGTTTGGCCTGCACGACCTCGCTTTTCATACCGCGCTGCCCCGGCGCAGCGGTTTTCATGCCTGCCTGAAGGCGCCCTTTGCCCTGCATGAAGAGGCGAGCGAGGCGCAGCTGCTGCGCGAGCTGATGCATTTTGCCGGCATCGTCGAGCCTTTCACTCTGTCTGGCCTGGAAGTTGCGCGGCTTGGCGACTTCTGCGCACTGACGCTCGCCCAGCCGTCGAACCAGCTCGAACGGGTCGCCTCCCTGGTCGTGCAGAATTTCGACCGGTTCCGCGCACCGCTCAGCGATGCGGAGATCGAGCGCATGGCGCCTGAGCGATTGAGCGCGCCGCAATTTGCCAACCTCTACCGCTGGGGCGATCCGCACGTGCTGGACGAATATCGGTTCTACATGCCGCTGACCGGGCCGGTCGCCATGAGCCAGCGTGATCGGATTCACCAGGCCGCCGCCACCTATTTCGCGCCGGTGCTGCAGGGGTCGGTGGTGTTTTCAAATCTGGCGCTGTTCGTCGAGCGGGAGCCGGGGGCGCCGCTGGTCGTGCATTCGCTGCATCCGATGGGGCGGGTATCGGCGCGCAAGATCGCTTGAGCGGATCGCGTCAGGCATCGCCATTGCCGCCGCCGGTTGTTTCGCCAGTGCGTCACGCTTTCTTCCCTGAAATTGCAGCGCAACATCCTCTCGACAAGCGCTAGGCACGGGCCTACCGTTGCCAAAAAAGCAGAGGGTGATTTGCATGACCGATAAATCCTATCCCCGCGATCTCATCGGCTACGGTCGGCATGCGCCCGATCCTCGCTGGCCGGGCGGTGCACGGGTGGCGGTGCAGTTCGTGATCAATTACGAGGAGGGCGGCGAAAGCTGTATTCTCGATGGCGATCAGGCATCCGAAAACCTGCTGTCGGAGATCGTCGGTGCCGCGCCCTGGCCCGGCCAGCGCAATCTCAATATGGAATCGATCTACGAATATGGCTCGCGTGCCGGCTTCTGGCGGCTGCACCGGATGTTTACCGGGCTGAACGTGCCGGTCACGGTCTATGGCGTGACGCTGGCCATGGCACGCAACCCGGAGGCGGTGGCGGCGATGAACGAGGCAGGCTGGGAAATCGCCAGCCACGGCTATCGTTGGCTGGAATACAAGGATTTCTCCGAGGAGGTCGAGCGCCAGCATATTCTGGAAGCCGTGCGGCTGCATACCGAGGTGGCAGGCGAACGGCCTTATGGCATGTATCAGGGCAAGCCCTCTGACAATACGCTGCGGCTTGTCATGGAGGAGGGCGGCTTTCTCTATTCCTCCGACAATTATTCCGACGATCTGCCCTTCTGGGTGCCCGACCAAAACGGCAAGCCGTTCCTGATCATTCCCTACACGCTTGAAACCAACGATATGCGCTTTGCCACGCCGCAGGGCTTCAATTCCGGCGACCAATTCTTCACCTATCTGAAGGATGCGTTCGACACGCTTTATCAGGAAGGTATCGAGGGCGCGCCGAAGATGATGTCCGTCGGTCTGCATTGCCGGTTGGTCGGACGGCCGGGTCGTGCTGCGGCGCTCAGGCGCTTCCTCGACTATGTGCTCTCCCATGACAAGGTCTGGACGCCGACCCGGCTCGAGATCGCCCGTCACTGGCACGCCAACCATAAGCCGGCGTGGTAGCATTCGTCAGTCAGATGACCGCAGTCGGTGGTAACCTATTGCCGTGTCCGGCCGCTTCGCTGCAAATTGCTTTTTAAGCCGCAGCGGCGGTCTGCTGGTCGCTGACATCAGCAGATCCGACCACCTTGTTGCGCCCAGTATTCTTCGCCAGATAGAGCGCCTGGTCGGCCTTGACGAACAGGGCATCGTCGGAGGGATCGTTGTCGTGGCAGAGGCTGGCAACGCCGATGCTGACGGTGACATGGCCCCAGGGCTGGTTTTTCTGATGGACGATCCCGAGCAGGGCGATGCGGTGGCGGATGAGGTCGGCCATGGCCCAGGCCTCGGTTTCTGTCATGCCTGGCAGCAGCACGGCAATCTCTTCGCCGCCATAACGTGCGGCAAGATCCACGCCCTGGCGGATGGTGTGCTGTATTTCGGCGGAGATTGCCTGAAGACAGGTGTCGCCGGGAAGATGGCCATAGGTATCGTTGAACAGCTTGAACCGGTCGACATCGAGCACCAGCAGCGACAGCGGCGTGCCCACCATCCGGGCCTCGCTGGCGAGACGTTTCAGCTGGCCGGTGAAGTGACGCTTGTTGGAGAGCTGGGTCAGCTCGTCGGTATTGGCAAGGCGGTCCAATTCTTCCTGTACCCGCTTCTGGCTGGTCACGTCGCGGGTGACGGCCACCATGCCGCTGCCGGCGGAGAAACTACGCACCCGTGTGACGACTGTCTCCAGCCAAGCCAACTCGCCGGACTCTTTTTGCCGGCGGACGATCAGCCTTTCGACCGAAGAGCCGGCGGTGATGTTGGCGAGCGCCTCGATCCAGTATTGCCGAGCATCGGCATCGTAGCTTTCGAGAATGCTTTGACCGACCAGTTTTTCCGGTTCGATGCCCAAAACCGAGCGCGAGGCTGCCGAGACATATTGGCGGATGCCGTGATCATCGAGCTTTTCGATCAGGTCGGATGAGGCATTGGCAATGACCTGAAATTCCGCCTCGCGCGCGGCGATAATCCGCTCGTCGCGCCGTCTGAGCTCCGACTGACGGCTCAAATAGATTGCCAGGCCAACGGAAGCCGCCAGCGCGATCAGCGAACAGAGCCAGCGGGTTTGCGCCAGGCGGATCCAATGGCGCAGGACCGCCTGCTTTGGAATGGCCACCAGTGCAGTTATGCCGGTCTTGCTGCTCTTGAAGTAGCCCGATGCCTTGCGGATGTTGTCGAAGGGCGAAACATAGTTGAAATTGCCGCTGTTGCTGACCAACAGCGCGTCGCGATAGAGGGGCGTATCGGCAAGGCTCTTGCCCATCGCAGATTCGTTCATCGGCGTACGGATCAATAGCCGCCCGGTCGCGTCGATCATGGCGAAAGTGCCACCGTCGAAAGTGTCGAAGCTATTGAAGAAATTGACGAAGTGCTTGATATCGACGGTAGCGACGACGACGCCGGCAAATTGCCCCTGGTCATTGTTGAGCCGTTGCGACAGCGTGATGAACCACTGCTCTGACAACAGCCCCTTGTAGGGACCATCGATCAGCGGCTCCAGACTGATGTCATTGCGATGCCGGGTGAAATAGGCTTGCCCCGAGAGGTCGAGACCGCCTGCAAAGCTGTCGACCGTTGATTCGATCAGGCGTCCATCCGCACCGATATAGGCAAGGCTGCGCAGATAAGGCGACCGCTTGACCATATCGCGCATGACATGGATTAGCTCGAGGCTATGAAGGACAGTCTTGTTTTTGTCGCTGATCTGGAAGGTGACGCCGGCCAGCGGCTGTTTCGCCACTTCGATCACATCGTCGGTATGCTGGGCGATCGCCCGCGCCGTCTGCGTCATATAAGAATTGGTCCGCGACAGCTGGGCATTCCAGCTGGAGAGTTCGAACCAGACCGCCAGAGAAAGAAACAGGACAACGCAGCTGAAGATCACCATACATGGTTTGAAATTCAGGGCTGCTCGTGGCGGTGATATCATCGGGTAGTTCTCGTCTTATCCAGTCGACGTCACTTTAAGATCCGAAGCTTAAAAAGTTATTTCATAATACGGGCACAATCTAAAAAACCGTACCCCTAATTAATTGCCGCTAAAGTTGCGTGTCCTCATAACATCTGCACCACTTTACATCGTCGGCAGCGTTTTTCCGTCATGGCCGGCGAACCATTTTCGTGTCGGGGCGTTTAAGCTACGGAAAACCAACAACGGTCTTCCCTCACGAAGATAGGATGAAGATTATGGATAAGAATCGCGTTGAAGGTGCAGCTAAGGAAGTCAAGGGCAACGTCAAGGAAGCCGCTGGCAAGGTAACCGGCTCCAAGAAAATGGAAGCTGAAGGCAAGATGGATAAGGCTGCCGGCAAGGTTCAGTCGACTGTCGGCAAGGCGAAAGACGCCGTGAAGTAAACAGGCCGCAAAAAGGCGCAGAAGCGATGCGCGGTGATCAAGTTTGAAACCGCGCCGCACGCTCGCCTGAAATGCAGGTCTCTATCGTCATCGACAGCCGCATCAACGGCTGTCGATCGCTTGATGGGCAAGGCTCTGCGCCTGTCGGTTTCAGCCGGTCCAGGCGCAGCCCCCAGACAAGCGCGCCATCGAAAAGGAATGTTTGATGAAAACGATTTTTGCTTCTGTCGCTATTGCGACCCTCGCCATGGCAATTGCGCCGGCCGCGGAAGCCGCCAACACACGTCACGCTACCCGGCATCCCGCATCGCAGATGACGGCGACGCAGCCGAAAGAACGGCTCGGTACGCTGTCTTGCGAAGTGGCCGGCGGGGTGGGCATGTTGATCGGCTCCAGCCGCAGCGTCACCTGCGATTTCAAACAGCGCACTGGCAAGGTCGAGCGCTATACCGGCTCAATCGGCAAGCTGGGCCTGGATGTCGGCGTCACCGGCAAGAGCTATATTCGCTGGATCGTCTATAATGTCCGTCCGACGACCACCGGTCAGGGCGCATTGGCGGGGACCTATGTCGGTGCTTCCGCCCGCGCTTCGGTCGGCGTCGGTCTGGGTGGGAATGCGTTGGTCGGCGGCAGCAACAAGAATTTCGGCCTGCAGCCGCTCAGTGCTGAAACTGGCACAGGCCTCAATGTTGCCGCTGGTGTCTCGCGTCTGCAATTGCGCGCCGCACGCTGATCTCCAGCGCCTCAAACTCCAGAAAAGAAAATCCCCCGGTCGGTGCCGGGGGATTTTTTTTGTTGGCTCTATGCCGTTGATCAAGCAGGGAAAGGGAGATGCAAAGCATCCCCCTCCTTGTCGATCAGGCGGCAAGCGTTGCCATGTCGATGACGAAGCGATAGCGCACGTCGCTCTTCAGCACGCGCTCGTAAGCAGCGTTGATGTCTTTGATGTCGATGATTTCGATATCGGACGTAATGTCGTGCTTGCCGCAGAAATCCAGCATTTCCTGGGTTTCCTTGATCGAGCCGATCATCGAGCCGGCCAGGCTGCGGCGTGCAGGAATGACCGAGAAGGCATGCACGGGAACCGGCTTTTCCGGGACGCCGAGCAGAACCATGGTGCCGTCGACCTTCAAGAGGTTGAGATAGGCGTTCCAATCGATATCGGCGCTGACGGTGCAGATGATCAGGTCGAAGCTGCCGGCCAGCGTTTTGAAGGTCTCGGCATCGCTAGTGGCATAGTAATGGCTGGCGCCGAGACGCAGGCCGTCTTCCTTCTTCGACAGGGTCTGGCTGAGCACGGTGATTTCCGCACCCATGGCCGCGCCGATCTTCACGCCCATGTGGCCGAGGCCGCCCATGCCGACGATGGCGACCTTCTTGCCGGGGCCGGCCTTCCAGTGTGCCAGCGGCGAATAGAGCGTAATGCCGGCGCAGAGCAGGGGGGCTGCCTTGTCGAGCGGCAGGTTGTCCGGGATCGACAGGACATAACCTTCCTTGACGACGATGCTGTCGGAATAGCCGCCTTGGGTTGGTGTCTTGCCGTCGCGTTCGACGCTGTTATAGGTCTGGACCAGACCGGGCAGATACTGCTCGATGTCAGGATCGCGGGCGGCGCAATGGGCGCAGGAATCGACGAAGCAGCCGACGCCGACATGGTCGCCAACCTTAAACTTGCTGACCTTGGAGCCGACAGCGGTGACCACGCCGGCAATTTCATGGCCGGGCACCATCGGATAGGCAGACATGCCCCACTCATTGCGGGCCTGGTGAATGTCGGAATGGCAGACGCCACAATATTTGATCGAAATCACGACGTCGTCGTCGTTCGGCTCACGACGTTCAAAGGTGAAGGGTTCCAGCGGCTTGCTGGCGTCGGTTGCGGCATAACCTCTTGCGATTGGCATGCGGCGCTCCTTATGTGTTCGGGAATCTCGGAAAGGGCGAAGAAAGCCGCGGCTGCGGCACGCCCGCTTCATAGATAGGTGTGCAGGCGCGATGTTCAACACACGGTCTACATATTCGAGCTGGAATTTCAGTCCCAATCGCCTGCCGGATCGGAGCTCCAAGGCCGGCCTTGCCTTTTCCCACCAAGACCGTATTGGATGCCATAACGGCGAAGCAGGAAAAGCGCTGTCAAACGATACGGCGCGATAACAAAAACCTGCGGCGTCGCTCGGGTCCGGGAGCGGTTGTGCAGACATTGCCGACGGATGCCGAGCATACATTTAAAGAGGGGGCATCAATGCAACGTCAGGACTTCATTGCGCAATTTGGTGGGATTTTCGAGCATTCGCCCTTCATCGCCGAGCGGGCCTTCGATGCCGGACTGATTGACGAGCCTTTGACCGCTGATAGCGTTCACGATGGTATGAGCGCGATTTTTCGCACCGCCAGCGTCACGGAACGGCTGGGCGTATTGCGCGCGCATCCCGATCTCGCGGGCAAGCTGGCAATTGCGGGGGAACTGACGGAGGAGAGCCGCAACGAGCAGGCCGGAGCCGGGCTCGATCGGCTGTCGGAAGCGGAGCACCTTCGCTTTACCGAACTCAACACTGCTTATACCGAGAAATTCGGATTTCCCTTTATCATCGCGGTGAAGGGGTTGACGAAGGACGACATTCTTGTCGCCTTCGAGACGCGCATCGTTAACAGTCCTGATGCGGAGTTCTCCACCGCCTGCATGCAGGTCGAAAAGATTGCACGCCTGCGGCTCGAGGCTATGCTTCCGGTCGAGGGCTGACCGCCGGAAGACGCCGCTTTGAACAAACGGTCGCGTTCCGAGCCGATGAGGCCCAGCAGGCTGCTGGGCCGGACGGCCTATATCACTGCTTGCGCGCCTCTTCGGCCTCACGGATCGCTTCTTCGTGGTACCAGCTCGCGGCGCCGCTTTCCAGGATGATGGGCTTTTTGAGAGTGCGTTCGCGCATTTCCCGCAGTCGCTGCGGGTTGCGCACTGGGAATTCGTAGATTGTTGCCGATTCCCGACCAAGGCTCGTTGTCATCGCAATGCCTTCCGTTGTTCCTCGAGCTCCTCCGCCCGGATGAATCTCCTAGCACTTTTTCGGAAAAATTGCACATAGAAAGTGCAAATTGCCCAAAAATAAATCATTTTATGCTGCATTGCACTTCTGCTGCGGCTAAACTCCGAGCGTCGATGCGGCTTTGTTTTGCACCTGCATCACTTTGCGCTGGCTAGGCTGGCCCGATTGTGTCGTAAAACCGTTAAAAATCCCGTGGCTATTCAGTTGTTCCTTATGTTCGCGCAAATTTTTGGATTGTCTGGCCGGGATGATCGCGTATCTGGCACGGTTCATGCTTCATAAAAGCCGACTCCCGGACTGCCGGAGATTCATCCCAGGGTGCGCCCGATGCAGGGCGCTGGACTTATGAGAGATCGACAATGACCAAGTACAAGCTCGAGTATATCTGGTTGGACGGCTACACGCCGGTCCCGAACCTTCGCGGCAAGACGCAGATCAAGGAATTCGCGGAATTCCCGACCCTCGAACAGCTCCCGCTCTGGGGCTTCGACGGCAGCTCCACGCAGCAGGCCGAAGGTCATAGCTCGGACTGCGTTCTGAAGCCGGTTGCGGTTTACCCCGATCCCGCCCGCACCAACGGCGCGCTGGTCATGTGCGAAGTGATGATGCCCGATGGCGTTACCCCGCACTCTTCCAACAGCCGCGCCACCATTCTGGATGACGAAGGCACCTGGTTCGGCTTCGAGCAGGAATACTTCCTCTATCAGGACGGCCGTCCGCTCGGCTTCCCGGAACATGGCTACCCCGCTCCGCAGGGCCCTTACTACACCGGCGTCGGCTACAAGAACGTCGGCGACATCGCTCGCGAAATCGTCGAAGAGCATCTCGACCTTTGCCTGGCTGCCGGCATCAACCACGAAGGCATCAATGCCGAAGTGGCCAAGGGCCAGTGGGAGTTCCAGGTTTTCGGCAAGGGCTCCAAGAAGGCCGCTGACGAAATCTGGCTCGCTCGCTACCTGCTGCTGCGTCTGTGCGAAAAATACGCTGTCGACGTCGAATTCCATTGCAAGCCGCTCGGCGATACCGACTGGAACGGCTCGGGCATGCACTGCAACTTCTCGACCAAGTTCATGCGCGAAGTGGGCGGCAAGGATTATTTCGAAGCCCTCATGGCTGCTTTCGCCAAGAACTGGAAAGAGCATATCGACGTTTACGGCCCGGACAACCATCTGCGTCTGACCGGCAAGCACGAAACCGCTCCGTGGAACAAGTTCTCCTACGGCGTTGCCGACCGCGGCGCTTCGATCCGCGTGCCGCATTCCTTCGTGAACAACGGCTACCGCGGCTACCTGGAAGACCGTCGCCCGAACTCGCAGGGCTGCCCTTACCAGATCGCTTCGCAGGTCCTGAAGACCATCGCCGAAGTGCCGACCGCAAAGTCGGAAGCTGCCTGATTTCACTGTCACGCCCCGGTTCAACGACCGGGGCGTTTTTTCTAACGTGCCTGTCGTGCCTGTCGTGCTTGTGTCGCGATAAGCGGGCAGCACCCGCAAGTGTGTGTGCGTGACGGCCTCGGTCACTTTGAATGTTCAGACAGGCATGGCCGGTTTGCGGTCTTTCCTGCAGACAAGGGCAGGGGCTCTTGCTTCTATTTCAAGCACTGACCTTTATGTCCTGCTTTGTCGGTCTGTTGCCGCAAGTGACGCTACATTCGTTGATGCCGCTGGTGCGGCAATGGTTTTCGCATTGTGGTCGGACTGATTTTGCGGCTCAGGGTTGCGCATCCGTCCATTTTGAATGCTGCTTGATGTGGTGTGCGAGGTAACCTCTCGCGTTATTGTTGCCGGCATTCCGAAACGATAAAATCATCGATACCGGTATCGGTCTAATAGCAAGTTCATGATACTATTCATTCATGCAAAGCGCATGTGTTTTTGGTTTACCACTTTAAGTTGATTTCGTTTTTGTTGCCGAGCTGCAGTTTTCCCGTTCCGGGTCAGTTTGATGTGCAGCGCCGGTGTCAAAATTGGTTCATTTTCATTGTATATACTTGAGTTAGACGAAGGTCGAAATCATTCCGGTGAACGGCATGCGCCTACCACCTGGGGTCGATTAATTCAGCATTAAGCGCATTATCTATTGGCCGCCGCTTTCATTGATTTTTACGGGTTATCGCGCCACAGTCACTTTACAAATCAGGTCAGTGCTGTTTTCATCATTATCAGAAGTTTGAGTTTCCGCATTTCAATCCGCAGGTTTTTTTAGTTGCTCTTCGGCCTAATAGGCCACTGTTTCAAATGAAATTAAGTTTTACCCGTGATCTTTCTCTCGGGGCTATTGTAGTTTTTTAAGAATTTTGGATGGTTTTTACCGGGTATATATGCACACATTCCAATATGGCGGATTTTTGAGGTAACGGATTGCCGTTTTACTTGCTCGCCACTTTTATCTTCTTTTGCTTTTAATTGTTTTCGGGTTTCGGCCGATTTTCAGCGAGGTATTTTCAATGTCTTTCGTAGGCAGACATGAACAGGTCTTTCCGGTTTCCCTTGCTCAAGCGGGTTTGTGGGTCAAGCAGAAGGTTGTACCGCCGGATTTTGGCTTCGTGCTGGCCGAATCCATTGAAATTCATGGTCCTATCCACCCCGGCCTGTTTTGTCAGGCACTGCGCCGCCTCTCCGACGATTTCGCCGTAACGCGCTCGCGTATCAAGGAAGTTGACGGCCAGCCGCATCAGGTGGTGATGGCTGCCTATTGCGGCGTGTTCGAAGTGATCGACTTCAGCGGAACGGAAGATCCGGCCGCCAGCGCCGATGCCTGGATGCGCAAGCAGCTGTGCAAGCCGATCGATCTTGCCAACGATAATCTCTGGGGCTCGTCGCTGCTTAAGCTCGCCGAGGCGGAATGGGTCTGGTATCACTGGGCGCATCACTTGATCATGGATGGTTTTTCCGGTGGGCTTCTGGCGCGCCGCATGGTCGATATCTATGACGCGCTCAACGAAGGCCGCCAGCCGGAACCTTATGATTGCGGCTCGCCGCAGGAACTGCTGGAAATGGAGCGCGCCTATCGCAGCTCCCAGCATTTCGAGCGCGACCGCGCCTATTGGACCGAGCAACTGAAGGCTCTGCCTGAGCCGGTGACGCTGATGAAGAAGAAGGGCGAGCCCTCAGGCGGATTGCTGCGCCATACGACGGTGCTCGACCGCAAGACCGTCAAGGCGCTTGCCGAGACCAGCCGCGCTTTCGGCGCCTCCGTTCCGCAGGCGATGATTGCGTTGGTGGGTGCCTATTATGCCAAGGCGACCAACGTTGAGGAATTCACCATGATCACCATGGTGACTGCCCGTATCAGCCAAGCGATGCGCCGGGTGCCGGGCATGACGGCCAATGCCGTGCCGCTGCGCTTTCCAATGACGCCTGGCGTGTCCTGGGCGGATGTGTCCAAGCAGGTGGCGCAGCAGATGAGCCGGGCGCTGCGCTATCAGCGCTACCGCTACGAGGACATGCGCCGCGATCTCCGCATGGTGCGCCAGGATGAACAGATCGCGCTTTTGAGCGTCAATATCGAGCCCTTCGATTATGACCTGCGATTTGCGGGGCACCCGACCACCGCGCATAATCTGTCGAACGGCACGATGGGCGACTTTACTATCTTCGCCTATGACCGGGGCAACGACGGTGATATGCGCATCGATTTCGATGCCAATCCGGCGCTCTATACGCTGGAGGAACTGGCCGATCACGAAGCCCGCTTTACCCGCCTTCTGGAGGCCGTTCTTGCCGATCCGTCGCGGCCGCTCAGCGACATCAGTCTGCTATCGGACTGGGAGCGCCAGGAAATCTTGATCGACTGGAACGACACCGCCCATAAGCTGCCGGAAAAGACCTGGCCGGAACTCTTCCGCCTCCAGGCCGCCCGCACGCCCGATGCCGTGGCGCTGTCCTTCGGTGGTCGCAAGATGACTTATGGCGAACTGGATACCGCTTCCGACCATTTGGCCGGCTATCTCGTCGAAAAGGGCGTGCGTCCCGGGGCCTTGGTGGCCGTGGCCGTGCCGCGCTCGGAAAACATGGTGGTAGCACTGCTGGCGGTGCTGAAGTCGGGTGCGGCTTATCTGCCGCTCGATCCGGCCGATCCCGCCCAGCGCGTGGCGATGATCCTGGAAGATGCATGCCCGGCGGCCGTGATCACAACGCAAGACGTGTCCGGCAATCTGCCTGATGGGATCGGTAACCTGATCTTCCTCGACGGGCCGTTGCAGCGCGAGGGTTCTGCATTACCGCAGGGGCCGGCCCTGACCGATACCGCCTATATTATCTTCACCTCGGGTTCGACCGGCCGGCCGAAGGGTGTGGAAATTCCACATAAGGCGCTGATGAACTTCCTGCTGTCGATGCAGGACCTGCTGAAGCTGGATGCGGACGACCGACTGCTGGCGGTAACGACGATCTCCTTCGATATTGCAGCACTTGAGCTGTATCTGCCGCTCTTGGCCGGCGCCCAGACTGTCATCGCGCTGCGCTCGGAAGTGCGTGACCCGGCCGTCCTGAGCGGTCTGATCCGCAACCATGGCGTTACCATTATGCAGGCAACGCCATCTCTGTGGCGGGCGCTGCTGGCCGATCATGCCGAAGGGCTGGAGGGGCTTCGCAGCCTGGTCGGCGGCGAGGCGCTGCCGTCGGATCTCGCCCACAAGATGTCGCGGCTCGGTCACCCCGTGCTCAATGTCTACGGCCCGACGGAAACGACGGTCTGGTCGACGAATATGCCGTTGTCCGGCAGTGATCTCGACACCGCGCCGATCGGCCGACCGATCTGGAATACCAGCGTTTACGTATTGGACCGTCATTGCCAGCCGGTGCCTCCGGGCTTCATCGGCGAGCTCTATATCGGTGGCGCTGGCGTCGCCAAGGGTTATCTCGACCGGCCCGATCTGACGGCGGAAAAGTTCATGGCCGATCCATTCGCCGGCGGCGAGGCGCGCATGTATCGCACCGGCGATCTTGTGCGCTGGCGCCGGGATGGTGTGCTCGACTATCTCGGCCGCAACGATCATCAGATCAAGATCCGCGGCTTCCGCGTGGAGCCGGGCGAAATCGAGACGGCGCTGACTGGCTTGCCCGAAGTGCGCGAAGCTGTGGTCATCCTGCGTGACGATCCGGGTCGCGACAAGCGCCTGGTCGCTTACGTCGTGCCACGAGATGGGGCCGAAATCGATCCCGCCGACCTGTCCCAACGGTTGGGCAGTGTGCTGCCCATGCATATGATCCCTGCCGCTTACGTCGTGCTTGAAGCAATTCCGTTGAATTCGAATGGAAAGACTGATCGCCATGCGTTGCCGGTGCCGCAATGGACGGTGACTGACGGTGTCGCCCTGCCGGGTACCGAGGCCGAAAAGCGACTTGCGGCGCTGTGGTGCGAGATTCTTGGCCTGGAGCAGATCGGCATTCACGACAGCTTCTTTGTGCTCGGTGGCGACTCGCTTGCCGCAGCAGGCATGATCTCGGCCGTGCGCACCAAGCTGAAGGGCGACATCCCGCTCGGCGCCGTGTTCGAGACACCGACCATTGCGGCCCTTGCCGTGCATCTGGATGGAGCCGGTGGCAGCTCACCGTTGATCGAGCCGGTGCTTGCTATCCGCGCCAAGGGCACGCGCCCGCCGCTGTTCTGCATCCACCCGGTTCTCGGTCTTGGATGGAGCTTCTTTGCGCTGGCCCAGCATCTCAGCGAAGATGTGCCTGTCTATGCGCTGCAATCGGACGGTCTTCATGATCTCAGCGCCCTGCCGCGTTCGATCGAGGAAATAGCGACGCTTTACGTGCAGCGGATCCGCAAGATCCAGCCACAGGGGCCTTACCATCTGCTCGGCTGGTCGCTCGGCGGGCTGATCGCCCATGAAATGGTGCGGCAATTGCGTGCCCAAGGCGAGAGCATTGCCTTCCTCGGCATGCTCGACAGCTACCATTTCAAACCGGCGCCGCAATTGCAGGATGATGCTGCGCTGGCGCGTGCCGCCCTCGGCTTCCTCGGCTTCGACGAGGCGGCGGCGGGCGCCAACCCATCGCTGGCCGAACTCGGCGATTTCGTGCTGAAAATGTTCGATGCCGACAACCATGTTCTGCTGGAACAGGTCAACCAGTTTGATCCTGACTTCGTCGAGCGGGCCAAGTCGACCATCTTGCATCATCTCGATATCGCGCAGCGCTTCACGCCCGGCAAGATCGATGTGGACATGCATTTCTTCCGCGCCGAGAAAAGCGCTGGCGGCGAAGCGCTGGAGGCTATTCTGCATTACGACGCGCAAACCTGGCTGCCGCATGTCGAGGGCCGCGTCTATCTGCGCGACATGGCCTGCAACCATCATGACATGCTCAACCCGGAGCCCGCTGGCCATATCAGCGCCATCGTGCAGGCTGAATTGCTGCGAGAATTCCTGGTCCTGCGCCGGCCGCAGGCGGTGAAAGAGCTTGAGCTGAAAGGTTTGCATCCGATCCCAGTCGGCCGGATGTTCTGAACTTGGAGAAGCAGGAGCGCCGCGTATCGGATACGATATGCGGCGCTTCTCATGTTAACGGTGCCTGTTTCGATGTGAGCTGGTTCAGCGGTTTAGGCAATCCGTTCGGCAGTGTTTGCCTTCGACTGCTCTTCCGCTCCTCCCAGATTTTGCCTATGCAGGAGAGGCATCTAATTTCCAAGCCGGACCCTGCCATGACCTTATCTTCTGCCCTTATCCTTGCCGTGCGTCCGCTGACAGCTGAAGCCTTTGCACCGTTCGGCGATGTCATCGAGGCCGATCCGGAACGGATGCGGTTGATCAATGGCGGCACCACGGAGCGGTTTCACGGGCTAGCGAGCCCTGAGGTGATTGGCGAGGGGGCGCGGGTGATCCTCAATATCTTCCGTGGCCAGCCGAGGTCCTTTCCCTATGAGATCAACATGATGGAGCGGCATCCGCTCGGCAGCCAAAGCTTTTCGCCTTTGTCTGGCCGGCCCTTCCTGGTGGCGGTGTCGCAACATCGCGATGGAAAGCCGGATGTGCCGCAGGTGTTTCTGGCAGAGCCGCATCAGGGGGTGAATTATCGCTGCAATGTCTGGCACCATCCCTTGATGGCAATCGGCGCGGTCAGCGATTTTCTGGTTGCGGATCGCGACGGGCCGGGAAACAATCTGGAGGAGTTTTTCTTCGACGCCCCTTACGTGATTCTGGAGCCCCGCCCATGACCGGCCTCACCACCCATGTTCTCGACACGGCGCTTGGCCGGCCGGCCGCCGGCCTGCGCATCCAGCTCATGCGGATGAAGGGCGAGGAGGCGGAACTGATCAAGACGATCTTCACCAATGACGACGGCCGTGTCGATGGCGGGCCTATTCTCGTCGGTGAAGAGTTTCGCGTCGGGCAATATGAGCTGCTGTTTCATGCCGGTGATTATCTGAAAAGCCAGAATATGGCGCTGAGCGACCCGCCGTTTCTGGACGTGATCCCGATCCGCTTCGGCATTTCGGATCCTCAGGCGCATTACCATGTGCCGCTGCTGCTTTCGCCCTACGGCTATTCCACCTATCGCGGCAGCTGAGCCATGCGCTTTGCCGCCATCGCCGACATTCACGGCAATTGCCTGGCGCTGGAGGCGGTGCTGGCGGATATCGCGGCGCATGGCATCGCCTATGACCACGTAATCAATCTCGGCGATTGCTTTTCCGGGCCGCTGGAGGCCGGGCGCACCGGCGACTTGCTGTTGCTGCTCGAACTCGTGACTGTCAGGGGCAATCACGATCGCTATCTGATCGAGCAGGCGCGGGCGGATATGCATGCCTCCGACGCCATGGCCTATGATCAATTGTCGCCCCGGCATCTGAACTGGCTGCGGCAACTGCCGGTAACCACAGTCTGGCGCGATCAGGTGTTTCTCTGCCATGCGACGCCCGAGATCGACGATGTCTATTGGCTGGAGAGCGTCAGCCCCGATGGTTTGGTGCATCTGAGATCCCGGGTCGAAATTGAAGCCTTTGCCAAAGACATAGATCAGGAACTTATCCTGTGCGGCCATTCGCATCTGCCGCGCGGTATCCGGTTGGAGGATGGACGACTGATCGTCAATCCCGGCAGTGTTGGCTGCCCGGCTTATGACGACGATGTGCCCTTCTACCATAGGGTCGAGGCGGGAACGCCTCTTGCCTCCTATGCTATCCTCGACAAGACAGAGGGGCAGTGGACGGTCACGTCGAGGCTGGTGCCCTACCGCCATCTCGACATGGCGCGGCTGGCTTCCGAACGGGGCCGGCCGGATTGGGCGAGTGCGCTTGCCAGCGGCTGGCTTGCGTGAACTCGCTGCTCTGACATTCAACGAGATTGCAGCGGAAATCATCGCCTGCACGGCTGTATTTGCTGTGCAGGACTGTATGATGGGCACGGAAGAGGGGATGACCAAGCCATCATGCGACTGCTGATCGTTGAAGATAATCACGAGCTGGCCGATTGGCTGGCAAAGGCGCTGACTCAGGCGCATTACACCGTCGATGCCGCCCATGACGGCGAGGAGGCGGAGCATTTCCTCGAGCTTGCCGATTACGCCGCCGTCGTGCTCGATCTGTCGCTGCCGAAAGTGGATGGCATGACGCTGCTGAAGCGCATTCGCCGCGCCGGCAGCAAGGTGCCCGTGATCATCCTCACCGCCAATGCCTCGCTGGACGGGCGGGTGGCGGGGCTGGATTCCGGCGCCGACGACTATCTGGCAAAACCCTTCGAAATGGCCGAATTGGAGGCGCGTTTGCGTGCGCTGATCCGGCGCGGCCATGATCTGGCGAGCCCTGAAATCGCCGTGGCCGATCTGGTGCTGAACAGCGCGACGCGGCAGTTTTCTCTCAAAGGCGAGGTGCTGTCGCTGACGCCGCGCGAACATTCGGTGCTGGAATATCTCATGCTGAAGGCCGGCAGCACCGTAACCAAGGCGGCACTGTCGGAAAGCGTGTTCGGCTTCGATGCCGAGACCGATCCCAGCGCCATCGAGATCTACGTGCATCGGGTGCGCAAGAAGCTGGAAGGCGGAGCGGTACAGATCGCCACGCTGCGCGGGCTCGGCTACATGCTGCGGGCGGCCTGATGGGCCGGAGCGGTGCCAGTCTCTCGCCGGTGCGGGTTCTTCTGCGGCTGCGCCACAGCCTGCGGGCGCAATTGCTGGCCTGGGTGCTGGTGACGCTGGTCGGGGTGATCGGCTTCAATCTCTATTTCGGCCTAGTTCTCGCCCGCACGACAGCCAATCTCGTGACCGATAATATGCTGCTTGGCTCCGCCCGGATGATCGCCGAAGCCGTGCGGGTCGATGCCGGCGGCAATGCTGAAGTGGATATTCCGCCGGCCGCCCTGGAGATTTTCGACACAGGCCATGGCGACCGCGTCTTCTATCAGGTGACGACGGCCTGGGGCAATCTGGTGGCCGGCTATGCCGATCTGCAGGTTCCGGCTCGGATGCACCAGGGCGAGGATATGGTGTTTCGCAATCTGAATGTGCGGGCACTGATGCTCAACCATCCCGTAGTCGGCCTGCCTCCGGTCGAAGCGCCCAATAGCGAAGGCGGCGTCGCCGATGGCGTGACGGTCACCGTGGCCGTGACCCGCTACGGTCAGCAGGCGATGCGCACGCAGCTGTGGCTTTCCGATTTTGACGACCAGGTCCTGCTGGTGCTGGTCGCGGGCGTGGTGACGGTGTTGGGGCTGAACCGGGGCCTGGCGCCGGTGCTGCGGTTGCGCGACGCCGTGCGCAAGCGCCGCCGTGACCAGTTGGAACCCTTCGATGAGGGCATCGTCCATACGGAACTGCGGCCCCTGGTGCAGGCTCTCAATGATTACATGAACCGGGTGCAAAAGCAGATGGGCGCGCAGCGGCGCTTTGTTGCCAATGCCGCGCATCAGTTGCGCACGCCGCTGACGCTGCTCTCCACCCAGGCGAGCTTTGCCGCCCGCGAAACCGATCCGGCCCGCCGCGAAGAGGCGCTACAGGCTTTGATCCGCTCGACAAGGCAGGTGACGCGGCTTGCCGAACAATTGCTGACCCTGACCAGGGCCGAACCCGGCAGCCGCGCGCCCCGGGCGGACCGCGTCGACATGGCCGATGTCGCCCGCCAGGTGCTGGAAGCGCGGGTGGAAGAGGCGCTGCGCCAGGGCATCGATATCGGGCTCGACGCCGACGAGGCTGCACCCGTCATCGGTGACGGCACGATGCTGAAGGAAATGCTGGTTAACCTCGTCGACAACGCCCTGCGCTACACGCCAGCCCCCGGCATGGTGACCGTGGTGGTGACGCCGCTCGGCAACGAGATCGTGCTGCGCGTCGAAGACAGCGGCCCCGGCATTGCCGAGGCCGAGCGTATCCAAGTCTTCGAACGCTTCTACCGCATCATCGGCACCCAGGCCGAAGGCAGCGGCCTTGGCCTTGCCATCGTCAAGGAAGTCGTCGACGGCGCCGGAGGGAGGGTGACGCTCGGCACGTCTGATGATGGTGGGTTGAAGGTGGAGGTGAGGCTGCCGAGGGCGTGAGCGACGTCTGCGTGAATATTTCCGTGTTGCTGGCATGCCTCTCGGTTAAGGATCGTAGTATGAAATTAAAAAGCGACTGTATTTTTTGCCGCATCATCGGCAGGCAATCTCCGGCCTATATTGTACTGGAAAGTGATCATTTTATTTGCTTTTTTCCGTTGAAGCCAGACGTTCACGGCCATACACTCATCGTCAGCAAGGAGCATTATCACGACATTCGCGACTGCCCTGCGGAACTGGGCACGGATCTGCTGTTGATCGTCCAAAGCCTTTCTAAGCGTTAAGCAGACAGGCTTGAAGCGACCAGTTTCAACCTTCTCAATGCAAATGGTAGCTCCGCTGAGCAGTCCGTGGATCATCTACATTTTCATTTTCTGCCGCGCTTCCCGGAGGATGGGATCAATGCGTGACCAGTCCTATCAATCGAAGCTTTCGATTCCGAGTTACTGTTTAATACGGTGACCGATGTGCGAGAATGAGGCGCTATGACCGTAATTCGTGGGATTACCGATGCGGATAGTGGCGCTCTGATCGATTTATGGCGTGCCAGTTGGACGGCAACCTACCGTCGAAGTCTTGGGGAAGATGCTCTAGCCACCATGCTTGCCGATCTGGAGCAACATGGTGTGGCAGCCATGCTGCCCGGCGCTGGAGAAAAAGGCTACTGCGCAGTTATCGACACGCAGCTTCAAGGCAGCATTGTTATCGCCGAACGTGGTCGCATTGCCTATGTCTGGGGGCTGTATGTTTTGCCCGATCAGCAGCGTCGTGGAATTGGCTCAGAACTGCTAAGGACGGCCATCCGCGTCATTGAACAAGCTGAGACTGTCGAAATCAGAGTGCTTGAAAGCAGCAAATCTGCTATGGCTTTTTATGCAGGGCTGGACTTTGTC
>Ga0308163_10001582_pt1 | contig 23935 bp, 19 predicted proteins | sample PhyTR1_FD_201037 | JGI IMG/M metagenome (GOLD analysis project Ga0308163, IMG submission 201037) | Phyllosphere microbial communities from UC Gill Tract Community Farm, Albany, California, United States - DLSLT.R1 | ecosystem: Host-associated > Plants > Phyllosphere > Unclassified | place: USA... | reverse complement strand
GGGGCGGTTCTCACTACAGTCGGGGCATGAGCGACACAGGACTCTCCCAGGCCCAGCAGAAGATGCGCGACGGTGGTGTGGCCGAGACGGCGATCGACGTCTTCTCCCACTTCTACAGGCTGCTCGAGTCGGGGGAGACGGGTGTGATCCCCGAGTCCGAGGTGGACCCCCTCGTCGACGTCGACAAGCAGTCCGAGCTCGACGTCCCCGAGCAGGTGGGACGCGACGCCCTCGCGAAGACCGCGATCATCAAGCTCAACGGTGGCCTCGGCACGTCGATGGGCATGGACAAGGCGAAGTCGCTGCTGACGGTGCGCGGCGACGAGACCTTCCTCGACATCATCGTCGGGCAGGTGCGGCACGCGCGGGAGACGTCCGGGGCGCGGTTGCCCCTCGTCTTCATGAACAGCTTCCGCACCCGTGACGACACCCTCGCGGCCCTCGAGAAGCACGCCGACGTGGCCGTCGAGGGCGTGCCGCTCGACTTCCTGCAGAACCGCGAGCCCAAGCTGCGCGCCGACGACCTCACGCCGGTGACGTGGGAGGCTGACCCGAGCCTCGAGTGGTGTCCTCCGGGCCACGGGGACCTGTACACGGCCCTGCAGACGTCTGGGGTGCTCACAGCGCTCCTGGAGGCCGGGTTCGAGTACGCGCACGTGTCGAACTCCGACAACCTCGGTGCGTCACCCGACGCGGCGGTCGCCGGCTGGTTCGCGCAGACCGGGGCGCCCTTCGGTGCCGAGGTGGCCGTGCGGACGCCTGCAGACCGCAAGGGAGGCCACCAGGTGGTCCGCAAGAGCGACGGGAGGATCGTCCTGCGGGAGACGGCCCAGACCCTCGACGAGGACGCTGCAGCGGCCGCAGACATCTCCAAGCACAAGTACTTCAACACCAACAACCTCTGGTTCGACCTCAAGGCCCTGGCTGCCGAGCTGGAGCGGACGGGTGGGGTGCTGCAGCTGCCGCTCATCAAGAACTCGAAGACCGTGGACCCGGCCGACGCGTCGTCGACGCCGGTGATCCAGATCGAGTCCGCCATGGGGGCTGCCATCGAGGTGTTCGAGGGCGCACGGGTGCTCGAGGTCGACAGGTCGCGGTTCCTGCCTGTGAAGACCACCAACGACCTCCTGGTGCTGCGGAGCGACGTGTACGAGCTGGGGGAGGACTACAGACTCACAGCGGTCGTGGAGGCCCCGTACGTGGACCTGGACACGGATCACTACAAGACCATCGGGAAGTTCGACGCCCGCTTCGCCCAGGGAGCTCCGTCGCTGGTGGGAGCAACGGCGCTGCGGGTCGAGGGGGACTGGACCTTCGAGGCTGGGGTGACGGCTGTGGGGGAGGCTCGTCTGACTGACCCGGGGACCCCTGGGACGGTCCCGTCCGGGGCCACGATCAGCGCCGACGGGCTCGACGTGTCGTGAGCACCCCTCAGGATGGGGTAATGTTCTTCTCGGCCCTGCGGGGCTGGTGAGGTACTCACCGGGGGTCTTCGGGCCGCCGAGAGAACCCACGGGCTGTAGCGCAGCTTGGTAGCGCACCTGACTGGGGGTCAGGGGGTCGCAGGTTCAAATCCTGTCAGCCCGACCAGTGGTAACGCAGGTCGGAAGGGGTGATGCTGGAGTTTTCCAGCATCACCCCTTCGTGGTTTCAAGGGGTGCTCCAGCACACAATGCCGACGAGCAAGGACCTTCCCGCGACCGCGGCAGGTCCTATTTCGAATGAGCCTTTTCCGAAGAATAAGCACGGGTGCGTTCAATAGGCCTGCTTCGCCCCACACGAACTTCGCACATCGTCACGGGGCTTCCACGGCTCCGGGGCTTTTTTCTTGCAGTCGATCAAGGAAGCCAAGAATTGCGAGGACGTAGCCTTCCGCCACAGAGAACGGAATTTCTTGATTCGTGTGAATTGCTCGGTTACGAGCGCTGACCGCCTCTACTATCAGGTCGCGATCGGCCGGTGTCCTGAAGTACTCAAGTTCCTCGGCCTCGCCCAATAGTGAGCGCATGGATCTTGGCCGCCGCGGTTCCGAGATATCGGCTCCAAGAGCATCCGAAAGTGTCTTTTCTAAGAGCGTCACTGCAGAAACGAGCGCAGCGCGCCCTTCTGCCAGGTTAAGCAGACGCCGGGGTTCATCTTCACTGAAGTGAGTACCTGGAGTAGATGTTTGCAGCCAGTCCCGGACCGCGTCCACTAGGTCCTTCGGGTCCATAGCTCCTTCGTCGGGGCGAGGCACGTGAAGAATCTGTGAGTTTTGAGCGGTCGGATTTAGATCCGAAGGATCTCCTACGATTAAAATGTTCGCCAAGGGCTTCTTCAATATTGCTAAAGCCACTTCATATTGAGTAGCACCAGGGTCAATCTCGGCGACCACAAGCAAAGCGCGACTGATCAGTGTGTCGAGTTTAGCTGAAATTGCTCCGGGAGGACTTAAGACGTCACGAGCGGTAACGGGAACTAAGCCACAAGCTTCTACTTCTGGGAAAATGTTCTCTCTGTACCAGCCGATAAGTCGTGACGGAATTGCAAAGTAGCATATTCTACTCGCGCCAGGCGGCAAGAGAAGTTCGGCCGCCACACGATCGTCAGTGCTGATGCTCTTTGCCGGCAATCGATCTTGCCAGAACTGGCCCAGACTACTAAAAAACTCTTCAAGCTGTTGCCCCGTAGAGAGGCCTTTCTGGATCGGCAAATTAATAACCTTCACTCCGCGCCTCTCGTATCGACTAACCACATGAGATGCTGCGCCTACCTGTATCGTCCACAATGGACGATACATCCGCCCAAGACGACTTTTGATGAAAGAAAGCAATTGCCTAGTATCCGGGTCGTCGAGACTATAACCTACTAGAATGCCGGTTCGTTCGACTAGCATCGCCGCAACGCTCGTCGCGAGCAGAGGAAATGCGTTCAGAAACTGATCGTAGTCGTCTTCGGTGATAACCATTCGCATTGGATGGTTCACGTCCCCGTGAATCTTGACAAGCCTAGGCCCGGCGTATCGATTAGGTGTGGACAACTGGGTCTCGTCGATGACGGGCAGGCAGCCCTTATCGATGCTGTCGTAGGCCTTCTCGAGAAGCAAGTCAAAGTTTGTAGTGATGACGTCCGAGAACCCGACTCTAGCAAAAGCCAAATGGGCGCCACCAGGTGACGCGTCGAAGGAGCGAACTAATTTCGCAGTGCGGTCGATTAGGGCCACCCGGCCGTAGGCGTGTTCGTATGCCGAAATTGCTTCCAGCGTTCCAACGGTGGAATCCAGCCCCTGTACATCTAGCGCTAGAGAGCGGCCTAGTTCTGCCCAGGACGCTGGAGGTTCGCCGGTGTTTACAATTGCGTTCCTCGAGAAGCCTGCTCCAATTATTGGCAGCCATGCGCCTTCTACCAGCTCATCTAGGAGATGTTTCGGTACACTAGCAAGAATGTCGCTCATCGGAACTATCCTTTCGTGTTTCTTTGGTTTGCGCCTGGCGCTGGATTCGCAGTAGTTCGCACGAGGCGAAGCTGGGGAATGTCGCGCGGTTTCGAAGTCGAGTCTGGTGGCGCCCGGAGAATACTGGTCTTTTCGGATGCGTCAGACCAACTCGAGCCGTGGATCCATACGACGATCTTAGGTCTACATCCCCTTCAAGGGGAGGCTGAAGCTGGTACGCCCTGCGGTCTTTGGAGGGCCCAGTCGTGAGCGCTGTGGGCGACTGTCTGGCCGAGCGGTGCGCGCCGCGGTAGAGACCGGTGCCGCGAAACCGCGTCTGTAGGCCGCAGGCGTCAAAACGGGCGAGTGGACGACCGTCGATCATCTCCCGCGGGGTCAGCAACTTCGGATACCCACCAGCAGCCGCTAGTACGCTGGTTGCAGCCGTATGGTCGCCCGACGGGCAAGTGCAACGGAGGCCCGCGGTAGATCTGCTGCAGCCCGGTGGCAAGTTTGTTGCGCTGCGACTCCATCAGACGTCTCAGGGGCCGGTTGCCCAAGCCGCGAATATCCGAGCTCGACGTCGCAGAGTCTTAGCAATCCGCAGACCGCAATGGGGACGCCAGTCATGGCCCGGGCGGCGTCCTCGACAGTCTGCAGAAATCCCGTCAGCTCTACATCTCCCCGCACACCGTCAAGACGCACCCCGGCCACGCCATGGCCAAGCTCGACGTGCGGGACCGAACTCAGATGGTCGTCGTCGCGTTCCGCGCCGGCCTCGTCTAGCACGACGGAGCCGCTACTGCTGCCTCTCGTGGATGTCAGCGTCACACGGGGTGCGCCTGAGGATTCACCTCGAGGGCGCCGACTGGGATGCGTTTTGCTAGATCGTGCATCGCTGGGGTGACGTAGGAGACGTCGAGAAAGGTGGTGTTCTCGTCGAAGTCCAGACCGCCGCCGAAAGCCCTATAGACGTCCTCGTGATCTGCCAGCATCCAAAGATTATCGACCAGCTGCAGGTTTGCCCGGCTGTACGGGCTGGGGCGCACGACGAGCGCGTCGCCGTAGTACGGACGGAGGGCTCGTTCAGCCTTGTCGACGTCGTGGGCCAAGACGTGCGCCTCGTACGGGTCTCGGGAGACGGAGACCAGGATCTTCTCCTGCACGAGCTCGTGGGTCATCGGCAGCACGCGCTCGACCGGACCGGCATCGAGGAGCTGACGTCCGGGTTCGTCTCGGACGGTGAGGAAGATGTCTGCCGGCCGGGGGAAGGGGGTCCCGTCGAACGAGCCGTCAGTGATGGCCTCCCCATCCCACCGGCCCGTCACCGTCCGCTCACTGCCTACCAGTTCGGTTTCGCCGCCGTTCGCGAGCGAGATGGGTATCAGGGCCGAACTTGGCCAGTGGACCTGGCCCTCCTCCTCCCGTAGCTCGCCGAGGCGGTGAAGGGCAAAGCCCACTCGCGACCGAACGACGGTGCCCGTTGCCTGGGCACCATCGTTCGGTCGTAGTACGTCGAGGTGGATTTTATCAGCGCATTGCATCGGCTTGGCGGAGCGGCGGTCATTCCGCCGTGCTGAGGGGAGGGCCTGATCCCGGTCGACCTCGTCGCTTCAACGGCCTGGTGAGGAACGCCAGGGGCCTCATACCTGGTGGTATGAGGCCCCTGGCTCTGCGAGGATCAGACGCTAAGCTTTCGCGGCTGATTGCACGCAGGCGGTGATGAGTCCGCCGTTTGCACCGGCCAGGCCTGCGATGCACGCCACGCAACCGAAGCCGGCGGTCCCGAAGCACACGGCAGCGCACGTGACAGAGATGGCGCTGATGATGAACCACGAGATCCCGGCGTTCGAAAGGCACTTGTTCAGCACCTTCCAGCTGAAGGCCTGAGCGATTCCAGTCTCGTTCTCAACGACGTTGGGGTTGATGAGATCCGCGTTCTTGATCATGGAACCGTCCTGCCACAGCAGGAGGTTCACCTTCGACTCGTCGATCATGTGGGCCACAGACTCGACCACTGCGGTCTCGTTGCCGGACCGAATGTAGACCAGCTTGCTGACGTCGGCCAGGGCGTCCCCACCGACGATCGGGATGGTCACGATCCGCATCTCGCCGTTGGACTGGGTCATCGCGTTCGCCCAGTCAAGCCCAAGACCGCTGCGCAGCTCGTAGTCGGTAGCCTGCGCAGCGGCGATCAGCTGCTCGGACTCGTCGCCTTCGATCGTGCTGTAGAGCGCGGCCTTGTCCGCAGCGCTTTCCAGCGTCGCTTCCAGCTCTTCCTCAGTGGGGTCGAAGGTGACCTGGGAGACTGGGAGGGCCGTGGTAGTCATAGGGGCCGTGTTCAGCGTGAAGGCCTCAGGAATTGAGTTGTCGCTCGTCGCGACCGCAGCCCCGTTCGTGATGATCGCGGCGGCCACAAATGTTCCGACCAGCGCGGCGCCCTTGCCGAACTTCTCTCGGCGCATCGAAGGCTTGTTGCTCGTCCATGTTGCAATGACTACACCAATTGCTCCAAGCGTGGTGAAGACCGTAGCAGCGCGGAGATACCCCGATATGGCCTCAAGGCCGGGCGCGAAGCTCGCGCCGATCAGTGCGGCGTTCGCAAGGAGGAGCGCGGCAGCCCAGTTTCTCGGCTTCGATCGCCCCTTAGGTGAATCTTTGATGCTCATTGGTGCCCCCTAGAGTTGCGACGAGGGGATCTCCCCTCGCGTCCAAGCACCGTAACAGACCGGCTGCGGGCCAGGTCAAGCCGCGTTTTCAGTGGCGGAATACGTTGCATATTCAAGTACCGCGTGGCCTTGGCCCGGCCGAACGCCAAGAACCGAGTAGCCAAGCGCCGCCCACCGGGCCTTGAGAGCCGCACCATCCTTGGCAACCGTGAATCCGTCCTGCAGGGGTACGCGCAGCTTACCGCTCGCTGCTTGGGCCACAGGTTCCGCAGGAGCCTGAGCCGGCTCCTGCTTGCGGACCCCCCTTCTCCGCCCGGGCTGCCTCGCGCTCGGCCTCGCGGGCTGCCCCGAACGCCTGGACCTGCCTGGCTCGCTCAGCGGACCGCGCCCGCTGGGCCAGACCACCGGCCGTCCGCAGCTCGCGAGCCGATGGACCGTCCGGCGTGGACTGGTTCGCCGCCTGGTCCAGAGCTTCTGTGGCAGCCAGACCACCGGTCCAGGGCGACGGACCGACGCCGGACCGGCTCAGCGCCTTTTGCGTGGCCAGCTCAGCACGGACCGTGAGCTCGAGCGTGGATGGCTCAACCCCCGCTGCGGCAGCCGATTCAACAGTCCAGGCTGGACCATCGATCGCGGACCACCCAGGGTGATCGGCCGTCAGCAGTACGGCTACCGGAGGGTGGTCCAGGTGACGCGCGGCGAGGGCCTCGACCGCGTCGTACCCGTGGTCGTCGACCACCTGTCCGATGTGGGCCGGAAGCTGTCGCGCTGTCGGTGGTGGTAGACGCTCCAGAGGGCCGAGGGCTCGTCGACTTTGAACGCCGGCGGGTTTCGCACCGCCGACGCCTCTAGGCAGTCCGCGCCGTCGTGATGCCACCGTCCACCGCGATCTCCGCGCCGTGGACGTACCCGGCACGCCCCGACAACAGCCACGCCACGGCGTCGGCGACCTCTTCGGGTGTCCCCGGACGCCCAGCCGGTGTCGGAGCAGTCATCGCGGCGATGACATCGCCGTCTCCTGAGTTGATGGGCGTCCGGGTGGCCCCGGGGGAGACCGTGTTGACCCGCACTCCGCGGGGCCCGAACTCTGCGGCCCAGCTGCGGGCGAGCTGGATCTCGGCGGCCTTGGTCGCGGAGTACAGGCCGACGATGGGGTGACCGATGTGGGCCATCCACGATCCGATGACGACGATCGCCCCGTGGCCGCGCTCGGCCATCGCCGGGGCGAGGGCGGCAGTGAGGACGTGGGGCGCACGGATGTTCACCGCGAGGGTGGCCTCGAGGTCGGCGTCGGTGAGGGAGACGGTGTCGACCGGTGGGCACAGGGCGGCGTTGTGCACGATCGCGTCGAGCCGCCCGCCGGCTGCCTCGGTGACCGTAGCGGCGAAGTCGCGCAGGACGTCGGGCTCGGCGGCCAGGTCGGAGGGGATGAAGACGGCCCTCGGGTCTTTGCTGGTGTCACTGTGACCACTGCCGTCACCGGGCCGGGAGAACCCGTTGATCTCAGTGACGACCGCGTCACCGCGGGTCGTGTCGCGACCGGTGACGATCACGCGCCAGCCCTGGGCGGCGAGGGTGCGGGCGGTCGCGGCGCCGATGCCGCTGGTGGAGCCGGTGACGAGGACGGTGCGGGTCTGCTCGGTGGTGGTCATGCGTCCTAGTGGACCCGGGCCCGCAGACCCCGCACCAGGGTGCGTGCTGCCTGGTCACGGCGTGACCAGGTCCGCGGCGCACGATGCTCCTACGCTGGGTCGGTGCCTGCTGACCGTGCTGCCCTCGGAGCCTTCCTGCGCTCTCGCCGTGACCGCCTCACGCCCTCGCAGGCAGGCATCACGGCGTTCCCGGGTCCTCGGCGCGTCCCTGGGCTGCGCAAGGAGGAGCTGGCAGTGCTCGCCGGGCTGAGCCCGGACCACTACAGCCGCCTGGAGCAGGGGCGCCAGCAGAACGTCACCGACGAGGTGGTGCGGGCCTTGTCGCAGGTGCTGCAGCTGGACGATGTCGAGCGTGCGCACCTGCGGGACCTCGCCGCCCCGACGTCTCGGCGGCGATGGGCCGGGCCCGAAGCCGCGCAGCGTCCGGACCCGGGGATGCTGCGCCTGATGACGACGCTCGAGCACGTACCCGTGCTGCTCCTGGGCCGCCGCGCTGAGGTCCTGGCGAGCAACAGGTTGCTCAGCAGTGTGCTGGGTACCGCGATGGAGCCGGGGACATCGTTCGTGCGGTGGCTGTTCCTCGACCCGGACGCGCGGGCGAGGATCGTCAACTGGGCCGACTTCGCCGCGGCTGCGGTGGGGTCGTTGCGCTACGAGGTGGGCCGTCACCCCGACGACCGGCTGCTCGCCTCCCTGGTGGAGGAGCTGCGTGCGGGCGACCCGGACGTGCAGCGCTGGTGGGACGACCAGCGGGTCACCTTCCGCACCTCGGTGACCAAGCACATCGCCCACCCGACCGCCGGGCCGCTCGTCTTCGGTATCGAGTCGCTAGTCGGACCGCACGACCCCGAGCAGCGCCTGGTCGTCTACACCGTTGGGCCTGACTCGCCCACGGTACGGGTGCTGCCGGTGCTGGCCAGCTGGTCGGAGGAGGTGCCCGAGCGGAGCGGTGCAGACGACCGTCGTTGACCGAGGCTCAATGTCTCTACGGAACACTCTCGACCAGCGCGCTCGAGAGACAGGGGTCGCGCGGCTGACCGAGACTTCAGCGACGTCGGCCGGTGCCTAGGCCACTGGGACCTGGCTCCCGCCAGATGTGGTTCAATTCGTCCACAAGCAGTCGTAACCGGGTAGAACGGGACGGACGAGAGGGCGTGGTCGAGCTGCAACCGAGCTTCGACTACCTGCGCACCTTCGTCGCGGTGTTCCGGATGGGGACGTTCACGTCTGCGGCGAAGTTCGTCGGACTGAGCCAGCCTGCCGTCACGAGCCAGATGCAGGCGCTCGAACGGCAGCTCGGGTATCCGCTGTTCGAGCGACATGGGCGCCGCATCGCGCCGACGGCGAGGGCGCAGGCGCTGGCTGCGGAGGTCGCCCCGCACATCGACAGCCTCGATGCCATCACCGACCGGGACGGGAACCTCCCCTCTGAGCAGGCTCGTGTCATCCACATCGGCGGACCTGCGGAGTACATGTCCGTCTGCGTGATCCCGCTCTTGGCTCAGATGGCCGATCAGAATGTCGAGTTCAGGGTCACCTTCGGTCTGGCCGAGAAGCTGCTCGTCGATCTGTCCGTCGGAGCTCTCGACGTCGTCGTCAGCTCGATCCGTCCCCGGCTTCGTGGGGTCGCGAGCGTTGCTCTCATCGACGAGGAGTTCCTGCTTGTCGCCTCGCCACGATGGCGGGATCTCATCGGCGACGGTGGGACGGTCACCGCCGAATCCCTGCGTCACGTGCCGCTTGTCGCCTACTCCGAGGATCTGGCCATCATCCGCAGGTACTGGCGCTCTGTGCTCGGGCAACCTGCCGACGGGCTCAACCTCGCTGCGACGATCCCGAACCTCCGCGCGATCACGGATGCTGTCATCCACGGGCTGGGTATGTCGGTGCTCCCTCGGTACCTGATCGAGGAGCATCTCCGGAGTGGGGCGCTCGTCGTCTTGCTGGACCCTGAGATAGCACCGTTGAACACCCTGTATGTCGCGACGCAGCAGGGCATCCTGCACAAGAACCGCTCGGTGCGGCTCGTGCACGATGCCCTGCTGGCTGACGCTCAGCGCGCGGCCGGGACGTCTTAGCCGGCGGCGAGCAGGGCCACAACCTCACGTGCCACGCCCGTGGCCGACTGCGGGTTCTGCCCCGTCACCAGACGCTGGTCGACGACGACGTTCTCGGTGAAGTTGTCACCGGGCACATGCGTGGCGCCCTTGCTTGCGAGCTCGTCGGCCAGGAGGAACGGCACGACGCCCGTGAGCCCTACCGCGGCTTCTTCGTCGTTCGTGAAGCCGGCAACCCGCTTGCCGTCGACGAGGTGCTTCCCGTCCGTGAGCGTGATGTTCACCAGCGCCGCCGGGCCGTGGCAGACCGCAGCCACCACACCGCCGTTCTCGTAGACCTCTCGGCCGACACGGCTGACTCCCTCGCTGCCCGGGAAGTCCCACATCGATCCGTGGCCTCCCACGTAGAGCACGGCGTCGTAGGAGCCTGCGTCGATGTCTGCGAGGGCCGGCGTGCTGGCGAGCTGGCGCGAGACGTCGGGGTGGTTCAGGAACGCCTCCTGCTCGGTGTCACCCTCCTGGCGACCGTCCTGCGGGGCGACCCCTCCCTGGATCGAGGCGAAGTCAACGTGATAGCCCGCCTTCATGAACACCTTCCACGGGTGCGCCGCCTCGTCGATGTAGTACCCCGTGCTCCGGAGCCCTCCGAGGTCGTCATGGCTCGTCAGTACGAGCAGAACCTTCTTGGCATCCTGCGTCATCGTCATCGCACCCTTCGGTCTGTAGTCAACACAACCTTCGACAAGCTACGCGGGCGATGGAGGCGCGAAAAATAGCTCTTTTGATAATGCAGATCGAGGGTATTGGCTCTGGGCGCTAGCGTCCGGCCAGCCGATCTTCACGGACATCTAGATCCCGAGAGTGGCATTCCGGGGATGGCGAACCACGAGTTCTCAGCTGCGTGTCCGCTCGGGGAGGTACCGAGCCGTCTGGCTCCCCGGGGTGCCTCTGACATCGTCTGGGCTGCCAGCGGCCACTACCTGCCCACCCGCATCTCCGCCCGACGGCCCCAGGTCCACGACCCAGTCCGCAGCTGCCACCACGTCCATGTCGTGCTCAACGATCACCACGCTGTCGCCCGAGTCGACGAGGGACTGCAGCTGTGCGAGCAGCAGCTGGACGTCGGCAGGGTGCAGACCCGTGGTCGGCTCGTCGAGCAGATACAGCGTGTGGCCGCGACGGACGCGCTGCAGCTCGGTCGCGAGCTTGATGCGCTGGGCTTCGCCGCCTGACAGCTCCGTCGCGGGCTGCCCGAGGCGCAGGTATCCAAGACCCACGTCGAGCAGCGTGCGCAGGCTGCGTGCTGCGGCGGGGATGCCGGAGAGCGCCTCCGCAGCGTCCTCGACGGTCAGTGCAAGGACGTCGGCGATGCTGCGGCCCTGGTACCTCACCTCGAGGGTCTCCTCGTTGTACCGGGTGCCGTGGCACTCGGGGCAGGTGCCGTAGCTCCCGGGGAGGAAGAGCAGCTCGACGGAGACGAAGCCTTCGCCCAGGCACGTCTCGCAGCGGCCTCCGGTGACGTTGAAGGAGAACCGGCCGGCGGTGTAGCCGCGCTCGCGGGCGAGATCTGTCGCGGTGAATGCTGACCGCACGGCGTCGAACAGGCCCGTGTACGTCGCGAGGTTCGACCGTGGTGTGCGGCCGATCGGCTTCTGGTCGACCTGCACCAGGCGGTCGACATGCTCGAGACCCGTGGCCCTACGGACTGTGAGCAGGTCGGCACGAGTGTTGGGAAGCACTGCCTCGGACAGACCTGCTTCTTCCGACTCCTCGGCCGCGGCCTCGGCTCCGTCGATGTCGTCGTCTGCAGCCACCGCCCCTCCGGGCAGCCCGTCACCGTTGAGGTGGTCGCGCACGACGTCGCGCAGCACCCGGCTGACGAGCGTCGACTTGCCCGACCCGGACACCCCGGTGACGGCGACCAGCATCCCGAGTGGCACTGTCGCATCGAGGTTGTCGAGGTTGTGGACTGTCACGCCCTCGACGGTCAACCAGCCCTTCGCCTCGCGGGCCTGACGCTTGACCGCCCTGACATCCGTATCGGTCTCAGGGAAGAGGAACGGGCGCGTCACCGACTCCTTCACGTCCGCCAGCCCGGCAACGGCCCCGCTGTACAGCACCTCACCGCCACCGGTACCAGCTGCTGGGCCGACGTCCACCACCCAGTCGGCCTTCCGCACCAGGTCCATGTTGTGCTCGACGATGAAGACGGAGTTCCCGGATGCCTTCAGCTGCTCCAGCACCTCCATGAGCGGTTCCGCATCAGCAGGGTGCAGACCAGCAGACGGCTCGTCGAGGACGTACACGACCCCGAACAACCCAGACCGCAGCTGCGTCGCCAGCCTCAACCGCTGCATCTCGCCGGGGGAGAGCGTCGTCGTGACGCGCCCCAGCCCGAGGTACCCGAGACCGAGGTCGGTGAGGACACCGATCCGGCCCAGCAGGTCGGTGGTGATCGCGACGGCGACGTCCGTGTGCTCGCCGGACCGGTTCGTCGGCAGTGCTGGCGCGACGTCCTTGAGCAGCGTCGTCGGCCGGATGACCTCCGCGAGCTCGGTGAGCGGGAGCGCGTTCATCTCGGCGATCGTCCGCCCGGCGAAGGTCACCGCCAGCGCCTCCTGCCGCAGTCCCGTCCCGCCGCACACCGGGCACGGCCCGGACTTCACGAACTGCAGGACCTTGGCGCGCATCGTCTGGCTTGACGAGTCCGCGAGGATGTGGAGGACGTATTTCCGCGCGCTCCAGAACCGACCGTTGTACGGCTTGGCCACGCGGTCGCGCTGCGGGGTGATCTGCACGACGGGCTGCTCGTCGGTGAACAGCAACCAGTCGCGGTCCTTCTTGAGCAGCTCACGCCACGGGCGGTCGACGTCGTAGCCGAGCGCGATGACGATGTCGCGCAGGTTCTTGCCCTGCCACGCACCGGGCCATGCGGTGATCGCGCCGTCGCGGATGCTCAGGGACGGGTCGGCGACCAGCGTGTCTTCGGTGACGGTCCGCGCCACACCCACGCCGTGGCACTCGGGGCACGCTCCGGCGACGGTGTTGGGGGAGAAGGCGTCCGAGTCGAGCCGCGTCGCGAAGCCCTCGGGGAAGGTGCCCGCACGGGAGAACAGCATCCGCAGAGAGTTCGAGAGCGTCGTGACAGTCCCGACGCTCGACCGTGAGCTCGGTGCCCCGCGTCGCTGCTGGAGCGCCACCGCCGGCGGCAGACCCGTGATGGACTCGACGTGCGGGTCGTGCCCCTGCTGGATCAGGCGCCGCGCGTAGGGCGCGACAGACTCCAGGTACCGGCGCTGCGCCTCGGTGAAGATCGTCCCGAAGGCCAGCGACGACTTCCCCGACCCTGACACCCCGGTGAACGCGACGATCGCGTCGCGCGGGACGTCGACGTCGACGTTGCGCAGGTTGTTCTCGTTGGCGCCGCGGACGCGGACGAAGGTATCGGGGGTGGTGGGGGTGTTGTCGAGCATCGGGCGACTCTAGGCCGCGGGGATGGACCGGGCGACCGGAGCGAGCCAGTCGTCGGACACGTCACACCTCACCCGTGGTTTCTGCTGGCCCGACCTGGCAGCCGCGTCACGAGCAGCGGCCCGGAACCTGCGACAGTCAGCGGAAGCTGGCGACCTGCTGCTCGACCGGCACGGTGCCCTCGACGACGACCTCGCCGGTGTGCCTCGTGGTGACAGTCTCGATCAGGACGATCTCGACCTCCTCGTCGGCGACAGGGTTGTGCTGCACGCCTCGCGGGACGACGTAGAACTGCCCCGGGGTGAGCACGACCTCCTGGTCGTCGGGCAGCTGGATGCGGAGTCGGCCAGAGACGACGAGGAACATCTCGTCCTCGGCCTCGTGGGCGTGCCACACCAGCTCACCGAGCAGCTTGGCGACCTTCACGTACTGGTCGTTCACCTGCCCGACGACACGCGGCGTCCAGTGTGCCTCGACCTGTCGCAGCTCGGCAGCGACGTCGATCCCATGAAGAGCAGTCATCGGTCCATCATCACGCACGAGCGCTGTCGACGGGCTGCGGGATCCTCAGCGACAGTGGTGCTGATCTGTCGACTCCGCACAAGGGCGGCCCATGTCCTTGGCCGCCGCATCGCTCCGACCGGCCGCAGCGACCACCTCCTGGCATCATCTCCCTATGGCTCGCCGACGCACGACTCTTCCCAAGGACTTCGCTGACCTCTTGCGCTCGTCGTCGTTCGACGAGCTCGTCGCGGTCTTCGACCGCTGCGCGATCGACGCGACCGGTGGTTACACCAAGAGCACGGCTCTCGGGTTCGTGGACTGCCCGGACGGGCTGGTCCGGTGGCTCGTCGACCAGGGGGCTGACGTCGACGCTGTCGACACCTACGGCGCGACACCGCTGTGGACCCGTGCCGCGAGGGGCAGGCACGAGCAGATCCCGCTGCTGCTCTCCCTCGGTGCAGACCGTGACCACACGTGCAGGGGCGGCGTAACGCCCCTGCACGCGGCGGCCGAGAACCAGCGCGACTCCACGGTCGAGGCGCTCGTCCGCGCGGGAGCGGACGTCCACGCGACGGCCGACCGCGGTGACACGCCTCTCAAGCGCGGTCTGGCCAGCACGACCAACGCGTCGATCGCCGCGATGGCCGACGTCGCGAGACTGCTCCTCGAGGCGGGCGCGGTGGTCGACGTCTCTATGCGTGCCCTGGTCGAGCGCATCGGGGAGCGCTTCGAGTTCCACCGCGCGGGCTTCAACGCCGACTTCTTGCCCGAGACCGATGCCGGCCTGCAGGAGCTGTACAGGCTGTTCGGTGTGGCGCCGGCGCCGCAGCGGGTCGTGCACGACGGTGTCGCGCCCATCGAGGTGCCTGCTGGAACCTGGCAGGCCCAGCACGCGGCCCTGTGGGAGCTCCTCGTCCCGTCCAAGGGAGCGGCGCAGACCGCGCAGGGGGAGGCGATCCGGATCACCGGTCGGGTCCACGACGAGGTGTTCCGCAACGGCGGCGGCAACTGGGACCGCGACTACCGCCGCATGCTCGACGTCCTGGTCGAGCTGTGCGGGTCCGGCACGCCGCTCGGTGCTCGGGACCTCGACGAGCTCCGTGCTCTCACGCACCAGTTCGTCCGGGGGAGCGCGGAGGACGAGGTGCTCGACAGGCTCGACGAGCTCGCGGTGCTGTGGGTCGCGCAGAACCCCACGCCGATCCCATGCCCGGCGGTTCCCTACAAGCGCTGACAGGTCGGGAGCTGACGCTGCCGCCGTCCCTCCGAGCGCATCCAGGCGCACCCACCACGCAGGTCTCGGCCGTCCCGCGATAGATCTCCCCATCCAGGTGAGAGCGTCTTCCGCTACGTTGACCGGATGCGCGGACTCTATGCACTCAAACCCTGGTACACGAACCGGCTGGCGTCCGTCCTGCGGTTCGCAGTCGCCCGAGACATCTCGCCCGACGTGTTCACAGCGGTCGGTGTGGTCTCCGCCCTCGGTGCCGGGGTCGCGATCGCCTACGGCAGCTGGGTCCTCGCCTTCGTGCTGCTCGCCGGACGCCTCGCCGGGGCCAACCTGGACGGCGCCGTCGCGCGCGCCCAGGGTGTCAGCCGGCCGTGGGGCTTCGTGCTCAACGAGCTCGGCGACCGGGCCGGAGACTTCGCCATGTTCGCCGGGCTGGCCGTGCTCGCGACGCGGGACGGCGACATCGGCTGGGGGAGCGACTGGGCGACAGGGTGGGTGCTCGTGGCCACGATCTGCGCGACGCTGCCGACCTTCGTCTCCGTCTCCGGGGCTGGCGCCGGAGCGCCAAGGCTCAACGGCGGGCCCTTCGGCAAGACCGAGCGCTGCGCCGCCGTGATCCTCGCGACCGCCGTGCCCGCGTGGATCCCGGTGATCAGCATCGTCATCATCGCCGGGTCCGTGCTGACGGCAGGGAACAGGCTCCGGAGCATCCACGGGTCGCTCAGCGCATCGCCCACCGACCCCGCCGCGACGTCGGCAGGTCACCGGTGAACCCCTTCGGGTCGGGCGCCGACCCCGTCGCCGCGTGGTTCGGGCTCGACAGGTCGGCCTTCACGATCGACGTCGAGCTCGGGCCGTGGCACCTGTTCCTCGAGGGACGAGCGGTGTTCCTGCTGCTGGTCTCGGTGGTGATCATCGCCGTCGCGGCCGTCCCGGTCTTCCTCTCCGGGAAGATCGAGCTGCGCCGCCGCTGGACCACGTGGGCCTGCATCTTGCCGATCATCGGCGTGCCGATCTGGCTCGGACCCGGGACCACAGCCGCCCTCGCCGCGGTGATCGGCATCCAGGCGGTCCGCGAGTTCGCGAAGCTGGCATCGCTGCCGAAGCCGGAGACATGGATCTTGTTCGCGCTCGCGGTCGGGTACCCGGTCTCCGCGTGGCTCGACCCGAGCCTGCTCGCCCTCGTCCCGCTCATCGCCCTGCTCTGCGCAGCCCCAGCGCTGCTGAGCGCGGACACCACCGACGGTGTGCGGCGCGGCGCGATGACGGCCTTCGGGTCGATCTGGATCTGCTGGTCCCTGTCGAACCTCGTGCTCGTGTGGGGCGACGCCTACCTCATCTGCTTCGCGGCAGCGGCAGCAGACGTCGCCGCGTGGTGCGGCGGCAACGGCTTGCGCCGCTTCGGCTGGGCGCGGCGACCGCTGTCACCGCTGAGCCCGAGCAAGACTGTCGGCGGAGTGGTCGGCGCGCTGGTCGGTACTGTCCTTGTCCTGGCCCTCCTCGGCTCTCTGTCGGTCGGGCTCGTCGTTGCTGTCGTCGTCGGAAGCGTAGGAGGAGACCTCTTGGAATCCATGGTCAAGCGTCATGCAGGGGTCAAAGACGCCGGGGACTGGCTCCCAGGCTTCGGCGGGATCCTCGACAGGGTCGACTCGTTGCTGCTCGTCCTGCCGCTCGCGGCGGTCCTCGCGTGAGCGCGCGTCGCCGGGTCGGCATCCCGCGCGGACGGAGCATCTCCGGGGCTGTGCGTCGCGGGATGTGGCGGCAGGTGTTCACGGCGGTCGGTGGGTACAGGGTGCGGGGGAGCGCGCCCTATGAGGCGATGGTCATCGTCGCCAACCACTCCTCCCACGCGGACACGCCAGCGCTGCTGGCTGCCTTCCCCTCGCCCTACAAGCCCGTGGTCGTCGCTGCTGACGACTACTGGTTCACCGGGTTCTGGCGCCGTGCGCTGCTGCACGTCGCGATCGGCGCGGTCCCCGTCCGGCGGTCTGGGGGCGCCTACGACGACCTCGTCGAGAACGCGCAGAAGGTGCTCGGCACCGGGTCGAGCCTGCTGATCTTCCCGGAGGGCACCCGCAGCCGCGACGGTCAGCTCGGGGAGTTCCGCTCCGGTGCGCTGCGGATCGCCAAGGAGTTCGACGTGCCGCTGCTCCCCGTCGCTCTCGTCGGCACGCGGGACCTGCTGCCCAAGGGCGGGAAGCTCAACCCCGGACCGATCGAGGTGCGGCTCGGCGAGCCGATCCAGCCCGAAGACCTCGTCGACGGCGACATGAGCCCCGTCGTCGACCAGATCACCGACCTGCTGTCCCGCGGGGAGGCCACGGCACCTGATGACCCCGCGTGGGTATCGCTGCACAAGCTCATGGAGTCCAAGGCAGGCATGGGTGCCGCCGCAGCCTGGGGCTTCGCCGAGGCGATCAGCTGGCCTGTCACCGCCGAGATGTTCCTCGCGGTGTTCGCCGCCGCCCACCCCCGCAAGGTGCTCCCTGCGGCCGGGTGGCTCGCGGTCGGGTCGGTGGCCGGTGTCGTCTTCACCGCTGTCTGCGCTCGCCACGACCACACTCCGCCAGCGCCACTGACGACCGGCGTCATGCGCGCGACGGCGGCCGAGCACATGAGCATCGGTGCTGCGGGGATCTGGCGGCAGGCGCTCAACGGGGTGCCGGTCAAGGTCTACGCGGCCGAGGCCGGGCGTCGCCGCATCCCGCTCGTGCCGCTCGCTGCGCAAGCCCTCGGAGCGCGGGGTGCCAGGGCTCTGGCGCTCGGGGCTGTCGTCGCGGGTGCGTCGTACAAGGCGCAGCCGTTGCTGCGGAGGGCGTACAGGACCTACCTCGGGACGTCGGCTGTGGGGTACACGGCGGGGTTGTCGCTCGTGATCCGGCGGTGGACGTGACACCAGGACCGAGCGTGACGGTCTGACGATAGATCCTGGGCGCCGCTACGGGCCTGGTGTCATCCAGGCTATCGAGCATCCTCCTCCAGGCAGCGTTGCCTCGAGGAGGAGCAGCACGACAGGAGTGGACCTCAGCAATCCCAGACGTTCCCGAACGTGTCTCCGCACTGGTCGTGCTCGAATGGCACGTCTTCCTCGATGATCGTCCACTCGGGTTGGGGAGCCGGCGAAGAGGGAGACTCATGCTGCGCGCTGCCGTCGTCGGATGGCGTCTGGTTCGAGCGGCGCGCCTCTGCGTCGGGACGCGGGGTTGATGCCTCCGACGCGTGAGAGCCCGCGTCTCTAGCGGCTTCGTCTTCAGCGTTCTGACGTGCAGTCGCTTCGGTCGTCCAGGCTGCCGTGGCGTCTTGGACCGCCATCATGGCGTGCGTCAGCGTCGTGAGTGAGGCCGCCACGGCCGTGCTTGCCTCAGTCACCAACTCGACAGTGCTCAGGTCTGGCTCGGAGAAGAGCAATTCCGTCGACGCCTCGAGAGCCTCGCTCAGCGAGACTCGCACGCCGTCGTCAGTGACCTTTCCGGCAGTCTCTCCGAGGACGGCCGAAGACGACGCCACCAGGTCGCCGAGCTGGGTCTTGGTTGTCTGGTACGCGGTCGTCGCCTCGTTGAGCTTCCAGGCCTCCTGGGCTGAGAGGAGAGCCTGCAGGCTGTCATGGGTGGTCTGGGTGGCTGCTCCGAGTGCGTCGTTGCTGTCCTGCACAGCAGCAGCGGTCATCGTGATGGCCCTGGTCTCGTCGTCGGCCGTCTCCAGGTCGAGTGCTCGTGCCGAGGCGATTCTGACCTCTAGGACCTTGAGCGCCTCGGCGAGGGTCATGCGGACTTGGTCGTCGGCGACCTGGCCCTCAGACTCGGTCAGTGCGGTAGTTGCCTGGAGGGAGACCGTGACGGCAGCCTCGATGGCTTCCACCTGGGACGCTGTGGCGATCGTGAGTGAATCTAGGGCTGCGCTCTTTGCGGCCTCACTGTGGCTCCCTACGACGGTGAATGCTGTGACGCCCCCTGTCAGCAGAGCGACCGTCAAGGACACCGCGATGATCCGATGGCGCTGACGCCACCAAGGTCTGCGCTCGTGGCCGGACCGTCCTCCCTCGTCATCGGCGGCGGAAGAGGCGTCGGTGCTGGCTAGCGACCCCGCTGATGTCGTCATGTGTTCACCTTCGTCGGCTGTGGTCCTGACGGCGCATTCACAGGGAGGGAGATCAGTGCTTCTGTGCCTAGGTTATGGAACGTCTTCGCTGGTCACCGCATCTGCCCAAGGGTGAACTGGACCATGAGGACCACGCGTGCGGTCTCCAGAGAGAGGAGCTGCTCGATGGTGGCCCAGCGCGCGGGACGGTCGGAGCGTGCGTGGCGACCCGGCTCACGGTCTCTCGAGTGTCATGCAAGCCGGAGGCACGGTGACCAAGAGCGACTCAGAATCGAGCGAGATGGCCCGTCCTTCATGTTCACCCGACGGCGTCCAACTTCGCTGCGCGTCGGACGGGGAAGGGTCGGTGGGCTCGGCTACATTCCACTTGGCCCTGTGGTTCTTGCGTGGCACATGGAGACGACGATGAGCGACGAGATCGAGATCATCAACGACGGCGATGGCGTGGCCGTCTTCGGCGATCCAGAAGTCGTGGAGCGATACCTGAGCTCTGTAGGTGTGAAGTCGAAGGCGCTCCCGACACGACGTCTAGGTCCCACCCTGGGCGCAGCCGCCGGGGCAGTGCACGCTGGTGCCGGAGTAGCGGCGAACTCCGGTCGATGGGTGAAGCTCACCGAGAAGTCTGCTGCGGCGCTGAAGCAGTCGACCCTGATGAAGGGGTCCAGCACAGGGGTCAGCAGGGCTGTTCTCACGGAGAACGGTGGCAAGATCAAGGGCATCCTGGAGATCGTCCACACTCCGGCGTCTATGCTGACGAATCCGGCGATGCTCGCTGGTGTCTCGGGAATCATGGCGCAGATGGCGATGCAGCAGGCGATGGACGACATCAACGACTATCTGTCGGTCATCGATGCCAAGGTCGATGACGTGCTGCGGGCTCAGGAGAATGCGGTCCTGGCCGACATGATTGGCGTCGACATGATTCTCGCGGAAGCGATGACGGTACGCGAGCACACCGGTCGGGTCTCGGATGTGACCTGGTCGAAGGTGCAGGCGGCCTCGTTCTCGGTCGCCAAGACCCAGGCATACGCGCTCGGTGAGATCAAGGCGATCGCCGAGAAGATGGAGAAGCAGGTGAGCGTAGGCGAGGTCGCCGCTCTGTCAGACAAGGCCCGCGCAAAGATCCAGGACTGGCTGGCAGTTCTCGCTCGGTGCTGTGCGCTTCAAGACGGAACCGCGATCCTAGAGCTCGACCGTGTCCTCGACTCAACCCCAGACGACCTGGAGCAGCACCGGGCGGGCGTCGTCGCAGCTCGACGCGACCGGGTGGAGCTCATCGTCCGGAGCACGCAGACCTTGCTCGCTCGCGTTGACGCGGCCTCACGTGCAGCCAACGCGAAGGTGCTGCGACACCCGGTCGCGGCGCGCACCGTGGTCGAGGTCGGCAACCTCGTCGCGGCGGACATCTTGGGCTTTCAGGGAGGCCTCGGCATCGAGGACGAGCGCCGAGCGCTCGAAGCGCGACGGTGGCGCGACGCGGTTGGAGACGTCAGAGACAAGACGCTCGAGAGTGGGATGGTCGGCGTGGCTGTGGCCGCGAAGATCGGTAACGACACTGTGGGTCGCACACGATCGATGACTGGTAGAGCAGCAGGCGAGGCTGCGCGCCGGTTCGCGCGGCTCCGCGGAGCTGATCCGGCAGGCCCGTCTGACGGGGTGACGGGACATCACGAAGACCGCGACGACCATTGAGCCCGAGCGGGCGCGGAACGGTCTGAGCCCAGAGGTGGCGCGGCAGACGCCTCGTTGGCCATCGTGGTGATTCTTTGTTTGACGTTGCTCTGCCAGTGAGCTCCTCCTGGAGGTTCGGGGTAGTCCTCCCTGGTGGGCTACAGCCCTTAGCGAACTAGGGACGCCCGTTGGAGGTGCGCGACGAGCGCCCACCTCGGACACCCCGCCCCACGACGACCGCGAGAACCACCACGAGAGACCCGAGCGCCAGTCCGGAGAGCACGTCGTGGGCGTAGTGCACGCCAGCGGCGACCCGGGCTGAGGCGACGAGGAGCGCGACAGGTCCAGCGACGACGAGCAGCCGCGGGACAGTCAGGACCACCGCGGTCGCAGCGGCTCCGGCCAGCGTGGCGTGGTTCGACGGCCACGACCAGTCGCCCTGGCCTGGGCAGGCGAGGACTGTAGCGAGGTCGTGCACGTTGCACGGTCGGTCCTCCTCGACGAGCAGCTTGATGCCCTCGCTGAGCGCGTAGGCCGTGACGACGCCGACGCCTGCGGTCACGAGGGTCCAGAGTGCCGGGCGGTCCTGGACGAGCGCCCGGAGTCCGACGACGCTGACGAGGGCGACCAGGACGAGCAGCCCGTACTTCGCCGTGAGCATCACGGCTGGTTCGAGCGGGCTGCCCTCGGCTGCGCCTGCCAACCCGCGGAACAGTGGGTCGCGGAACGGGACGCTCGCCAGGGCGAGGACGGCGAGGACCCCGCCGATCCAGGTCATGACGGCGGGCGTGCGGTGAGCGGCTGAAGGGCGGGCTGGGGGAGCGGAGGCTGGGGTCGAGGGCATGCCGTCCAGGTTCGTCCGGCGCGTGCATCGAGCACCTCTGCCCGTGGGCCTCTGCACCTCTGACCAGGGGTGGAGATGTCGCAGCGGATCTCTGACCACGGTCTGATGTGCACCGCTTGCTCCGCGTCCAGGATGGACGGGTGAACCATGAGCTCCGGGCCCGCACGCGGGCCGACCCGTCTCGCGCCCGACCGGACTCTCGAGTCGTCCTCCGAGACTCCGCGCTCGCCGTAGGCCTGGCGCTGCTCGCCCTCGTGCCCAGGCCGGGGATCGGCGTCGCGCTCGCGGTCCTCGTCGTCGCGCTCGTCGTGGGCGCCGGGGCCGGGGGTGTCCGGCGCGGCGCCCTGACGCTGGGAGCGATGACCGTCTTCCAGACATCCGCTGTCGTCCTCGACGTCTCGGGCGGTCCCGTCCTGGTCTCGCTCGCCGAGCTGCCCTTCGCGCTCGCCCGTGCGGGAGTGCCGTGGCTGGTCGCTGTCGCATGGACTCAGCAGGCACAGATCCGACGCAGCGCTCGGCTCACGGCAGCCGAGCAGGAGCGACAGAGACACATCGATGCGGACAGGGAACGGCAAGACGGGCGGATGGCGCTCGCGGAGGGGCTGCACGACGACCTCGGGCACGCGCTGAGTCTTGTCGCGCTCAACCTCGGGGCGCTCGAGGTCCGGCGTGACCTTGCACCCGAGGTCGTGGCGCAGGTCAGGACCGCTCGGGAGCAGGTGGGGACCGCGGTCGAGCGGCTCGGTGTCTCGGTCGCGACCTTGCGGACGGGGACTGGACGCCCGGCGCCGGGGGCGGCTGTCGGCGTCCTGCTCGACGGTGCGCGCCGCTCGGGGATGACGGTGACACTCGAGGGGGCTGACCTCGTGGCGGGGGACTGCAGCGGACTCGGTGGGGTGCTCGGTGCGCGGGTGCTGCAGGAAGCGCTGACCAACGCGGCCAAGCACGCGCCAGGGCAACCGGTCCGTGTGGTCGTCGAGACAGAAGCTCGGGACCTGCTGCTCACGGTCTCCAACCCGAGATTGCCTCAGAGCGGTGGACCGTCGGGTACGGGTACGGGTACGGGCACAGGCACAGGCACAGGCACAGGCACAGGCGCGGGGAAGGGGACCGGGTCCGGGACCGGGCTCGGCGCGCTCGCCCGCGAGGCTGCGCGACACGGTGGAATGGTCAGCTGGGACGAGGGTGCGGATGCCTTCGTCCTGTCGGCTCGTGTCCCGCGAGTGAGCAGCGCGGAGTCACCGACAACCTCACCTGCCGAAGAAGGCACCACCTCGGTCTTCGACCTGGCGTCCGCCGCTCACCGTCGTGGCGTGATGGTGCTCGTCGGTGCGGCCGCCGTCATCGCCCTGGCGCTCGCAGCCGTCGAGCTGACCGCGAGAGGGCTCGGATGAGCGCCGCGCGACGGTTGCGCGTCCTGGTCGCGGACGACGAGCCGATGGTCAGGGTGGGCATCACAGCGATCCTCACGAGCGACGCTGACATCGAGGTGGTGGGTGAGGCCGGTGACGGTCAGGTGGCGCTTGCCCTCGCCCGGTCGACGCCGGTCGACGCACTCGTCCTCGACATCCGGATGCCCGTGCTGTCGGGCCTCGACGTGCTCCGGGCGCTGCGCGCCGACGGATCCTCGTTGCCCTGCGTGCTGGTCACGACCTTCGGGGAGGACGACTACGTGGCCGAGGCGCTCGCGCTCGACGTCGACGGCTTCGTCCTCAAGTCCGGCGACCCGCGCGAGCTGGTCCTCGCCGTGCACGCCGTCGCGTCGGGAGGTGCGTTCTTCTCCCCGACGATCGCCCGCCGCATGCTCGGTCGCCCCCTCGGGACCGATGCCACACGGGTGTGGGAGGCCCGTCGGCGGTTCGCGGCGTTGACCCCGCGGGAGCAGGAGATCCTCAGGCTCGTCGGTCTCGGACGCTCCAACCCGGAGATCGCCGAGGAGCTGTTCCTCGCTCCGGGGACCGTGAAGACGCACATGACGTCGATCCTGCGAACGACGGGGGCACGCAACCGCGTGGAGGCGGCACTCGTCGCCGTCCATGCTCGTGAGGCGTGAGGCGTGAGGCGTGAGGCGTGAGGCGTGAGGCGTGAGGCGTGAGGCGTGAGGCGTGAGGCGTGAGGCGTGAGGTGCGCCGGGCCGCGACGCACGGAGGATCGCGTGGACTTCTTACTCATCGTAAGTTACGGTCTGTAAGTAGAGGCGGCCGGGACGATCGGGCTGCCTGAGACCCGCTCACCATCAGGAGGACCATCGTGCCCGTCGACCCCGCAGTGCCTCCTCGCAAGCGCCTCGCCCGCGACGAGCGCCACGCTCAGCTGCTCGACGTCG
>Ga0308163_10001579_pt1 | contig 24006 bp, 17 predicted proteins | sample PhyTR1_FD_201037 | JGI IMG/M metagenome (GOLD analysis project Ga0308163, IMG submission 201037) | Phyllosphere microbial communities from UC Gill Tract Community Farm, Albany, California, United States - DLSLT.R1 | ecosystem: Host-associated > Plants > Phyllosphere > Unclassified | place: USA... | reverse complement strand
CTTGCCGAGGAACTTGCCGTTGGCCGGCGAAGCGTACGCCGTTTTACCGGCATTCGTGCCGATCACCGCCAGCGCGCCGGTGACCACGCCGAAGTCCCTGGTAGCGCCGATCTTCCAGTCCGTGTAGCTGGCGGCGTCGTTGTGCTTCACCTCCTGATGGCCGGCGTGCAGGTTGACGGTGAACCCGTTGCCGGTGTCGATGTTCGCGCCTATGTCCAGGTAACCGCTGTTTTTGCTGTCGACGAAGCCAAACAGATTCGTCACCGCGTGCGAGTACTTAATATAGGCGGGTCCATAACCGAGCTGTCCGTAAATTTCGGTGGTGTCGGCGTTGACGAAGCCTTGGACGTTTTTGAGGTCGTTGGACGGGTAAACGTAGGTCAACACGCCAACGTCGTACGACACGGCCTCGCTGACCTGGCCGCGCTTGCCGGCGTAAATATCCACCTCGACGCCGCCATCGCCGCCGGCGTCCTTGGTCCATTTGATGGTCGACAGCCACGTGCCGACATATAAACCGGTCGGATTGTTCACATAATCGAAGCCGCCCTGCAGCGCGGGCTTCAGGCGGGTTTGCGAGATGCCGCGATAACGGTAGTCTGAAATGACGGCGATATTAAAGCTGGTTTCATTATCCGGTTTGGCGACGACGGCCGGCGCGACATCCTCGGCACAAGCCTGGCCGCAGACAAAAGCGGCGCTGATCGCCGCGACGAGTACTGATTTTTTCATGTAGCGGTTCTTTCTAGTGGTTGACAAAATTTGGTGACAGGATCGCCGCGATCAAGACGCAGGCCGGTCGACAAAGCGGCCGAATTCAGCGCCGGGCAGCGACTGCATCACCGCCTCCATCACCCGCGCCACCATGGCCGGGCCGACGCACAGCCACACCTTCATGCGCGCGCCATGCTCGCAGGCCTCGATGCGCATGAACTCCAGCGACTCGCCGCACACGCGCATGACCATCCCGCGCAGCGCGGTCACGGCGCCGGTATCGACCGTCAGCAGCATCAGGCAGGTGCCGGAGGCGTTACGGGAGGTGGAAAAAGCGGGCATATCGAACTCCTGATTGATCGTTGCGATACAAACCAGCTTATCCACGCGCCCGTAAAAACGGTCTAAAAAGTCACGCTGCCGTTGTAAACATCGTGTATAAATTGGCCCGCAGCTATTTTTTGTCCAGTTTTAGGCCTCGATCGCGTCCGGTTGAGGATAGAATACGCAAACGAACGTATAAAACTGTACATAAATCCAGTATTAAAATTACAAGCTTGAACGTATGGCCACTAAAAAACCAGTTTCCGATTACAGCGAATCATCCATCCGGGTCCTCAAGGGTCTGGAACCAGTCAAGCAACGTCCGGGCATGTACACCCGCACAGAGAATCCGCTGCACATCATCCAGGAAGTGATCGACAATGCCTCCGATGAGGCGCTGGGCGGCCATTGCAAGAACATCGTCGTCACGCAAAACGCCGACGGCAGCATCACCGTCGAAGACGACGGCCGCGGCATCCCGGTCGGCCTGCACCCTGAAGAAGGCGTGCCGACGGTGGAAATCGTCTTCACCCGCCTGCACGCCGGCGGTAAGTTCGACAAGGGCTCGGGCGGCGCCTACGCCTTCTCGGGCGGCCTGCACGGCGTCGGCGTATCGGTCACCAACGCGCTGTCGAAGCGCCTGGAGATCACCGTCTGGCGCAAGGAACCCGATGGCACCGGCCTGCACAAGCTGGCCTTCGAGCATGGCGACGTGGTCGAGCCGCTGTCCTCCATCGTCGCGCCGCGCGACGGCAAAAAATCCGGTACCCGCGTCACCGCCTGGCCGGACGCCAAATACTTCGACTCGCCGGCCATCTCGCAGACCGAACTTCAGCGCCTGCTGCGCTCCAAGGCGGTGCTGCTGCCCGGCGTGACCGTCACCCTGGCCAACGCCAAGACCGGCGAATCGCAAACCTGGCAGTACAACGACGGCCTGCGCGGCTATCTGACCGAGGCGCTGGCGCAATCGACCGACGGCGAGACCCTGATCCCGCTGTTCGAGGGCGCGCAGTTCGCCGGCCCGGACGCCGAAGGCTTCGCCGAGGGCGAAGGCGCGGCATGGGTGGTGGCGTGGACCGAGCAAGGCGCGGTGGTGCGCGAATCGTACGTCAACCTGATTCCCACGCCGAACGGCGGCACCCACGAATCGGGCCTGCGCGACGGCTTGTACGGCGCCGTGAAAAACTTCGTCGAGATGCACTCGCTGCTGCCGAAAGGCGTCAAACTGCTGCCGGAGGACGTGTTCGCGCGCGTCTCGTTCGTGTTGTCGGCCAAGGTGCTGGACCCGCAGTTCCAGGGCCAGATCAAGGAACGCCTCAATTCGCGCGACGCCGTGCGTCTGGTGTCGACCTACTCCAAGCCGGCGCTCGAACTGTGGCTCAACCACCATGTCGACTACGGCAAAAAGCTGGCGGAGCTGGTCATCAAACAGGCGCAATCGCGCCTGCGCTCCCTGCAAAAAGTCGAGAAGAAGAAATCGTCCGGCGTGGCCGTTTTGCCGGGCAAGCTGACCGACTGCGAATCGAGCGACGTGCATCGCACCGAATTGTTCCTGGTCGAGGGTGACTCGGCGGGCGGTTCGGCCAAGATGGGCCGCGACAAGGAGTTCCAGGCCATCCTGCCCCTGCGCGGCAAGGTGCTCAACTCGTGGGAGACGGACCGCGACCGCCTGTTCGCCAACAACGAGATCCACGACATCTCGGTGGCCATCGGCGTCGACCCGCACACGGCCGACAGCACGCCCGACCTGTCCGGCCTGCGCTACGGCAAAATCTGCATCCTCTCCGATGCGGACGTCGACGGCTCCCACATCCAGGTGCTGCTGCTGACGCTCTTCTTCAAGCACTTCCCCGGCCTGATCGCCAACGGTAATATCTGCATCGCGCGTCCGCCGCTGTACCGCGTCGACGCGCCGGCGCGCGGCAAGAAGCCGATCCAGAAGCTGTATGCGCTCGACCCGGGCGAACTGGTCGCCATCGAGGACAAGCTGCGCAAGGACGGCCTGAAGGAAGGCGCCTGGTCGATCTCCCGCTTCAAGGGCCTGGGTGAGATGAACGCCGAACAGCTGTGGGAAACCACGATGAATCCGGACACCCGCCGCCTGCTGCCGGTGTCGCTGGGCGCATTCGCCCACGGCGAATCGGCCGCGCGCTTCAATATGCTGATGGGTAAAGGCGAAGCCGCCGCCCGCCGCGCGTGGATCGAAGAACACGGCAACGAAGCCGAAGCCGATATTTAATTTTGAACGACTATGACTCAAGCAAATCTCTTTGACGAATCCGCGTCGGCGCCGGCCCAAGCCGGCCAGCCGCCGCAGCCCCCTGTGCCTCCCGTTCCGCCACAAGGCGGCGACGGCGACGGCGATGGCCCGCCCGGCGATGGCGATGGCGGCAACGGTGGTGACGGCGGCGAAACGCTGACCCTGTCCACCTTTGCCGAACGCGCCTACCTCGACTACGCCATCTCGGTGGTCAAGGGCCGCGCGCTGCCGGACGTATGCGACGGCCAAAAGCCGGTGCAGCGCCGCATCCTGTACGCGATGAACGAAATGGGTCTGAACCCGACCGCCAAGCCGCGCAAATCGGCCACCGTGGTCGGCGACGTGCTGGGTAAATTGCACCCGCACGGCGACCAGTCTGTGTACGACGCCATGGTGCGCATGGCGCAGGACTTCTCGCTGCGCTATCCGCTGGTCGACGGCCAGGGTAACTTCGGCTCGCGCGACGGCGATGGCGCGGCGGCGATGCGATACACCGAAGCCCGGCTCACGCCGATCGCCAAAGTGCTGCTCGACGAGATCAATCTGGGTACGGTCGAATTCCAGGCCAACTACGACGGCTCGACCGAAGAACCGTGCCTGCTGCCGGCGCGTCTGCCGATGGTGCTGCTGAACGGCGCCTCCGGTATCGCGGTCGGCCTGGCGACGGAAATCCCGTCGCACAACCTGGGCGAGGTCACGCAGGCGGCCGTCGCCATGATCCGCAATCCGAAGATCTCGCACAGCGAGTTGATGGCGCTGGTGCCTGGTCCGGACTTCCCGGGCGGTGGCCAGATCATCACGCCGGCGGCGCAGATCAGCGAAATGTACGCCAACGGGCGTGGCAGCATGAAGGTGCGCGCACGCTGGAAGATCGAAGAGCTGGCGCGCGGCCAATGGCAGGCGGTGGTCACCGAACTGCCGCCGGGCACCTCGTCGCAGAAAGTGCTCGAAGAGATCGAAGAGCTGACCAATCCGAAGATCAAGATGGGCAAAAAGGCCCTGTCGCCGGAACAGATGGCGCTGAAGTCGCTGATCCTCAACTCGCTCGACACCATCCGCGACGAATCGGGCCGCGCGGCGCCGGTGCGCCTGGTGTTCGAACCGAAATCGAAGAACCAGGACCAGACCGAATTCATGCTGATGCTGCTGGCGCATACGTCGCTCGAATCGTCGGCATCGATCAATCTGGTGATGATCGGCGGCGATGGCCGTCCGCGCCAAAAAGGCCTGGGCGAGATTCTGCAGGAATGGATCGACTTCCGCTTCATCACGGTCACCCGCCGCACCAAATTCAAGCTGGGCAAGGTCGACGCGCGCATCCATATCCTGGAAGGCCGCGAGACGATCCTGCTGAACATCGATGAAGTGATCCACATCATCCGCAACTCGGACGAGCCGAAAGCGGCACTGATGGAGCGCTTCCGCCTGTCGGACATCCAGGCCGAAGACATCCTGGAAATCCGCCTGCGCCAACTGGCGCGTCTCGAAGCGATCAAGATTCAGCAGGAACTGGCCGAACTGCGCAAAGAGAAGCAACTGCTGCAGGACCTGCTCGACAATCCATCGTCGATGAAGCGCGCCATCATCAAGGAAATCGAAGCCGACACCAAGCAGTACGGCGACGCCCGCCGCACGCTGATCGAAGAAGCGCAGAAAGCCGTGGTCGAACAGAAGGTGGTGGACGAACCGGTCACCGTCATCATCTCGGAAAAAGGCTGGATACGGGCGCGCACCGGCATCGGCCACGACGCCACGCAATTCACGTTCAAGGCCGGCGACACGTTGTATGGCGCGTTCGAATGCCGCACGGTCGACAACCTGCTGGCCTTCGGCAGCAATGGCAAGGTGTACTCGGTGCCGGTGGCCGCGCTGCCGAACGCGCGCGGCGACGGCGTCCCGGTCACAACGCTGATTGATTTAGCGAGCGGCGCGCGCATCCAGCATTACTTTGCCGGACCGGCCGCCACGCAACTGATGATGGCCACCAGCGCGGGCTTCGGCTTCATCGCCAAGGCTGGCGACATGGTCAGCCGCATCAAGGGCGGCAAGGCCTTCGTCACCTTGGACGAAGGCGACGTACCGCTGCCGCCGGCGGTGGTAGCCGATGGCGCCAGCGCGGTCGCGGTGTTGTCGGCCAACGCGCGGGTGCTGGTGTTCGGCATGGACGAAATGAAGGTGCTGACCAACGGCGGCCGGGGCGTGATCCTGATGGAACTGGACGACAAGGAGACCTTGATCGCGGCCAAGCCGATCAGCCAGAAAGGGGTGATCGTCTCCGGCATCGGACGTGGCGGCAAGGCGCAGGAAGAGCGGCTGTCGGCATCGGCCCTGGCGGTCCACTTCGGCAAGCGCGCCCGCAAAGGCAAAGCGCTGGCGACGAAAATCAAACCCACATCGCTGACGCCGATTATCTAGCTCCAGGGGTTTGGGGTCTGACCCTTCAGGGTCAGACCCCGCCCGGCAGTGCGGGTTTACATGGACCACAGGCGAAAAAAAAGACGGGCAAGCCCGTCTTTTTTCTATTGCGCGCTAATTAATGCTTAGCGGCGGCTTCTTTAACTTCTGCTGCCGATTTGGCTTTGACAGCGTCGGTCTTGTTGGCGGCCAGCGCTTTGTCTTCGGTGGCGTCAACAGTCGCCTTGATGGCTTTAGCGTCAGCTTTCACAGCTTTTTTGTTGGCCTTTTCTTCAGCTTGAGCGATGTTCTTTTCGCCTTTTGCTGCAGCTTTGGCTTTGTCTTCTGGGTCAGCCTTGGCGATTTTTTCGTTCGCTTTGGCGGCTTCCACGTTTACTTTAGCCTGGGCTTCGTCGTGGGTCTGATTGGCTTTGGCGACGGCCTTGTTGGCTTTCTTGTCGGCTTTGGCATCAACCTTCATTTCTTTTTGTTCTGCCTTGGCGACGTCTTTGTTGGCTTCTTGCTGCGCCTTGGTGACTTCAGGCGTTTGTGCGAAGGCAGCGGTTGCGAACAGGCCGGCGATCAGGGTAGCGATGATTTTGCTCATGATATTTCCTCTCAAGTTTAATTTGGATGCGTTCTTATCTTATTAAGGCAGGGCCTCTGGCCTTGCCTGCGTCGCGCTCTTGTTTAGAAGCGCCAGATCACGTATCCAGAATAGCAACTCAAGCCGATGAGCTCTGTACGCTACCGTACTAAAACCCGTTATTCGCTTGCCGGCCGGGAATACAGGTCGATGATGGTGCTGATTCCATCCGCGCACACCGAACAAAACTTATCGCTGCGGTCGAACATGATGCACTGCATCTCGGGACGGTAATAACCCTTGGCCTCGTAGTTCGCGCCTTCGAAAGCGCCCACCACATGGCGCTGCGGATCACGCGAGAACAGCTCGTTGGTGTGCTGCAGATCCTTGTGGAACAAGGCGCTCATCTCCGACTCCGGCCGGTTGGCCTGGCGCAGCGCGACCCGCTCTTTCTGATATGCGCGCGACGCCGCCTCGTATTCGTCCTTCTGCCACGGCGTCGGCAACGGCGTGCCCTGCTTGACGAACTTCTTCCACTTGACGTTGGCCGGATCGTGCAGCGCCGTCGCATTCGGCTCCCACGGTTCCTGGCGCGTGGCGCCGCCCGTCGCGTAGGCCACCGGCGAGGTGTAGTACTCGTCCGCCAGTCCCGCGAAGTGGTGGCCGAATTCGTGCACGAACAGATAGTTGGCCCAATCGTTGTTGGCCGCGGCGGTGCTGAACTGGCCGAAGATGCCGCCACCGCCGTAGGTCTCGTTGTTGACCAGGATTTCGATGAATTCGTACGGCGCATTCTGCGCCAGTTCGCGCAGCGCGCGGTTGTCGGTCGTCAGCACATAACGCTCGCTGCCGAAAATGTCGTAGCGCGTGCCCAGCGGCGACGCGTGGTGCACGCCGGTCGATGGACGCGAGACGCCCGATTCCTGCGTCGGCAGCGCCAGCGCCCAGACGTTGAAGTCCTTGGCGCGCTCCTTGAACGGCGACGTGTTAAACAGATGATCGGCCAGGCGCCGCGCGGTCGCCTCGAATTTCTTCATCTCGCCGGCCGTGTAGCCGTCGCCCAGAATTAGCAGATCGACCTTGTCCTTCGACGGGCCGTTGACGCGGATGCCGATCGGCTTTGCCGGCGCGGGCGCAGGCTTGCGCACCACGTCCATCGCGTCTGTATCGACGCTGGCAGTCCACACTACGGAGAAGGCGCCGCGCTCGTCGCGCTTGAGGATGCGCACCTTCACCGGCTTGTCCGGCTTTGGAAAACGCACCGACTCCTGGAAGCCGCGATTGGTTTTGCCCGCCTCCTCGGTGCTGGCCCATTCGGCGAACACGGTGGAAAAACCGCGCGAGTACAGCAGCTTGCCGGAGGTGGCGTCGACCACTTCCACAAGGTTGTTGCCGCGATTGGTATCGTCGATGGTGCGGCGCATGTCGCCCGGCCACGGCAGCGGCTCGATCACCACGCGCTCCATCGCGTATTGCTCGTTGAGCGCGTTGCCGCTGTGGATGTAGTCGAGGCGGACGGTGGCCGGCTGGGTTGGCGCGGCCGCCGGCGTGGCAGCTGCAGAAACGGCGCAGGTGGACAGCGCCGATATAAACAACCCGGCGATCAGGGCTCGGGAGCGTGCAAAAAGTATCATGGGGTTCCTGGCGGTCGGTTGAAAACGTGCCCGCTATTTTAATCCCGTCGCGCCCCGGACCAGCCTGGTTTTTCGTGCGCATGATGGCCGCCAAAAAAAGCCAAGGCAACCCCGCCATGCCTTTGCCGATACGCTTGCGCCGCCGCTTAGGGGTCGGACCCTGTGGGTCCGACCCCGCATGGCCGTGCGGGGTAAAAATATAATCCGATTCGCCCGCTACCGGTATCGGTAAAGCGGCTGCTGCAGCTGGATCGGCCGGACGTCCATCCTCAACTTGAGCACCGAATACGCCTCCACCTCGGTGGAGCTGTAGCCGACGCTGTTGATGGTCTTACTAAAGCGGAATTCAAAGCCGATGTCCGGTGCCGAATCGCGCGGATTGCCGAAGGCGATGCCGATGGCCTCCTGCTGGGCGTTGTCGATCAGGTTCACCATCAGGTCCAGCACTGCGTTGTTGCCCAGGATGTCGTTGGTGAAGACGGTGCCGCGCGTGTCCGGCTGATTGGGATCGAGCTTGTTGTCTGCCTTGTCGGCCGAGGGCGTGAACTCGCGCGACACCAGGTTGAATTTGTCGCCCCGGTCCAGATAACTGATGGTCGCGTTACTGATATTAAAACCCTTGATACCGCGGTCGGTGATCGCCGCCGACAGATCGAGCAGCAGCGCGCCACTGTAGCCGATGATCTCCACGTCGCGGCGGGCGTTGACCACCATCGCGCTGTTCTCGTCGATACCCAGGCCGATCTGATAACCTTTTTTCAACATCACCGGGATCATGCGGGCGAAGCGGCCGCGCACCAGCAAATGCTGGTCGACGAAGACGTCGTCGCCGATGAAGCCCAGGCCCGGCGCGATCTCGTTACCGTCGGTGACACCCTGTTTGAGCATGTCCAAGGTCGCCTTGGCGTCGTAGAACATGGTCGTGCTCATGATCGCGGCGCCGGCGCTGGAGCCGGCCACCACGCCGCCGTCGCGGTACACGTCCCACACCGCCTCCAGCGCCAGGGTGCGCGAGCCGTCCGGGCGCACCAGCGCCTTGGTGATGCGGGCTTGGTCGCCGCCGGTGAAGTAGATGCCGGTGGCCGAGTGGATCAGCGCCACCACCTCCGGGTCCTCGGCGGCCTTGCGGTAATCGCTGTTGGGCAGGGTCACGCCGAGCGGGATGAAGAACGCCTGGGCGCCATATTGATTGAGCTTGTTAACCGTGTTCTGCGCCGACTTCTCCGGATTGATCGAGGCCGATCCGAACACGCCGATGCGCGCGCCACGGCCGCCGGCCAGCTGCACGATGCGCTGCCAGACTTCGGCGTTGTCGGCGCGCAGGCCGCCGCCGATGATCACCAGGTTGCCCGCCGGCGGCGCCAGCACCGGCTTGGGCGGCGGCACCGCCTTGGCCGGCTTCTTCGCCTTGGTCCCGGACTGCGCCTTGGCCGACGCAGTGGCGGCCGCTCCCTGGGCCGCATGCGCATTGACGCCGGCGAACACCAGCAGCCAAAGCAAGCAAAGGCGCTGGAACGTAGAACCTGTAAATTTCATGTTGCCCTTCCAATGATGAAACCGGCGCCGGGGCTTGCGCGCGGCGCCGTGGTAATACAGATGATACCAATCAATTACTTAAGCATGTATTACATTGTGGAGGGCTTTCACTTGAATGCGTAACTGGCGCTGGCGAACAAGCGGCGGCCACGCGGGTCCGTGTAGGTCGGATCATAGCCGGACAGGAAGAAATACGCCTGGTTGGAGAACGGCGGCGCCTTGTCGAACAGGTTCTGGATACCGGCGCGCAGCTTGAACGCCTTGTTCACCTGCCATGCGCCCGACAGGTCCCACAGCGAGTACGAGCTGACGTGGTTAGGCGCCACCACCGTGCCGTCGTCGGTGTTGATCGCCGAGTTCTGGTCGTGGTAACCGCTCGAGAAGATGTTCGACAGCGTGGCCGAATACGGGCCCTTGTCCCAGTCGAAGTTGATGGTATGGCGCCAGCGCTGCACCACGCCGTCGGTGACGAAGCGTCCGAGGTTGCTGACATACGGGTCGCCGACGTCGTTCTGGATTTTCGATGTGAGCACGTAGGTGCCCGACAGGCGGCCGCCAAAATTGCCGGCCCAGGTGCGCACGCCGTTGTAATCGAGGATGACGTCGATCCCCGAGGCTTTTTGCGCGCCGCGGTTTTCCTTGCGCAGTTCGATGTAGTCGATCACGCCGTCCTCGTCGCGGTGCACCAGGTCACCGTATTTGGCCAGGTTGCCGAGGATGATGTCGTCGCCGATCTCGCTGATCAAGTCGGTGCGCTCGATGTTCCAGTAGTCGATCGTCATCGACGCGTTCTTGGTCGGCTGGATCACCATGCCGGTCGAGAACTGGCGGCTGCGCTCCGGCTTGAGGTTGACGTTCGAGTAGCGGCGCGTGCTCCAGTTGTCGGCGCAATCGGCCAGGGTGGCATCTTCCACGGCGCAGGCGACCGGATCGGGCAAGGTTGCCGTGACACTATATATAGTGGAGCGATACAGGTCGGTCATCGACGGCGCGCGGAAGCCGCGGCCGGCCGAGGCGCGGAACAGCATGGTCTTGGTCGGGGTGTAGCTGATGCTGACCTTCGGGCTGGCGGCGCCGCCGATCACCTGATAGTGGTCGTAACGCGCCGACAGCTGCGCCTCCCACTGCTTGGTGAACGGCAGCAGCAGCTCGCCGTACACCGCCTTGACCTTGCGGCTGTTGCTGTAGGCGCGCTCCTCTTCCGGCGCCGGGTCGTTGTTGATGTTGTCGCTTAACAGCAGCTCCGACGGCGTGTAGCTGGTGCGTTCGCGGCGGTACTCGCCGCCGACGGCCAGCGCGGCGTCGCCGCCGGCCAGCGCGCCGATCGGGTGCGAAAGCTTGAAATCGACCGAATCCATGGTGCCGCGCGCGCGCCGCGCGACGTCGTCGACCTGGATGCTGTTAAGCAGATCGACGCCGGCCTGGCTCGACGGCCCGAACGGATTGATCAGGCCATCGGAGATCCCTTGCAGCATCTGGTCCTTCAACAGGTACCCGTGGGTGTCGCGGTCCTTGATTTTGTTGACGCTGTGGTTGACGCCGAAATCATAGTCCCAGCCGGCCGCGGTGCCGGTCAGGCCGACCACGTAGCGCTGGCTTTCGCTGGTCAACTCGGTGGCGCGGCGGCCGGCCTCGTTCATGCGCATGCGCAGGCCGACGGTGACCGGCGCGTCGGGATCGGCATCCTCCTCCGGCGAGAGCGTGAAGCCGGCGAAGGCCGGGATCTTCTTGTAGTCGATTTCGGCGTCGTCGGCGCGCGCGCCCGAGCCGATGTACCAGGTCTTCGAGCGGCTCAGCGCCACCTCGGCGTACAGCTGGCTGTTCGGCGTGAGCTGCAGCACGCCGCGCGTGAGCAGGTTGGTCTTGTCCGATTTGGGGAACAACTCGGTGTCGCGCATGTAGTCGTAGGTACAGGCGTCGATGCCGCCGATACCGGCCGGCAGATACAGGTTGGCCGGCGCCTCGCAGGTCGGCACCGATGGATTGATGGTGCGGTTGGTGATCGGCTTGCCGTTGATGAGGAAGTTCTGCGCCTGCAGCTCGTCGCGCTGGGCGCTGCTCAGGCGGATGTTGGCCGGCGACGTGTAGCCCGACAGCAGATGCGGCAGACGCTCGGGCACCCGCAGATCGCCGATGAAATCGCGCTGCGAGGTGCTCAGCGCATTCGATTTCTGGATGTCGGCGACGGCGAACACGTTGAAGCCGTCCTTGGACAGGTCGCCGAAACCGGCCGTGATGCTGGCTTTGCGCTTGCCGGCGCCGCCTTCCTCGGTTTTCAGGCCGTAGGCGTTCAGCTCCACGCCCTGGAAATCCTTGCGGGTGATGAAGTTGATCACGCCGCCGATGGCATCGGTGCCGTACAGCGCCGAGGCGCCGTCGAGCAGCACTTCAACGCGCTGAATCGCGGCGGCCGGGATGTTATTGAGGTCGACGCCGGTGTCGTCGCCGGGCGACGCAAAGTTGGCCATTCGGCGGCCATTGAGCAGCACCAGCGTCGACGAGGTGCCGATGCCGCGCAGGTTGGCGCTGTTGAAGCCACGCTGGTCGCCGCCGACATTGATGCTGGCGCCGTCGGTCAGGCCGCCGACATTGGCCGACAGGCGTGCCAGGATTTCCGAAGCGGTGGTCACGCCCACCTTGTCGATTTCCTCGCGCGTGATGACCTGCACCGGCAACGCCGTTTCCGACTCGATGCGTTTGATCGCCGAACCGGTGATCTCGACACGGGGCATCGGCTTGGCGGCAGGTGCCGGCGCGTCCTGTGCGGCAGCATCCTGCGCCAGGGCCAGACCGGGTTGACCGAGGACTCCGATCACCGCGCCCAGACCGATCGCGCGGCGCACCGATCGCGCCATTGTGGAAATTCGCATGCCCTGCAATTCAGCCATAGTTCTCTCTCTCACCGGTAGTTATGATATATGTTAATAATTCTAGTCGACTAACTGTACGCAGTTCGCGCCGAAAACTCAAGAAAGCACCGTCCGATTCGGGCCGAACGATTTACTTTGTGAAAATAGTGCTACATACTCAATCGTTAAATCGTGGCCACGCATGGCCCACGGCCTGCGCCGACCCGTCAACCCTCCCTGCCAGATCATCATGCAAGTACAAAAACACCCCCTCTCCGGCCCCCACAGCAGCACCGCGTTCGAACTGACCAGCCTCCATTTCGGCACGCCCGGCGCCGGCAAAAAGGTCTACATCCAGGCCTCGCTGCACGCCGACGAGGTGCCGGGCATGCTGGTCGCGCAATGCCTGCGCAAGCGCTTGGTCGCGCTGGAGGCGGCCGGCCGGATCGCCGGCGAAATCATCCTGGTGCCGGCGGCGAACCCGATTGGTCTGGCGCAGGCCATCCACGGCGCCGCTTTCGGCCGCTTCGACCTGACCACCGGCGTCAATTTCAACCGCAATTACAAGCACGTGTTCGACGAGCTGAAAAAATCGCTGGACGGCCTGCTCGGCCAGGACGCCGACGCCAATGTGCGCCTGATCCGCGAGCACGCGCGCGCCTCGATCGCCGCCTGGCGCCCTTCGACCGACGCCGACACCTTGAAAAAGGCCTTGATGACGATGGCGGTCGACGCCGACATCGTGCTCGATCTGCACTGCGATAACGAGGCCGTGATGCATATCTACGCCGGCACGCCGCTGGCCGAGGCCATCGCGCCGCTGTCGGCGCTGATGGGCGCACACGCGCTGCTGCTGGCCTACCAGGCCGGCGGCGAACCGTTCGACGAAGCCTGCAGCCGCCTGTGGTGGGATCTGGAGCGCCACTTCGAAGGAAAATATCCGATCCCGCCGGCCTGCCTGTCGACCACCGTGGAACTGCGCGGCGAAATGGAAGTGAGCTACGAGCTGGCCGAAAAGGACGCCGGCGGCCTGCTGCGCTTCCTGGTCCTGAGCGGCGTGCTGCTCGACGACGGCAGCGGCGCCGGCGCCGCCGCCATCGCCGCCGCGCCGCTGCCGGCCGCGCTGTGCCAGGCCACACCGCTGGAAGGGGTCGAGCCGCTGTACGCGCCGCATTCCGGGGTGCTGGTCTACACCCGCGACCTGGGCGAGCAGGTGGCGCCGGGCGACGCCATCGCCGATCTGATCGACCCGGTCAGCGGCGAGACGACGGTGCTGCGCGCCGGCGTGGCCGGCGTGTTCTTCGCCCGCAGCGCCCACCGCCACGTGCTGCGCGGGATGAACGTCGGCAAAGTGGCGGGCACCCAGGCCTACCGCGCCGGCGACCTTTTGAGCCAATAAAACCGTAACAATAAAAACGACAACAACGCCGGCGTCCCCATGACCACCAAAAAATTCAAACTACCGCACACCTTCGTCCTGCTCTTCATCATCCTGGCGCTGATCGCCACCGCCACCTGGCTGGTCCCGGGCGGCAAATACGACACCCATCTGGTCGACGGCAAACAGCTGATCGTGCCGGACAGCTTCCACTACGTGCCAAGCGCGCCGCAGGGCGTGGTGGCGCTGCTCAAGGCGCCGATCAAGGGCTTCGTGGAGGCGGCGCAGATCATCGGCTTCGTGCTGATCGTCGGCGGCGCCTTCGCGGTGCTGCAAAAAACCGAGGCGGTCGATTCGATGATCAAGGCGCTGGCGCGCGCGCACAAGGATTCCGCCTTTATCCAGAAGGCGCTGATCCCGGTGTTCGTCACCTTGTTCTCGCTCGGCGGCGCTACCTTCGGCATGAACGAGGAGGCCATACCGTTCATCCTGATTTTCGTGCCGTTGGCGCTGGCGCTGGGCTATGACACCATCACCGGCGTGTCGATCCCGTTCCTCGGTTCGCAGGTAGGCTTCGGCGCCGCCTTCCTCAATCCGTTCAACGTCGGCATCGCGCAAGGCATCGCCGGCGTGCCGGTGTTTTCCGGCTGGGGTTACCGGCTGATCGCCTGGACCATCGCCACTGCCATCACCGCCGCCTTCCTGATGTGGTACGCGGCGCGCGTGAAGAAAAATCCGCAACTGAGCCCGACCTACGCGCTCGACCTGGAAAAGCGCAAGGAGCAGCCCGAGGGCCTGGGCGAATTGCACGGCATGACCGCGCGCCACAAGCGCGTGCTGTGGATCTTCGCCGGCTCGCTGGCCATCATGGTGATCGGCGTGGTGCATTACGGCTGGTACATCGACGAAATCGCCGCGCTCTTCCTGACCATGGGCGTCGTCATCGGCCTCGTGGGCCGGCTCGACTCGGGGCAGATCGTCGAAGGCTTCATCCAGGGCGCGCGCGATCTGGTCGGCACGGCGCTGGTGATCGCGCTCGCGCGCGGCACCATGATCCTGGCGCGCGACGCCCAAATCATCGACACCATGCTGCATGGCTTGACGCCGCTGGTGCAATCGTCGAGCCCCATCTTCACGGCCTGGAAGATGTTCGGCATTCAGACGGTGATCAACTTCTTCATCCACTCCGGCACCGGCCAGGCCGCGCTGACGATGCCGATCATGGCGCCGCTGGCGGACCTGGTGGGCGTGACGCGCCAGACGGCGATCCTGGCGTTCCAGTTCGGCGAGCTGACCACGCCGATGATCCCGACCTCCGGCATCACCGTCGGCGTGCTGGCGCTGGCGCGGGTGCCGTGGATCACCTGGGCCAAGTGGATGATTCCGCTGCAGCTGATCTACGCGGTGATGGCGCTGGCGCTGCTTGTGCCGCCTGTGCTGATGAACTGGCAGTAGACCGAAGCGTCAATCTGAATTTCGTAGGGCGGACTAGCGCAGCGTAATCGGCCATGCTCCGTCGGCGGCTCATGGCGGATTACGGCGTTCCGCCTAATCCGCCCTACTAATTGCGGTAAACATCCGGGCAGTAGCGTTCCATCAAGGTCGCCGGCCGCGCCGGCGGCGTGAACCCGAACTGCGCGTACAAACCATGCGCATCGAAGGTCGCCAGCGTAAAACGCCGCAAGCCCTGCAAATCCGGGTGCGCGACGATCGCCTCCACCAGGCGCTTGCTGTAACCGTGTCCACGGTGCTGCGGCAGCACGAACACATCGACCATGTTGGCGAACGTTGCGCAGTCGGTCACCACGCGCGCGAAGCCGACCTGGCGCCCGTCCACATACGCCCCGAAACACAGCGAATTGGCGATCGCCCGCTCCAGCACCGCGCGCGGCATGCCGATCGCCCACGTCGATTGCTCGCTGAGGAATTGGTAAATCAGTGGCACATCGAGTTGTGCCTTGTCGGTACTGATCTGCAGGGTCGTCATGTTTTAAGTGGCTAAAATAGCAATAATGACATATTTTTGAGCAGTTGGCGGTTTATAATTCGTCCTGACAATCGACACCAATACCGCGAAAGCATTCCCACCACTATGACCGCACAACTTTCCAAAAAGAGCGAAGCCTGGTCGGCCCGCTTCAACGAACCAGTTTCCGACCTCGTCAAACGCTACACCGCCTCCGTCTTCTTCGACAAACGCCTGGCCAAGGCCGACATCCAAGGCTCGCTGGCGCACGCCGAAATGCTGGCCGCGCAAGGCATCATCAGCGCCGCCGACCGCGCCGAGATCGAGCGCGGCATGGCGCAGATCTCGTCCGAGATCGAAGCCGGCCAGTTCGAATGGCTGCTCGACCTGGAAGACGTCCACCTGAATATCGAAAAACGCCTGACCGAACTTGTTGGCGACGCCGGCAAGCGCCTGCACACCGGCCGCTCGCGCAACGACCAGGTGGCCACCGACATCCGCCTGTACGTGCGCGCGGCCATCGACGACGTGGTCGAACTGCTCGGCGCCCTGCGCGGCGCGCTGACCGACCTGGCCGAGAAGAACGCCGACACCATCATGCCCGGCTTCACCCACATGCAAGTGGCGCAGCCGATCACCTTCGGCCACCACATGCTGGCCTACGTCGAGATGTTCGGGCGCGACGCCGAACGCATGCTCGATTGCCGCAAGCGCGTCAACCGCCTGCCGCTGGGCGCCGCCGCGCTGGCCGGCACCACGTTCCCGATCGACCGCGTGCGCGTCGCCAAAACGCTGGGCTTCGACGATGTCTGCCACAACTCGCTGGACGCCGTCTCCGACCGCGACTTCGCGATCGAATTCACCGCCGCCGCCTCGCTGATCATGACGCACGTGTCGCGCATGTCCGAGGAACTGGTGATCTGGATGAGCCCACGCGTCGGCTTCATCGACATCGCCGACCGCTTCTGCACCGGCTCGTCGATCATGCCGCAAAAGAAAAACCCGGACGTGCCGGAACTGGCGCGCGGTAAAACCGGCCGCGTCTACGGCCACCTGATGGGCCTTCTGACCCTGATGAAGGGCCAGCCGCTGGCCTACAACAAGGACAACCAGGAAGACAAGGAACCGCTGTTCGACACCGTCGACACCGTGGTCGACACCCTGCGCATCTTTGCCGATATGGCCGGCGGCATCAGCGTCAAGCCGGAGGCGATGCGCGCCGCCGCGCTGCAAGGCTACGCCACCGCGACCGACCTGGCCGACTACCTGGTCAAAAAGGGCCTGCCGTTCCGTGACGCCCATGAAGCCGTGGCCCACGCGGTGCGCGCCTGCGACGACCTGAAGATCGACCTGTCCGAAATGACGCTGGACCAGTTGCGCGCCTACTCGGCGCTGATCGGGGACGACGTCTTCGCCGTGCTGACGCTCGAGGGCTCGGTGGCCGCGCGCGACCACGTCGGCGGCACCGCGCCCAACCAGGTGCGCAAGGCCATCGCCCGCGTGCGCGAACAACTCGCGAAGTAGGCCCGCGCGGCTCCCGCCGTGGCGGCCGGGCGCAAGTGCGCATCATGTTAAAAAAATAGTGCATAATTTGTAATATTTTGATCTAAAACATGACGCCGCACCTGCGCACGATCTAGCGTGGCTCATCCGCTCTCGCGGAGTCGGCGCCATCGATCGATGCCTGCCGCAACGGATTCGGGAGGATGAGATGAACCTGCACAAGACTTTACTTGCCGCATGCATCGCCATGGCCGCAAGCACCACGGCGCAAGCGGCCATCCAGCTGATGGCCGCGCCGATCACGCCGCCGTCCCCGCAGGAGAGGGCGGGACTGGTCTCGAAACTGACCGCGCTCGAAAGATCGCGCGGTGTCCCGGCCGAATATAGCTTCCGCATCAGCAGCCAGCATCCCGGCGTCGCCGGCCAGAAGATCACGCGCGCCCAGCATACCTTCAAGGGCTTGCGGGTGTTCGGCTCGGAGTCGGTGGTGGTGACCAACAACGCCGGCGACATCGTCAGCTCCTCGGTGTCGGACCGGCGCCCCGGCCTGGTCCCCAGCGCGGCCGCCACGCCGGTGGACATGACGCCGGCGCTGACGGCGGAACAGGCCATCGATGTCGCGGTGAAGTCGGCCTCGCCGCGCGGCGTGCACCGCTGGGCGCCCAGCGCCGAACTGCTGCTCTATCCGATCATGAAAACAGTGCGCGTGGCCTCGGCGGCGAACAAACCAGAAGCCGAACTCAATGCGCTCGATGTGCAGGAGGTGGTCGAGCGCCACGAGCTGGCCTACTATGTGAAGACCCGCATGGCGCAGGACGGCAAACCGTTCTACTACGACACCATGGTCAATGCCAGGACCGGCGCGATCATCGCCCAATGGCAGGCGCTGCAAACCGTCATCGGTGAGGGCAAGAGCCAGTACAACGGCGTGGTGCCGATCAGTACATCGCAAGTTGGCAGCAGCTTCCAGATGCTCGACGCGACGCGCGGCACCGGCGGCAAATTCGGCGGCATGGCCATCACCAACGCCAATCACAGCTCGTCCAACAACCCCAACCCCGGCAGCATTTACACCAACAGCACCAACAAATGGGGCGACGGCCAGCAGTACAACGGCGGCAGCACCACCGACGCCAATGGGCAGACCGCCGCCGTCAACGCGTTGTGGGGCCTGATGAACACCTTCGACACCAACAAGAACGTACTGGGATGGCAGTCGCTCGACGGGAACAACACGGCGACCTATATCGCCGTCCACGTCGACAAGAACTACGACAACGCCTTTTACGACGACAGCTGCAAATGCATGTACATCGGCGACGGCTCGTTTTTCTATAACCTTGGATCGATCGACGTGATCGGCCATGAGATGTCGCACGGGGTCACCGCGTCCACCGCGGATCTGATCTACGCCGGCGAATCGGGCGGGTTGAACGAGTCGAACTCCGACATCGGCGGCGACATGGTGGAAGCCTACGCGCGCGCGGGTGGCACCGGCGACGTGGTGCCGGCGACAGGCAACGATTGGATGACCGGCAAGGAGATCAGCAAGAGTGGCGAACCGCTGCGCTGGATGTACAAGCCGAGCAAGGACGGCAGCAGCCCGGACGCCTGGAGCAGCTCACTCAAGAATCTCGACGTGCACTATTCCAGCGGCCCTAACAACCGCATGTTCTACTTCCTGTCGCAGGGATCGAAAGCCGATTCCGCCAGCGACTACTACAGCAAATACCTGGTCAAGCAGCCGGCGGCGATGAGCGGCATCGGCAACGACAAGGCCTATCGCATCTGGTTCAAGGCGCTGACGACCAAGTTTACCTCGTCGACCAACTACGCGGACGCCCGCAACAAGGTGCTGGCATCGGCGCAGGAGCTGTACGGCGCCGACTCGAAGGAAGCCATTGCCGTCAAGCGCGCCTATGCGGCCATCAACGTCGGCGCCGATATCGACGAAGCCGGTGGAGTCGGCGGCGGGGACGCCACCGAAGTTGTGGTCAACGGCGGCTTCGAGGCCGGCACCACTGGCTGGCGCGGCAGCACCAGTACCATCGGCGGCTTGCCCGGACAGACCGCGTACGAAGGCACCCGCTTTGCCTGGATGGGCGGCAAAGGGCGGCGTACCACCCAAACCCTGACCCAGGCGGTGACGATACCGGGGCAATCGGCCAGCGCGGAACTGAGCTTCGCGCTGCACGTCGACAGCGCCGACACGACCAGCACCGCCCACGACACGCTGGTGGTCACGGTGCGCGGCAGCCTTGGACGGGTGCTGCGTACCTTGGCCACCTACTCCAACGCCGATGCCGGCGACGGTTACAAGATCCGCAGCTTCGACCTTACTGAGTTCAAGGGCAAGCAGGTAACGCTGCACTTCGCGATGCGCGAGAACGCATCGCTGAAAACCTCCTTCGTTCTCGACAAGGTCAGCCTGCTCGTTAAGTGAACCTTGTTCCGATTACCGCAGCGTGACGAACACCGGGTTCGAATAGAACCACAGGCTGCGGTAGTTCCGGTCGTTGATGTCGTTGAAGCGCTGGTTGTTGTCTGCCCCCTCGGTGCGCTGGTCCGCCAACGGTTCTCCGCCCTGGGTCAGGCCGGGGACATCGGTGCCCAGATTGGTGCCGCGCAGGCGATAGTACTGGTTCTTGCTGGCGGTGGTCTCGTAGCTGATGGTGAAGTAGCCGTCGGCATCGACTTTCCAGTCGGCGCTGGTGAAGCGCTTGACCACCTTGGCGCTGGCGTTGGTGGCCACGCTGTAGGCCGCGCTGCCCTGCGCCGCCTTGGGCCCGACATCGCCGACGATCAGGTCGACGTGGTCGACCACCGGCTTGACATTGGCGGCGGTGCCGCTATCGACCGGCTTCTCGTAGTTGTTCTTCGCCGGGGTCTTGAAGCGGATCGTAACGATCACCTTCTCCCCACTGGCGACCTTCAACTCGCCGCCCATCTCCTTGCGATCGTCCTTGCTGGCCAGGTTGAAGTCCAGCGCGTTGATCAAATCACCGTAGACCGAAAACATCTTGCCGGAGCGCAGACCCTGCAGCACGTCCTTCATGGCGGGCGCTCCCTTGGCCGCGTTGAACACATAGTTCTTCGCGTACTCGCCGGGGAAGTAGCCGCTGCTGTTACCGTTGACGATCTTGAAGTGGGTGTCGGAATCGGTCAGGTTCCATACGCGGCGGCCCTCGCCGAGCAGCGCGTCCCACACGCCGCCGACTTTGGCGACCACGTAATCGACGCCGCCATATGCGCGCAGCGGCGCGTTTTCAGGCGTGTAGGCGGCGGTGTAGCCGCCGCGATCCGGCTCCATCTGGTTGCCGACCATGCCTTCGATGGCGAACATGATGTTCGGCGCGATGTCGTTGAAGCGACGGAAATCGTCGACCGTGTAGCTGCCCTTGTTGCGCGATGGGTGGTTGACCACCGCATAGCTGGTGTCCGGGTAGTTATCCTTCAACCAGCTGATCGCCTTGAGCGCGTCGTCGGCGGTCTTGTTGTAGCGGGTCTCGCCGTATTTGGCCTTCCACGCGACGACATCGGCGGCGTCGAACATGGCCGGGTCGCGGGTGGTGAACAGGTATTCGAATTCCTTCATGCCCTTGGTGCTGGAGGTCAGTTTGTCGGTGCCCTGGAAGATGCCCACGCCAATATGGTCGTGGGTCGGCATGTCCCATTCGAAGCCGCTGAAAATCAGCTTGTCGGCGTAGGTGCCGCCCGCCTGCAAGGCCTGCACGTGAGGGATTTCGTACCGCTCGGCGCCGACAGACATCGGTATCGGCGACGCCAGTGTCGCGCCCTTCTCGTCGCGCGTCGATACGCGCAGGTGGTTGGACACCGCCATCCAGTCCAGGCCAAACGTGGTGAAGGCCTTGCCCAGCACCTTGTCGAGGGTCTGGCTGACATCCGCGTCGGCCGACTGCGTGGTGTGGGTGTGCAGATCGCCGGCGATCCAGCGACCGCTTGGCAATGGTGGCACGCTAGTGTGTACTGGCTCGTCACCGCCGCCGCCGCAGGCCACGGCCGCCACCAGGATGGCGGCAGCCGTCGGAATCAACAGGAGACGGGTGGAAAAGGCTTTTTTGCGCTGCATGCTATTGTCCTGAAAGTGAATGCGGAGAAGCCGGCACACTAGCATTTGCTTGTGACGGGACGATGACCGACCGAAAAGGCGCGCGCGCAAAACTGCTATCATCGGGGGCTGTCGCGGACCGCTTCCGCGTGCGTTCGAAAACTCAAACAGGGATGTTAAAAAAATGACTATTGGCGGAAAAACCATAGAGCAGGCATTGTCGACGTTGTCCGATATGACGGCGGGCGCGGTCCCGATCGGCAAGGAGGAGCATCTGCAGCGTGTCGAACGCGCCCAGGCTTTCATGCGCCAGCAGGGCATCGCGGCGATCTATGTCAACGCCGGCGCCAACATGACCTACTTCACCGGCACCAAGTGGCACGCCAGCGAACGCATGGTCGGCGCGATCATCCCCGCCAGCGGCGCCGTTGAATACATCGCCCCGGCGTTCGAGGAAAGCACACTGAAGGACTTCATGCTGGTCGACGGCCCGGTCAACTGCTGGCAGGAGCATGAAAGCCCGTACCAGCTGTTCATCGATACCCTCAAGCGCATGGGCATCGCACCCGTCGCCGGCGCTGCCGCTCCGCGCATCGGGATTTGCGAAAGCGCCGCCTTCTTCATCTACGACGGCATCCGTCCGCTGGCGGAGGGCTACGCGCTGGAGAACGCCAGCAGCGTCACCGCGCACTGCCGCACGCGCAAGTCGGCCAACGAAATCGCCCTGATGCAGCGCGCCAAGGACATGACTATGGCGGTGCATGTGGCTGCGGCCAGCATGCTGCGCGAAGGGATCACCACGGTCGAAGTGGAGCAATTCATCGACCGCGCGCACCGCAAGGTTGGCGCATCGGGCTCTTATTTCGTCATCGTTTTGTTCGGCGAGGCGACCGCGTATCCGCATGGCGTGAGCTACGTGCAGACGCTCAAACCGGGCGACACGGTGCTGATCGATACCGGCTGCAAGCTGCATAACTACATCTCCGACATCACCCGCACCTATGTGTACGGCGAGATCAGCGAGCGTCAGCGTTCGGTGTGGAACAGCGAGAAGGCGGCGCAGCTGGCGGCCTTCAACGCGGCGCAACTCGGCGTGCCATGCGAGGAAGTGGACCAGGCGGCGCGGCGATCGCTGGAGGCGGATGGTTTTGGTCCCGGCTACAAGCTGCCAGGCCTGCCGCACCGCACCGGTCACGGCATCGGGCTCGATATCCACGAGTGGCCGTATCTGGTGGGCGGCAACAAGACGCCGCTGGACGTGGGCATGTGCTTCTCGAACGAACCGATGATCTGCATTCCCGGCGAATTCGGCGTGCGCCACGAGGACCATTTCTACATGACCGAGAACGGTCCGAAGTGGTTCACCGAACCGGCGCACAGCATCGACGATCCGTTTGGTTTGGCGCGCTGAGTATCACGATGCAGACTGCGACAATACTCAGCCTGGCCGCATCGATAACGTGTGTCGGCCTTTTCACCAAGCAGAAGAACTGGGTGCTGGCGGCGGCTTTCGCTTTCTCCTCGATCTACACGATCCTCGACAAGGCGATCTACATCGCCGCCGTTCCGGCGTTCGTCATTCCCTGGTGCGCGTACATCTTTTTCGCGCTGGTGGGCTACGAGGTTTTCCGGAAGGTCGTCCTCAGCTAGCGATTCGATGTTGATCACGTAGGGCGGATTAGGCGCAACGCCGTAATCGGCCATGGTCGAGCCGTCGCCGGCTCAACCATGGCCGATTACGCTACGCTAATCCGCCCTACGTGTTTTAGTGGTGCCGCTAACCCTCAGGCCCCAATTCGCTTGAGGGCGCGGTGGAAGCGCAGCGGGACGGTGACGGGGAATTCGTTTCCGACCGGCCGGCCAACGATGATCGGGCCGAACATCGCGCGCAGCGGCGAGGCGCTTTTGCGCACGAAGATGCGGCCTTGCGCCGTTTCCTCCGCCGGGATGTAGCCGAATTGTGCGATCCGCCCCAGGAAGGCGGTGCTGCCCTCCGCCGACACCATGCCGCGCACAGGCAAGTGCTCGATCGCCGCCGATGCGATGTAGCCGGCAAAGCCCAGCAAAACTATCCGTAGCACGCCGACCAGGTCCCACCCGCGCGGCAGCTGCGTCACGACGATCAGACATAACACCGCCACGGCAAAGGTCAGCCAGCTGCGCGGGTTTTCCAGCGGATTGAGAACGATTTTGTGTTGGGTGATGGTGCTTGCCATGACTGCCGCCTGCTTAAAAATAATGCGCTATTGTGACCGGCGGCGGTCAAAAAGGAAAGCACCCCTCCGGCATCACGCGCGTTTCATCACCAGCGTGAGGATGTCGTAACTGGCCACCAGCTCGTCGTGCTGGTTGGTGACCTGCACATCCCACGCGACCACGCCCTGCCCCACGCCTTTATCGTCGGTGCGGTTGCGGTCCACTTTGCGCTTGCACGTCAGGCGCGCGCGGATGGTGTCGCCGATCGCCACCGGCGTGATGAAGCGCAGGTTGTCGAGCCCATAATTGGCCAGCACCGGTCCGGGCGCCGGCGAGACGAACAGCCCTGCCGCCGCCGACAGCACGAAGTAGCCATGCGCGATGCGCTTGCCGAACTGCGTGTCCTTCGCGGCGATCTCGTCGAAGTGCATGTAGAAGTAGTCACCGGAGACGCCGCCGAAGTTGACGATGTCCGCCTCGCTGACAGTGCGGCGGTGCGTGAGCAGCGAGTCGCCGATCTTCAGCTCTTCGAAGTATCGGCGGAACGGATGCACTTCGCTCTCCTGCACCCTGGCGCCCCGCACGTATTCTCCTGTG
>Ga0308163_10001578_pt1 | contig 24009 bp, 18 predicted proteins | sample PhyTR1_FD_201037 | JGI IMG/M metagenome (GOLD analysis project Ga0308163, IMG submission 201037) | Phyllosphere microbial communities from UC Gill Tract Community Farm, Albany, California, United States - DLSLT.R1 | ecosystem: Host-associated > Plants > Phyllosphere > Unclassified | place: USA... | reverse complement strand
GACCAGCAAATGAGGACAACAGCCTGGTGGCCAAAGGATATTTTATCAACGACCTGGTGTTCAATTATACAAAGCCAAGGTATGAAGTGGGGCTAACAGTAAGCAACCTGTTCAATGTGAAATGGAAAGAAACGCAGTTTGAGACTACCACACGGCTACGAGGGGAAAGCCCGGTTGACGGGATTGCTTTTACTCCCGGAACTAAATTCGCTTCGCTGTTTCATCTTAGCTATTTCTTTAAGTAGGCTGTTAAAACAGCTGAAGATTATTTGCTGCTGCCTGCTGGCCAGTGCCTGAAATATCCGGCTTGATCAGTAGTTGTGATTTATGTTTACTGATCCAGGCAGTGTAGTTTTCCTTTTGAACAGGGGATTTTAATAATGTGGCAGACAGCTGCAGCAGGTTCATCCTGTTTTCAATAATTGTCCTGTATTTCTGAAAGGAATGCTGTATCTGTTGTTCTGACTTGTTCTTTGGCTTGATACGAATGTTTTTATTGACCTGCGTCAACAGCAATGAATTGATCTCTTTCGTAAAATAAGCAACTGCAGATTCAATGCGGGCCTGCAATGCCTCCTGATCCCTGAAACCACTGTCTTTGTGCAGGTTTTTCACCTGGTTCTGGAAGCGCTCTGATACACCCATCAGGTCAGTCACCGATTTTTTGAGCTGAGCCAGCAAAGCCCTGAATTCCGGAAGATTGGTTTTAACGATTTCTGCATTGGCAAGGATCGCATCCAGTCCGATCAGCATCTGGTTGAAAGAAAAATTGTTCAGAACCAGCTGAAGAATAAACTTTTCCTGTTCTGTAACCATAATCTGATCCATATCCTCTTCCCTTGCAGGTTTCATATAGGCAATCACTTCCTGGTTTGATCTCAAACTTTCTGTGTTGATCTTAGATTTGAGGATAAGTCCGTTTAGGGTTCTTACGCGGCTCAATGCCACGTAAACCTGGCCGGCAACAAATGATTTTCCTGCGTCGATTATAGCACTGTCAAATGTTAGTCCCTGGCTTTTATGGATTGTTACTGCCCAGGCCAGTTTGATAGGATACTGAGAGAATTCCCCCACCTGCTGCTGAACAATGGTTTGTTCGGGATCTGTTTTGTATTCGAAAGACTGCCATGATGTTTTTTCCAGGAGTAAATCCGGATTATCAGGGAAGGAGATATAGATCTCGCCGTCACGGATAGACTTCACCTTTCCAATCTTGCCGTTATAAAATTTACGGAAATCACCTGTGTCATTCTTAATAAACATGATCTGGGCACCTTCTTTAAGTTTCAGCACCTGTTCTGCCTGCAATCCTGCTTCCCTGAACTCTCCGCTCAATTCGCCATCAAAGGTATATTCTGTACCTGGAAGCGCATCAAGTTTCTCTTTATTTATAGCACTTGCCTCCGCATTATGCGAGGTGATGATGATCGGATTTAATTCTTCTGAGGCCGTAAATTGCGGATTATACCTTTGATTCAACAAATTTAGTGTTGTGTCGTCAATCTGGTTATTTCTGATAGAGTTCAGGATATTGATGAATTCAGGTTCAGTCTGCCGAAAAACGGTAGTCAGTTCTATCTGTAAAAGAGGATATCTGCTGATAACGTGGCTGTCAAAAAAATAAGGTGAAACATAGGCTGTTCTTAAGAATGCCCAGTCTTCTCTTTTGATCACCGGGGGCAACTGGTAAAGATCCCCGATTAAGATTAACTGTACGCCACCAAAGGGAGCGTTGTTCTTCCTCACAAATCGTAATATGGAATCAATCACATCCATCAGGTCGCAGCGGACCATTGATACCTCATCAATCACCAGCAACTCCAACTCAGTGAAAAGGTTCATCTTTTCCCTGTTGTAGCTCGAATCTGAAACCAAAGATTGAATGGACATAAAACCTGCCTGCAGATTCTGAAGGCTGATGTCTCCGGGGAAGAAAGAGCCGGTAGGCAACTGAAAAAAAGAGTTGATCGTTGTACCTTTGGCATTCATGGCAGCCACTCCGGTAGGAGCGACGATGACCATCTTTTTGGAACTCGTCTCTTTGATTTTTTTCAGTAGCGTGGTTTTTCCTGTTCCTGCCTTTCCTGTGAGAAAAATATTCTGGTTGGTATAGTCAATAAATGAAAGGATCTTATCAAAGATAGTATTGGCAGTACTCATGCTGCAAATTTAACGTTTTTGGCCGTTAAATGCAGAAGTTACGCGCTTTTATTCAACCAAAAGAGCCTGCAGTCACAATGGACACAGGCTCTCTTCAGCAAGTTCAAATGAATCAGGAAATACTAAAATGTATACCCGATACTCGTCATGTAATTTCTCGGCGTTCCGGGGAACAACCTGTTGAAATCATATCCACCAATCCAGTGTGTCTTGTCAAAAATATTATTAAAGTTCACAGCCATTTTGAACTTTTTCACCGAATAGGAAAGTGCTGCGTTCAGCAAAGTATATCCCGGGAGCTGTAATGCCTGATTAAGCGTATTTCTTTTAGTAACGTAGTTGCTTCCTACAGCGATACCTAATCCTTTAACTTCTCTTCCTGTAAATACATATTTGGCCCATATATTGCCCTGTGAGCGTGGTGCATTCGGCATTAGCGTTCCAACTTCTGAGGCTATATCACTTTCCGTGATGATTGCTTTATTGTAGGAGAAATTGGCAAGGATACTCAGATTTGAATTAACAGAACCATAGATATCGGTTTCAATGCCGGTGGAACGCTGCTGACCAACCTGGCGTAACAAATCTGGGTTGTCACCGTCATTAGCATTGATCAGGATATTGTTCTCCTCAATGCGGTAGGCTGCAATGTTAACCGCCAGTCGTTTTTCAAAAAGTTCCATTTTCAACCCACCCTCAATCATTTTGCCTTGCAATGGGTCAAAGGGACCACCATAAATAGCTGCATTACCTACAGTAGAAGCTCCTTGCGGCTGATAACTTTCCGTATAAGTTCCGTAAATGCTCAGGGGCTCTATTGGCGTATAAACTAATCCAAATCTTGGTAGCAGAGCCGATTGTTCCACTTTTTGCTCGTCGGTTTCTCCTGCATTAATCAGGTCAACATAATACTCCTTGCGAAGAGCCAGCAAAAGCTGGAATTTGTTCCACTTGATCTGATCCTGAACATATACTCCATTTACATAGTATTTACTAGGCGTATTTTCATTGATGGTTGCAGTGGTAAAGTAATCGCTCATCAGTGCAAATGAGTAATCCGGGTTTGTAAGATCGAAATGGGGAACATTAGGTACAGGTCTGTTATTGGCGATCAGGTACCTGCTGCTATTTGCCGCGTTATAAGAATTAATTGCCCCGGTATTGGCTGCATTACGGTATCCCCGGGCACTGATCGAAGAATTGTTATCTTTCGGAAAAGCACTCTGGATATAGTCGTATCCAAATAAGACCTTGTGCGTAAGCGGACCAGTTTTTAGGTCGTAAGCACCATATAGCGTCAGGTTATCCGTATTGTTGGTCGTGTATCTTCTTGATGCACGCATCTCCATCAGTGTGGGAATAGGTACACCTGCTGCATCTACCGCATAGTTATTTGATGTCCTGTGCTCCATCAAATCTTCTTTCCAGAAGAATTTCATATAGGAAGCGTTGATACTGAGTTTGTCAGCTATTTTACGCTGGATGGAGATCGTAGAGAACAGATTTGTCTGTTTGAGGAAATCATTGTCTTTTCCTATTGCAAACGAAATAGGTGTACTGTACAGCAGCTCGGCGCCAGAACCTGCTGTTGCTCCAAATATAGGCTGTCCACGATCTAAACGGCCATTGGTTTTAGAATATACAAGTTCAAAATTCACCTTGGTCTTGTCGTCTGGTATAAAGGAGAATGAAGGAGCGATCACAATATCCTCGCTGCCCTGCAGCAAGCGAAACGATCCTGCATTCTGGTAAGCCAGGTTTAGCCTGTAAAGGAATGTTTTAGCGCTGTCCAATGGTCCGGTAAAATCGGTAGTAATCCTGGTAGTATTGTAACTTCCGGTAGAAAGCATCACCGATTTTCTGTCTTCATTCAAGGGCTTTTTTGTGATGATATTCACCGTACCACCCGGATCAGTATTGGCAAATAAGGCAGAGGCAGGGCCTTTGATCACTTCCATTTTTTCTACATAGGGCAATAGGGAAGAACTCCATCCGTTAGAAATAGTTCTCAATCCGTTGATTAATGAATTCGATGCGCGAAATCCCCTGATAACGATATCATTATCATAAGTTGAAAACGCGTTTACACCACTCATGTTTTTGATCAGGTCGATCTGGCGAAAGGCCTGCTGGTCTTCGATAACCTCTTTTGTGACATAACTGATAGCCTGTGGAATATCCCTCAGGGCTGTTTCGGTTTTCGATCCCGAGAATGTACCAGCTGCCCTGTATGATCTTTCTTTCCTTCCTGTAATTTCAACATTTTGAAGCTGGCCACTGTCTTCTGATAGAAACGTATTAAAATTGTGAAGACTTCCGTTAGTCAGGTCTGCTTTTTTTATGAGGAGCTGATAGCCGATAAAGCTAAACCTGATAGCATATTTACCGGGTTTTAATTTCAATATATAGTGCCCCTGTGCATTTGTAGAAGTGCTGATTTTTAGTTCTTCAACCCTTACTGATACATTCGGAATCGGTTTTCCTTTTTCATCTTCAACCTTGCCTTCAATGACCAGTTCATTCGTCGTCTGTGCCTGTACGTTTTCACTCAGTATGCCCAGGAGAATCCCGGCAATAGTGAGGAGCTTTAGTAAAATTTTTCTCATTCTTGTCCTTATCTTTAATCAGTCTAAATTGAGTCGCAATACTAAATAAAATATATTGGAGTTCAAAGGGTAAATGTTACAACGTTTACTATAGAGATACTAATTGATGAATTTATCCGTTTTTATGATGCTGTTTTCAATAAAATAGTAAAACATGAGCGTGTATAATTTTAATAATAATTAATTTATACACAATATGATAATCTGCCGGTAGCTGCCTGTACAAATCATAATCATGTTGCCAATACATTACTAAATATTAAATTTGCTTTCATTATCCGGAGAAGTCAGACATTTATTACAGAAACTATACATCAGATCAGCATGAAATACACAACATTTATTACAGCAGAAGAGGCTAAAGAAAATCTGGAAAACCCTGATTTTCTGTTTATAGATTGTTCTTATGCATTGGCTGATGGGCAGTGGGGTCTGAAAGAATACAAAAAAAGCCATATCCCGGGTGCAATTTACGCCGATCTGCATGATGATCTTTCCGGAGCAATTGTTCCGGGACAAACTGGTCGTCATCCTCTGCCTGCAAAGGAAGAGCTGATCGCTACCTTGTCACGTTTCGGTATTGAGCCTACCACTCAGGTGGTAGCCTATGACATGCAATCCGGAGCGATGGCAGCAGCCAGATTATGGTGGCTGTTAAAATGGAGCGGACATGAAAATGCAGCGGTCTTATCGGGAGGTAAAAGTTATTGGGAGAAAAGCAGTTTTCCACTAAGCTCAGAAGAGACGGAGCGGCCTGAAACACAATTCTCCGCTAATTTCAACGACGCATTTCTTGTTCAGTCGGATGGTGTACTGGGAGAAATTTCAAAGGCTGGCAGCTGTATCATAGACTCCCGTACAAACGACAGGTACCAGGGACAGAATGAAACGATCGATCCGGTTGCAGGTCACATCCCTACAGCAATATCAAAACCTTTCAACAGCTTGCTCAACCCTGAGGGAATGATCGACGAGGAGACTAAACTTGATGAGTACTTTAAGGAAATACCTGGGGATGCTGTTTTTTACTGCGGTTCTGGTGTAACTGCGGCATTTAATATCCTTTTGTTTGTGCACTCCCGTCAGGCTTTTCCAAAACTTTATGCAGGATCATGGAGCGAGTGGATCACTGACAAAAACAGGCCCCTGGCCTGAGGAGCTTTAAACGTTTGAGGGGCTCAGCCCAAAGTACTGCTTAAATGCGAATGAAAAATGTGCGAACGTTTCAAAACCTACTTCGTTGTAAACCTCTGAGGGACGTTTGCCGCTCTCTTTAATCAGGTAAAAGGCCTCTTCAAGTCGTCTTTGCTGAACCCATCGCCTGGGGGATTGATGAAAAGTCCTGTTGAAATCTCTTTTAAAGGAAGCGAGGCTGCGGCCAGTTAGAGAGGCCATTTCTTTGACATTAATATTGAGCCTGAAGTTCTGCTGCATAAAGTCTTCAAGATCTGTCTTATTTGTTTGTTTAACTTTTCTATCAGCATGTGCAGGTGTTGCTTTCATAAGCCAGTCTGTCGATGATCTCAAATACATATTTTCAGGGTTTTACAGATAGAATTTCCACATCAAAATCCAGGATCGCATTTGCAGGAATGCGGAGATTGCCAAGTTCATCCCTAAGATCTGTTTGTCTCATAGCAAGGCGTGACGGAATGATCATTCGGATTTTTCCACCTTTTTTTTACATGCCCCGGCAATACCTTCCTCCAGCCATTGATCCAGGTTCGGATTCCTCTTGAATCAGGACTAAGGTCAAAAGTAGCATCCTTAACAGTTTCGAAAGCGGTTCCATCCGTGTACCGGCCTGTATATGAAGTCTGAATGGTAGACTGTTCTGTGACGAGAGGGAGCTCACTTCCTTCTGAAGATGCGTAATACCATACACCAGAGGGATCCTTTTTCATATCCTTAAGTCCTTTACTTGTTATAAAATCCCGTATCAGCCTGTCGTCACGCTGCATCTGGGATGTGTCCTGATAAAGGGTAAGTGTAATATCCAGATTTTGATTGGAAGGAATATTACCCGTACCATTTTTCCCGTAACCCAGATAGGAAGGCAGCAGGATCCTTGCAGAGCCGCCTCTTTTCAATTTTAGTATAGTGTTACGTATTGCAGGTATGGATTTGACAGATGCTCTCCACTGTTTTGGTTCCGTATAGATAATATAATAGTGAGCTATCTGATCTGTATAACCAACATGGGTACCTCTGTTAGCGTACGCTGGTAAATCGTAGTAAATATTTTCATTATCCAATCCCTTTATCCGGATATCATAGAGCACAGAATCTGTGTTTTTCAGGAGTTCTCCCGTTCCCGGACTCAATATCTGATAATAATAACCCGTCCGGTCTTCACCTTCAACCATCAGGTTGAGGCTGTTTCCGGAGATATAATCAGTTAGTTTTTTTGAATCCAGATCCTCAACTGACTCATAATCTTTTTTGCACGAGATAGTCAATAGCAGGCTTAGCAAGGCCAGAGTGTATACTGAAAGTTTTTTTAACATGATTTTTTCCTCCCTTTTGTTTTTGCCAGATTAAATAATCATAGCTATTGTACAAAGGTGGATGTTATTTCGCGCCCTTGTTTTCCTGAGAGGCTCAAGTTATTTCTTTAAAGACTTGTTTGTTGTTAAAAATTGTTAAATTCTTCTATCCGTATGTCGTTGAGGGACTTTGGATTTACCAATCCAGTTTGATCAACGATACTCCCTGTCTTGGCAGGGTGAAATCTAAAATAAGGCTGTTATTGTCTATTTTTAGCTTTTGTGCTCCACTTATCATTTCCAATTGTCCTGCCTTCTCCAGTATTGCAATCTGGGCTTTCGTTGGACTTTGAGGTGATCCCATCTTTTTCCATACTTCATATGAATTGCTGTGTTTGCTGTCGATCCGGTAATGGGTCATGGCGACAGTCTTAGCTGGAATATGATCGACTTTCAAGCTGACAGGTTCTGCAGGGCCTTGTTTGTCCTCGTCATGATAATTCCAGATCATAACAGCTGCAGTTCTGGTATCTTTTGATGCCAAAGCACCTATATCAGTTTGCGGGCCACGAATGCTTGAATCCATGACAGTTTTCAGGGAATACATGCGGTTACTCTGCACTGCTACGCGGTCACCACTCATTTTGCCAAACATTCTGAATACGTTCAGCACAGGCTTATCTACACCATTGGTTGCCAGGTCGCGAAATCCGTAAAACCAGGGCTGGTTTTCAAATTCAAAAGACCAGGAAACTGCACCTAGAAAGTTGATTCCATATTGGTCTTCCAGTTCGTATTTACGGGCGAAAGTTGCAGCCGAATAACTGGAATACATCGTTCCGTTGCGATAAGCGTTCTCCGGATTGGTCGCCATTCCACAGGCTGCACAACCTTCAGGATCAGATTCACCGATGATGATGGGCAGATTTCTGGTCTGAGGGTAGGAGGCTACGATCCTGAAACCGGTGGCGATATCTCTCAGTTGGGGGGCTGGGTCCATCCTTACAATGCCATCAACAAGTTTTGGCTCTCCTTTGGCGTGAAAGCTTACAAGCTCCAGGGGAGAGCCGATTTTGCCCGTAGCGTAATTGGTGCCGCTGATACAGTGTTGTATAAACTCATTCAGATATTCCTGTGATTTTTTACTTTTTGTTCCGGCGACATTCATCCCACCAATTCTGGCAGTAGGCAAAGCCCTTTTCAATCCTGCGGCTGCATAGTCATACAGTTTAAAAAACTCCTGACGGCTACCCTTAAAGTAATAGGCAGGCTCATTCCATACTTCCCAGTACCAGCTTTCAACTTCTGCTTTTCCATAACGTTCTACACTATGTTTTACCCATTGATATACTAGTTCTCCCCATTTATTGTAGTCCTTCGGAGGGTATGCCCAGCCCGTCATGATCAGGTCGTAATTGTCGCCGGGCTTCCAGTAGTGCCTGTAGGGTTCGGGATGTGTAGACAATGCCTGAGGCATAAAACCAATCTGTGCAAAAGGCTTCATTCCGCGTTTTACATAAGTATCAAAAATACTATCTATAATTTTCCAGTTGTAAACCGGATTTCCATGAACGTCTTCAGTATAGGCATTTGTAGATCCCCATTTCAGTGCAGCTACTCCGTCGCCCGTAACCAAAAGGCTGTGGGCACGTACATAGACCGGGCCTTTACTTAATGCAGCGATCTCAGTCAGCAGTTTCTGGCCATCTTTCATGTAAGTATAGTTGGGCTCATCATATCCGAACCATGCCCATACCGGCTTCATAGGTGCTTTTTTCTGTGCAAGATCTACAGCAATCCTTGCGGGTTGAAGGTTTGAAGTTTGAGAGTAGCTGTATTGGAAAGAACAGATTATTAAAATACTTGCCAGGGTAAATGCTGTAGCGGGAGACTTCATCTGGTTTCTTTAGGGCTGGATAAACAAAATACGTTTACTAATATAATATTGTTTAATGATTGATTATGAAAGGGATAAGGTATTCACCTGTAATTTTGTTGAGACAGTGTAATTCCATTATCTTTGTGGCTTAACTTAATATCCGCATTTCGTGTTTAATGTAAATAATATCTCCGTTTCCTTTGGTGGAACAACACTGTTTAGTGACGTCACTTTTTCGATCAATGAAAACGATAAAATAGCCCTGATGGGTAAAAATGGTGCCGGTAAATCTACCATGTTAAAAATAATCGCCGGTGCTACGAAGCCTACTTCCGGAAACGTAACAGGTCCAAAGGATGCAGTAATTGCTTATCTGCCACAGCATCTGCTCACTCAGGATGATGTCACCGTTTTTGAAGAAACGTCAAAGGCATTTCAGGACATGCAGCACATGCAAAAAGAACTGGACGAACTGAATGAGCAGCTCACTGTCAGGACTGATTATGACAGCGACGATTACATGAAGCTTATAGAGCGCGTATCAGAACTGAGCGAGACTTTCTATTCAGTGGAAGAGGTCAATTACGATGCTGAAGTTGAGAAAGTTTTAAAGGGGCTGGGTTTTGAACGCAAAGATTTCAACCGTCCAACATCAGAATTCTCCGGTGGATGGCGTATGAGGATCGAGCTGGCCAAGATCCTGCTAAAGAAACCTGATCTGATATTACTGGATGAGCCTACCAACCACATGGATATTGAAAGCATCCAGTGGCTGGAGGAGTTTTTAATGAACTCAGCTAAGGCGGTGATCGTGATTTCCCACGACCGTACTTTTGTGGACAACATCACAAACCGTACAATTGAGGTTACCATGGGCCGGATCTACGATTACAAGGCCAAATATACCCATTACCTGCAGTTACGGGCAGACCGGCGTGTACACCAGTTAAAAGCATACGAGGAGCAGCAGCGCTTTATTGCGGACAATCAGGAATTTATAGATCGCTTCAGAGGTACCTATTCTAAAACCCTCCAGGTGCAGTCCCGGGTCAAGATGCTCGAAAAACTCCCTGTAATTGAGATCGATGAAGTGGATACCTCGGCCTTGCGTCTTAAGTTTCCACCTTCGCCACGTTCAGGTCAATACCCGGTGATCATTGAAGATATGACCAAAGCTTATGGAGATCACGTCGTGTTCGAAAAAGCATCTATGGTGATCGAAAGGGGAGAAAAGGTAGCCTTCGTAGGAAAGAATGGTGAGGGTAAGTCTACCATGATCAAGGCAATTATGGGCGAAATCGATATCCAGGGTGGTTTAAAGGTAGGCCACAATGCCAAAATCGGTTATTTTGCCCAGAACCAGGCAGCTTTGCTGGACGAGAGTTTAACCGTATTTGAAACCATTGATCAGATTCCATTGACCGATGGAAGTATAAAAATCAAAGACCTTCTGGGTGCTTTTATGTTCAGCGGCGACGATACTACTAAAAAAGTAAAAGTGCTTTCAGGCGGTGAGAAAACGCGTTTGGCAATGATCAAACTGCTGTTGGAGCCGGTAAATGTGTTGATTCTTGATGAGCCGACCAACCATCTGGACATGAAGACCAAGGACATCATTAAAGATGCCTTGAAGGATTTTGACGGAACGCTTATTCTTGTATCTCACGACCGTGATTTCCTTGACGGCCTGGCTAAAAAAGTATTTGAGTTTGGGAACAAACGCGTCCGCGAGCATTTCGAAGACATTAAGGGTTTCCTTGCTTACAAGAAAATGAGCAGCCTGAAAGACATTGAACAAGCTTCTGCAGGGAACTAGAATAAAATTGATTATGTCAAAGAGCCTAACTCCGCTTGTTGTTTCCGGCCGGGAGAATCTGCCATTTTTTTTGTCTTAATTTTGGCAATACCTTCAGGGGGATGTTGGGCTGCATTAATGCATGAAACTCTGACACAAATATAAGCACGCATTGTGCGAACCGTATGTGTTTTCTTTAGCGTGGCTTTTATTGGCCGGATTCTTCCGTTATTGTCCGCTATTGTCCGGTATGACCGGCCATTTTTCATTTCATTTTATGAAAAATTGAAGCGGATAAGGAAAAGCACCACTAAATGGTTAACAGAATTTGCAAGTGCGAAAGCAACCTCTTGGTTAGCCAGGGGAAGGGAACTTTGGAAAAGCCTGCTTTATAGCTTAGTCTATGAAGTAGCGCAGCATTAACGTACTGCTAGCGATGTGATAGCGCTTATTTCAAGTAGTTGGTATAAGCGCTATCACATCGCTAGCAGTACGTATACAGTACGCTACTTCCCTGAACAAAATACTTTTAATCTCCTGCTGATCATATATTTTTTTGTTTCCTATCCCTAATCCTCCTATCTTAAACGTCTTATTGACGTATAATAAGTAATATTTAGGGTATGATAAAAAAAATGCTGGTGCTTTTGGCACTGCTGGTGCCAATGTTAGAGCATGCGGCCGCACAGATTGTGTTTAATAGTCCTGACGGGAAGATTGCTGTGAAGCTCTCCGCAAACAAAGGGAAAGTTTTCTATGAGATTTTCAATGGTAAAAATCCTGTTGTACTTCCTTCTGTTTTGGGCTTGAGTACCAGCAAAGGCGATTTTTATGAAAACATGAAAATCGTTTCGACTACTGTGACCAAAGGAGAAAAAATACAGTATAAACTTACTTCCGGTAAAAAATCCAGCGTCACTTCCATCCAGAATACCGGAACACTGAAACTGGTCAATGCACAACAGCAACCGCTGATCATCACCTTCCGGCTAAGCAATGATGCTGTTGCATTTAAATACAGTTTACCGGGCAAAAGCTTGGAAACAATCACCATCAATGAAGAAAAAACAGAATACAGGTTACCTGCGAATACCCTCAGTTGGCTGCAGCCTATGCAGGAAGCGAAATCCGGCTGGGAGCAGAGTAATCCTGCCTATGAAGAACATTACCGCCAGTCAGTAAAGATCGCTGATATACCGGATTCTGTGAAAAGGGGATGGGTATACCCTGCAGTGCTGAAAGAAGGAAACAACTGGCTGGCAATTACTGAGGCTGGTATAGACGGAACTTACTGTGCGACACGTTTAATCTCGCATCCGGGAGACAGCAAATTTACCGTAGGCTTTCCCGATCCCCGGGAGATCTACACCGGAAGAGGCTATTTGCCAACAGGAAAAATGCCTTTTTCTTCTCCATGGCGGGTTATTGCCCTGGGAAGTTTAAAGACAGTGATGGAATCAACTGCCGGTACAGATTTTTCTCCAAAATTGGCTGTTACCAATACAGCATTCATCAAACCGGGAAAGGCATCCTGGAGCTGGATCATGTCTAAAGACGATTACATTGTTTATGATGAACAAAAGAAATATATAGATTTTGCCGCTGCTATGCACTGGGAGTATTGCCTGATTGATGCAGACTGGGACCGCAAGATCGGGTATGAGAAAATTAAGGAACTGGCCGATTATGCCAGGTCGAAGAATGTAGGCATTTTGTTATGGTATAATTCTGCCGGTGATTGGAATACGGTGAAATACACTCCGAAAAATCTGCTGTTGACAAAGGAGAGCCGTAGAAAAGAATTTTCAAGAATTCATGATATGGGCATCAAAGGAGTGAAAATCGACTTCTTTGGCGGCGATGGGCAATCTGTGATGCAATATTATGTTGATATCCTGCAAGACGCAGCAAAGTATGAGCTGATGGTAAATTTCCATGGCGCTACGCTTCCACGTGGATGGGCACGTACTTATCCGCATCTGATGACTACAGAGGCAGTACGTGGTTTCGAAAATGTGAGTTTCCAGCAGGCTGAAGCCGATCGTGAAGCGGAGATTTGTGCTACAGTACCTTTTGCGCGCAATCTTTTCGATCCGATGGATTATACCCCAATGAACCTGTATAAGATCAACAACAAGATCAAAAGGAAAACCACCAGTGCATTTGAACTGGCGCTCTCCGTAGTTTTTCTCAGTGGTATCCAGCATTATGCTGAGTCGCCGGAGGGTATGTCTCATGTACCCGAAAATGTACAGCAGTTTCTTAGAGTTCTGCCTGCAAAATGGGATGATGTTAAGTTTATCGATGGCTATCCCGGAAAGTATCTGGTACTTGCCCGTAAGTCTGGCAACAAATGGTACATTGCCGGTATCAACAGTGACAGCGCAGAAAAGACTGTTCAGTTCAGTACACTTCCTTTTGGAAAGAAAAGTACATTGATTGCTAATGGGGATGGTCAGCTGGGCTTCCATACAGAAACTGGAAAAACAAGCGGAGTGCAGAAGATAGTTATGCCACAGCAGGGTGGCTTTGTAATGGTAATAGAATAATAATAATCAACCGATAACAACCAAAAATAATATACCATGTTAAAAAATGAATGGCTGAAAGGGATTTTTTGTCTCTTTCTTGTTTTGTGCTCACTGAATATGGCGAATGCACAGGCTATACGTAATTCTGAAAAAAGTAAAACTTCTGCATACCTGTTCACCTACTTCATTGGCGGTAAAGGCGGGGAGGCTATCCGTTTTGCATTGAGCAATGACGGCTATCATTACAGGGCCTTGAATCAGAATAAGCCGGTTTTAGATCCTGCAAAAATGAGTGCTACCGGAGGCGTGCGTGATCCGCACATTTTACGTGGGGCAGACGGTAAAACCTTTTATATGGTTGCTACCGATATGAATACAGAAAAATATGGCTGGGATACACCAGATTCAGGAATGGTACTTTTAAAGTCGAAAGACCTGATTAACTGGGAATCTCATGTTGTTAATGTTCCAGCGCTTTTTAAAGAATTTGCTGCTGTTAACAGGGTTTGGGCACCACAGACTATTTGGGATCCACAGGCTAAAAAATATATGATCTATTGGTCCATGCGCACCGGAAAAGATCCTGATAAAATTTATTATGCTTATGCCAACAAGGATTTCACGGGATTAGAGACGACTCCTAAACAACTTTTTTACAAGGAAGATCACGGTGCATGCATAGATGGTGATATTGTAGCTAAAGACGGCAAGTATTATATGTTTTTTAAAACTGAGGGTTCAGGAGCAGGGATTAAGATTGCAGTTTCAAATGAGCTAACGAAAGGTTATGTTTTGATAGACCGCTATGTACAGCAAACCAAGTCGCCGGTTGAAGGTTCAGGAACTTTTAAATTAAATAACAGCGACGATTATATCCTGATGTATGACAGGTATACAGAAGGGAAATATCAGTTTACAAGAAGTAAAGACCTGGAACACTTTACTGCGATAGATGACGAAATTGCGATGAACTTCCGTCCCAGACATGGTACGGTAATGCCTATAACAGCAGCAGAAGCAAAAACTCTGGCAACCCACTGGATGAACGCAGATGATATGATCCTTGCTGCACAGGCCAAAGAGGTCAAAAAAATTAATATATTCTTCGATACTGCTGGCAAAAAGGCGTACATACCAGTTATGCCGGGGACAAAATTAACTGCCTTCAATCCTCAATTTACTACTTTTCCGGGCATCACAATCAGCCCTGCAACAGCACAGGATTTCAGCCATGGGCCGGTAAATTATACCGTAGATATCAATGGTAAAAAACAAAATTATGAGGTGATCGTGCAGGAAAATCACAACGCTGCAATACCTGGTTACTATGCAGATCCGGATATTTTGTATGCCGAAAAAACAGGTAAATTTTATATCTACCCTACCAGTGACGGTTACAATAACTGGTCGGGCAACTATTTTAAAACATTCTCATCGGCCGATCTGGTAAACTGGAAGGATGAGGGTGTAATCCTGGATCTGCCAAAAGATGTGAGCTGGGCAAAGAAAAATGCCTGGGCACCATGTATAATCGAGAAAAAGATCAATGGAAGCTACAAGTATTACTTTTATTTCACGGCAGGGCAAAAGATTGGAGTAGCTACCTCGGATAATCCGACAGGACCTTTCGTAGACTCCGGAAAAGCGCTCATTGACAAGTTTCCAGATGGTATTAAGGGTGGACAGCAGATCGATCCGGATGTTTTCAGCGATCCGAAAACCGGCAAAACTTACCTCTACTGGGGCAATGGTTATATGGCAGGAGCAGAACTGAATGACGATATGATTTCGCTTAAGCCTGGAACCACAAAGATACTGACACCCAAAGACCATTTTAAGGAGGGAACTTACGTAGCCTTTAGAAAGGGAGTTTATTATTTCATGTGGTCAGAAAGTGACACGCGGAATCCTAATTATACAGTACATTACGGAACATCAGATTCTCCGCTTGGTGAAATTACGGTGCCGAAAAGTAATGTGGTGATCGCAAAGAATCCGAAGGCGGGTATTTATGGGCCCGGACATCATTCCGTTATTCAGCTGCCGGGAACGGATGAATGGTATATTGTTTATCACCGTTTCAACTATCCTGCTGGAATTGCTATGGGTGACGCTGCTGGGTATAACCGGGAGATATGCATTGACCGTCTGGAATTTAATGAAGATGGAAGTATTAAGGAAGTGATACCAACTCATGAAGGCATTGCACCGGTTAAGGTAAAATAAACTGCAAATTAGGATATTAAAGACCAATATAACATGAACAACTGCCGCCTTTCGATAATAGCCATTACAGTTTTGTTATTTATGGTTAAATCTGTAAATGCGCAGTCGTTCAATATTAAAAATGATGTGTTTTGGAACACCTCTGACGGTAGGCCAATCAACAGTCAGGGAGGCGGTATTTTCAGGTTTACAGATCCTCTTACCGGCATAAAAAAATATTACTGGTATGGCGTTCATTACGCCGAAGCTGACAGCTATCGCAATGATCCTTCTGTTACCTATGCCCATGACACCTTTGAGTCTGTAACCTGTTACAGTTCTGAAGACTTGGTCAATTGGAAATTTGAGGCAGATGTTTTAACTAAAGATGAAACGCTGAAATCTGGACCAACCTGGGTAGGGCGGCTTGGAGTGGCCTATATAGCTGAACTTAAGAAGTACGCTATGTTTGTTCAGCATGGAAAAGAAGTGCTCATCACCCTTTCAGATTCACCGGCTGGTCAGTATAGATGGCATCAGAAAATCAATATGCAGCAGATGATAGGAACGTCCAATACCGGAGACCAAACCGTTTTTACGGATGAAGATACTGGTAAATCCTATCTGGTCTATTCTTATGGGAAAGGAAGAAATAAGATTTACGTTTCTGAAATTGGGATGAAAGAAGGAAAGGTTAACCTGCTGGACTGCACCGAAATTTTCAAAGGTGAGAGCAGGGAAGGAAATTGTATGTTTAAGCACAATGGCAAGTATTACATGTTTGCTTCAAATATTTACGGTTGGGATGCTTCCTTAGCTTATTACCTGGTCGCCGATAACATAAGAGGTCCTTATCTGCCAGCTAACAACATGTTAGTCATGGATGGAACTTCAGAGGATTATGCGCATGTAACGCAAACTGGGTTTTTCGTAACCCTAAAGGGCAGCAACCAGGAAACCGTTATTTATTGTGGAGACCGCTGGGCTAATTTCGCTGGCAACGGATTAGGTTACAATCAGTGGTTCCCCATTTCTTTTAGTGGCGCAAAACCATATTTCAATTCTCTTAGTTCCTGGAACCTTGACGCAAAAAAGGGTACCTGGAATGTTTCAGGGGATAATAATTTTGTGAAGAACGGAAGTTTCGAAGCAGACCGCAGACATATTCCAAGCAATTTTAAACCTGTGCAGCAGCAGTTGACGGGATGGACTACGACTTGTACAGAAGGTAATGTTGTTTCGCTTGATAGTTTGTCATCACCCGTCCTTAATTACTTTAACAGTAAAAGCGACAGGACTGTAGTCATTGGTGAGAAAAGCTTATTTATCAGTGATAAGATTGATTTTAAGAGAAAGGTATCCCAGGTTATTACATCTTCGCCTGATGTGAAATTGAAAGACGGATTATATGTAATGACTGCCAAAGTAAAAACTAGCAAAGGTTTCAATCGTCTTGCTATGTATGCCACTAGTAATAAGAAAACCGTTAGTTATGAAATTCAGCAGGAAAATCCCCACTGGCAAACAATTCAGCTAAAGAATATCTCTGTGAAATCCGGGAAAGCAGAGATTGGCTTTCTTGCAAATGGCAGGGCAAATGCTTTTTGTTGTGTAGATGATGTGATGTTCAGGAAAATTGAAAATTCACGATAGAACATATGGTGCTTGTCGCCTCACTGACTGCTTGCAGGAAGCTTCGACGGTATTCTCGTCTTCTAACTTTTTTTTGGCCGTTTTCCCTTTGTTGGGATAGACTTGTCGCTTTTACGCTTGTCTTCAGCCTCAGAGTCAGCTGCTTTTTTTGTCTTATAAATTGTTTTCCCCTCATTAAGAACCCAGCCTGCTGATTGTCCCGTTTGTGCTATTTCATAAGCAATCATGGCTTTTGCAAGAGATGTATTGCTGCGTTGCTGAATTTCTAAAATATTTTGTATTCTCCCCAGCGCGGGGTCGGGTTCCTGAAGGGCAAGTTTAAGGTCATAATCAGACTGCATCCTTAGCCAAAATCCGGCACTAATGTCTAATGCGGCTTCTAACCTTCGTGCCATCTTTGGCCCGATCGGTCGTTTTCCCGCGAAAATTTCACTTAAATGTGTGGGCAGGATATTCAGCAATTCAGCAAATTCCTTCTTAATAATTTCCCTTGCTTCAATTTCTTCTTTGAGTATATAACCGGGATGGAATGGATCAGGAGAACTTAAAGTTTCTCCTTTGTGATTTAATACCTCATGTATATTTTTCATAATTAACTTTTTTTGATTGTAATAATATCAAGACTATTTCGCATAATGATCGCTCATCCGTATGACTTTGATAATTTCAATTTTATTGGTATCTAAAACATGAAATTCCAATCGATATTGATCGTTGACCCTTATCGAATAAATCGGATTAGGGGCACTTTCTGGCTCCAGTTTCTCAAATCGAAGACTTCTGAACTTTGCCAATTCAGATATTGATAAACTGTTTTTGATTTGTTACGATCCGTAAACGATATTGTCTAATTACCTCGGGTGGGAACCGTGGTTTGCCAGCGACTTTTTCTCCGGTAAATAACAATTCAAAATATGAATCTGTAAAGTATACAAGCATGACGAATACATCTTATCAATAGTCCATCAATTAGAACAGAGGTTGTGATTTTTTAAATAATAACCAAATTATGTGAATTAATGGATAACGTAAATTTGGTTATTATTGAATTACATCTGGTAATAGCCTTTAAGGCCGTGGAGATAGGGAAAATTGGATCAGCAGAAATTTCTGACCGAAAAAATCATATTGCTTTGTTAGGAGAGTGCTAATAAAACAATGTTTTTAATCTAATCCTCATATGTCATTAAATGTTGAATTTATTTTTAGTCTTTTTCATTAAATATTGAATTTTCAAACATTTTTTTTAAAGATGTCATCAAATTATTACTATAATTACACAATAAGTGTCTTTTTATTGATTATGTATGTCGTCTTATAGCTCGTTTAATGATTCAGAACTCGCTATCTTCTTTAAGGAAGGGGACAAAGATGCTTTTGCTGAAATTTTTGAACGCTATAACAATGTTTTGTTTGCACATGCTTACAATAAGCTACGAAATAAAGAAGAAGCCAGAGATGTTGTCCAGGATGTATTTGTCACATTTTGGAATAAACGTGATCAGATCGTATTAAAGAGTAACCTGTCCGGTTATCTGTATGTGATGGTTAGAAACAGCATTTTTTCCCTGATCAGCCATAAAAATGTAGTAAATCAATATGCCACTTCATTCAACCAGTTCAAGTATGCGTGTGAGCCTATAACAGACCACCTGATTAGGGAGAAACAACTTGCTGCAATCATAGAAGCTGAAATTGCCGCACTGCCTCCGCGGATGCGGGAAGTGTTTGAACTGAGTAGAAAGGAAAACCTGCCTAATAAGCAAATTGCCGAGAGATTAGGCCTGTCAGAATTTACGGTGGCAGACCAGATAAAAAAGGCACTAAGGGTACTTAGGCTGCGTATTGGTTTAGTGCTGGTTGTCGCCTTGCATTTACTCCCCTAAAAAGATTAATTTTTTTACTTTTCTTATCCCCGATCCGCTTTTCTGAAAAGTCTTACTACTATAGACCAGGAATTTAATGGAAAGGGACGAAGAAAAATTCAGCGCTTTATTGCAGAAATACAATGAAGGTAAATGCAGCCAGGAAGAGATTGCATGGCTTGAATCATGGTATCTGCAATTGAACGAGAAAGATAAAGCAAAGTTATCCAGGGCTGAATTGGATGAAGAGAAATTGCTCATCTGGGCGGCGGTTGAAAATCAAACTCGTGAAATCCATGTCGTTAAACTATGGCCAAAGATTGCTGCTGCAGCTTCGCTCTTGCTTGTACTTGGTACAGGCTTATTTTTTTACCACGCTGATCGTACCACTTCAATGCCTAAACTCGCTAAAACTTCCATTTATAAAAATGATATTGCACCCGGCGGTGTGAAAGCTACCCTTACTCTGGCCGACGGGCGGAAAATTACTTTAGATGGTGCTAAAAATGGCGAGCTTGCTGCAGAGACTGGAATTACCATCACCAAGACAGCAGATGGTCAACTGGTTTATACAGTTTCAGATTCAAAATCCAAAAATACAGCTGCTTTCAATACAATTTCTACGCCTAAGGGCGGCCAGTACCAGGTTCGGTTGCCTGACGGAACTGAAGTCTGGCTGAATGCGGCATCTTCATTAAAATTCCCGGTTTCATTCAACAACAGCAAACAGCGGAAGGTTGAACTGCAAGGTGAAGCTTACTTTGAAGTAGCACATAACAAACAAAAGCCCTTTGTTGTAAAGACCCACAGGCAGGATGTAGAAGTGCTTGGGACACATTTTGATGTGAATTCCTATCCTGACGAGCCTGTGACCAAAACAACATTACTTGAAGGCAGTGTAAAGCTTAACGGTGCAACTATACTAAAGCCAGGTCAGCAGGGAATAAGTAAGGGCAGCAGCATCAATGTTAAGCAGGTAGATGTTGATGACGAATTGGACTGGAAAAACAAACAGTTTATCCTCAATGACGAAGACCTGCAGGTGGTTATGCGCAGATTAGCCAGATGGTATGATGTGGATGTAGTGTATGAAGGCAAGCCGGCAGATATTCAGTTTGTAGGAGTTGTATCCAGTACAAGGAATATCTCAGGCGTATTAAAACTGATGGAGCGTACCGGAAAGGTGCATTTTAAAATAGAGGGCAACAAGATAACTGTACTCAAACAGCCATAGACAAAATCAACAGACCATTTCATTTATTATCAACTAAAACCAAACAAACATGAAGAAAATCTACAAAAAGGGTTCATAATTGCCACCGGAATACGGTCAGAAAAAAGAATACCGGATTGAGTCGAAGCAATCCGGTAAAAGTCCGGGCGTATAAAATTATGATGTGAACTAACTTAATCTCAACCCAAAACCAATCAAAGGTAATGAAATTTTACAACCATCACGGTAGTAGATATAATATCTGCTGTCCCAAACAATTATTGCGAATTATGAAGGTAACCATACTCATAATGACCATTGCTTTACTTCAGGTGAGTGCCGCATCTCTGGCACAAAAAGTTAACCTTGATAAAAAAAATGCGCCATTAAAGGCTGTTTTCAATGAGCTTGCCAGGCAAACCGGTTACGACTTTCTGGTAGATGCGAAAACACTGGAGAAAGCCAAACCAGTAACGGTAAGTCTTAAAAATGTATCACTTGAGGATGCACTCCAAATATGCTTTAAAGATCAGCCATTGGAATACTCTATAGCCGATAAGAGCGTGGTGATCAAGGAAAAGGAGAAAACCATTGTTGATCGTATTAAGGAATATATCAACGCAGTAATTATTACCGGAACTGTAGTGGATGAAAAGGGTGCACCTTTGCCAGGTGTTTCAGTGCAAATTAAAGGCACTGCTAAAACTGTGGCTACTTCAAGTACAGGAGCGTTTTCTATCAGTGCGGACAAAGGTGCGGTATTGGTATTTCGTTACATAGGTTTTGAAGCGAAGGAAGTTACGGTAGGCAACGAGAATAATCTGAAGATCACGCTCAGGGAAGATCAAAAAGCCCTGAATGAAGTTGTGGTAGTAGGTTATGGTACCTCTACGAAAAAAGAACTGACCAGTGCAATCACTACCGTAAAAGCTGAGGATTTCAATGCTGGTGTTGTGACCAGCCCGGCAGCATTGCTGGAAGGAAAAGTAGCAGGTTTAAATATTACCAGTGACGGTAACCCGAACGGATCGGCAACGGTAACTTTAAGGGGGCCTTCATCACTTAGACCAGGAGCGGCATCTTCCCCTTTTTATATTATTGACGGAGTACCGGGGGCAGATTTCAACCTGGTTGCCCCTTCAGACATAGCCTCTATAGATGTATTGAAAGATGCTTCTGCATCGGCCATTTACGGTACAAGAGCAACCAATGGGGTCATTATAGTGACTACCAAAAAGGCTAAACCTGGACAATTGAGGATGAACTATGATGCATATGCCTCTATGGAAAAGATTGCTAACCAATTTGATCTTGCTTCAGCAGATCAATTAAGGGCCTATGCAGCGGCAACGGGACAGAGTTTTACGCCCGAGAACGACAACGGCGGTAATACTGACTGGAGGAAGGTAACACAGCGTAATAACGGTTTTGCCCAAAATCATAACCTATCATTTGGTGGCGGTTCAGAAAAAACCACGTTTGGTGGTAGCCTTAACTATCTGGAGAATCAGGGAATTATCAAAAACACTGGTTTTGATCGTTTTGTAGGTCGTGTAAATCTTTCACAGAAAACTTTAAATGATAAATTGAAGCTGGATTTTTCATTGAGCAACTCTGTAACCAATTCAGATCTGCTGGTAAATGATATCCCATTAACAAAGCTGGATGGTAAAGATCCCGGATTCTTTAAATCCATCATTCAGTACTTGCCTACCCGTACTGTCTATAATGCTGACGGCTCCTTATATGTGGATCCAACCTTAGTATTAGGTTATAACCCCCTGGGGCTGATCACAAATGATACTTATAAACAGAAAATCAATTTGTTGCTGGGGAATGTAAAGGGAGAACTTAAATTACCTGCTGATATTTTTTACAACTTTAACCTTGCCTATCAGAACAGGACTACTTTCAATGATACCTATTATAATTCAAAGTCGGAACTTGCACAAAACCTCAACGGTTCGGCCATCCGCTCAACTTATCAGGATACTAAAAAACTATTTGAAAACTATTTAAGCTATGCGCATAAATGGGGTAATGACCATGACTTTAAAGCCCTGGTTGGTTATTCTTATGACGAGACCACAACCGGAAACGGCTTCCAGTCTACCAACCAAAACTTTATTTCTGATGAAACAAGTTATAATAACCTTGCTCTAGGTACTGCACCGGCAGGATATAGGGTCAACTATGGTATCGTCCAGGTAGAAACACTTCGTCTGATCTCTTTTTACTCACGCTTGAATTACAGCTACCTGGGTAAATATATCTTCCAGGCATCTGTGAGACGTGACGGATCAAACGCTTTTGGCGCAAACAACAGGTGGGGTTATTTCCCTGCAGGATCTGCGGCATGGAGAATTATTGATGAATCCTTTATGAAATCACAAACGATCTTTGATGATTTAAAAATCCGTGTTGGTTACGGTAAAACTGGTAACTCACAAGGATTCCCGGCTTATACGCCGTTAACACAATATGGAACGACGGGTAACTTCTATTACAATAGCGCTTTTATTGGCGCAATAGGGCCGACGCAGAATCCCAACCCGAATTTGAAATGGGAGACTACAGGTACAGTCAATGCCGGGGTTGATTTCTCTGTCCTCAAAGGAAGATTAAGTGGTTCGGTAGATCTGTATCAGAAGAAAACTACTGACATGATCTCGGTGATTCCTGTTTCCACGGTAACTAACCTGGTGGCGAATTTGACTGCAAATGTCGGCAGCATGGACAATAAGGGTGTTGAGATCAGTTTGAACGGAACCCCGGTAAAATCAGCCAGCTTTAGCTGGGAAACCTACGGTAACATTTCCTTCAATAAAAATAAGATTACCTCACTGGGTGAAAACCTGTCAAAAATCTATGCTGGTGTTCCTGAAGGTCCTGGACAAAGTGGCGTTACCGTATCCATCATAGAAGCAGGATATCCGCTTGGACAATTCTATACCCTTAAATATCTTGGCCTGACCAACGGAGTATCAACCTTTCTTGGCGCTGATGGCAATCCGACAATCACCCCAAAAAGTACGGATCAAACCTATGCAGGTAATGCACAGCCAACTTACATCTTTGGATGGGGCAACAATTTCAACTACAAAAATTTCAGCCTCAACTTCTTTTTCCGTGGACAGGGTGGCAACAAGATCATGAATGCCTCCCTTGCAAGTTACAATCAGCCTAACCAGGTTACGGCCCATAATGTTCCTGTGTTAACACTTTCAGAACCTGTTACAGATATCAATGCACACCGTTATTCTACCAGGTATCTTGAAGATGGTGATTTTATAAGGTTAAGCAATGCAACCCTCGCCTATAAATTTAAGGTACCCGGAAATTATGTTCATGGTATCCGCTTTTATGTGACCGGTACAAACCTGCTATTGATCACAAAATATAAAGGTGTAGATCCTGAATTAAACCTGAGCCTGAATAATCAGGCCAGCGGACAGTTTATAGGTGTTGACAGCAATAACTTCTATCCAAAAACAAGAAGTTTCTTAGCTGGTATTCAATTGGAATTATAGTAACCCAAAATCAAACAAAATGACTTTTTATAAACGACATATAATTTTAGGCTTCTTAGCCTTCGCAGGATGTATCGCCGGCATGA